>ERZ1740059.1864-NODE-1864-length-10526-cov-6.857416_pt1 | contig 10526 bp, 6 predicted proteins | sample MGYA00581744_ERZ1740059 | MGnify/ENA primary metagenome ERZ1740059 (study PRJEB43018, sample SAMN04849738) | marine metagenome | isolation source: floating plastic debris | place: Pacific Ocean | collected 2008-08-28 | study: EMG produced TPA metagenomics... | reverse complement strand
AATGATGGGGATACTACCTGTACCAAACATGATCTTCGACATGAAAGACTCGGCCGTGTAGTTTGCCGTCCATCGGGTGGCTACCAGATCCCCCTCAGCTATTTGATAATCAATTTTCGAATTCCATGAACCTCCGTCCCAAAATCGATCAGCAATGATTTTCTGCTCGATCGCTGGTTCGGTCACGCCTTTTCGGTCGCCGATATCGTGAACCACATATTCATCAGCTACGTATTCGGCGTATTTATCTGTATTATTGATAAACCAAAGATCCTGGTAAAAATTGCGAGCGATTTCTTTATTGATTTCAGCCTGAGAATTCCCTTGCTTATCGTGAGCCTGGCTCACAATGTGATGGATGATTTTCCATTCTCCCTTTAGCTTTTGGAAGACCCGTATATGGTTATTGATCCGATCTTTCATTAGCCTTCCATCGGGCCATTTCTGTCCGGTGCGGATATTGACGGATCTGGCGATGGCAAGATCGGGTTTTGGAAAAGTAATGTCCGGATCCTGATAGTTGTTTTCGCCAGACATAACAAAGTCTAGACTGAAGATCGTTTCGAGTAAGGTGCGCAGTTCCGCTTTTCCCTGCGTTCTGTCACCAAAGGCGTTGGTCCAGTCTATGTTATCGGCATAATCCTGAAGCACCAAGTCAACATCTTTGGCATCCCAGCCTTGATCGTAGCGGGTGATGGATTCTTTAATTGTATTAATGCTTGCAGTGTCTTGTCCCTGACTAAGTAACGCAGTTAGAACAAAGCAAAGGCTCAAAATAGGCTTCATCATCTTTAGTTATTTTAGTTTGAATAACTGGCAGGGTCCACTTCGTACACCTGCACATCCATATGTTCTTCAATGAGCTGGAATCTTCGTTGCTCTTCTTTTTTCCAGCGTTCCTGATCCGGATACAGTCGCTTATTGTCCGCTTCGATATCGAAATCATCAAGGCCTAGTGCAATGAGGGCGTTTTTATGAACAATAGTTACGCGTACGTCCCATCGGTCCGCTTCTCCTACATGGTTTTTTGGGCATTCTATTTTGGCGCTAAGGAAATCACCGGTGTCTATTCCGCCCTGGATAGAAGGCCAATGGTTTTTCATAAAGAGCCCCATGAATTCGTCAAAGTGCCCCCACTTGATTTTGTAGTAATATTCAACCGTAAAGGGTTTATCTGCCAAACGATAATCTTTCGCTTGCCCGTAAGCTGTAAGGCCTGGTATGCATAAAATAATTACCAGCGAAAGAAAGTATTTTGTTTTCATGGTGTGAGGATTTAGTTCAAGCTTTAATTTCCAGTCATAGCCGCCAAAAGAAGGGATATAGACCTATTGTGTTTTTCATTCTCAGTCATTGTTTGAGGTTCGATGTCAGCCGGAGCCTGATAATTAACTTTGAGATCTTCGAACATCGGAGTCGACAGTCTTCGCTGCATGACTATGGGTGTGATATCTTGAAAGGTCGTTTTACGACCTTTTTCATAACAGATGTGGTCTAAATCCTGACGTAATGATTTTTTTATTATTTGCGTTTCAGAAATCAATCGAAAACGATCTGGAATAAACGAGTGTCCCTGAACGTTTACGTCGGTGCACATGAAGAAACATATGGCTAGAGCGAAGAATATATTTTTCATTTTTGACGTGTTTAATTATTCTTGGTATCCTCGATGATATGCGGTGATCATCGATAGTTGATTTGAATCTAGAAATAAGAAAAGTAGACATGGCTTACCCATCTCCCAAAAACTATCAGATATGTAACATCTAGGTTTTTGGTAATTTTAGGCGGGTTTTGCACACCTTAAATCTTACTTTTCGGTGGGCTTAATTTATGTTTTGTATTTGCAAGCGAGATGGAGATTCCCGCCTTCGCGAGAATGACGTCTAAAATGAAATTTCCTTGTGACCCTCTTTTATTACCGTCATTCGGGTTGAAGCGTAGCGGAATACCGGAATCTAAATACTCTGATCGGAACCAATAGAAATTTTAGTTACAGGCTAGAAGGTAACCAAAAGAAACTGATTGAAGTAGGAGAGAATGCCTTAATACCATTAGGACTAAAGTACCTCGTAATTCGATGGACTCTTCCCAAACTTTTGCCTGAAGCACTGGGTGAAATAGGAGACACTGTTAAAGCCACAGCTATAAGCTACATCAGTGACATTCAGTCCATTACCAGCCAGTAGGTCTTCAGCACGCTGTAAACGAATATCGCGAATGAACTCACTGGCTGAAAAGTTGGTTAGGACTTTTAACTTACGATGTAATTGCATCCGGCTCATGCCCATTTCTTTTTGAAAGGCCTCAACCGTAAATTCGGAATTGGAGAGGTTCTGATCCACAACCTCCAGGGCATTTTTAATAAATGTTTCCTCCGGCGACTTAACCGTAATTTTTGAGGGCGCCAAACGCAGTGTCTGCTCGTATTTCGCCTGTAGTTTTTCACGCTGGGCGATGAGATTCTGGACCCGTATGAATAGTTCTTCATTATCAAACGTCTTGGTGAGGAAATCATCGGCTCCGGTTTTTAAACCGTCCAGTTTAGTTCCTCGATCGGCCTTGGCCGTAAGCATAATAATAGGTATATGACTGGTTTTCTCATTGACTTTCAAGGTGTTACATAATTCCACTCCATCCACTTTAGGCATCATTAGATCGGTAACGATGACATCTGGAACTAACTTTAAGGCATCTTCAATACCCGCTTTCCCATCGATCGACTGCTTTACCGTAAAATCACTTTCTAAAAGTGACGTCATATGGTTTCTGAGGTCTGGGTTATCTTCTACCACTAGGACGATTTTTTCCGTAGCGTCTTCCGGTTCAGGAGTTTCTTGCTCGACTGGAATTGAAGCTGCCTTGGTGATAATTTGACGCTCTTGAAGCTTACCTTCCACAATTTCTTTGGCCAGGTAAGCTGACTTACTGATCGGGAACTGCAAGGTGAACGTAGCGCCCTGGCTTGGTTCACTTTCCACGGTTATATCACCTTTGTGCAAAAGCGCGAGCTCTTTCGATAAAGTCAATCCTATACCAGTACCAGCAGCGCTAGATGTGTTGTCCTTATTTTGGTGAAAACGTTTGAAAATAAGTTCTTGATCTGCAGTTGAAATTCCTTTACCCGTATCAGTCACAGAGATGCAAAGCAGGTTGTTTTTTTGCTCTATTCTGAGGGAGACTGTGCCCTCTGTAGAGGTAAATTTGAAGGCGTTGGAAAGCAGGTTGTTTAGAATCTTCTGGACTTTATCCTGGTCGAAAAACGCCTCTTTAGGAGCCTCTTCAATTTTAAAAACAAATTCCACTTTTTGTGCAACAGCCAACGATTCGAAAGAGGCGATCAGGACTTTGACAAAAGCTTTGAAATCTTGTTTGGCAACATGAAGGTCCAACTCACCAGCTTCCAATTTTGATAGGTCCAGAAGTTGATTGGTAAGTTCAGTGAGCATGGCTGCATTTCTGTGTATGACGGCAAGCGCTTCTTTCTTTTTTGAACTGGTTTCTTGTTTCAAGAGGTTTTGTAAAGGACTTAGAATAAGTGTTAATGGTGTTCGGAATTCGTGAGAAATGTTCGTAAAGAAATTAGTCTTGAGTGAGTCCAGTTCTTTGAGCTTGATGTTGGCTTTCGCTTTCAATTGATATCGGTTGTAGACCACTCCAATTAAAAGTACCAGGAGGAATGCTGCTACAATGAGATAGTTCCGTAGATTTTCTTGTTCCTTTAGCTCTAGCGAAGCGATTTCATTTTCTGCGTTGAGGAGTTCAATCTCTTTTTGTTTTTGTTCGTTTTGGTACTTTTCCTCCAGTTCAGCAATTCTACTTGTTTTCGTCTCGTTGAATGTGCTGTCGTCGAGCATTTTAAATTCAACGTGATAACTATATGCCTTTTCAAAATCACCTCTACTCGCGTAAATCTCACTTAAAAGTTCTGCAGCATCCTTATTTATTAAAAGAACGCCCGCCTCAATAGCTGCTTTTTTTGACCTACTAAAATAATTGATTGCCGTTTGAAAATCACCCAAATCTTTATAGGCCCTACCCAAATTGTTTAGCGTGTAGCACTCTCCAACTCGGTCTTCAATTTCTTCTTGAATGGATAAGCTCAGTAATAGCTCTTCTATTGCTAGATCAAAATTTTTCTCATCTGAATATATACCCGCAAGATTGGAATGCACATATGCGAGCATACTTCTATCGTTGACAACTTGAAATTGCTGAATTGCCAATCGGTAATATTTTTTTGCCTCCTCAAACTCTTGTGTAACCCTTTTTACCAAACCAATCTTCTGGTAACAATGAGCAATTACAAGCTTAGCTTCAATTCTTTGAGCAACTTGTAGACTATTAAGAAAGTATTCTGTAGCTATCTCATAATCTTCTAACCGATAATGAATAAGCCCAATATTCATTGTAGTGATGGCTTTCCTACGCTCCTGATTTCGCATAAAAGAGATAGATTTTTGGTAGTAATCGAGCGCCTCTTCAAACTGATTTTGATCCGAATAGATGTTTCCAAGATGATTATAGTTTACTACGATAGTTGCTGAATCGACTTGGCCTTCCATAGCTAAATCAATACCTTTCATGATAACTTCAATAGCCTCGTCCCACCTACTCATAGACCTAAGCGTTTTTCCTTGAATACTAAGTGCATCTAATATCAACATCCGATCATTCATTCCTCTGGACATTTTCTCAGCAAGCAAAAGCACTGTTAATGAGCTATCGTATATACTATTGGTTTCTAAAAAATCTCCAAGTGCTAAGTAGGACTTAATGACTCCTTTTTGATACTCTATTTTTTTTGAGAGTTCAAGCGCATCATTTAAATATGAGGTCGCTTCGTCGGGATTCTCATACTTTAATTCCTCATATAGCAAAAGACTACTTTTAATCCGATTGGAATCTTGAGCCTGAGTCTGTAATAAAGACCGCAACGAATCCACTTCATCTTGCGCAGCAAGAGAAAATGTGTATCCAAAAATGAAGCATATGAATAGAAAGTTGGTGGATTTTCTAGCCATAGTTGAATTTTAAGAACCATGAAGATAACCAAGGATGTACTAGAATAAAATTGGTCAGTTGAAATGATTAAGTATTTCATATTCAACGGGAAAAGATTTTCGATTATTCTTTAAGAAACTTTTACGAGGTAGTTCGATGGATTGGCTCCGTATTTCTCGGTGAAGCATTTTGTGAAATAAGAGACACTATTGAATCCACAGCCGTAAGCCACTTCGGCTACATTTATTCCATTGGTAGCCAACAGGTCAGCAGCACGTTGCAGGCGAATATCCTTAATAAACTCACTTGCAGAAAAGTTCGTTAATGCTTTGAGCTTGCGATGAAGCTGCATTCGGCTCATCCCTATTTCTTTTTGAAAAGCCTCGACGGTGAACTCTGAATTGGACAAATTTCGATCGACTATTTCCAGCGCCTTCTTTATAAAGACCTCCTCAGGAGAGTCGATGGTAATTTTGGAAGGTTCCAATCGGAGAGTCTGTCCGTATTTGGTTTGCAGTTTTTCTCGTTGCGTAATTAAGTTTTGAATTCTTATCAGTAGCTCTTCATTATCAAAAGGCTTGGTGAGAAAATCATCAGCTCCTGTCTTTAGGCCATCTAATTTTGTGTCTCTATCTGCTTTTGCCGTAAGCATTATAATTGGTATATGGCTGGTTTTCTCATTGGCTTTTAAAGTGTTGCACAATTCCACTCCACCCACCTCAGGCATCATCAAATCGGTGACTATAATATCAGGAACGAAATTCAAGGCATCTTCGATACCCGCTTTCCCATCGATCGACTGCTTTACCGTAAAATCACTTTCTAAAAGTGACGTCATATGGTTTCTGAGGTCTGGGTTATCTTCTACCACTAGGACGATTTTTTCCGTAGCGTCTTCCGGTTCAGGAGTTTCTTGCTCGACTGGAATTGAAGCTGCCTTGGTGATAATTTGACGCTCTTGAAGCTTACCTTCCACAATTTCTTTGGCCAGGTAAGCTGACTTACTGATCGGGAACTGCAAGGTGAACGTAGCGCCCTGGCTTGGTTCACTTTCCACGGTTATATCACCTTTGTGCAAAAGCGCGAGCTCTTTCGATAAAGTCAATCCTATACCAGTACCAGCAGCGCTAGATGTGTTGTCCTTATTTTGGTGAAAACGTTTGAAAATAAGTTCTTGATCTGCAGTTGAAATTCCTTTACCCGTATCAGTCACAGAGATGCAAAGCAGGTTGTTTTTTTGCTCTATTCTGAGGGAGACTGTGCCCTCTGTAGAGGTAAATTTGAAGGCGTTGGAAAGCAGGTTATTTAGAATCTTCTGGACTTTATCCTCGTCAAAATAAGCCTCTTCAGGCGCATTGTTTATATGTTTGATAAATTCAACATTTTGAGCTGATGCGAGAGATTCAAAGGAAGCACAGACTACCCTGATAAATGCGCTGAATTCACCTTTGGTTGCTTTTAAATGAAGCTCACCGGCCTCTAATTTAGAAAGGTCCAGAAGTTGATTGGTTAATTCCGTGAGTATCGTGGCATTCCTGTGAATGATGGTTAGTGCTTCTTTCTTCTTTAAACTGTCTTCTTGTTTTAGGAGCTTTTGCAGAGGACTCAGAATAAGGGTGAGGGGGGTTCGGAATTCGTGAGAAATGTTGGTAAAGAAATTAGTTTTCAAATGATCGAGCTCTGTAAGTTTAGCATTGGCCCTGGTCTTTAATTGGTAACGATTGTAAATGACACCAATGAGTACGACAAGCAGAAATGCGGCTACAATAAGGTAGTTTCGGAAGTCATGCTGCTTTTGAATTTCAAGAGTAGCTATTTGATTTTCTGCATTGAGTAATTCTATTTCCTTTTGTTTCTGTTCGCTTTGATATTTTTCCTCGATTTCGGCAATGTTATTAGTTTTATCTATTGAAAAAGTGCTGTCGTCGATTCTTTTTACTTTTTGAAGATATGTAAAGGCGTTTTGATAGTCTCCTTGAGCGGCGCAGCACTCACTTAGCCTAAATAATATCCACCGTTTCATATTGCCGCTTTCGATTTCTTCAAATAGTATTTGAGCCTTTAGAAAGTTATCTTGAGCCTTGTTGTACTCTTCTGTTTTAAAATAGGCCAGGCCTAGTTGATATAGAAAATGTCCTTCACTGTAGGGAGAATTGACTTCTTGAATAATCTGTAATGCTAGCTTAGACTTTTTGATTGCATCATTGTATTCATTAAGGGCCATATGTATTTTAGAGAGATTATGGTGGATATGTGCTTGCCGCGCCTTGTCGCCCACTAATTCAAAGTTGGCCATGGCTAAATTGTAGTACTTTTGTGCGCTACTGTAGTCTTCATCGTACATGTACCATGCGCCTAATTCGAGGTGTACGAGAGCGGTCATTTTGATATCTTCAGCTTCTTCCGCGGTTTCTAATGCTTTGATATAATATTCATATGCTTTATCCTCATTTCTGAGAATGGCGTGTGTAGTGCCTATATTCAACAGGGATTTAGCTCTTTTGCTCAGGTTACTCGTATTGTAAATCAGGCCTTTCTGATCAAATTCAATTGATTTTTCATATTCACTGCGATAAAATGCGGTGTTGGATAAAATGGTATAACAATTAGTGAGAATGAGTGAATCAATGGTTTTGGAACGGGCTAGTTTAATAGTTAAAAAAGCGATGGTGTCAGCTTCGTTTAATCGTTGCAATGAAGAATAGGAAAAACCTTGGCCGATCATAGCGTTCATTACTCCTTTTCTTTCATCGAGTTGTTCAGCAATAGATTGTGCTTGCTGAAATACCAGTAAGGCGCTGTCATAGTTGCTATAGGTGCGTTGTTCTTCACCTATCAGCAAAAGTGATCTTAATTTCCCTTTTTGATATTCCAGGTCGGAAGAGAGCTTAAGCGATTTAGTAAGGAAATTCGAAGCCTGTCCCGGATCTTCGAACTTCAAGGCCTCATACAATTGAATATAGGTACTTACCCGGCTGGTATCTTTTTCCTGGTTTCGAAGTAATAATTTGAGTGAGTCAACCTCATTTTGAGCGGATGCGGAAAATAAAGCAGCAAAAACTAAATAGCAAAGAAGCGGGGTAAGTTTTCTGATCATGATTGATTCTTAACAAACCTTAATTTAATCAACCATTTCCTAAGCCTTTATCAAGATAGCAGAAAATGTGACCAGTTTCAATGTTGCAAAACTGTCTTTTATTGTGCGTTCAAGGGCTTATATCATTTTTCTAAGTTGTTGAGAGAGAAAACTTCTTGAATCTTTCTCGAAAGTCTGGAAATTCAAATTAATATTTTAAGCCCAGATTCTGAATATCCGATTGATTTTGGGTAGTCCAAATACAATTTAAATTGATTTCCCCTTTAGTTTGGAGGACAATGGAGTTTTCATTCTACTGGTTTACAGCTGGTTACAAACAACATATGTCTTCGCAATATCGAATAGAAGTACACAATTTTAAGCATTCAGAACAATTATCTTATCAGCGAACCAAAATAGAATTACCGCTTTCTATTTTCCACCTATGATACTCATAGTTAGGCTTGTATAACAGGGATATTCTTTTCCTTTTACGATGTGCATTCTTTAAATCTTAAACTATCCTTTTTGACCGTTATTGTACGAATATAATACTTTAAATAGTATTGTAGCTATTAAAAGTATAGCTTAAATAATTAAGCATCATGAGTTATTATTCAATATTAGATGTGACACCCACTTCAGAGGATTGGATCCCGGATTATTTACTAACCGCTAACAAGGTAGTTGAAAAACATGGAGGTAAATACCTGGCCAGAACTGCTAGTCACGAGCAAATCGAAGGAGAAAAGAAAGAAGCTGGTCTTAGAATTATCTTAGAGTGGCCGTCAAAGGAATCAGCTGAGAATTTTATGAATGATCCGGAATACGTCCCGCATCTAAAAGCACGCACCATTGGGTCAATCAGCCACCACTATCTAATTGAAGGAAAAGACGACCTATCATGAAGTTCGAAACAATGAAAACAGTTACTCTAAGCTCATACGGTGAAAATGTCCATTTTGAACTTGTAGAAAAAGCAAAGCCTACTCCATCGAAAGAACAGGTTTTAATAAAGATAAGCGCTTCTAGTGTGAACACTGTTGACACCATGATAAGGAAGCTAGGTAAAGAATTACCCTTTGCTGCTGATACACCAGCAATACTAGGAATGGATTTCGCAGGGGTCATCGAAGCGGTAGGTAATGAAGTGAAAGGATTGGCAATAGGCGATAAAGTGTATGGATGTGCAGGAGGTTTGTCCAATCTACAAGGAACTTTAGCCGAATACATAGCTGCAGACTCCCGGCTTGTCGCAAAGAAGCCAAAGAACTTAAGTATGAGGGAATCAGCAGCATTACCATTAGTAGGTATCACCGCATATGAGGGCCTTATCCGAGCAGGCATAAAAGAACATCAAAAAGTACTGGTTCATGGCGGATCTGGTGGTGTGGGGCATGTTGCGCTACAATTAGCCAGACATTTTGGAGCGGACGTATATGCCACGGGTGGTGGTGAAAAGCAGCTTGAACTTATCAAATCCTTAGGCGCTAAACCAATCAACTATAAGGTAGAAACTGTAGAAAGCTATGTTAATAAACATACAAAGGGGATCGGTTTTGACCTAATTTATGATTCAGTAGGTGGTCAAAACCTGATCAATTCATTTCAAGCTGCTGCTTTGAATGGACAGATCGCCACCACTGTTTCTATCTGCGAGATGGACTTGAGCACCGCTCACTTCAAAGGACTTTCATTACATGTCGTATTTATGCTTATTCCTATGATACACAATTTCAAGCGCGAAGAACATCGTATGATCCTGAATGCGATTACGCAAATTGTAGAATCAGGAAACTTAACACCTATTCTAACAGATCAATCATTTGGTTTGGAGCAAGCTCTAGAAGCATACCGCCTTCTTGAGAGTGGGAAAGCTATGGGCAAAGTAGTGATTGACCATTAAGATATGAGGAGTTGAAGCAGTTTGAACCAACCAATAGAAGCTGTAATAGTGTTTATCAACCAAGGGCTCTCAGTTTGAGGATAGTAGTTCCCATTGAAAGTTATCCGGAGTCCTATACTTTACGAATGGAATGTCATTTGGAACGGGTGAAATACATTGAGGAGCTAGCTTTTAAAGCGCTTTGGTTATAAATGTACCGTTTCATGATCCTGCATTTTGGGATGACGGTCTGCTGCACAATTCTTTACTTATCTTGGTTATCTCTCTGAATATATTACAGAAATTGTCTTATACATAGCATGTTCATTTCTCAGTTTTTTCTTGAAAAGTTGGGAAGGATTTCCAACTTTTCAAGAAAAAGGATCGACTTTCGTATCGTATTCTCTGAAGGCATGTAATGACGTATTTGTTGGCAAAAACTATCTCCTGTAAAATTTAGGGCAATCAAAGATAATTTGTCTTGTAAAACTAGTATCAAATAATATCTCAGTCTTGCTCCCTTAGTTACTTTTTCATAGCTACCTAGTTAGACCTTGATTT
>ERZ1740059.1863-NODE-1863-length-10527-cov-6.857525_pt1 | contig 10527 bp, 11 predicted proteins | sample MGYA00581744_ERZ1740059 | MGnify/ENA primary metagenome ERZ1740059 (study PRJEB43018, sample SAMN04849738) | marine metagenome | isolation source: floating plastic debris | place: Pacific Ocean | collected 2008-08-28 | study: EMG produced TPA metagenomics... | reverse complement strand
GCTCGCGCTGGCCGCGCTCGTCTCTCCCGGCGGCGCCGCCCTCCTCGGCTGGGTCGCCGCCGCCGGCCTCGTCACGGTCGTGGCGGCCGGCGCGTGGGCGGCGCTTGCCGACTCTGCGGGCGCCGTCGCCGTGCTCAGCCGCGCGTTCGGTGACGCCGTGAACGGCGTCGAGGCGGCGGGCCCCTTCACCGGCGCTCTCGCTGGAGAGATCGCCACGGCCGCGGCGCTCCACGTGATGATGCCCCAGGCGGCCACGGTCGGCGTCGAGGCGCGCGCCCACACGCTCGGATCCGGTGTGCGCGCGCGCGCGGCCACCGCCGTGGCGATGCCCCTTCTGCAGGCCGTCGTCGCGACGGCCCTCGTGATGGCCTTCGTCGCGAGCGGCGCCTACCGCACGCGAAGCGAGCTCACCCGCCCCCTCGTCGAGGGCCGCTTCTACACGGTGCCCATCGCGACGGCCAACGACCGGGCCGAAGGAGACCGACGCTACGAGGGCTACGTGCGGCTCGTGGGCGGGACGCCGCGGAACCCCAACCTGAGCTTCGGCCTCGAGCGCGGCATGGTGGGCGACCCCACCTTCGAGCTCGACGGGGCGCCGGCGGACTTGGCCCTCGAGGTCCAGGAGGGTCGAGCCTTCCGCATGATGGTGAACACCACGGCGCGCACGCTCGAGAACACCGCGCCGTCCCGGCTACAGGAGGTCCTGGTGCGGGGCGAGATGCTCCCGACGGGAGGCACGCTCTTCGCCGCGGGCTTCGAGGCCAGCGGCGGCAGCGCCGCGGCCCAGCTCGGCCTCGCCGCGCTTCTCGCCTTGGCCGTGGTCGGCCTCGCGCTCTGGGGCCTCGCCGCCGGGCGCTCGCTTCCGGCCACGACCCCACGTCCCGCCGCTCTCGTGGCGGGGCTCCTCCCCGCCGGCGGCGCCGCCCTCGCGCTGACCGGCTCGGCGCCGGGGCTCCTGGCCGTCGGAGGCTCGCTCGCGGCGGCGCTGGCCACGCTGACGGCCGTCGTGCTCCTCGCCCGCAGCCGAGAGATCGCCAAGCTCGGCGGCTGAGGCCGGAGGCCGACGCCCGCGGCCATCGCACGGCGGCCAAGCTCGGAGGTGACCTCGCTGGCTGAGGCTAGGCGCCACGCCGCACGGCGGAGGCCGGCAGCGCCTCCCAGCGCGCCGCTGCGTCCGGGTCGAGCGGGTCCTCGCCGTCCAGGTGGAGCGCCAGGAGATCGAGCGCGTCGAAGCCCCAGAAGAGCTCCTCGCCGACCACGAAGCTCGGCACGCCGAACACGCCCCGGCCGAGCGCCGCGTCGGTCTCCTCCCGAAGCGCCGCCTTCACCGCGTCGGTCCCCGCCGCGTCCACGAGCGCCGGGCCGTCGAGGCCGGCCTCGTCCGCACGGCGGGCGACGGTCTCCGGGTCCTGGAGTCCCTGGCTGGCCTCGCCGCCCCAGCTCTCGGCGAAGAAGCGGTCGACGAGAGCGGGCCGGTCCAGCTCCGGCGCCGCGAGCACGGCGCGGAGCGCCAGGAGCGGGCGAAAGGGATGGCTCTGCGGCGGTCCGAAGGGCAGCCCGGCGAGCGCGGCGCGGCGCGCCGTCTCTCGGAACACCCACCGCCGCTTGGGTGGGATCTCGGCGGGCCCCTTGTGTCCGTGCGCTCCGAGGAGCGCGGCGAAGAGCACGGGACGGGGCCGGAGCGTCACGCCGCGCGCGGCCGCCAGCGGCTTCACCCCGTGCCAGCCGAGGTAGGCATAGGGCGAGATGAAATCCAGGTAGACGTCGAGGGTCGTCACCCCGGGAGCCTACGTCGCCCGGAGCGTGGGCCGGAGCAGAAGGCCGGCGCTGCCCGCCAGATGGCCGGCCATGAGGCCCATCAGGCTCCCGAGGCCGATGCACTGGCAGGCCATGAGCCCGACGCCGGCGACCGCCGCCGTAGCCACGAGCCAGCCGCCGAGGCCCGAGCGGCGCTCCCCGAGGCGCCACGCGACGTAGGCGCCACCGAGCACGCCGCCAAGGGCGCACGCGGGCATGCAGAGCGACGTGCACCCGCCCGCCATGCAGACGTGACCGGCGCGGCTCGCCACATGGGCGAAGGCGAAGGGCAGGAGCCCGGCGCGCAGACCCGGCCCGACGCCGGTGGATGCGTCCCCGCCCACGTAGGCGAGGGCCGCGCCCGCCGCGAAGAGAACGAGGCCGAGGGGCAGGGCATAGCTCGGCCCCGCCACGAGGAGCGCGAGCAGCGCGTAGCCCGCGGCCGGTAGCGCCTCCTCGAGCGCGTTTCGGCGGCGCCCGCGGCGGAACGCCGCCTCCAGCGCGGCGGCGCGCATCGCGGTGGGCTCATCCATGGCTCTTCTCCCAGCGTTCCATCCAGCGCTGCCGCATCCGGGCGAGGGCACGTTGTTTGCGTTTCCGGTCCCGTGGGCCGAGGCGCTCACCGGCGAGCACGCGCTCGATGACCTCCTGGTCGGTCGGGTCCAGACCATCGAAGAGCCCGCGCAGGGCCGCGTCGAGCTCCTGCCGCTCCACGGCGGCCTCCGGCGTGGTCCCGGCGCTTCGCGGCGGGGCCGCCTCCAGGACGTCCTCGCGACGGCGCTGACGACGGCGCCGCTCGCTCCGGCACTCCCAGGCCGCGAGGCTCGTCGCCCAGGCCAGGACGTCGCCGCCCGGGTCGAAACGCGGCGCATCCTCGAAGAGCGTGATCAGCGCCCGCTGGGCCGCGTCCTCGGCCGCGGCGTCGTCGCCGAGGAGCTTCCGGCAAAAGGCCAGGAGCGGGGGCCATAGCCCGCGGTGGACGGGGTCCATGGCCGCACGCTCGCCGAGGGCGAGGCGTCGCATCGCGGCGCTGAGCCGCTCTCGCTCACCCGGGGAGATGAGTGCCTCAGCTGGCGGCGTCGAGGCTGCAGGGGCAGGGGTCGCCGCAGTCGCAGGTCTCGCAGCTGCAGGCGTCGCGGGCCGTCACGGCGTAGGTGCCGGCGGCGCCGAGGGCGAAGAGAACGAAGGCGAAGAGGGCATTCTTGAGCATGGGGCAGGTCCGTGGGTCGAGGCAGCCTCGTGCTGCACCGCCTATGGGCGCCAGCTCTCCGTTCGTGACCGAAAAAGTGAAGGGAAGCACGGCGCGGGCGCTTCCGCCTCGGTGTGGTAGGGCTCGGGCCATGACTCAGCGCACCGTCGGCGTCATCGGGGGCAGCGGCCTCTACGCCATGGAGGCCCTCGAGAACACGGAGGAGCACACGGTAAAGACGACCTTCGGAGAGCCGTCCGACGTCATCGTCTCCGGCACCCTGGAGGGCCAGCGCTTCCTCTTCTTGCCGCGCCACGGCCGCGGGCACCGAATCCCGCCCCACCAGATCAACTACCGCGCGAACCTGCTGGCGCTGAAGGCCCTCGGCGCCGAGCAGATCATCAGCGTGAGCGCCGTCGGCTCCATGCGGGAGGAGATCGTCCCCGGGCACATGGTGCTGCCCGACCAGTTCATCGACCGTACGCGCTCGCGCGCGAACACCTTTTTCGAGGACGTGGGCGTCGTCGCGCACGTCGAGCTGGCGGAGCCCGTGGACGCCGCGCTCCAGGCCGCGCTCCGCGACGCCGCGCAGGAGGTGGGCGCCACGGTGCACGTGGGCGGCGCCTACGTGTGCATCGAGGGTCCCCAGTTCTCGACGCGGGCCGAGTCGCTGACCTTCCGCAGCTGGGACGTGGCCGTCATCGGCATGACCAACCTGCCGGAGGCGCGCCTCGCGCGCGAGGCCGAGCTCCCCTACGCGACGCTGGCGCTCGCGACCGATTACGACTGCTGGCACGAGAGCGAAGAGTCCGTCTCCGTCGAGGCCGTGCTCTCGGTCATGCGCGCGAACACCAAGACGGCCAAAGATATCCTGCGCGCCGTCGCGACGCGCCTGCCGGACCCCTCCGCGAGCCCCGCCAGCACGGCCCTGAAGCACGCCATCCTCACGGACCCGGCGCGCATCACCGCGGACGCCAAGGCGAAGCTCGCGCCGCTCATCGGCAGGTATCTCTGAAGCCGGCCCCCCTCCCGAGGGCCCCTGCGGCACCTCCAGCCCATCGACACTCGTAAGGAGAGCGCGTGAGCGCCAATCAGCCCATCCTCGTCGTCGGCTCCGTCGCCTTCGACACCCTCCACAACTCGCTCGGAACGCACCCGAAGGTGCTCGGTGGCGCCGCGACCTACGCCTCGCTCGCCGCCAGCCACTTCACCGACGTGCGCCTCGTGGGCGTGGTCGGCCGTGACTACCCCGACGACGCCATCGCCATGTTCCGGGACCGCGGCATCGATCTCGAAGGCCTCACCGTGGCGGACGGCCTCACCTTCCACTGGGAGGGCCGCTACACGGACGACCTGACGAGCCGGACGACGCTGAAGACCGAGCTCAACGTCTTCGCGGACTTCATGCCCGAGATCCCCGAGTCCTACCGCGACACGCCCTACGTGATGCTGGGGAACATCGCACCGGCGCTGCAGCTGAAGGTGCTCGACCAGGTCCGGAACCCGAAGCTCGTGGTGGCCGACACCATGAACTTCTGGATCGACGGAGCCCGAGACGATCTGCTGAAGCTGCTCCCGCGCGTCGACGTGCTCGTGATCAACGACGAGGAGGCGAGGCAGCTGTCGGGGCGCCATCACCTCGTCCACGTCGCCAGCGACCTGCTCGACCTCGGCCCGAAGAGCCTCGTCATCAAGCAGGGCGAATACGGCGCCTGGCTCTTCGCCGGCGAGCAGATGTTCAGCGCGCCGGCCTTCCCCATGGCCGCCGTCGATCCGACGGGCGCGGGCGATTCCTTCGCCGGCGGCTTCCTCGGCTACCTTGCCGGCCGCGACGCCGTGGACCCCGACTCGCTGAGGGCCGCGGTGATTCACGGCTCGACGCTCGCGAGCCGCTGCGTGGCCGGCATCGGGGTGACCGACCTCCTCACGCTGGACGCCGGCGAGATCGACGAGCGGGTCACCGCCTTCCGAAGGCTGGTGGACTTTCCCGGTGCGTGACATTCTCCACGCTGGCCGCGCGGGGTGTCGCGGCACTGGGGTTCCCTCCTCGCGCCACGGCCGCTCGCCGGGGTGCCGCGAAGGGGCCCGCGCAGAGGAGTGTGACGGAACCATGAAGCGACTTTCCCTGCTTGCCCTCGCTGGTGCGCTCTGCCTCGGGGGGTGCACCACGGACGAGATCGACCCGCCCATCTTCGGGAGCCTGCCCGATGGGGGCGGGGGTGACGGCGGCGGCATGGGCGGCGAATGCCCGCGCGGTCCTGCGATTCCCGACGAGGCGGGACTCTCCCTTCCCTGCTGCTCCCGAGCCTCCAACGCGAGCCGCCTCGACGACGTCCAGCTTCGACTGAGCTCGATCCGCTTCCTCTCGCCGGGCTCGCTCACCGCGACGCCGCTCATCAACGGTCTGCTGCAGCAGGCCATCGACGAGGAGCGCTTCAACTGGATGCTGCGCGTCACCGGCGCCGAGGGGAGCGTATCCGTGGCCATGGGCGCTGGGCTCCGCGAGGACGGCCCCGTCTTTCGGCTCCCGAGCGACGAGGCCGAGGTCGACACGGAGTCGCCCAACCCGCTCAAGGCCGACGCCTCGCGCTGGAACCCGCCGTCGGTGATGGCGACCTACGGGACGTCCGGCGAGTTCGACACGCTGAACTTCGACGGGCCTTCGGACTTCGTCTCCATCCCCGTGTTCAACGCGGCCGGCGCCATCCTGCTCGAGTTCCCGCTGAGCGACACGACCTTCTCGGACATCGAGCTCTACGACGACCGGACCTGCGCCGGCGCGCGGAACACCTCGGTGCCGAACATCGGCTTCTCGGCGGGCGGCCGCTTCGAGACCTTCGTCACCATCGCCGACGTCATCGACTTCGAGGTCAACAACCCGCCGCTCTCGGGGCCGCTCTGCCAGCTCCTGGCGCAGACCGGAAACTTCTCCGAGGAGTGTGACCCCGACAACCGCACGACCTGGGTCGTCCTGCCGGACTCCACCTGTGACGACACGGGCTGCACGCTGGGCGGCTGCGACGGCATGACCGACTGCAACGCCTGGCAGATCACCGCCGAGGTCTCGCTGGCCGGCGTCGACATCCAGTAGCGCCGCGCCCGGGGCCCGCGCGTCGGCGCCGCGCTCAGGCGGCGTCGACGAAGCGCCGGCGTTCGGCGCCGACCACCTTGAGCAGCTCGCGCTTCTCCACGAGGCCGGCATCGAGGAGCGCGCGCATGTAGCCGTCGGCGTAGCCGTGGGCCCGCGCGAGCTTGGCGTAGGCCGCGCCGTCGAAGCGGGCGCGCAGCACCTCTCGGAGCAGCTCCTTCAGGGTCTCGACCAGCTCGTCGCGCGTCATGGGCTCTTGCCTCCAGCGTTCGAATGCCGGAGCGAGACCTGCGCGGTCAAGAAACTGCGCGGAGTGTCAGCGCCGCGGCATGGCGACCCAGTAGTCGAGGTCGAGGACCACCTGCGGGTGGTAGCGCTTCTTGCCGTCCTTCTCGACGCGGAGCGGCGGTAGCTCCGCGTCTCGGTTCTTCAGGCCGACGAGGCGCAGGCGAAGCGCCCCGAGCTCCTCGTTGAGCGGCGCGGCGTCGAGAACCTCCGTGGCCGCGTAGAGCGTGTCGCCGGCGAAGGTCGGGTTGGCGTGGGCGCCACCGTTGAAGGCCAGAATGCCGAGGGCGTTCTCGAGCCCCTTGAAGCTCAAGGACCGGCACACGCTGATCACGTGGCCGCCGTACATGAGCCGGCGGCCGAAGCGGCTCGCCTTCATCGCGTGCGCGTCGAAGTGGACCTTGGCCGTGTTCTGGTAGAGGCGCGTCGCCAGCATGTGGTCGGACTCCTCGATGGTCATGCCGTCCACGTGGTCGATGACCTCGCCCACCTCGTAGTCCTCGAAGAGGAAGGGACCGCCCGTGGCCCAGGGCTCCCGGCCCGCCAACGACAGGGTCTCCGGCACGACGAGCTCGCTGGCGGGCACCTCCCGGGGGACGACCGGCACGTCCTTGCGGCCCGTCGGCGTGGCCGGGTCCCGCTTGTGGACCATCACCCAACGCACGTACTCCAGCACGACCTCGTCGCGCTGGTTCGTCCCCGTCGTGCGAACCCAGACCACCCCCGTCTTGCCGGAGGAGTTCTCCTTCGTGCCGAGCACGGTGCTCACGGCGCGAAGCGTGTCGCCGGGATAGACCGGTCGCAGGAAGCGAAGGCCCGCGTATCCGAGGTTGGCCACCGCGTTGAGGCTGACGTCGTCGACGGTCTTGCCGAAGACGAGGTGGAAGACCAGCAGGTCGTTCACCGTCTCCCGGGCGTAGCCCAGGCGCCGGGCGTACTCCGCGGAGCAGTGGACCGGGCTCCGATCGCCGGTGAGCGCGATGTAAAGCGCCGCGTCCCCCTCCGTCACGGTCCGTGGCACTGCGTGGCGGAGCTCCTGCCCGGTCTCGAAATCCTCGAAGAAATGGCCCGCGCGCGTCTTGCTCATCTGCCTGCTCCCGGCGCCGCCCCGTGAACGCGACGCAGGGGGATAGCACACGCGACCGGCGACGATTATTGGCCTGCTTTTGGGACCCCGGGGTACAGGTCCTGTCTTAGAATCCGTCAGAAAAGAGGTACGGCGCCCGAGCGGCGAGGAGACTTGGTCCTCGTCGCCCGATGCCCCGCCCTTGCGTCATGAATCGTCCCCACCCCGACGAGCATTTGCTCCGCCTCGTACGTGCGCTTCGCACCGGCGACCGTCCGACGGCGCGAGAGAGCGCCGAGGCGGCGGTCGGTGAGGGGATCTCCTCGGCCCTCGTCGACGCGATGCTCGAGCTGGCGGACGTGACCCAGCCCGGCCGTCCCCTCGACGAGCCCGACCGGCGCCTCGCCGTGCTCCTCGACTTGCCCATGGTCGGCGAGATCGAAGGGCGCGCCGTGCCGCTGACGCCCGCCGCCGAGCGAATCGTCGGCGTGGGCTTCACGGGCGACCTCGGCGCGGGCCTCGAGGAGCTCACGGGCGCCGGGCGCGCCGAGCTCGAGGCGCTCCTCGCGGCGGCCTACGAGACGGGTCGGGCCGCACGCACGGTGAGCACGGATCGGGGAGCGTGGCGGCTGGCCGCGACCTTCGACGGCGAGAGCACGCGCGTCAGCGCGGCGCCCGCGCAACGCTCCGGCGGGCGCGAGCAGGAGCAGCTGGCCACCTTGAACCACGAGCTCACGAACGGGCTCACGGCACTGGCGAGCCTCGCCGCCATGGCGCGGCACCCTTCGTCGGACCCGAGCTACGTGCGCGACGCGCTGCTCAAGATCGAGCAGACGGCCATCGCGACGGTGCGCTCCGCGAAGGGGACCCGGCGGGCCCTCGAGAGCGCTCCGCCCTCGCTTCCACCGCGCGCGCTGGAGCTCTCCCCCATCCTCATCGACCTGGTCGAGAGCTTCGAGGCCTTGGCGCGGGCGCGCAGCGTGGTCCTCGAGCGGCGTATCGCCGCGGACCTGCGCACCTTCGCCCGCGACACGGATCTTCGGTCCATCGTGTGGAACCTGCTCAAGAACGCCATCGAGGCCGGCGGCCGGCGCGTTCGCGTCGGCGGGTCGGAGCACGGCGAGCGCATCCGCGTGATCATCGACGACGACGGCCCGGGCATGAGCCTGGCCGTGCAGAAGCGGGCCTTCGAGCCCTACTACACGACGAAGGAGGGCGGCACGGGCCTCGGCCTGCCGCTCGTGAAGCACCTCGTGGACCGGCTCGGCGGGACACTCCTCGTGGAGTCCGAGCCCGGCCGGGGTACCCGCATGGTGGTCAGCCTGCTGCGCACCGACGAGGACGTGGCCGTGGTCAGCGGCGTGCGGGCGCGCCCGCTCCTCGGCCTCGGCGTGGTGCTCCTCGGCCCGCGGGCGAACGGGCTCGACGAGGACCTGCGGCGTGCCGGTGCGGACGTCGTGGAGCTCCGGGACGTGCTCGAGCGCGGCCATCGCGTCGGCGTCGCCGTCGTCGATGCGACGAGCGTGACGGGGACGCAGAGCGCCGTCGTCTCGGAAACGCTTCGGGAGGCGGCGCAGCACACGCTCTGGCTCGGCGCGCCCGGCGTCGAGGTGCCCGTCACGGACCCCCGCCTTCCGCCGAGCGCACCGCTCGAGCGGGTGCTCGAGACGCTCCGGGATCTGCGCGACCAGGGCTTCGCCGCGAGCGAGCCGCGCCCTCACCGGGCCCGGCGTACCACGTCGCGATAGCGCCAACCGATGGTCGCGAGCTCCCGCGCGGCGCGGAGCGCGTCGCCGGTACCGAGCTTCGAGCCGTCCACGTCGCGCCAGCGCCTCAGCGGCAGCTCGTAGAGGTGGTCGGCGAGCTCTTCACCGGCGTCCGCATAGCGCCTCCCGAGGCGCGCCAGCACCTCCACGTCGAAGATCCAGCGCGAGAGGAAGGGCGTGGCGAAAGCCTCGGACACCACCGAAGCGCGGAAGACCTTGGCGCCGCACTGGGTGTCGTAGACCGGAAGGCGCAGCAGCTCGCTGACGGCCGTCGCGAAGATGCGACCCGAGTAGTGGCGGAGGGCCTTCCGCTCGATGTCGCGTCCGAGGAGCTTGGCGCGGGTCCCCAACACCACGTCGACGGAGGGGCGCCGCGCGAGCACCTCGGCGAAGCGTGGGAGCTCGTCGAGCGGCGTCGCGAGATCCGCGTCCCAGTAGCCGACGAAGGTCGCGCCGCTCGCATCCTCGCGCGCGAGGTGCACGGCGCGGAGCATTCCCTGGCGCACGGCCTCGGCCTTCCCGCCGTTGGCCGGGAGCGCGAGCACCTCCGCGGCCGGCAGACGCTCCACGAGCGAGCCCAGAAGCGCCCGCGTTCCGTCGGTGCTCCCGTCGTCGACGAAGACGTAGCGGAGCCCGAGCCCCGGCGACGCGAAGCGCAGGAAGGCGTCTGCGTGGAGCCGGCGCTCCTCGTTGTAGCAGGGGACGACGAGCACGACGCCGGGCACCGCCGGACGGTGAACGAGGGGCCCCCGTGCCGCAAGGGCGGTGCGCAGCGGGGTACCGGGGACGAGGATGGGGCCATGGGATCGTCGCGCGTGCGCTGCCGCCTCGCGCGGGCCGAGGAGCTGCCCCTCGTCCTCGCCCTCACGCATCGGGCGTTCGCACCGACCGAGGAGTGGGGCCTCCTCGAGCGCGCTTCTCGAGGCCCTCGAGGACCTCGAGGCCGTCGCCGCTGCGCGGCGCGCTCGGAACGGCCGGACAACCGCAGCTTCCACCTCGCCCTGGGCTACCGGGTGGTGGGCCGTGTGGATCGCTACGGCGTGGGCGGGTTGCGCACGGAGCTCGAGAAGTCGCTCCCCGGTGCGCGCGGCCGCACGCCGTAGCCGGCACCGAAGCTCAGGTGGCCGTCGGCGAGCCGGGCGCAGGTGAAGTCCGGGCCGACGGCGAGGCCCCGAGCGGGGCCGGGGAGCGGCACGTCGAGAAGCGTCCGGCTCCGGCGCCGGCGGGGCTGCCCGAGCGCGCCCGTGGCCGATGCGCCGACGCAGCGCAGGGTCCCGGCCCAGACGGCGCAGCTGTGGCTCGACCTCGAGGAGTCGGGCACGCCGGTCACGATCAA
>ERZ1740059.1862-NODE-1862-length-10529-cov-9.221692_pt1 | contig 10529 bp, 6 predicted proteins | sample MGYA00581744_ERZ1740059 | MGnify/ENA primary metagenome ERZ1740059 (study PRJEB43018, sample SAMN04849738) | marine metagenome | isolation source: floating plastic debris | place: Pacific Ocean | collected 2008-08-28 | study: EMG produced TPA metagenomics... | reverse complement strand
CCATTATTACTATTGATCGCGCCTTGGAATAAATTCTTAGGCTAAAAAACAAAGTCTGATAAGTTAGACTGGGTATGGCTTTGAGTTAGTTTTAATGTACTTTGTATATGAGCCTTGAAATTGATTTTAAGTTTTATCTAGTATTACGACAATCATCTAAAAGTAAATTTAACTGCGACATTGCTTCCGAGGGATTTTGACCTTTTTTTGCGGCTGTAACTATAAATTCACAAGGATTTCTTCCATTTCGCATTACTGTTGATATCGCTTCTTGATTGCTAAATCCCCTTGCATAAACCAACCATGCAGCTAAAACCTGTCCAGTACGTCCAATTCCAGCGAAACAGTGTACTACTACTTTTTCGCTATTGTCATTTGCTTGTTTTAAAAATGGTAATATTTTTTGAGTTAATGTTTGACTATCAATTAAAGTATAATCTTCGATTGGTGTCCAACAAATTTGATTGGTTCCAAATTCAAGCTTATATAAGTCTATTAAATTTGCATAATTATTTAATTGAGTTGGAGCGAGCAAACAGCAGACGCGCTTTATATCTTGATTTTGCATAAATTCAACCCATTGCAAAACCTCTTCATTGCTGTATCCAGGCTTTGCTGAACCATATACTATTATTTCATTTTCGCTCGCAGCAGCAAATCTATACATAATCTTCTTTATAATGCTGCAATCAAATATATCTCTATTTTTTATGTGCTACACTTGTAGTAGATAAGTAGTAAGGTCTTCGCTATAGTTTGGGTTCTATATACCTGACTGGTGCGCCAAGCAATGCTTTGAGCGTATTCCGCAAGTACTTGAAACTATTTCAAAAGTTTGATTAGCTCAGTGTTAGAGCACCTGATTGAGAATCAGGAAGTCATAGGTTAGATTCCTATATCAAACACCCGAAAGTTAGCTCAATGTTAGAGCGGTAGACTCAGGATCTATTGGTAACGGGTTAGATTCCCGTACTTTCAACCAAACCTTTGCAGGATAGAGCAGTCTGGTAGCTCGTTGGATTCAAAATCCGAATGTCGGTGGTTCAAATCCACCTCTTGCTCCCAAAACACCCTAATAACGCTCCTAAGCTCCTTGCCCGAATCAGGGTTCCCGATGGTTGATTTATCGACACAGGGGAGCGTAATCTGAACAAAATCAAGCTCAACAAAGATGGATATTCTGTTTTTGTTGGCAACTCTGCAATGTAGGTGTTTACAATCGTTTGTTACTTAGTAATGAATCGATCTCGACGGTGAAGAAGCTAGAACAACTGTTTTTCTCTCTAAGTTGAGTATGTCCTTCGTTTTCTACGTTTCGTCTTTCTCTAGAAATTCTGGAACGTTTAAACAAACGTCATATTTGAGCGCTGTTAGATGATTTTAGATTATCTGTGGGTACTCTAAGATTGGATAGCAGTTCTCTTAATCCAGTTTTTGAGAAGCTTTTGTCCGCAACAGAACTGTAGTTAACCCTGTTTTTGCAGAGTTTTTAATTTTTATGCTTAAAAAGTCTTTCACTTCTGGAGGGGAGAGGTTTAGAGAGGGGTTATATAAAATCCGTCTGTATAGGAATTATATATTTTTTAACGCAAAGTGACGCGGAGTTAAGCGCAGAGGAACACAGAGTCTTTTTTCCCAAACTGGTGTCAGTGGAAAAGATATTGTAGTTATTAAACAAGATTTAACAATGACAACTATCAATATAAGTCATCAAGTCGGCGGTTTATATTTTGAAGATTCCAAGGGTGAAAGGTTAGAATTCCCCCTCAAACATACGGCTGTCAAAGCTAAAATTAATGGAAATTTATCGCGGGTAGAAGTTAGTCAAAGCTTTGAAAATCCTTTTGATAAACCTTTAGAAGCAGTGTATGTTTTTCCGCTGCCCGATGTTGCCGCAGTGGATGAAATGGAAATCAAAATTGGTTCGAGTATCATTAAAGGCAATATCAAAAAACGTGAAGAAGCCGTTGCAATTTACGAACAAGCGAAAAAACAAGGGCGTACTGCAGGATTATTAGAACAAGAGCGGGATAATATTTTCACGCAATCCTTAGCTAATATCAAACCGGGAGAAAAAATAGATGTCACTATCCGTTATAGCGACAGCTTAAAGTTTACTGGGGGAGATTACGAATTTGTGTTTCCCATGGTAGTAGGGCCAAGATATATTCCCGGTACAATTATTGATAGTAATGGAGATACGGATAGAGTTCCCGATGCATCGCGCATTACACCACCGATAATTCCTCAAGGAATGCGTTCTGGACATGATATAAGTCTTGTATTGGAAATTGATGCCGGAGTACCTGTGAGTAAGGTTAATTCTCCATCTCATCAAGTGGAAATTGAAGAAAACCAAGGAAATCAAATTATTCGAGTCGGGTTAGCTAAAGAAGATAGTATTCCCAACAAAGATTTCATTCTCCGCTATCAAGTTGGTACGGAAAAAACTCAATCTACTGTTATTACTCAAACAGATTCTCGCGGCGGACATTTTGCTGTTTATCTAATTCCAGCTTTGGAATATCAAAGTGATGAAATTATCCCCAAAGATGTAGTTTTTTTGGTGGATACTTCCGGTTCCCAATCGGGTAAACCTTTGCAGCAATGTCAGGAATTGATGCGGCGATTTATTGATGGTTTAAATCCCAATGATACTTTTTCTATCCTTGATTTTTCTAATCAAGTCAGAAGACTATCAAAAACATCTTTAGCGAATACTCCCGAAAACCGTTCTCAAGCAATAAATTATATTAATAATCTTAAAGCTAGAGGTTGTACGGAAATGCTAGAAGGAATTCGGGCTGCAATTAATTTTCCGTCACCAAAAGGACGTTTGCGAACTGTTGTTTTATTAAGTGATGGATATATCGGTAATGAAAATGAGATTTTTTCAGAAGTTCAGCAGCATTTACAATTAGGAAATCGTCTATTTAGCTTTGGTGCGGGTAGTTCGGTAAATCGTTTTCTACTGAATAGAATTGCCGAAGTTGGTAGGGGAATATCAACTATTATCCGTCATGACGAACCCACCAAAGAAGTTGTAGAAAGGTTCTTTCAACAAATTAATAATCCCGTTCTTTCTAACATTGAAATTACTTGGGATGGGGAAGGAGAAAAACCTGTAATTTATCCTGCTGTAGCTCCCGATTTATTTGCAGAGCAACCCTTAGTTTTATTTGGACGCAAGCAAGATAATATCGCCGGTAAATTAAGCATCTTAGGTGTTGCTGCTGGCGGTGAAGACTATGAAAAGATATTTCACCTCAATTTTGATGAAGCAACGGAAAACCCTGCTGTAGCGCAATTATGGGCGCGCGATCGCATTAAAGATTTGATGAGTCAAATGTTTGGTTATGAAACTAAAATTGGTGTGGAAGAAGTAACGGAAACTGCATTAACTTATCAATTGCTTTCCCAATATACCGCTTTTATTGCTGTCAGCGATGACGAAAGGGTAAATCCTCAACAAGATTCTATTTCTATGCAAGTGCCTGTAGAAATGCCTGAAGCTGTGACAGATTTCATGGTAGTAGAAGAAAAAGCAAGGGGAATATCTGCTGTTGGTGGAAAAATAGAAAATATAGCAAGGTTAATGTCGTCACCAGGGGGACAATCAATAGTACGTCACTCAGCAAGGGAATCGCAATCTTTTGAAAGAGAGCGGAGTATTTCAAGAATATCATCCAACCACTATTTAGAAGTAGTGAAAGTTACAGGTTTAGATGGAATAGCAATTAGCGATTTACAGCAATATTTACAACTTTTCAACTTAACTAAAGCTTTGAAAGGAGAAATAGTTTTCGAGTTTAGTATTAAAAGAAATCGCGTGATTCGTGTAGTATTAAACGAGCAAAATTCTACAATTACCCAAACAGATTTCATACAGGAATTAATCAGGTTTCTCCAAGCTTGGAAAGCACCTCAAAAAATTGCCGACAAAGTTATTTTAACTTTACGAGTCAGCTAATTAGTTTTTTAAACTCGGTTTCAAAAAGAAACCGGGTTAAAATTAATTACAAAACTTATGTACTAGTCGCCATCGGTAAAGGGTTTGAAATTGCTTCCTTGCGTGGCAATGACTTGACTTAAATTATCCCCAGGTAAGTTCTTAATTGGTTTGGGAAAATGCCAATTTTTCAAAAAAATATCGTAGAGATTTAGGTGAGTTACGCGCTGACACTAACACATTCAACATCTAACCACTAACAACTAACCACTAACTAATTTACTCCCCTTGAACCTTGATAAATTCGATTCATTTGTTCCCGAGATAAGCGCGTCATGGGGAAACCTAAATCTCCATAACTGATTTTCTCTGCTTCTTCAACCACTTCTTCAGCTTCAAACTCATTTATCTGACTTTGAGGTGAAGTATAAGCGTGACTTACCGGATCGTATGCTAAAACTTCTCCCGTTTCAATTTGATAAATCCAAGCGTAAATGCTAATTTGCTTTTGATAAAGCTTGGAATGAATTACCGGATAAGTGCGTAAATTATCTATTTGCGTCAAGACATTTTCAGCAACCATAATCTCCAGTAAATCTTCCCCTTCGTAATGGCTATAATGGTCTAAAACCAAACGTCGGGTGGCTTCGGCATACTTAAGCCAATCAAACACCAAAGGCATATCGGACTGTAATTTATTTAACTTCATCAGCCCTTTCATAGCCCCGCAATGGGAATGGCCGCAAATAATAATTTGGTTAATATCCAAAGCTTGTACGGCATATTCAATAGTTGCTCCTTCGCCGCCATTTGTGGCTCCATAGGGAGGAATAATATTGCCAGCATTGCGAATTACAAACAATTCCCCAACTCCAGCTTGGGTAATTAAATTAGGATCCACGCGAGAATCAGAGCAGGTAATAAATAATACTCTAGGTTTTTGACCGTGAGATAATTGTTCAAATAATTCTCGATGGGTGCTGTAATAATTAGCTTTAAATTCACGCAAACCTTTTACTAGTTTTTTCATATTTCTCCTGGAAGGGGTATAAGTTAGGAGCTCGCGGAGTTAGGAGTTATTTAACCTCTCCTGTTAGCTTCTCATATTTTGGGAATAGTTAATATATCTGTTTAAAAAATAAATGCGGCGAAGGAATCTACCATTATTTTGCCATGTAAAAGGCAACAATCCAAAATATAAAATTTAAAAATGTAAAATGTGATTAGATGCCCTCTGACGGATACCCATGACCGAAATATTTTAGATTTTAGATTTTAGATTTTGGATTGAATATTGATTGGTTGAGGGGCCCCTAGTTTTAACTATGGAAAAATCTAAAATCCTTAATCCAAAATCCTCAAACCCCTAAATTTCTTTATGGGGACAATCCTGCGGATGCCCTCCGGGCACGCTGCGAAGACCGCAAATCCAAAATCCAAAATTGATTGACTTTTTTTCTCCTAAAAAAATTCTCATGAGTACCCTTTACTTTTTTTGTATAAATTAGTTTATAGAGGCACTATATATATATATTGCGTCTCCATAATTTCGGGTGGTTGAGATTCGATATTAAATTCAAGCAGCAAACTGGAAAAAATTTATATCCACATCTACAAAGGGACGAATCATATTTTTAACATTGACAACTGGCTGACAGTCAGTCATTTGCGATAATTGTTCTTCAACTGCTAAATAAGCGCCAAAGTGTTCCTGAAATAATTTTTGAGTTTCTACACAAGCTACATATAAATTATCTCTATCTACTTTCCCACGCTTACCAAAATAGGGAAAATGGTGAATGAATCGACCAAATAAAAATTCGCAGTCTTCTGCATATTTAATAGTATCAAGAATATGATGATGCCAAACTCTATCTATTTCCTGACTTGGAACTAATTGAAGATGAGGATAGAGATAAATTAAATATAGAAACATCGAATAATTTGAAATCGCTTGATTCGTCTGCTCAAGAGTCCATCTTGTACCTTCATCAGAGTACATTAACTGATAAGCAATAGCTCTTAAATCTAATTGTTTGAGTTTGTTTGTAAATACTTGAGATTCCTGAGATAAGGCTCTATGAGTTGATAACATAATTGCAATTACCACAAATTAATAAAGATATAAAAGATGCAATTTCATCAACTAAGTAGGTAGAAACTTTCTAAACAGAGCTATGTAAAGAAATTTAATCTGTTGGCCCGTCGGTTTTACACTGGTGACTCCCCTGTCTTATGATAGATTAACTACCCATATAGTTATATTTGATTTGCTTCTACATTTAATATTCATATGTAAATCCGATATTTCGGATTTCACCAACTAAAGTGTCACACTCAGAATCTGGGGGTTTTGTCATTTTTGGTATTGACAATATGTCGTGGAATAGTATTTAAATTTATTAATTGCCATCCAATTTGTTGTATCTTGTGTAATCTATATGTTTTTTGCAGCAGAAAAAATAGAATAAACCGATTTCGATCGCAAATAGAGGGGGAATGTTATTTTCAGCTTGAATTCCATATCATAAAGTGTCACAGTCGAAATTTGGTTAAATTGGCCATTAATGGAGTTTCTCGGGTATATCACCCCAAAGGATAACCACCGCTATTATGTATAGAGCACTATCATAAAAATCAGGTATGCGTTTATCTCAGATTGCACTGCTATTGTTACAAGGTGCTTTGCGAAAACGAAAATATTCTCAAATAGCCTCGGAATCTGGTGAGACTTCCAAATATTTCAAAAATGATGTCAGTCACAAACTAAGTAATTTTCTTTCTCGGATAATTCAAGAAAAAATTACTCAGCCTACATTAAAAGTAATTTTCCATGATTTGCTTCATAAACACCGTGAAGAGAAAAATAAGTGCCATCGCAAAATAACTAACTACGATGCCCAAAAAATATATTTTGAGCAAACTGAGCAAAACCAAGACATTAGTAGCACGCTACAAATAACAATTATTTCGTACAACTATCAACAAGTAAGTAAAGATCGGAATACACCACCGACAGATAAATTTAAATTAATTTACCATAATTTACCAGTTCGCGATCGCAATACATTTATTGGTAGAGAAGAAGAAATTAAACGCTTACAGGAATTACTTTCTTTTGAAAGTCTCACTCCTCGTATTAGTGTTGAAGGTTTGGGAGGTGTGGGAAAGACTACTTTTGTAATAGAAGTTGCTTATCGCTACTTGCAAGCTAGCAAGGATTCACATTCAACTTTTGAAGCTATAGTATTTACCTCAGCTAAACCACAACACTTTACAAGTAAAGGTATTTTACCGCGACTGTGGCGAGAAAGAACTAACATCGATATTTTACGGGCTATTGCACGCACTATAAAGTGTCCGGAGACTACAACTACTAACTTTAAAGAAGCTTACGAACAAGTCGCTCCCCGTTTGGCAAATATCCGGACTTTACTAATTATAGATAATTTAGATACTCTAGAACCCTCTCTTGAAGTTCTGAGCTTTTTATACGAATTACCTCCAACAGTAAAAGTTGTTATTACTAGTCGAGAAACAACTCCCTTTACTCGAATCTGTTTAAATCCTTTAACCCAAACTGAAGGATTAGCATTAATTGCAAATCAAGGGACAGAAAAAAATGTAGAATTAACTTCGGAAGAATATCAACAACTTTATCAAACTAGCGGGGGAATTCCCGCAGCAATTATTTATGCTATGAATCAGTTAGCATCTGGATATAAGTTTGTTGATGTTTCTCCCAGAATTATGCGCCATCAAGGCGATTTTTCGCGCTTTTATTTTGACAATTCCATGCAACCTTTAAAAGGACATTCATCTCATTTAATTTTGATGGCTTTAGCGCTTTTTCCTAAACCAGCGCTCTTTGAATCAGTTTGTAGTGTTGCGGCAGTAAATGATAATAACATCGCAGTAGATGCTTTCGCTCAATTGCAACAACTTTCCTTAATTAGTTGCGATCGAGGACGTTATACAATGTTATCTTTAACTCGCGAATATGCTCTCTCGGAATTAGCAATAAACCCCGAATTTGAATCAGCAGCACGCAACCGCTGGGTAAATTGGTATGTTGATTTTGCTCAAAAATACGGCGGGAAAGATGAAAAAGAATGGAACGATTATCACCAATTAGCAGCAGAATGGGAAAATATTTCTGAAGTTATGGAATGGTGTATTACCCAAGATAAATATACCGATGCGTGCAATCTGTGGCTTTATATCAATTGCTATACTTATTCCCAAGGATATCGCCAAAACCGCCTGAGCTACTGGGATACTCCCCTACATTGGTTGGAATGGTTAATTGAAGCAGCACACTTAAGAGAAGATTTATCTACCGCTGTGGAAATGATGAGCGATTATGCTTGGAAATTAATTTTAATTGGACAACCAAAACATTTAAATATCGCAGATAGTTTACTTGCACGGGCTTGGAAATTAAATCATCATTTAACTACAGATAAACAAGTAAATTTAGCAATCCGTATTGTAGTTTGGTATATTCAATTTAAACAATTTGGATTTGCAAAATATTGGCTTAATCAAGCTCAAACTATATTGAATAATTCTTTGATTGAAGAATCAGTTTCAATTCGTCTTTACCTCCAAATTCTCTACTATAAAGGAGAAATTTACTACAAAACCGGCGATTATCAAAGAAGTCAACTCCTATTTCAAGAAATTGTCCAACAATCCCGAAATATTGGCTGGCAAAGAATGATATTCCTCGCTAAAGACTTTTTAGCAGACATATCAATTAAACAAGGAAAACTACAAGAAGCTCAACAATTCTTAATAGAAGGAATGGAAACAGCCCATAACAACCAAGATAATTGTAGTGGAGCCTATGTAATGCGCTCTTTGGCGAGATTGGAATTTCTTCAAGGTAACTTTAATTGTGCACTAACTTGGGCAACTAGCGCAAAGGAGGGTTTCGATCGTTTGGGTATGATTTCCGAAGCGGAGGAAACTGAAGCTTTATTGCAGTTTGGCAAGAGTTAAGGAGAAAGGGAGTTGGTTTTTATCTAATCTCTCTTGTTTTGGGAATACTTGATATATCCCAAAATCATTCTCCTCTGATGACTTCTGCTAAGTGCCAACAACAATTCTCCGCCCGTCGTTTAACAAAACTTTATATTTCTTCCCTGGCTTTAGTAGCCCTTTTATCAGTCGTGGGACAATTTATAGTCCAACGTTTGCTATCTCAGCAACGAGTAGATATTCAGGTAATTAGCAACGTTCAACGTCAGCAGCTACTCAGTCAAAGATTAGCAAAATTAGCTTTAGCCCTCAAGCTAACACAAAATGATTTGCGCCGGCAAAGTTTACTCGAAGACTTCTCCGAAACCATCGGCGAGTGGGAAACTACGGAAAGTAATTTGCGACAATTGGAAACTTCGGTAAATGCTTTGACGGGTAGAAGTATTCAAATACAACAGATTATTGAGCGAATTCATCCAAACTGTAAAAAAATGGTTGATGCTGCCAAGGAGTTACTTTCCACAGCGCGGGGGGAAAAAATTCAACCTCGTTTGATGCGGGAGCAACCTATGGCGGAAATTTTAACTAACGAAAGACTCTTTGAGAAAGAAGTCGATCGAGTAATCTCTGAATATAACGAATATACAGCAGCAGCAGTTATAGAAATAAAACAGATTGAATTCGGAATGCTGGTTTTGACTTTACTATTACTGATATTAGAAGGAGTATTAATATTTCGTCCTTCAGTAGAGAAACTTCGGATAACCTTCGAGCAGCTAACAGAAGAACAGAAAAAATCCGAACATTTATTGCTAAATATATTACCAGAAACCGTAGTTAATCGCCTCAAAGAGCAACCAACTACCATTGCCGAAGCATTTGCAGAAGTTACAGTATTATTTGCCGATATAGTTGGTTTTACAGAACTTTCAACTCAAGTTTCACCACAAGAATTAGTAGCATTACTCAACCGCATTTTTTCAGCTTTCGACGAACTTGCAGAAAAACAAGGTTTAGAAAAAATCAAGACAATTGGCGATGCTTACATGGTAGTTGGAGGCTTACCCAATCCCCGAAAAGATCATGCCGAAGCTATTATAGAAATAGCGTTAGATATGCAACAAGCGATTAATAAATTTAACATCGAAACCAAATCCAATTGTAATATCCGGATTGGAATTAATACCGGTCCAGTAGTAGCGGGAGTCATAGGTATCAAAAAGTTTATCTACGATTTATGGGGTGATACCGTTAATATTGCCAGTCGTATGGAATCACACGGTATTCCCGGTAATATTCAAATAACTCAAACTACTTATGAAAAAGTAAAAGATAAGTATATTTTAGAATCAAGAGGTTTGATTGAAATTAAAGGTAAAGGAGAAATGCAGACATATTTGGTGATAGGGAATAGGAAGTAGTGAGCAGTCAACAGTGAGCAGTGAGCAGTGAGCAGTGAGTAGTGAGCAGTGAGTAGGGAGTAGTGAGCAGTGAGCAGTGAGTAGTGAGTAGTGAGTAGTTAAAATTAATTTATTCTGGCGATGAGAGAGGAGAGCACAGGAGGGGAGGGAGCGGAGGAAAGGGGGGATGAGGGAGA
>ERZ1740059.1861-NODE-1861-length-10534-cov-5.939880_pt1 | contig 10534 bp, 8 predicted proteins | sample MGYA00581744_ERZ1740059 | MGnify/ENA primary metagenome ERZ1740059 (study PRJEB43018, sample SAMN04849738) | marine metagenome | isolation source: floating plastic debris | place: Pacific Ocean | collected 2008-08-28 | study: EMG produced TPA metagenomics... | reverse complement strand
AAGCCTGACAAAGTCAGGAGTATTTATTGAGGGAACAATTGTGATCGCCAATGACCAAACCGCAGGGCGGGGTCAGATGGAAAATTCCTGGGAATCTGCAGCCGGTGCGAACCTTACATTTTCTCTGATCCTCAAGCCAACTTTTGTAAATGTCAACAGGCAATTTCAATTGGCAATGGCTATGTCTTTAGGTGTGGCGGAGTTTTTGGATAAGTTTGATCCGGGATTTCAAGTAAAGTGGCCAAATGACGTCTATTATGGCAAAGAGAAAATAGCGGGTATTCTTATTCAGAATTCTGTAAGTGGTGCAAGTGTGGATAGCTCAATTGTTGGGATCGGCTTAAATATTAATCAAACTGTATTTGAAACACCGAATGCTACTTCCCTAAGATTAATTTGTAATCACAAATACGAATTATCAGTGGTACTCGAGGACTTATGTTTTGCCATTGAAAAGAGATACTTACAGCTAAAGAGAGGAGGAGCGTTGTCGCTCAAGAATGATTATCTCCAACGACTTTTAGGCTATGGTAATCAATGCATGTTTAATGACGGGGAACTGTTTCAAGGTGAGGTTGTCGATGTTCTCGATAATGGTCGCATAGCTATTAGCAGGCCCGATGGTGTACGACATTATGACCTAAAGCAGATCAAATTCATTTTTTAGGCCTGTTTGTACCACTCATGGAAAGATATAGTGCTTTAAAGTACTACTTGTTTGTTTTCAGTAATGTCTGAACCAGCTTACAGGTTTATAACCTTCTCCAATAATGATAAAATCTATTCAGAACTTTCTTAGTGCGGTATTTATCTGCGCGGTTTTTTCCACCAGCCTGATCGCTCAATCCATAGATATGGAATTACTAAAAGGTATGAAACCCAGAAGTATAGGTCCGGCCGGTATGAGTGGCAGAGTTACAGCAATAGACGCACTGCATTCTAATCCGGATCTTATTTATGTCGGAACTGCATCGGGAGGCCTTTGGAAGTCTGAAAGTGGAGGTATCGACTGGGAGCCGGTCTTTGATAAAGAAAAAATCCTTTCTATCGGCGCTGTAGCTATCCAGCAAGATAATCCGGATGTGGTATGGGCTGGAACCGGGGAGGGTAATCCCAGAAACAGCTTATACGGGGGTTATGGTCTCTATAAGAGCCTGGATGGAGGAAAAAGCTGGGACCTTATGGGTTTGGAGAAAACGCGAAACATTCATCGCATTGTAATAAATAAGGACAACCCGGACATTGTATATGTAGGCGCTATTGGGTCCCCTTGGGGTGAACACCCGGAAAGGGGAATATTTAAGACTACTGATGGGGGAAAGAGCTGGAAGAAAGTACTTTTCGTTGACAATAAAACCGGGGTAGCTGATCTGGTGGCTGACCCTACTAATACTAATAAGCTGTTTGCCGCCATGTGGGAGCACCGCAGAAAACCATGGACGTTCAATTCAGGAGGGCCTGGTTCAGGATTGTATGTTACGGTAGACGGAGGTGAAAACTGGAAGAAGATATCCGAAGACGATGGATTTCCTAAAGGGGATTTAGGTAGAATAGGAGTTGCCGTTTCCAAAAGCGATCCAAAAAGAGTATATGCATTAGTGGAATCCAAGAAGAATGCTTTCTATCGATCTAATGATGGAGGTTATACTTGGGAGAAAGTAAATGATAAGGGGAGTGAAATAGGTAATCGGCCTTTCTATTACTCGGATATCTATGTAGATCCTCAAAATGAGAATAGGGTTTATACTGTCTTCACTTACGTGAACGTGAGTGAAGATGCCGGTAAGTCTTTTAAACAACTGATGCCTGCTTATGGTGTCGATAATGGTGTACACCCCGATCACCATGCCTGGTGGATCAATCCGGAAGATCCAAGCTTTATGATAGAGGGTAACGATGGTGGACTCAACATAACCAGGGACCGTGGCAAGTCCTGGCGCTTTGTAGAAAACTTACCGCTAGCGCAGTTCTACCATATTAACGTTGATATGGAATACCCTTACAATGTGTACGGAGGTATGCAGGACAATGGCTCTTGGGGTGGCCCGGCCTACGTTTGGAAATCACAAGGGATAAGAAATTCATACTGGCAAGAACTTTCGTTTGGCGACGGGTTTGATGTTATTCCTGATCCTGATGATTCGAGGTATGGATATTCAATGTCGCAGCAGGGCTTTGTTGTCAGGTATGATAGAGAGACAGGTCATACAAGAATTGTACGTCCTACTCACCCTAATCCTGACATGCGTTTAAGGTTTAACTGGAACGCCGCTATCGCACAAGATCCTTTTGATAACTCCACGGTGTATTTTGGCAGTCAGTTTGTGCATAAAAGTTCAGATAAGGGAGTTACCTGGTCCATTATCTCACCGGATCTTACCACAAATGATCCTGAAAAGCAGAAGCAGGACAAAAGTGGAGGTCTGACCATGGATGCTACCGGTGCGGAAAATAATACTACTATCCTGGCGGTTGCACCTAGCCCTATTGAAAAAGATTTGCTTTGGGTAGGTACGGATGATGGCTTGATACAAATAACCAGGGATGGAGGGCAAACCTGGACGAATGTAACCGCTAATATCACCGGCATGCCGAATGCCGGATGGGTTGCACAAATTAAGGCTTCTACTTACAACGCCGGAGAGGCTTTTGCTGTCGTTAATAATTATAGAAACTTCGATTTTAAACCGTATTTATTCCATACAGCTGATTATGGAAAAACTTGGCGCAGCTTGGTTAATGAAAGCCAGGTTTGGACGTACACACTTTGTTTTGTTCAGGATCCTGTAGAGCCCAACTTGATGTTTCTTGGCTCTGACGGTGGTTTATATGTAAGTATAGATGCAGGAGAAAATTGGACGCAGTGGGGTGAAAATTATCCGAATGTTTCTACCATGGACTTGGTCATCCATCCACGAGAGCATGATTTGGTGATTGGAACCTATGGTCGTGCAGCGTACGTATTGGATGACATCAGGCCGTTAAGGGAGCTTGCTAAAAGCGGAGGTTCTACCATGCAAAAACAAGTAGTTCTTTTTGACGCTCCTGATGCGTTTATTACCCTAAATCAGCAACCATCAGGAACACGTTTTGGAGCAGATGCTATTTATAATGGTGGGAATAGAAAAGGCGGGGCCATGCTGTCCTACATAGTAAACAAACCGGAAGAAAAAGAAGAGGTGGTTAAAGAAGAGCCGGTTAAAAAGAGTAAAAGAAAAAAGAAAGCTGCTAAGCCTGAACCAAAACCTGTGGAAGACGAAGTTGAAAAAGAAGATAAGATCAGCTATGATTCTCTAACCCTTGAAGTTTTTAACGGATCCGGAGATTTAATCAGAACTATCAAAAGAAAAGCTCCAAAGGAAAAAGGCCTCAATCGCATGTACTGGGGGCTTGAAGAGAAGGGACAACGTAGACCAAGCCGTAGAAAAGTGAAAGAAGGTGCGGCCGAACCGCGTGGGGTTACTGTTTTGCCGGGTAGCTACAAACTCAGACTAACTTTCGGTGAAAAGAGTGATTCCACAATGATTAACGTTCGGTTTGATCCGCGCGTAGAAATGTCAAATAGTATGCTTTCTGCAAAACGGGAAATGTTAAAAAGAATTGAAAATGGACAAGGGTTAGCGGGTATGGCTATGCAGCGATTAGTGGAATCAAAAGAGATTGCAGACGACTATATGAAAAAAATGAAGGAGAAAGATAAGGAAGGCTTTAAGGAAATGATAGACAAGACCAAAGCGGTTAAGGATTCCATAGAAAACCTTATGATCCCGTTTGTTGGGGAGGATAACAGTAAAAAGCAAGGTATAATTCGCTCTCCTATACCATCTATCTCAAGTCGTTTTGGTACGGCCGGCTTCTATGTGAGTTCAGCATTAGTAGCTCCGGGCGCAACAGAGTTGAGATTAGTAGAGCAAGCCGAATCTAAACTTGAAGAAGCTATTGAGGCGGTCAACGAATTTTACAAAAACGAGTGGCCCCAGTTTAGATCAGCAGCAGAAAAGGCTGATCTGTCTCCTTTTAAGGAATATGAACCGCTTTCAAACGACTAGCTCCTACATGAAAGAGGCTGTCTTAAAAGGTATGTCATCTTAAGTCTGCTAAGGATCTTACTAAACTTAAGTGACTGCTTAAAATAAAAAACTTAGCGAGATTCTTCCTTGGCCAGAATGACTTGAAATGTTGGTTTTCTACCTTTTCAGACAGCCTCTTTATTTAGCTGATGGTGCCCACTACTCTTTTCATAAAATCATTAAGCGCCTCTTTTTGAGGTTTTCCTGCTTTTATATCTTTATTGACCTCTATGGCGCCAAACATGTTTGAAATGAGCTCGCCAATAACTTCCAGTTCTTCATCTTTTATTCCCTTGGCTTCACTGATGTGCTCAAGTAATTCTATGGTTTCATTCACCCAATCTTCATCGTGGGTTTGAATAAACTCTACGGTGTGTTTAATTAATGGTAATCGCATTCCCTTTAAATTTCTGCAAATATCAAAAATTGGCTCATTTTTAAGTCTCGCAGATCATTTAATAAATTTTATAACCCGATAGCCGGTCTTAATTGTTTAATTTTTTGATACTTTAAAGGTAAAAGGCTGAACAATATTGGCGTAAGACCGTTCTCAACTAAAGTCAAATTTGTCTGTCCAGATCAAGCGTACTATTTCAGAATTGGATAGTGAGGAACACTTAATTCTGTTACTCAGTAAAAAAGACAAGCGTGCTTTAGAGCTTATTTTCGAAAACTATTCTGCCGCGCTCTTCAATGTTATTCTTCGGATTGTAAAAGACAATGTATTAGCTCAAGATGTGCTTCAGGAGTCGTTGATTAAAATATGGAATCATTCAGACTCCTACAGCAAGAGCAGAGGCAGCCTGTTTACATGGCTTGTAAGTATTTGTAGAAATGCAGCCATTGACAAAACAAGAACCAAGGATTTTAGGCTGACACAGGAATCCAGAAGGTCACCTGAGCTCGTATCTATTGAAAAAGAGGATGAGAATGAAGAGTTGGAGCAACTATATATGAGGCAAGTAATCAACCAACTACCACCTAATCAGAAGGATTTAATAGATTTAGCTTATTTTCAGGGTTTTACCCAAAGAGAAATAGCAGAAAATTTAAGAATGCCTCTAGGTACTGTTAAAACCCGGATAAGATCAGCTTTGGCGCATTTGAGGTCTATTATTTAAGGTGGATATACGGGAATATATAGCATCAGGAATCTTAGAGTCCTATCTTATGGGAGAATTGGACGAGCAAGAAATGATTGAGGTGGACCGAATGGTCGAGAGCCATCCGGAAATACAGGAAGAACTTGGCAAGCTGAGAACGTCAATTAACCAATATGCTGAAGCTTCAGGTAGCCAACCAGATAAAAGTTTACTTCATGAGGTTTTTAAGGAGCTTGAAGCCCCGGAACCCATTGAGAAGATACCTCTCATCACCATGCACCAAAAGAAACCCTTTTGGGCAATAGCTGCATCTTTTTTTTTATTGGTCAGTATTGGATTCAACATTTATTTCGCTTCTGAACTTCGACAAAGTAGAAATGAAGTAAAACAGCTGGCGGCCGAAAAAAATGTAATAGCGGAGCAGGTTGAAACCGCATCTCAAAAACTTGAATATGCGAATTTGAGAATTGCGCATTTCTTAAATGAAGATAACATTCATGTGAGAATGGATGGCCTCCCGTTATCGCCTGAATCTTATGCTAATGTATTTTGGAATAAAAATTCAAACGCCGTATTTATAAGTGTAGATAACCTTCCCGAGCCTCCCCACGGGCATCAATATCAGCTCTGGGCAATTAAAGTCAATCAACCACCTATTGATGCGGGGATATTTGACCATAACAATTTGGTACAGGAGTTGAAAGTTATCAAAGGCGATGTTATGGCTTTTGCTGTCACCCTTGAGAAGGAAGGTGGAACCCCCAGGGCCACAGTGGAAAAAACCTATGTGAAGGGTTTTCTCAAAAAAAGTTAGGGTCAAAAAATCCAAAGAACCTGTTCAGGTCGTAGTTAGAGTGTATCAAAAGATTAAACATTCTAATTATGAAAACTCAAAAGTTAAAAGTGTTTGTATTTGGTGTTATGGCTATGGTTTTAGCCATGGGATCTACCGTAAAGTCACAATCTAAAGACATCGTTGATCTGGCGGTTGGAAATGATGGCCTTATAACCTTGGTGGCTGCAGTAAAAGCCGGAGGGCTTGTTGATGTGCTGAAAAGTGATGGCCCTTTCACCGTTTTTGCCCCAACCGATGAAGCCTTTGCTGCTTTGCCGGAAGGAACCCTGGAGTCACTACTAAAGCCCGAAAACAAGGATCAGTTAGTGGCCATCTTAAAGTATCATGTAGTATCAGGTAAAATAATGTCAACCGATCTTTCTAATGGCCAAAAGGCGACCACCGTGCAAGGTGAAAAAATAAAGGTTGCCATTAAAAGCGGAGGTGTTAAGATTGAAAATGCCAACGTCGTTGCCGCGGATGTTAAGGCTAAAAATGGCGTGGTACATGTAATCGATGCGGTTATATTACCGCCCTCAATGAGATAAAGTGGGTTGTTGTTTTCGGTTGAGAGGCTGCCTTTTGGTGGCCTCTTTTACTTAAAGTGGAAGTTTCATCCCTTCATGACTCGCTTCGAAACCTAGCGATTTGTAGAACTTCAGAGCCTCCGGCCGTTTCTTATCCGTGGTCAGTTGTACTAAGTGCGCACCTTTTTCCTTTGTTCTTTCAATAGCCAGTTAAACAATTCCTTTCCTAAACCTTTATTTCTTTGATCGGCCCGTATTCTTACCGCTTCTATCTGCGCTCGCATTCCCCCTCGGTGGTAAGTAGTGAATGAAACTTAACTGCAGGGTACCAACGATTTGAGCATCATTTTCTACAACGATTAACTCTTGATTAGGGTGGGTATTGATTTTTGAAAATGCATCATAATAGTCCTGGTGAAGTGGATCTTTAACGTCTTCTCTCTGCCGGCCCAGCTTATCATTGGTTAGTATTTCTACTATGGCTGAAATATCTGCTTGTTCTAAAAATCATTCGAAAGTTTTCTGAAGATCTCAATAAACTTAATTGATTACTATAGAATTATCAATTGCTAGTATCGCAGATGACATATCAGATCAAATATATATATATATATATTTGTAGACGGAAGAGTTTACCTTTTGGGCAGAAGACTTGCCAGATAAATCTTATTTTCCAGCATACCACCTTTGAACTATTCGTTACTAAAGCAGGGTTCAGTTTTTTAGTGAGCGGGCTAGCTGTGTAAGCGAGTGTCTATCGTTATATTCTGAAATGTGCGTATCAATTTTCTTTTTGCTAATCCGTTTATCACGAAAATCGGGGTCAGATTTAATGATTTCTATAATTCTTCTGACATTTGCCCTCTTGTCTAGAACCTCACCGGTACTGGCTACCAACACCTTTTCTTGAACCTTGGGAGTTTTGTGAGCGTGGAAGTCTTCAGTTGGTCTTTTTGTATTGTACAATGCTACTTTCTAAATAATAGTAGGTACATAGTTGGCCATGTTGTACAATTCGATAATAACATCCATTATGGTTAATGTAAGACTTACCATCTAAAGTAAATCCCCAAATTTCACCAACCGGCTCATCAGTTGCGACTCCTATAAAACAGCCCTCTTTTAACACAAAGGCGCCAAAAGAAGAAGTTGGTGGTTTCGACTTTTCATATATGTGAAAACCCGTTTTTGAGGGTTGGTTTTTCACAAACTGGTTTACGCTAATATAGAATCCATCCAAACGATCATTCTTTGCTTGTCCATAAACTATGATGCCTAAAATCCAAAAAGAATTTAATAAACAGATTCTTAACATGTGCTTGATGTGGTTACCTTAAGGTCTTAAAATACTAGGTAACTTCCAAGTCATACAAATAGCTTCAACCCGGATAGCGTTACTTGGATGTTCCATGTTTGTTAGTAAATTGTTATCCTTTGCCAGGAACGTGGAGCCATTCTTAATCTATAAATTACTTTTCTAAAAAGCACAGGTGACCTTGACCCACTACCTTTGAATCTTATAAAAATGGTTTCGATGGGCACAAAGAATAAACAACTAATAGAAAAATTATCAAGAAGAAATTTTTTAAGGAACTCAATAGTAGCATCTGCGGGTATCGCCGCTCTGCCTTCCTTGTTGACAGGGTGTGGTGATGATGACGATTCGGATCCTTTTGTACCGGCTGGGGTGGAGGGTTCTGACTTTGGATTCTTACAGGGTGTAGCCAGTTTTGACCCCACTCAGAATCAGGTAGTTTTATGGTCACGCTACACGCCTGATGCCAATGAAACAACTGACCCTTCCATTATACTTGATGTAGCCACCGATGCTGATTTTGCTGAAGGGAGTGTTGTTGCCAGTGAAACTGTTCAAATAGACGTTAATAGCGATTATACCATAATTGTTGATTTGGCGAATCTTTCTTCTAATACCGTCTATTACTATAGATTCAGAAACGATGTGACAGGCGTGACTTCTGTCATCGGCCAAACAAAGACATTACCTGGTTCTGGCGAGGCCACCGAGGTAAAATTAGCCGTTGTTTCGTGCGCTAATTTTCAGGCAGGACTTTTCAACGTTTATGGAGCTGTTGCCGCTTCCGAAGCCGACATTGTAGTACATCTCGGAGACTATATTTATGAATATGGAAGTGGCCCTACCACCTATGGTACGGATGCTAATGGCACGGATACGGTGGCGCTGGGGCGGGAGCATGATCCATCTGGTGAAATCGTTACTGTTGATGCATATAGAGCCAGGTATCGTCAGTATAGGGGTGATGAGCAACTGCAGGAAGCACATCGGCTAAAGCCTTTTATTTGCGTTTGGGATGATCATGAGATAGCGAATGATGCCTTTCAAGATGGAGCGGAAAATCACGATGATAGTGAGGGCTCATTTGAAGTAAGAAAAGCAAATGCTTTCCAGGTATGGCACGAGTATCTTCCGGCACGGGTTACCGATAATTCAATAATCTACCGAAATTTCGAAATTGGGGATATAGTAAACCTTATTATGCTGGATACCAGGATAATAGGCAGGGAAGAACAACTCAATTATCTTAACTATTTACAGTCTGACGGTAGCCTGGATGCCAACGCTTTTTTGGTTGATTGGTTATCACCTACCAGGACCATTCTTGGTATCACCCAAAAATCTTGGGTAACCGATCAGCTAACCTCTAATACCGCCTCTTGGCAAGTGCTGGGTAGCCAGGTGTTAATGGCCAAGTATCAAATTCCTACCGAATTATTAACTATTACTGCGCAAATAGCGGCTGGAGATACTTCAGAAGCAACCCTGGTAGCTTATAATACTTTAGTAACTGATTTAGTAACTATAAAGGCGAGGATAGAACTTTCCGATCCCACAGTTACGGATGAAGAAAAAGCACGGGTGGAAACAGTGCTACCTTATAATCTGGATGCCTGGGATGGATATCCGGTAGAAAGAGATGAGATCCTTGCTGCCGCTGCTCAAGCCGGCAAAAAACTTATTTCGATTGCCGGAGATACTCACAATGCATGGTATGCGGAGCACTCGCTCACCGATCTTGGTACAGGGCAAAAGTCGAAAGTTGGGGCTGAATTTGCTACCGCATCCGTTTCATCCCCGGGATTCGAAGGAATTTTCGGAACAGATCCTAATGTATTGGGGGGATTTGAACAAGCTAATGTTGCATTGATTGATGATCTGAAATATGCGGATGCTTCACAAAGAGGGTATTTGTTGACTACCTTTACTGCTGGTGAGGCTACTGCGGATTGGCGGTACGTGAGTCAACTCAGTACGGTAGACGATAGCGCAACGTCCGGAAACATGGCGACTGAATCTTAATTAGATTAATCTGGTTCTTAGCTCGCAAGGTCAAATTCAAATAGTGGAACGTTTTATACTCTCCGGCTCATAATGATTGGTTAAAATTGAAAGTTGGGGATAGGAGAGGAGACATCTACAATAACACCATTCGGATCGCGAAGCAGCAATCTCCGTTGCCCGTAAAACGTATCGGTTGGTTCACTTACTATGTCAAACCCTTCGTTTTTTGCGATTTGAAAAATGTCATCTGCTTTTTCGACAACGAATGTAATATAAAAACCTTCAGGACGGGTCTGAGTACTTTTTGGCACAATCTCATGAGTGGCGTTAATAATACCTAACTCAAGCTGTTTGTCCTTTGAAATGAGGTGTATGAACCAGTCACTGTCATAATCTATGCTGAAGTCAAATAAGCTAGTATAGAAAACTTTGCTCTCATCAAGATTCTTTGAGCAAATGTTGGTCATCATACGATTAAGTGTTTTCATATTTTGCGCTAGATTAATTTATAGAATCTGAACATACTATTGGTAGGACTTTATTCTCCCTGATTTTGTTCTTTCTGAGTTTTACATGACTGGTTCAATAGTAGGCTCTTTTTAAAACATATTAAGAAGATACTTGCAGTTTTTTCGAAAATCAGGTGCTTCATCTGCGCTGAGTTTCAAGGCTCCGCTTAG
>ERZ1740059.1860-NODE-1860-length-10538-cov-9.757512_pt1 | contig 10538 bp, 5 predicted proteins | sample MGYA00581744_ERZ1740059 | MGnify/ENA primary metagenome ERZ1740059 (study PRJEB43018, sample SAMN04849738) | marine metagenome | isolation source: floating plastic debris | place: Pacific Ocean | collected 2008-08-28 | study: EMG produced TPA metagenomics... | reverse complement strand
TTGATGTTACGGAGCAAGAAGCCTGTTGGCTTTTTGTCAGACACATTCAAGGCAGGGCTGACGCGTGCATGTACCGCTCCTTGTGGCATATGTTGATTTCATTACTAATTAGCGGTGTATATGCCATCATAGGGCTGCTGTAATTTACTCATATATGATGGCAATAGAATAAGGGTGTTATGGCAGCAATGGCAGTTTGTGATTGTATGAGCATTGGATCAACGATGAATGTCATTGCCTATAATATATCTAGAAGCCAGATCCAACATGCAATGTGTTTATATGGAGCATCAACTGTATTATGTTATAAAACGTTGTACATTATACCGAAGGTATGGCGTTTGCTAATTAGCCATATAGGTAACTGTGATGATGCTAGAGCCCAAACACCGACTGAATAGTGATACACACACTGACACTCACTCTCACTGATTTGTCAGTGCTAGTCGACAATGTGTTTTATTGAAATAAAACCCATTCAAACATTTTTCATCATCTTCATCCGTATTTATGAAATAAAGTTTTAAATGTCGAGCTTGTTTTTGTGTTACAACAACAAATTTGATTTTATATAATTTAACTTATGAACACCACAGCGCTGCCACTGCAAAGGTGACACTGTGAGGTATGGCGATGACCTCGCAATGATGCTGTCAGCAGTTACCAATTAGGATCGTTTTAATAGTGTGTCAACTTCATATTATGAACCAAGCTCTGTAGCGCCACTCTGGGACAGCATAATTGCATAAAATTTTTATCTTAATCACTTTGCTTGACACAGTGAACACGAGATATAATAAAATGTCAATATCGATATATATAAAGACAATATGTGACAAGCTGTCGCAGGCGTGATTAGACTGCCAAGTATTGTCAAGTGCCCTCACTAAATGTCCTTTGATTATACAATGACTATACTTTGTATAGCGATGTGACAGTAATGTGATCATAGATGACCATATTTGAACCACACTTATGTAAAAAGGTTTTGCGGTTTTACCATTTAGTGTTACAATATGTTCGTAATAACACTTGAAAACGTCCGGTCATATTGAGTGAAGTCTATGCTGTTTGGTGGCGGAGAGACTTAACCACGCTAGCTGTATATTGATCAAAATAACTACTAAGAGTTGTCTCTTCACAACATGCCAAACTTGATCTGTTGCCAAGCATTTTATCATCATTTTCTTTTTATTATCGAATAAAAAATAATTTAGTATTCAATGCCAATAAATAATATTTATATTTTAGATTACATGTACGCTTCGAAGGTGACATCGCGGTTTATAAACTAACCATCCGGATTTTGAATCGCCATGCTGCTGCTGATAGATAAATGGCGGTAATGATGATCATAGCTAGATGAGGCAGCCTGGCGGGCAAAGGCTTCGGCAGCACCTAAGTGAAATGGCTGCCACAGCCAACGTAACTCTACTGTTTTTGTCAGTTTGACAGAAACATAATGTGGATATATGCAGCACAGCGAGCTAATGACCTTTTCACTGCAGCTTGAGTGCCTAATTATATAAAGACGATTCATTAACAGCAGTCGTTTCCTTAAAACAAAGCACAGGTACCTTAAATGCTCAGCCTCGTCAGTGTATTGTAATCACAAACTAGATGGTCTTGTGATGCTTGATTACTGTGCTTGCTGGGAATACAACCTTTTAGACTATTACCTAGTGTAAATTATGACCACTATTAAACGTGCATGGTATTTTGAGTGCTGCCATGCCCCCTTTTACTAACTGAGCGGTCAGTCAACATTAACAGCAGTGAACAAGAAATTGTGCAATAACTGTGTTAATAAACTAGGACCGTAACGTGAGTTGTCTCCTCATGGCACTACTTTCACTATAATGACAGTCACAAAAAGAACAATGAGATGATGAAAACCCATCCAGTTGAGGTATTTGGATTTTGAAATGAGATACGCTACAGCCTAATAGAGTCTAGATTATCATCATGATTCCATGAGTTGACAAACATTAAACCCTCTTACTAGAATATCATTTTGGGGTTGTCAATGAGAGCCACCTGAAAACCCCACATACCACATCTTAATCACATCTTGCTGGGCGATCTTTGGTATCGTTTTCAAGTCTTATATTTCACCGTGTGACAAGTTTAGCCTATAGCGAAAATGACAAAAAATACGTAGCATTTGTGACAGGTAAAAGTTTATTCAATGTGTTTTTTTTGCAAATCAGAAACCAGCCTAGTTCATCTTACAGCTAAGCATGACATGATAATATGTTTATCGACGCAGCATCATGTAATTTAGATTAATAACCTACATTTTTTGGTTTTCAAAACGAAAATTGTCAATTGGGTAGTAAGCGAGATTGGTAATTTTGATGAGAGAGGACCGCCTGTACAAAATGCGTGATTGCGCTCCTGGGAGAAACCATGAAATTCCTCGAAGGCCTCTCCGTGTGTCATACGGAGCTCTACGTCATACCTGATGGCAATAACTTTGTCCAGGTCTGCCGTTGTATCACGGAAGCGTACTTTGTGTCACTAATTGTTATCACACTTAAGGGGAACGACGAACTTCAAGGACAAAAGATAACGTGTGTAGACCCGTGTGTGTAATTGGTGTCTTGGTACCAAAGTTTGTGACACCTTCAGCGTGTTTGTCAATAATTTCTCGACATGCATAGAAGTGCCCCAGGCCAACATGATGTCTCTTCTTCTTCTCAATAATTCAGAGCAAATTGTTAAATTCAATTTCATCATGAGCTTGATGCGACCACACCGCACACTTGAAAATAAAAAAGTGTCGTGCAATTATCGGTTATCGCCATTAGAGTGACGGAAGAGGTGAAAAGTTGAGAACAGATGATCACCTTCTAGTCACAGCATTAACAGGCCGGAGAATATGTTCTGTGTTAATTTAAATTACTCTTTAGGCAGTTTTGGATGACAAATTGACAATCACTGATCGATTTTTATAATTTGAAAGTCATGACTGATGGCAAAATGCTCCATAAATGGTTTGACAGTTTTTATGTATCGAGCAGGACATTTGCTTTCCATTACAGATCAAAGGCATGTTCGCATCTGACCCATGGGAACACGGTGACAATCCTGCTTCAGTAATCAGTACACATGTATTTACCATAGCGTGACTCTGGTCATGGCTGGGATGGAGTGACTATAATTCTGGATCTTCAATCTGGGTTTTCCGATTCATGTTTATCATGTTATGTTAATATTGCCTTCCATGTCCTCTGTGCGGTTAATAGCTTGTGAATTTTCCCCCACACTGGTCACGAACTTTGGGATTTGGATAATCATCATGAAAAGGGTGGCTGATATAAGTAACATTGATAGGTGATTAGCGAAGCTTAAAACTAATTTTCAAGGATTGTTTTTCACAAATTTGATCGTGTCTGGGTTATGGGTTATTACAAGTGGATTTGTCATTGTCACACTAGAGATTTGGAAGAATAAAGGGGGATTATGTAAGAATGATCAATCAAAACTTTCTTTATCTCTTCCAAGTCCCTACTTCTGTTTCCACCACAAAGTTTTATCGTCCAGGATGCACATGTGAGATTAATCTCATTTTCCACTCAACTAGGGGCGTATTGTCAACCCCAGATTTCTAGATTACCAGAGGTTAACTGCAAATTCTGAAATGCTTTAACTTGGTAATACTAATACTGTAATCTTATTTCCATTGTAGATTCTTTAGCATATAAAGCGTGTCATGAAGCCTTAGAAGATGGGGCCCTTCCAAGTTTTTTGAAATTTTCAGTACACCCTTTAACTCCCCACGCTACGGTATTGAGAAAGCAAACCAGCATTACTTGACATGAACCATCTGTACCTCTGGAATATGACAGGCTGCATTTGTGTCACTCTAACTTGAGATAACATCATGTCATCACAACACTCGTACTCGCTGCTTTCATCAATTTCTCATGCCATGTGATTTCATCTGGATTTTCATCGCCTTATAATGCTGGACTGGAATGGCTAAAATCATGGTTGTTCGATTGTCTTTAACTCGAGTCCACCACCATAAAGCTGGGTAGACAGATGTTCTCTTGTACTTTACATAATCGGACATGTGACAGGACAGAGTTTGATATTTCACCTGCAGTTGTGTTGTAAGACTAAAATTAGGCTCCCACCTCGCTGGCATGTGTCAATCCTATCAGCGGTGAAGAAAACATGATGTCGGTAGTCAACATACATGTCACATCATTATTGTCAGCCAGTCAAACACCCTGACGATAAGGCCTGGCTGTCATATGATTACGCAACAGGCAACAGGGTTACGCAGTATTTCCAACAACGCTGTCGCTCCTCACACTTTGGTGTCGCAAGTGGTTGAGACGTCTATAGAACGCCCTTTATGAGTACTGGTGAGATTTATAGGAATTTTGGTCTATAGCTTTCCTTGACAGGTTATTTTGTGAAGAAAGATGATACTCTTTGTGTCTCTGCTGTTTCAGCCATAAATGTACTAAAGTGTGGTAATTAGTTTTGTGGTCAACTTAAAGTCGCACAAGACAAAGATGTCCAGAAAAAGATTTATTTAGATAAACTCCACTATTGTGATGCAAGATTTTCTGCTGCGGATTCTGTTTTAACAATGCTTAATTACCTTAATTTAATTTATGGAAGATCCTACAGAACACTTGTGTGCTGAAATTATTACACACTGGTATTCCGCTCCTAATCTACCTGTGAAATAAATTGACTTTTTTGTAAATTGTTTCTTTTGATTGTTTATTTTGACAAAGACCCACTATGAAAGACAATGGGCACTAATGTCAAGCAATCGAAAAAAAGAGAGGTAGATTAACAGTGACTTACCGTGTGCTACCCATCCGTGTTTGCAGCTCTGGCAGGTTCTAATCTGTGCCTTTGTTGAAGAGAAACACTCGCATGTACATTTAGGAAAAGTACATCTGATGGCCTGTAAAAAATAACAAATTTATTTTGTGTGAAATTATAATTGTGGCCGATTGTGAATATCACAGCAGCATTACCTATACATTAGTGGTAAATATTTAACCAATCCAACACTTTTAGAGCTGAAGCAACAGGTAGGATGCAGTTATTTGCTTTCTTATTCAGAAAATGCTCAAAAAACATGACAAGACTGAAAAAAGACAAATTTCTAGAAAAAAAAATTACCACAAATCGCTGCTGTGGAGGAGCTTTCCACAGATTCCTCATAGAGGAGCTGGCCGCTGCCGCGTTCATATTAATCCTGTGGTGGTGTTTGCTAGACATGTAGATAAACTTGATGTCCGATGTTACAAGCGCAGCCGCGAAGGGAGATAGAAATCACAAATAATAGCTGTTATACAAACTCGTCATGGTATTCGGATGGCGCGCTGCTGACTTTTGACTATTATTATTACGCGGCAGCTATGTAATGCGGTGGCAGCATTCTTTATCATGTGCGATTCTTTTCCTATCTCTTCATAATTAGATTAATTATGATCTCAGGCTGTGTAAGATCATAGCTACTTAGCTAGATTGTACAGTCAGAGGTCATATATATCTATATAGACACATAATTTATACCAAAACATTGGACAATACATTGGATAAGATTGGTAGCAGGCATAACTTTTGGCTTTCGTGAATGTCAGGTACTTTGATGAGCTTAAGTACTAATTGATGTTCGGTAGAAGCTGCTTCTCATTAACGAGACCCGTATGTACAGTTACGGCAGCAACGCTAAAGGCTGCTGGTGAAATAATGCTACCCCCTACATACGTCAACCGAAAACCATCGCCATCTTGCCATTGCGTCTCGCAAATAGACTCAATGATATTTATAAATAAATAGGAAGACCTCAAAACAGAAAACATACCGTACCCATGTGCTAATTTTGGCTACGATATGGACTATCGCGTAATTTTTTTCCCTAAAATGAAATAGCAGCGTGGGTAATTTTATGCTGTGTTTTCTGTGCAGGAAAAATGGTTGGGTGGGTTTTTTTAAAATAGAGATGTGACTGCATTGCTGTCTTGCTTTTTCTTGTCCCCCATGAGGATGTCTAATAAAATCTGTGAGTTGATAAAATCAGTATCTGGTCTCTAATGAAATGATCCAACTAACCATATCATAACATCTATCTATCACCACATCTTAGGATATGATTCAGTGGCATCAAGACATTCGAGACAGCAAAAAAGTATCACATCGCGAGTCGTGTTAATATTTTCACTAACTGTATTAATAAAAAATTTGTCAATTTTCTTATGAGCAAAATTAGAGCAAATAAAAAGCCCATTCTGCTGTGGGAGTAGCTAAACTCTCAGAGGTGATTTTGACACCACAATTAGTTTATGACAAAATTGAGAAAACACCACTCTTAATTATGTTAGTGTTGTCTCATTTCTGTAATGTAATATTTTGGTGTTGTACAAGCTTAATCCAGTTGGTTACGACGCTGACTCGGTTGTTTGAGTGAAAAATATCTGTGTGTTGAGCTATGTAAAGAAACAGAACCCCCAGGCTCAATAAAAGATTAGGATAAATATAATTTGTCTAGGACTAATTCGCAGTCAAAATAGAAAAGCCAAGACAAATAATGTATTGTCGCATCCATATAATCCATAATAAAAAAAGCTGCCTTGGGGTATTAGCATAACATTATTATGCTGTGGATTGATTTCGTGTTCACGATTTTGTGACACCAAATGGCATCTCCGAGTACTGGTCTTGACCATCGCCTGGGTTTGTTACTCGAAATGTCATATTTTTCAAACGCTAATGAAATAAAGCCATTCAGGTGTAGGTTGACATGATTTGTAATGTCCATTTACTCCAGCTGGCTTATGTGCCATAGCTGTTGCGCGGTATAACATCGCAAACAGCTCTTGTAAGTTCGCATGCCGTTTTACCGTTTTTCTAGAGTAAAAGGTACTCGTGTGGTAAGACATGATCATAAGTCTTGATAGGAAAATCCTTAAAATACAAAAGCAAGAAAAAGACTCACCTGCGTTATTTGGCCTCCTAGAGACATCGCTGTCATTTTTTATCCACTGAGAGTCAGCATAAGACGTTAAAGTAAAAGTCTAGTTAATTGACCCTCCTATAAAAGTTCATGCATCGAGCAGTTGAATGTGTGCGATGATGATTGCTGTCCGATAGCTGTTATTGTTGAGACTACTGCCACTGGACTGTCACATTCAACTGTGATGTGGTTCAGAATTTCAGACGTAAAAGGACAAGAGCCCCACAATCAGCAGCGATCTATTCCAATTCTCAACCAATCAGAGTCCAAGATTGAAAATCTGCAGTCACAAAGCTGCCAAAATAGCCGTTCTAGTGAATAGCGATGCTGCCACAATGCTCGATGATGATGATGATGATCACACAAACAAGCTTAGCTAATTAATTTCCGGCTCACTGCACAGATGTCTTTGTGCTGTCCAGTCAGCGAAAGTGTACATCAAACAATAAAAATGCTGCAGAATTAATTGTCCAATTAATGGCAGCAGAGGTGTAGAAGTGATTTAAGTGACAATGAGGCTGCTTAATGGCTTCCACTGCGGCTGTTGTTCACAACTTGTTGTCAGGTAGCTGTGTATGTGTGTGTCACGTTCGAATGTCAGTAGGTTAACTGGTCACTTGAAGGAAGTCAAAGATAGATATTGATATTTGGTGATAGAAAGTTTATCAGACCCTATCACTTACATGTCATTGTATGTAATGACTGTTTTATCACTTGTCCAGCCCTTGTCACACTACCTTTAAACTATAACACAATAATCTCTAATCTCCACCTTATCAACATGTATACCTTTACCGCAGCTATGCTAAAATAAGCACACGGCCTTATAACCATGCACAATGCCACCTTTTGCATTAATGACACAATGGCCAATTAAATTCATCCTTGCAAGCTCAACTCCCCAATACCTGTAGACTTCGATGTGGTGTACCGAATTTGTAATGAGTCAAAGGACTCTGCGTTGACAAAATTAATCTCATAGCATGGTACCATCATTATTTGTGCTAAAAATGGGAACAAATATCAAAGGGTGGGAGTGAATCGAAACAGCAACAAATAAAACGGTGACAAAGAGTGAGACGGGAAAATGGCATTAATATGGAGGTAAAAGAGGAAAACGCCCTTGAGATTTGAGGAAAAAATTTGTAAATGTTTAATTGTGTTTTACATAGATGACAAATAATTAGACGCCCTGTGACCTATCAACAAAAAGGCACAAGTAATTTGTTTTTCTCATGGAAGTACACAACAAAAAATCCTATTACGGTCCACAGCGTGTCTCATTTTCACGGAGCTATATTATAGGTGGGACATTGTCAAACCTATATTTGCGAATTGCCGGGACATTCATTCAACTACTGCACCACATTAACTTCAAAGACATTTCACATTACTCTTTTTAATTACAAATTGCCAATATTATTATATATTCATTTAAATTATCTAAATTATGAGGTGTTAAGAGTCTGTAAGAGCATTAGGTGAGAGTTTTTGTGGTCACCTTGATGACAAAGTATGGCTTCTTAGAGACGGTATCAGAAATTAACATAAAATAATAGAGATTATATTATGCCAGAAACATTGGGATTATAGAGTGTTATATAAACCACTGTTGTCATTTTCAGACCTCGAAAATTGATTTCCAACATTATGGATTGACTCCGACGTGTCCAAACAGTTGACAAATCCTCTTACTGATTTTACAACAGTGGGACACAATATAAGCATAAATCTGTAGGATTATATTATTACCACGAGATCAGGGGTATGATAGAGAGGTGAAAGCTGTGAAATCATCACAGCACTGATCGCTACCATGCTGCAACAGTAAATGCGCAAACACATAGATGCCATCTTGCAGGGCTGAAGTCTTTATTTAGGTGCAATCAGACGGATGCAGCGGTCCTTTCAACTAATAATCAGAACTGACTGTTTTCACATGCAATGCTGGCTGACAGCAGTTCTGATTCCGGCAGCATATTTAGTGATTCAAAGTTATGATAGAGCGCTGCCGTTTATGCTGCCGCAGCAGATGTATGCTTCACATTTTGACAATCGACAATGGGCGGCAGGCAGCAATAGGGAACGTGCTGCTTAATTATTTCTTTAAGTAATTAGTTATACATTTCATGAGTTGTCCTTTTGACTGAACATCATTAGCTAAGACGAGCATTCGTAGACTGCAGCTTATTTTGTCCACTGAAATAGAATAGCCTAATCGTATATGATGAAGAGAAAAAATTCCATTCATGTTCACGTGTGTTTTTGTATGTGTGTGTTCCTTTGGAGCAGCTAGAAAAACAAAACGCATTTTGATCTCGAACTAGGACAAACAGACAGACATAGCTGGAATTGAGGGAAAGTGGAACTGAAGCCCTAGATTATTTATCACATATTGGGGTTGACAAGCCAGAAAAATTCACATACCAAGGGAAATGGACACAGAATTGCAGTTGGTCATTAGTATGATAATCTCCTGTATATTTGACATGATTATATCATTAATTTTTTCAACAGAACCATACGCAGACATTGTCCAGAAGCGCGGCCACTCGAAGCCCAACTTATTATGAACAATTACCTCAGACCTAGCTCAGACAAAGTAAAATTCTCTCATCACACAAATTTCACAGGAAGGCTCGTAATTAGTGTATAAAAGTCAAAGTGGCTGACACCTTATTAAAAGTCAGCAGCGCTAGTTGTTTGTGTGAGGAGGCCGGGGAACAAAGACCTTCTCTGATGCATCATGCAACAAAGCCCAATCTGAATGTCACCATGTGTTTATGATTAAAAGCAAACTTCTATCAAATGCAACAAACACTTTATTTTGCCCGCTATGCTCGTGTGTGATGCTATCCCGTCATCGTCAGCCAAGACAATAACGACAATCAAAATACAGCATCATACTTAATCCGGCAGGCAGGGGACAAAAAGTCACCGGGTACCGAAATATGCTTCCAATTACCGCTGGTAACCACAGACCAGTGACTGGTGTCTTTGTTTTATCATACTTGACTGCTGTTGACAAGATTAAAACAGTTGTTTCTTCAAGACTAAAAGGAAATGTACCGCATGGTGACATTTGTCACACTGAAATAAAAGCTAGACCACAAAATCATCCACATGGCTTTTCTTAATTGGATCATGTTAACACTTTAAAATGTCACTTTCAAACAGTAATGGGCCTGGCACACTACTACTAGAGAAACTAATAAAAATATGCATTCAACCCTAAAGTCCTGACAAATTTTTTCACTCTTGACACTTCAGGGCAGAAGAGCCTGTTCATGATTGGCGTCACAAAATAAAACACCAAACTCTTAACAGAGACTTAATCTTTACTACCGGAAGAAATCTAATGAGTCAACAATATAAATTTATTGTTGTATTACATAATGGAGTCATCGCTGTTCTGTTTCAACCAACACATATGTAGATGTTTAAACTTCTGAATATGCCGAACTGTATGGATTGTAGACAATCCTACAGACATATACTATGAATTAAGAAGACTTCGCTGAATAAATTTCAAGTTTGTGTAATGTTG
>ERZ1740059.1859-NODE-1859-length-10539-cov-4.195536_pt1 | contig 10539 bp, 9 predicted proteins | sample MGYA00581744_ERZ1740059 | MGnify/ENA primary metagenome ERZ1740059 (study PRJEB43018, sample SAMN04849738) | marine metagenome | isolation source: floating plastic debris | place: Pacific Ocean | collected 2008-08-28 | study: EMG produced TPA metagenomics... | reverse complement strand
ATTTTGTCGCCCACCATGCCAAAGTTCAGCATCAGGTAGGACATGGCTCGGTTGCGGTAGCCAGTGGCCTTTTCGGATAAAAAGACGGGGACATTGATGTCGTGCGCTCGACCGGTGTAGCGCTTAAACATATCCAGCATGCGTTTGAGCCGCTCGGTGCTGCTGTTGCCTTTGATCAGATCTGTGGTTGCGATCGCACCCGCATTGACCATGGGGTTATAGGGTCGATTGGTCACCTCATCCAGCACAATGGCATTAAAGGCTTCCCCCGTAGGCTCCACGCTTACCTTGCTATTGACATAGTCTCGCCCGTGATCTTCTAGGGCTAAGCCAAATACAAAGGCCTTAGAGATCGATTGAATGGTAAACAGCTGATCACAGTCTCCCACCTCAAACACCTGACCATCTTTGGTGACGACACAAACGCCAAACCACTCAGGCTTGGCCAGCGCCAGCTCAGGAATATAGTCAGCCACCGCACCGTCGTTAATGGCTTGAAACTGCTCGTGCAGCTCGGTCAAATAGTTACGAAATGGGGAAGTGACCGCCGTAATCGAACTGGCCAGGGACTGCAAATCTCCAATATCTGACATCCTGACTAATCCCCTACGATTTGCTGGGCGACTTTACGAAATTCTTGACTGATTGAATGTTCCGGGTAGTTCACACAAACCACCCCTTCGCTTGCCAGCTGAACGATGTCCTCAGACAGGGGAAACAGACCCGCCACAGGTTCCCCATAGGTTTCTTCTACTTTCTGCTTGAGGGCGTCCACATTTAAACTGCCGTAAACCTTATTAATGGCCAAGAGCATTTTACGCACCTTAAGCTGTCGGGCCACATCCATAGTCACCGCCGTCCCTTGATAGTCCTGCTTATCAGGGCGCAGGATCAAGACCAGCACATGGGAAATGGCAATGGATAAAAAGGTTTCCTTGGATAATCCTGGGTGGGTGTCGATAAATAGATAGTCCTGAGTTAGCTTCTTGACCAGGCTTCGTAACCCATCGTTCATTAGTTTGACGTCGTAGCCATCTTTTAGAATGCGGGCAATGTCGTCAGCCTTGACGCTAGAGGGCACCAGATAAAGTTTGCCATCACCCGTCACGCCCAGCTTTTCACCCACGTCATAGGCGGCGTCCTCAATCGGCGCTTCCCCCCAAAGATAATTATTTAGGGTTTTATTGGTTTGCTCAGGCTCTAGGCTAAATAGGTTATGAATTCCAGGGGAAGGCACATCAGTATCTACAACACCGACGCGATTACCCTGTAGGGCGATAGTGGTCGCTAAATTAGCAGTAAAGTTGGATTTACCAGTTCAGCCTCGAAAGGAATGTATCGAAACTACTTTGGGCATACCTGGAAAAATTATGTTGGAGGCTTTTCAAGAAAATACCAGATATAAATCTGCTAGCAAAGAAAATGCCAAATTCCTTAGCAAAGCATTTACTGAACTCATGTTACATATTCACGACCGAGATAACGCTCTCCCCTTGTTGGCAGCGTATGGAGCAAGGTCCTTTCGTCTTAGGTAATGCAATCCTTAACTCTGGGTTCACCAAGTGAAACAATAAGATGTCTAGACAATTCGAGCACAGTACTTCAATAACAACGATAGATTTTTACAGCAATGACAGTGCAGGTGTTTTTGGAACAACTGTAGCCAATATCTATTTACAGGTTGTCTGAGTTCCCTTCTGATTGCTTGAGTGCTGTTACGATTTCTTCATGCCCATGGCGAACAGCGTCATCCAAGGGAGTAAATCCCCAGCGATCTTGCACATTAGGACTTACCTGATTTGCTAGAAGAAACTTAACCACATTTAGCTGGCCTTCCGATGCTGCCAGATGAAAGGCTGTACGGCCATCGTAGTCAGCGGCTTCCATGGGAGTACCACGGGCAATATAGGGCAGCATGGCATTGAGATTGCCCTGGCTAGCTGCCCAAATCATGGCCGTAATGTCGGTGGTCACCGAGCTAGGCAAATTGACATTGAATTGAGGGTTAGAATCATGACCTTTTATGGCTATGGCTGCTTGCAAAATAGCAGCGACAGCGGTGTGACCTTGCTGCTCAGCATCATTCAGTGGTGTGCAGCCCCAGCGATCGCAAACATTGACATCCACTCCATGATCTAGCAAAAACGCTACAACATTTTTATGACCACCGGCAGCAGCCAGGTGCAAGGGAGTTCGGTTATCGTAGTCACCTGCATTGAGATCAGCACCCCGAATCTGATACTGGGTAATCGCCGTCAGATCGCCTCGGCTGGCCACCTCGATCAGACTCGTAATCTCTTCTGACTCCCGCTGAATCGGACTAATCCGAGGGTTCTTTTTCTCTGATTGAAAATCAAGATTATCGTAGTTGTGAACACTAAACTTTTTGACGAGCTGTTTACAAAATTCGACACCGCGAACGCTGTTCCCCTGGGAATCGAGCTTGGGCGACCAGATACATAACCCCAACACATTGGGAATCACCACCATGACTGCGCCGGAGACTCCAGACTTGGCTGGAAGACCGACCATAAAGGCCCACTCCCCGCTGTAGTCATACATACCGCAGGAATACATCAGTGAGAGACAATGCTGTACCGTACTGGTCTTAAAAATCTTTTCTCCCGTAATAGGGCAAGTGCCGCCATTAGCCATGGTGGCAGCCACCACCGACATTTGGTCTGCATTGAGTTCAATCGAACAGGATTGAAAATAAAATTCTAATGTTTCTTCAAGTTCGGCCCAGGCTGGAAATGCTTTCTTTTCCATCATGTAGTGGCTGAGGGCCCGGTTACGATGGGCTGTCTCACGCTCTGATAAATAGACAGCATTGTTAAAGGTAATGCGATCGTTACCCGTCAGCCGGCTCCAGTGATTGAGCACATAGTCAAAGCGGTCGGCATGGTCAAGATCATGCCGAATGAGGGAACAACACATAATTGCCCCGGCATTAATCATCGGATTGTGCGGTAAACCCTGGTTATTCAGAGTAAGCTCATTAAATCCCAAGCCTGAGGGTTCACGTCCCACATGCTGATGAACGGTATCTGTGCCCAGTTCTTCTAATGCAAGACAGTATGCAATCGTCTTACTAGTGCTTTGCACCGTAAAATTTTCGAGAGTATTCCCACGGGTATAGCGCTGGCCATCAATTGTACAGATAGAGACAGCATAATGGCGCTCATCTACCCTGGCTAGCTGGGGAATGTAATTAGCGAGAGTACCGCCATCGTTAGTGCTGACATTCTCATAGATAGTGTCAATATCTCGACAAAAGTCCTGAAAATCAGGAATTACTAACTGGGCTTTGAGAATACGGCGGATGAGATGAATATTGGGTCGAATAATTTTTTGAAAGCTAGGAAAATCAATTTCGGAATCACTACGGGGACAGAGAAACTCTAATTCTTGAAGGCTTTCAGAGAAACGTCGATCGGTTAATTTAAGACCAGCACGAACAAAAGCTGTTAAAAATTCTTCGCGCGTGATCATGCCATTGCCGTCGAGATCGGCCGCTTGAAATAGCCGCAAATCTTGCTCGTCTACGGCGCTTGCGCCAGGGGTGTTACGCTCTAAGGCAAAGAGCTGATTTTTTGCAGATTGAGATGGCTTAGAGCTAGATTTGACAGTCTCTTCAGTAGGTTTATTAAGAACTTTGGTTCTACTTTTGGTTTTCTTTTCCATGGATACTCCATCAATATTAATAGTGAGAGATTTATTAACGCCGTTGTTGGCTGGTGAGGCCATCAACGAGACCGAGAGCGATTGGGTGGTTGGTAATAGACCGGGGGATTTTTGTCTCCTGGGCCAGACGAATGGAGGTTTTACGGTCTTCAATAAATTGGTTCATCTGATTGGCAAAGCGGGCGCTGCTAGCCATCAATGTGGCGATCGCATCATGGCCAAATACCAATACGGTCAGATCTTGCTAGACTATCCCGGTCACTAAACTTGCCTCACCTATCAGTAAAGCCGTTTCACCAAAAAAGTCACTTTTGGCTAGGTGGGCGATCTCACGCTGCTGCTGGTGGGCATCTGTCACATATAGACGCAGACTGCCATTACGAATAATGTAAAATCCTTCATCTGTCTCGCCTTCTATGATGACGCGATCGCCAGTGCCATAGATGTGGAGTACCGCACTCTCGGCTAAATGACTAATGTCATCGGTATCTAAAAAGGCTAAATAGGATAGCGATCGCAAAAAATCACTCACCTCTTGAATATAGTCAGCTCGTTTGGGTCGTTGTTGAGGTATATGGTGTAGTGTCCGAATCGGAAATGGGATGGTCAGACCATTGCGTTTAGCCGCATAGAAAATGCGCGTACTAAACTCATCGTGAATGGTTTCAACATAGTTATAATCAGTCAAGTAATACTTTACCTCGTAGGTAATGGCAAAGTCGTCATAGGATAGGGTTCGTACATCGGGAGTCGGGTCATCCAGCATGTTTTTAGTTTCAAGCGCTGCTCGCTGTAGCACTCGCTTCACATGGTTGGGGGGATCATCGTAAGAAAATCCGATAATATAGCGCTCGGCATGGAGCGGATTGCCGCTGTGGTAGTTATAAATAGTTTCTTGGTCTAAAACACTGTTGGGAACTACGAGTAAATCGTTTTCGAGCGTACGCAATCTGACGGAACGCCAATTGAGATCTTCTACCTGTCCTTCAACATCGCCAAATTGAATCCAGTCACCTACCTTAAAGGGACTATCAAACAGTAGCAAAAAGCCCGATACCAGATTACTCAGGGTGTTTTGTAAGGCTAGGGCAATTACCAATGACCCCACACCCAGGGCAGTAGCTAAATTGCTGAGGTTAACGCCCCAAATAGTGCTCAGCACATAGAAACTAATGCAGAGCACCACTAGAATGCGGGCAATTTGCAAGAATAGGCGAGGTACCTGCCAGATATGACGCGAAGATGGTTTAGCCTCACTGGTTAACAGTACTCCCAACAGCGACAATCCGGCGATAATCATCGCTATGCCAATGGATGTTTCGATCGCTTTGATCGTAATCGTATTTCGTTCTGTTGCTAGAAACTGATGCAACAATATCCAAATTGCTATGGATGGCACCACTAAATTACGAATATTGACCAACAACTGCGTGATGAATTTGTAACCACGATTTTCAAGCCGATCAATCAATTCACCCAGAATAATGGTGATTAAGGGAAACCCCACGATAAATATTAGGGCTTTTAGCCAGAGAGTCTGGGACATAGGTGTTTTCTTTAAGTAATACGCTTTAGTACTTGCCCCCCAAACCTGGAATCCTGGGGGCTTTGAATAAAAACCTATAGAGGCTCTTCTCCTAGGGACACAATTGCTTCAATCTCTCGCACGGTGTCATCAAGACTGGGCCGGCCTGTGCCCCCTGGGTAGAGCACCCAGCTGGTGAGTCGCCCCACTTCAGTGACCTCAATATCTTGAGCTGGTTTAAAGGTGTATAAATCGCGCACGCTGTCATGCACTTCTTCGGTGACTCGAATCGTATTACTTTTGGCCACATGGTTTAGCTGATGTGCGATCGCAAGCGTTTCACCCCAGAGATGATAATTCAGACGCTTTGTGTCGATCACAGCGGCAATCGATTCTCCCGCATCAATCCCGATACATAACTTGAGGTTGGGATTGTATTTGTTATTAAAGCGCTGCAAAATGTTTAGCATCTCTAAGCCTAAATCTACTACCCGCTTGGTATGGTCCATACGAGGTGTGGTTAATCCGCAGACGGCAAAGTAAAGATCGCCGATGCGATCCAAAGCTACAACATCTAAATCTATAGCTACCTCGTCAAAGGCACCAAACAGTTCTGTTAATATCCTGGTTACCTCTGGCACCGAGCGCTTAGCCGACAGTTCAGTCAGTCCTTCTAAGCTAGCGACTAAGACGGTTGTCTGTTGGGTATGATCGGTAATGAGCGCTTCGCCATTGGTCAGACGTTCAGCCGCCGTTGCTGGTAAAACATTTAGCAAGAGGGCTGTATTCTCTCGATCTTTGGTAACCAATAATGATTGCTGTTGTCGTAAGCTACGGTTGATTTCATTAAAGGCATCCACCAGCAGGCTGAGTTCATCTTGAGTGGTCGGCTGTAGCTCGGTTTGCTCCAATTCTCCTGAGATGATTTTGTGAGAGTCTTCGACCAGCAAACTAATGGGGCGTACTAAACTGTTGGCTGCAACAACAGCAATTAAGGTAACTAAGAACGCTAAAATTACAGCTGTAATCAGAATGTAGCCCTGCAAATTAGTCAAAGGGGCGTAGGCTTCTGCTAGATCCATTTCTGAGAGAATGACCCAATCAACCCCTTTAATCTTTAGTGGCGCATAGGAGCTTAATACCGGTACCCCCCGATAGTCATCAATGATTTGGGTCCCCGACTTTCCCTGTTGCGCGGCTTTAGCGCCGTCAGTTTCTACCGATTGCAGCAAGATTGATGTTTCTAATCGCCCAATAGTTTCAATAATGGCTTCGGGCGTTCCCACATCCCGCAGTGCCTGTCTATATCCTGTTGGATCTTCAATCAAAAATCGAGAGATTGATCTCATCAACAGATCGGCCCCAACCAGATAGACTTCTCCAGTTTGGCCCAAGCCTTCGTTTTCCCAGTTTTGGCGACCTGTGAGCACACTATTAATCCGATCCACTGGTAGCTGAACGGCTAAAATGCCCACCTGTTGACCATCGGCATAAATCGGAGATGCAAAAAAAGCAGCGGGTGCTCCATAAGATGGACGATAGGGAGCAAAATCAACAATTTGGACTGCCCCAGGTTCAGGATTTTTTTGAACCTTATCGATCACCTCAGCAAAGTTACTGCGGGCATAGGGACCCGTATCAAGACTGGTGGCAAAGTCAGTTTCTTTATAAACCGAATAAACAATCTCACTAGTTTGATGATCGATCAAAAACAGATCGTAATAGCCAAAACTGCTGACCAGATTACGGAAAATATGGTGATAGCGGCGATGCACTATGCTGTAAGGCGTATCATCTTCAGGCTGAAGTAGATTGTCTTTGCTTCCCACTGGATGAGGATTGTTAGCAATATACTGATATTGCAGCACTTGGGCCGCTCTACCACCAGGATTGTAGATGTCAAAAATGGGCGTACCGTCAATATTCTTGCTTAGTCGAGGAAAAAACTCATCATTGTAATATGTACGTAATGCTTGTTGCCAAGTGTCACTGAGGGGTTCCGTATCCACATTCAGCTGGTCAAACGACTGATCAAACTCTCGCATTGCTGATACGATCATGCGATCTTCTGCCAGGGTCTCCACCTGACTATACATAAACTGAAAATAGGACTCAATCTCAGCTGCTTTGGAGGCTCGTACACTGGTCAGTTGAGCAAAGATACGTTGGGTCAATATAGTGCGGGCGCGTTGCCAGGTGAGTAACCCCATAACAGCGGCAGACCCAAGACTAACCACCAGTAGCACCAGCATCACCTTCGATTTAATTCTGAGCCTTGTTAGTCCGACCATGCCATGCTCCATAGGCCATTCAGTAGAGAAAGGGGGGAGTAAAATGCTCCCCCTGACAGTTTCCTGGTTTCAATGAGGAACTGTAGAAATCTTCAGGAAATTAACCAGCTGCTAGAGCTTTGTCTCAATTAAGGCGCTAGGTGCTTCATCTACCATGGAGAAACCCGCATAGGCAATTTGGCCATGTTCGTGAATATCAAGACCTTCGATCTCTTCGTAATCGTGAACCCGAATGCCGAGGGTCAGCTTTAACGCGAACCAGCAGAGATAGCCTGTAACAACTGTAAAGCCACCGTAGGCGACAATACCCACTAACTGAATCCAGAATTGTGGTAGACCCGCATTTGCCCCAAAAATACCAACTGCTAACGTACCCCAGATACCGTTACACAGGTGTACTGAAATCGCACCCACCGGATCATCAATGCGCAGAGCGTCGAAAAAGTCGATGGCAAATACGACAAGGACACCAGAAACACAGCCAATAATAATGGCGGAAACAAAGGAAACCTGGTTACAGGCGGCGGTAATACCGACTAAGCCAGCCAAGATGCCGTTGATTACCATGCCAAGATCGGGCTTTTTGTTCTTGACCCAAGAGACCATAGTAGCCACCGTACCCCCGGCAGCACCTGACAAGTTGGTGGTGATGGCGATATAGGCGATATTTTCATTGGCCGCTAGTTCTGAGCCAGGGTTAAATCCAAACCAGCCAATCCAGAGAATTAGACAGCCTAGAGTTGCCAAACTGAGGTTGTGGCCAGGAATCGGCTTGACTAACTTGCCCTCATATTTGCCGTAGCGGGCTCCGAGCACAATCGCCCCTACCAAAGCAGACCAACCGCCAACGCTGTGGACAACGGTAGAACCTGCAAAATCTGCAAATCCTAAATCAGCCAGCCAGCCACCACCCCAGGACCACTTACCCGAGATACAGTAAAAGGCAATGTTGACGATGCTAAAAATCAAGAAAGCATCAAATCGAATTCTTTCAGCGACTGCTCCTGACACAATAGTGGCGGAGGTGGCCGCAAACGCAGCCTGAAATAAGAAGAAAATTGTGACTGGCAATCCTGCGGGGAAGGGATCTAAACCGTAGGTGGCAGAATCGCCTGACAAGAAGAAGCCACTCAGCCCGATAACACTGCTGCCTTGACCAAACATAAAGCCAAACCCGACAGCCCAATAGGTCAATAGTGCCAGCCCAAATACAATAATATTCTTAGAAAGAATATTGACTGCATTCTTTTGGCGACACATGCCCACTTCCAGCATGCCGAATCCAGCATTCATAAAAACAACTAGAGTGGCGGCAACTAGAATCCAAACAACGTTGAGATATCCTTGCTGCAGCGCAACCTGTTCGGCTAGGGCTTCTACGCTAACGGTGTCTTGGGCAAAGGTGAATGTGGAGAATGCGATCGCACACCAGATAGATGTTAGAAAAACTACCCTGATACGATGCTGATTAATCCATTGCAGCTAGCGAACTAAAGCATTGTAGTAACGAGTATCACTGACGATCTCAGGAGAGATGTTCTCCGTGCGTTTAACGTGTTGCTCTGTATGACTAGACATGATTACTCCCATATTCATCAAGCGCGCAATATACTTTTGATATAAATCCCTAGTTGTCTGTTTATTAGAATCAAGGCAACAAAAACACCAACAGCACCTGCTGTCGGATATAGATCTACAAAGTGCTCAGCTGCCTAGGCGTTAGTCAGAGCAAGGTTGTTAACAACCTTGCTCTGACTAACAACTACGAGACTTAATACCTCAAAAGTTTTTTGCCCGCTGGTTCTATGAAGAAACCTTTGTTACATCACGTGATCCCCCAAGAACTCTAAGACAGAACCTTAGATGTCATGCAACAAAGGCTTATAGAGATTCCTTAGAAAAGTGTTTCCGTGGAATTACTGATATATAACCATTAGCCACTTTTAAAAGTAAAGCCTGATTGTTCGGTAATTTGATAGCCAGTCTGACTTTAGGGTGATGAAGAAAAATAAATATGTCGGCTTTTTAGGAATGATAAGTAGGTAGCCTCAATTAACTATCAAATATCGAGGCCCCCTGCTATCCCTCAATGTTGTGGGAAACTAGCCCCAAAGTCCCCAGTATTTAGGGCTTGGGGGCAGATGTTAAGAAGTTAAACAGCTGGTTCCTATTTCACAAAGGATTGAGCTGACTAACAAATAAAAATGCGGATCCATAAATGATCCGCATGAGTAAACGTCTGAGAGTTCTAAAAAACTCTTCAAACTGTCTTTGAAGATGCTGCATCCTCAGTTGTGTGTATTAGGATAATCAATAGAAATAAATAAAGTAAAGTCGGAAAAGACGGTGGTCAGTTAGGTTAACAATTTTTGTTTGCCTATACAACAGTTAGACGTCTGAGACGATTATATCTAATTGTTCTTTGAATATTAAAAACTGAGCTGTTGTTGAAAGTATGAACGATAGATATCACAGCTAGGGAAGGCACGATACCCATTAATGGTGATCAGGCCAAGGCTTTCTAGTCGATACATGGTGACGGCGTCTAGCTCAACCCCTTCGCTGGACAAGATCACCTGCTTAAAAGCGATGGCTAAATCTTGTTCCTCTTTTAAGAGGGCCAGATAACTACGTAGATGAGTACCATAAATGCCAGACGGTGTGGAGACTGTGCTAAGGAGGGTATCGAGCGATAGCTCTTCAGTAGCCAGATAATATAGAAAAATATTGACCAGATAAGGATGTCCACCTACCAAATCGACTAAAATCTCTCCAAGTGTGTCGTTATTGTTATTCTCTACACCATAGCGAGCCGCTAGTTCGTTTACCTGCACAGCGTTGAACTTGGGTAATTTGATCGCTTGACCAATATTGAAGGGCGATTGATGAATTTTTAATGGGACATAAATTTCAGTGGCGTGAACGATAACAATACGTAGGTTACGCCAAAGAAAGTTCCATCGAGCTTTTTCATGCCAGGAACGCAGTAAAGGAAAAAAATCTTGAGCAACGTTGGGATGTTCAATCAGTCGCTCAGCG
>ERZ1740059.1858-NODE-1858-length-10540-cov-4.099475_pt1 | contig 10540 bp, 8 predicted proteins | sample MGYA00581744_ERZ1740059 | MGnify/ENA primary metagenome ERZ1740059 (study PRJEB43018, sample SAMN04849738) | marine metagenome | isolation source: floating plastic debris | place: Pacific Ocean | collected 2008-08-28 | study: EMG produced TPA metagenomics... | reverse complement strand
CGGTTCGCGTCGTCGTGCTCGAGGAACGGAATCAGACTCGCCGAGATGCCGACGATCTGCTTGGGGGAAATGTCGATGTAATCGACTTCCTTCGGGTTTACCTGGCTGAGCTCGCCGTCCACGCGGGCGACCAGGTTCTCCGAACGCAGGCTCCCGTCCGGCTCGATCGCGTCGGCCGGCGCGAGGACCGCGCGGATCTCTTCGTCGGCGCGCAGGCTGACGAACTCATCGGTCGCCTTGCCGTCCTTCGCCTTGCGGTACGGCGTGCGGATGAAGCCGTAGTCGTCGATCCGGGCGAAAATGCCCAGCGACGAAATCAAACCGATGTTCGTGCCCTCGGGCGTCTCGATCGGGCAGATCCGGCCGTAGTGCGAGATGTGCACATCGCGCACCTCAAAGCCAGCACGCTTCCGGTTCAAGCCGCCCGGGCCGAGCGCCGAAAGGCGACGCTCGTGCACCAGCGAACTGAGCGGGTTGGTCTGGTCGACCACCTGGCTCAGTTCCGATCGGCCAAAGAAGAAGTCGAGCGCGCTCGAGACCGATTTGGAGTTCACCAGGTCGGCGATCTTCGTGACCTCGTCCGGGTCCTTGACGCTCATGCGCTCCTGCACCGTTCGGCGGAGCTTCAAGAAGCCCTTGCGCAGCTCTTCCACGGCCAGCTCATCGAGCGTCCGCAGACGCCGGTTGCCGAGGTGGTCGATGTCGTCCACCTGCGCGACCGAGCGGCCGGTCTTCGCGTCCGCACGGTTCGAGCGGAGGTCGAGCAGGTACTGCACGACGCGCAGGAAGTCCTCGCCGCGGAGGAACATCATGTCCTCGGGCGCGTTCAGGTCGAACTTGCGGTTGATGCGGAACCGCCCGACCTTGCCCAGGCGGTACCGGTTGTCGTCGTAGAACTTCTCGATGAAGAGCTGGCGGGCTTTCTCCACTTGCGGCGGGTTGCCCGGACGCAGACGCGAGTAGACCTTCAAAAGCGCCCGCTCGTGCTCGGTCTCGGCGACCTCGGCGATCTGCTCGAGCTTCTCCTCGGCGATCGTGTTCAGGATCAGCGAGTCCGAAGGGTTCTCGATCACGCGAACCTTCTTCAGGCTCGAGTTGCGGATCGATTCGGAGGCTTCCTCGCCCAACTGACGACCCACGTGCACCAGCTCTTCGCCCGTCTCGGTGTCGAAGATCGACTCGGCCGCCCAGTGGTCGGCCTGCACGTCCGCCGCCTTCACATCGCTGACCTCGTAGAAGAGGCTCAGGATCGCGTCGGTCTCGGCGACCGTCTCGTCGAGGCAGCGCAGGAACGTCGTCGCGGCCAGCTTGGTCGACTGGTCGATCCGCATCGCCAGCACGTCCTTCTTGGTCACCTCCAGCTCGATCCAAGAGCCACGCTCGGGGATGACGCGCGCCGAGTGCAACGGCCGGTCGCCCTCGCTGGAAACGATCGAGAAATCCACGCCCGGCGAGCGGTGGAGTTGGCTCACGATGACCCGCTCGGCGCCGTTCACAATGAACTCGCCGCCGCCGATCATGACCGGGAACTCGCCGAGATAGATGTCTTCCTCTGGCAGGTCAGGGTGGTTTTCGCGCCGCAGCTGCACCGCGATGCGGAACGGCAACCCGTACGTCAGCCGCAGCTCGCGGCACTCGTCCGAGGTGTACCGGGGCTCGTCCAGCTCGTAGTGGAGATACTCGAGCTGCATGGTGCCGTCGTACGACTCGATCGGAAAGATCTCATGCAGGAGTGTTTCCAAGCCGATGGACTTGTCGCGGTCCGACGAGCCCTTCTGGAGCTGGAGGAAACGCTCGTAAGCGTCCGATTGGAGTGTGGTGAGGTTCGGAATCTCTGCCGCGTCGCCACGCCGGGAGAAATTGCGAACGACCTTGTCGCGCACGTTCGTCGCTGCCATCAACGCCTCGCGATGGTTGGGCGCCGGCGTCCTGAAGTGGTCGCCGACGTTGAAATCATCAGTTCGATCTAAACACCCGCGTTCGTCGGGCCGCCCGCCCGATCGACCGCCCGTTCACCCATCCCCGCGCCGGCGCTCCGCCCGCGCACGCCACTCGATGCACGCCCCTTCGGTCTCGCTGCCAGAAAAGCCCGGCCAGAAAAAACCGGCCAGAACACGCCCGCTGACGGCTCGTCGCGCCCGCCGCGCAGTCCGCCGTAACTGGTCAGTGTACCCGCCCTGCAAGCGGCGGACCACCTCGGGCGCACCGATCAACCCCTTCCTTCACATTTCGCACAACCTCTGTCATTCGGAAGCGATCTTTCCATTGTTTGATCGTATTGTGTTTGGATATGCGTGACAATCCAGTCCTTCAACCGCTTTGACTCTCCAAACGACTGGCGTTTCTCCAGGCCTCGCTCACTCTGCACGAATCGCACGATCACGGACGCGACGCACCGCCCAAGCTCGGCGGGTGTGCCGTATCCCAGCATTGTCGATGAGGAGGACCTGATGACCGAACCGTCCGCCACGACCAAGACCGCGTGCCTCGGCGCCACGCTCGCCACGGCCTGGACCGCCGCGCCCGCCGCCGCCCAGACCGATCTCGAAGTCCCCTTCGAGCTTTCGCCCGAGATCGACATCACCGACAGCGTGCTGGTCTACTCCGAAGGATTCTCAAGCAGCGATGCCACGCGGGTCGGCGCCATCTCGGCTGGCGAGACCCGAGCGCTCCCGACGACGTTCAGCCTCAACGAACAGTTCGATGTGGGTTACTACCTGTTCGTCGGCACGTACGACGACAACGGCTCGCCGGGCCTGGTCGTGTCCTTCGCCGACGCGGATGCGCCGACCGCCCTCGGCGCCGAGTTCGCCTCGCTGTTCGCCGACCCGGGCGATGGTCGCACCGACGTGATCGAGAGCGAGGTCATCCAGAACTTCATCGACGGGATCGCAGACACCAACTCGGCGAGCAACCGTGTCAACGTCCTCTTCGGCCAGTACTTCGACGATCGAGGCCAAGGCAGGCGGTTCGCGCTGGACACGAAGACCAACGGCACGCTCGTCAGCTTCTCGACCGGCGCCTTCGCGGGCGTGATCGCGGTGCCGGCTCCGGGCGCGGCCGTTCTCGGCGGGGTGGTCCTGCTGGGCGGGTTCGCCCGTCGCCGTCGATAACCTCCAAGCCGTGCTCGCCGACGTGCCCGCCGACCTATCCGTTTGCATCATCGTCAAGAACGACGCCGATCGTGTGCGTCGCGCGATCGACTCGGTGCGCGCACTCAATGCCCGCGTGCTGGTCACCGACACGGGCTCAACCGACGCTACACCCGAAGCCGCACGCGACGCCGGCGCCGAGGTGGAGACGATCGAGTGGCGCCAGGACTTCTCGGCCGCGTACAACCACGTCGTCCGCCGTGCCGAGACCGAGTGGGTGCTCTCGCTCGATTCGGACGAATGGCTGCCGCCCGAGAGCCCGCCCAAGATCATCGCCGCCATCAAACGGCACGATGCGATGGGATACAACCTCGTCCGCCACGACCTGCGCAACGTGAACGATCCGGACGATTTCTCGCAGATGTGGCAGCTCCGACTGTTCCGCAAGCGCGACGCGACGCGCTACGTCGGCCGCATACACCACCAGTTCCGTCCGCCGCTCGAGTCGATCGCCGAAGCCGAAGGACGGCGCGTGCTCGACAGCGACATCGTGATGATGCACGACGGCTACCTCAACCGCGACTGGGGCGCCAAGCTGCGCCGCGACATCGAACTCATGGATCTCGAACTCGCCGAGCGCCCCGGACAGTTCTATTTCCAGGTCGAGCTCGGCCTCGCCGCGTCGCGACTGAACGACCCGCGCGCCGGCGAGCACCTCACCGCCGCGGCACGCGCCGCGATCGACGACGCCCAACGCCCGACGCTGCCGCGCGGCGCCTTCGAACGCTTGCTCGAATGGACCCTCGCCACGCCCGAGCTGCCGGAGCACTTCCCGATCACACGCGGGTTGGCCGAGCGGTGGGCCCGATCCGCGTTGCACGACGCCCCGCCGCTGGCGTGGCAGCTCTCGCGGCTCGCCTTTGCACGAGGCGACTACGCCGAGGCCGCACGGCTGCTGGAGCACCTGCTCGAACTCGGCCGAACGAACGCGTACGACCGGACCAGCCCGTTCGACCCGCGGATCCTCGGCGACGACGCGAAGCTCAATCTCGGCGCCTGCTACCTCCGCCTCGCTCGTCTCGACGACGCGGAGCGCGTATTCAGAGGGTTGCTGTCGTCGGAGCGCTGCCGTGACGCCGCCCGCCAGAACCTGACGCAGATCCAATCGCTCCGCGCAGGCTGATGGGCGAGCCAAAACGACAAGAGGCCCGCGCGGGTGCGCGGGCCTCTTGAAACGGACTGCTTCGACTCGATCAGGCGAGTTCGACCTCGGCGCCGACCTCTTCGAGCTTCTTCTTGACCTCTTCGGCTTCGTCCTTGCCCAGGCCTTCCTTGATCTTGGCGGGGACGCCGTCGACCAGCTCCTTGGCTTCCTTCAGGCCGAGGCCCGTCAGCTCGCGGACGACCTTGATCACCTTGATCTTCTGGCCGCCGTCGCTCTTGAGCATCACGTCGAAGTCGGTCTTCTCTTCTTCCGCCGCGCCACCGCCGTCGGCCGGGGCCGCCGCCATCATGACGCCGCCACCAGCGGCCGCCTCGATGCCGTACTTGACCATCATGTAGTCGCCGAGATCGACGGCCTACTTGAGGGTCAGCTCAGCGAGCATGTCGCCCAGACCCGTGATCGCCGCGTCGAACTCTTTCACTGCTGCGCCTTCATCAGACATCACTCACAACCTTCCGATACACCAGCACCCCGGCCGCAGCCGAGCACATGCTGTCTGTCTTTGCGTCCGAGAGGGGCCGAACCGTTCGGCTCTTTAACCCCGTGTGCCAACGCACACTCATCAGGGGCCAGTCGGGCGCCAAAGCCTTCGTTCCTAGACGCCGGGTCCCCCTCAGGAGACCGCGGCGATGGTCTCGCCTGCTTCCAACTTCGTCTCGATCGCCTTGACAAGCCCCGCGACGTTGCGGCCCGGGCCCTGCACCTGCGCCACGCGCTTGCGCCCCGGGCCCAGAATGAGACCCACGGCCTGGCCGATCGCCTCTTCCCGAGTGGGGAACTTGCTCAGACGCTCAACGCCGTCCGTGCCCTCGAACAACTCCCCGTCCAGCACCGCGCCCTTGAGCTCGATGTCGGGGAACGCCTTGAGCAGTTCGACAATCTCACGGGCCACTTCGACGACCGACTCGGCGCCGTAGACCACCGTGTTCTGACCGTTCATGACCGGGTCGAGCGCCTTCAGCCCCGACTCGGCGAACGCCGTGCGGAACAGATCGTTGCGGACCATGGTCATGCGGATCGACTTCTTGCGCAGATCGTTGCGGACGGTGTTGGTCTGGAACGCGTCCATCCCGCGGATCGAAACCACCAGCGCGTCGTGCTCACCGAGCCGTTCGCGGTATTCCTCGATCATCATGTTCTTGACCGGCTTGCTCATCGCTTACTCCAAATCTCGGCCGCCCTCAGAGCGGCCGATCGGTGGCTTCCCGCTCAATCGAGCGCCGCCGCGTCCACGTATTCCACCTGCACACCGGGCGTCATCGTGCCCGAGACCGCGATCTTCTTGATGTACGTGCCCTTCATCGACGAAGGCTTCGCCTTCTCGATCGTCGAGATGAAGAACTCGAGGTTCTCGGCAAGGTCCGCGTCGGGGAAGCTCATCTTCCCGATCACCGCGTGCACGTTGCCCGTCTTATCCGTGCGGTACTCGACCTTGCCGGCCGAGTACTCCTTCACCGCGTCGGCCACCTTGGGCGTCACGGTGCCGGCCTTGGGTGAGGGCATCAGGCCCTTCGGCCCGAGCGCCTTACCGAGCTTCGAAACCACACGCATCATGTCAGGCGAAGCGACCGCCACGTCGAAGTCCATCCAGCCGCGGGCGATCTCGTCGACGAGTTCCTCGCCGCCGGCCTTGACCGCGCCGGCCGCCAGCGCGTCCTTCACCACGTCCGACTGGCAGAACGCGACGACACGCTTGCTCTTGCCAATGCCCTTAGGCAACGACACCGAGCCTCGGATCATCTGGTCGGCCTGCTTCACATCCACACCCAGGTGCATCACGACCTCAACGGTCTGATCGAACCGGGGCGCCTTGAACTTCTTGAGCGCCGCCACGGCCTGGGGCGCGGGCATCGCAGCCTTGGGCGTGAGCGCCACGTTTTCCTTTGCACGCTTTGCGAGCTTCGGCATCGGTTAGCCCTCCACCACGACGCCCATGGAACGGGCGGTGCCTTCGATCACCCGGCACGCCGCTTCCACGGAGCCCGAGTTCAGATCCTTGACCTTCTCTTCGGCGATCTTGCGCACCTGCTCGGCCGTGATCGTCCCGACCTTGTTGGTGTTCGGCTCGCCCGATCCCTTCTCCAACCCCGCGGCTTCCTTAATCAGGACGCTCGCCGGGCTCGACTTGATCTCGAACGTGAACGTGCGGTCGTTGAAGACCGTGATCACGCAGCCCACGACCTTGCCGTTGAGCTGAGCCGTCGCCGCGTTAAACTGCTGGATGAACTGACCCGGGTTCACACCCGCGCCGCCGAGCGCCGGGCCGAGAGGCGGCGCAGGCGTCGCCGTCCCACCGGGCGCCATCACCTTCAGCACGTTAATGACTTCTTTCTTGGCCATACGGTCCTCACCTCCCACTCCTCGCTCGCGGCCGGGACCCGTCCAAACTCAAACGAGCAGGATTCAGCCCGACGCACGCCCGCGTCCCGGCCTGGGACGCCCGATGCGTGGTGATTGCGGTGGAGGCGTCTCAGCGTCACACAACGCCGATTCGCCCCGCCAGTTGTCAGTACCCCGCTGCCGATCGTGGTCCGATGCCAACAGGGAGCCGCAACGATAGACCCCTAGGCCTGACCAAGCCACGCTCCGACTGCAATGGTCGGCCAAAGGCTCGAACTCCGACGCTGTCGAATCTCGAACGTCTGCCTCGAGCGTCTGCATGGAAACGCACGAGCGAACCCACGCCGCGCTGCCTCGGCCACGCGTCCAAACGCTCGTCTCGAGCCCGGGCGAACGAGTGCCGACGCGATTTCCCGATATTCCCGTCCGACGCTTTGAGGGCGCCGGGTCCGGATGGCGCGTGTTCGGTTCCATGAACTCGCAGAAAGATTGGCCAGCCAAGCCGGCGCAAGCCCTCATCGGCCCCAAATTGACCCCGGGATTGGCCGTTATCGGGCAGTGCCGCGGGTGGCTAGCGGTCCATAACTGGTGTGTTTACAAAAACTTTGCGGAGAAGTCCGAATAGTCAGCCTTGTCTCCGCTACAACCGGACGTTAGTATTAGTTGGATATAAGAGGGAGCCGGGAGAGGAGGAATCTTCCGGCACAACCCGGTAAGTCAAGTCGCATAGCCGCGACTTTTGTTGGTTCCTGTTCGGAACGGGGTTGCGGCTGTCATTGCGCTCGAGATGGCGTCTCTCGGGCAAAGGAGATTGTGATATGAAACGCGCGTGTACGATTCTTAGTTTGGCCGTGGCCGGCCTCGCCGCCACCGCGTCCGCCGGCGATCTTCAGGCTGCCAGCCGGGACTCCGCCCGCGGCCTCATCGGTGCCGCCGATTTCGAGGCTGGCGTCGCTGTGACCCCCCAGATCCAGACCTCCTTCGGCGATGACGCCGCCGGCGTGTACTGGGACAACGGCGAGTGGGACGGCCGCGACGGCCAGGCCTCCGCCGACGGCGCGTTCTTCCCCTTCGCCCGCGCTGCGGACGACTTCTACCTGGCCGACGGCAAGTACTACTACGTCGATCAGATCACCGTTCAGATGCTCGTGAAGAGCCCCGAGGATCCCATCTCCATCCTCGAGCTCTACAACGACTGCAACGGTCTGCCCTCCACCCTGCGTGACAGCTACGAGCAGTCCTCCTTCAACCTCCTGCAGTCCGACGTCTTCGGCGTCTACGACCTGTACGAGATCACCTACGACATCAACTGCTGGCTCCCCGGCGGCTGCGCTTACTGGGTCTCCCCGGTCGGCCAGGCCCGCGACTGCTCCTGCGACGGTCCCCTCGACCATGACCAGTACTTCTTCTGCACCACCGGCTACAACGCCAGCCAGGGCTTCGGCGACGTGCAGGGCATCGAAGGTCACTTCCTGAACCCGGACCTCGGCTTCAGCGACTGGACCCCCGCCTCGGTCACCTGCTCCTGCAAGACCGACTACTGCTTCAAGGTGTACGCCAAGGAAGCCTGCGTCCTCCGCGATCAGGGCGACTTCGCCGGCACCCTCGGCGCCCCGTCGGTCATCTCCACCGCCTTCCCCGATCAGCGCACGGCCGACGACTTCGTCCTGCCGACCAGCGATCGCGGCAACCCCGACGTGTACGACATCCACGCCATCCAGGCTTGCGTCTTCACCAACTGCAAGGTTGCTGACTACATCCTCGAGATCTACGACACCGCCAACATCGAAGAGGTCGACGAGAACGGCGAGCTCACCGGCAACATCCTCATGTGCCCCGGTAACCTCATCGCCTCCTACACCCTCCCCAAGGCCATCGACCTCGGCCTCACGCTGACCACCACCGAGGGCTTCCTCGTTGATGGCTACCAGCTCCAGTTCGACACCTCCGGCCTCCAGCTGACCGGTGGCGAGACCTACTGGGTCTCCGCCGTCGGCCGTGGCCAGGGCGCCATCCGTGACCGCTCCTTCTTCTGCTTCGCCAGCAACTGCCGCAAGCCGGCCGACTGCCTCATCAGCTGGATGGAGCCCAAGTACAACAAGAACGTCTCCGCCGCCGATCCCAAGCCCTGGCAGGACCTCTCCGAAGTTCTCGGCGAAGACTTCGTCATGGCCAACGGCCCGGTCCGCAACCTCGACTTCAAGGTCTTCGGTAGCCGCGTCGAAGCGAACGGTACCGATCCGATCGATGCGACCCCGAGCGACATCCTCAAGCCCCAGGCTGATTCCAACTTCGGCGACGTCCGCGGTGCGAACGTCCTCGGCGCCAGCCTCCGCTAATCCGTCTCTTCCAATGAACTGACCGAAAGGCCAGCTCAAAGGAAACCCACGAGACTCCGCGCCGCCCGGCCTTACCGCCGGGCGGTGTTTTTTTTACCGCAATCCCCGGCCGCAGCTCAGTTCGAGGCCGAAACGCCGAAGCCCTCGAGCAGGATCGGCTCGACACCCGCTTCCGACGCCCGATCGAGCACGCGAGCCAACGCTCGGTCTCGGCCCTCCGCCTGAGCCAACATCGCCGCCGCCAGCCAGGCGCCCTCGACCTCGCGCCCACCCATGCGAACCGCCCGTTCCATCAGCAGCCGCAAACGAGACCGATCACCCGAACCCCGGCCCGCGGTGAACAACGCCACGCCCATCGGCTGCGCCGCCAGCGAGGGCTCACCCCGATACGCCTCGGCGATCTGCCGGGCGCCCCGGTTCGCCTCAGTGCCTTCCAGCAACGCGAGGCCCAGCAGCCGCCGCGATGCGTAATCATCGGGCCGCGCATCCACGCGTCGCTGCAAGGCCTCCGCCGCTTCTTCCGAAGCTCCGAACGCGAGCAACCGCAGCCCGAGCGCCAGATCGGCGTCCCACTCAACATCGGCGCCAAGCCCCGCCGCCTCGACCACACCGATCGGCGGCAACGCTGTCAGACCGAGCAAGGCCAACGACTCGTCGATGGCCGACGATCGCGGCGTCGATCCGGAGACCACAGCGGGCGCGACACCGGTTGGATTCGCGCCCGGCGAGCGAGCACTCGGCGTCGGCGCCGGAACCCCCCACGCCCACCGCCGCGGATCGACACCCGCCACCACCATCGTCCCGCAGGGCCCGGCCGCGCCCGTCACCGGCGCCGCCCCCGCAACCACGATCGGCCCGAAGTCGCGCTCGTAGCAATCGCGTCCGTAGTACCGGTACCCGCCGTACAGCCGGTCAAGCGCGCTCTCGTTCGGCAGCAGAATCAACCCCGGCGCATAGACACCGCGCGAGCCGCCCAGCACCAAGACCGGCCGAGGCGATCCCGCCGCGCGTTCGAGCAACAGCCGAGCGCCCTCCGTCAGCGGCGCCCGTCCGAATCTGTCGTGCTCCGACACCGCTGGCCCATCGAAACGACCATCAAAGCGCCGATCGATCAGACGCCCCGACGCGTCACGCCGGAGGAACCCCGGCGCGAACCGAAGCCTCTCTGGACCGACATCCGGGCCAATCCGCACGGGCAATGGCGGCCGCGTCCCAGGGCCCGGCGCCCGGGCGGGCACGCCCCGGAATCCCGGCGGCAGAAACGTCGGCCGCGGCCCGCCCACACCGCGAGGCCCACGAAACGGCGCCCGCTTGTGCTCCCACGCCGGCCCCGCGCCGGGCGTGCCCGGACGCTTCGCCGTCTGCCCACCCCGCGCCGGTCCCGCCATCGCCGAACCCCTCGGCACGAACCCAACAATCGGCGCCCCGAGCGCCAAGCCCGCGAGGCACGACAACCACCGCGCGCGAGATGCCAAACGCCTCATCGCCCGACTCCTTCTTGCTTGGCGCCTTCCACGCCGCCCGCCGCCAGCACCATCACACCG
>ERZ1740059.1857-NODE-1857-length-10542-cov-9.632211_pt1 | contig 10542 bp, 9 predicted proteins | sample MGYA00581744_ERZ1740059 | MGnify/ENA primary metagenome ERZ1740059 (study PRJEB43018, sample SAMN04849738) | marine metagenome | isolation source: floating plastic debris | place: Pacific Ocean | collected 2008-08-28 | study: EMG produced TPA metagenomics... | reverse complement strand
TCAACTTAAAAAGTAGAGAAATTATGAATGAATGTCATAGGAATTTTTTCTAAAAATATGAGAATTTTAGCTACTCTATAATTAATATAAGCAATTGCAAATAAAAAATTGATAAATTTTGGGTTTGTTTATGTTTAAATTTTCTAGTGTGGCACAGACCTCAGGTTCAGGTCGTCCCATGATGACACAGTCCATTCTAACTTTAGATCCTTCCATACTTTCTCTAGATTTGAGTGGTTGTGTGATGTTTGGAGGAGAACTAGCAAAGTCATCATCAGTGGGAGGCGCTTCTCGTACAGTAAGCTTACACGAGGCACGAGTCTCACCCATACAGTTAGTGATTATAACAGTGAATGTACCAGAGTCCTCAGGGAACGCCAGACTTATCTCTAATGTTGTAGATGTAGCTGTGTTTCGAATCTGCAACCCAAATTCAATCTCATTAAAAAACCTCATCTTATTACATTAAGTGAATTTTACTGTTTATCGCAGTCTTATTGATATTTTCCAATGTTTGTACTTTGTAAACTGCGTGCTGCGTTGTACTTACATTGAAGTCAGTAGATGGATTAATCATGGCACCTTCTCGATACCATTGTATGGACGGAGAAGGAGATGCCTCATACTGGCACGTCATCTCAACAGGTCTGTCTGATTCTACTGTCATATCCTGTAGAGGGGCCAATAATCTGGGGGCTGTACCAGCTATAAAATACAAAGATCATAAATCGTCATTATTTAATGTTTTTTTAAATTACGTATACAAGCACAACAGTATTGGTAAATGAATATCTTCAGAAGTCATGCAATCAAATCAGATAGCCAGCACATACATGTACCACACAGATTACATCTATTGTTGATAGAAAGACAAACCAGACAAGATTGGAGTTATTCCAGGCAATCTCACTACCACAAACTCGGTCAATCTGCAGCAAACTAAACTACGTAATAAAATATAGCATTGAACCTGGAGTCTTTCCTGATCCCAGTATTTAGTGCCTCAAGTCATCATTCTCAACCTCAATCACAATCACATATCACACTCGCACATCACACTGACACATCATGGTAGGATATAAGTCTGTTAGTATCAGAAAATATACACAAACTGTGACGTCTATTCTAAGAAAAGGACAACCTTCAGACCCATTCAAAATTAAAAGTGTTAGCAGAGAAATTGTTTATCACAAACAAACCCATGCAATAAACTGAATGAACTGAACATTTAGAGGATGCTTACGTATCACGTTAACTCTGGCGGTGGAACTAGCTTCTCCCGCAGAATTGACAGCAAGACATGTATATCGGCCCGTATGCTCCGAGTTTGAGCTTTTGGTTCTCAGTGTGCATGTGCCGTTAATTTTAGTTATCACATAATCAGGAGAATTGTCAATATTTTCATTTTCTTTATACCATGACACTGTAGGAGTGGGGCTGCCAGTCACTCTGGCCTCAAGAGCAAACGGGCCACCCTCAAACACATCGCACGACTTGAGGGTTCTTACAAAGTCAGGCTCTACCAACTTAAATCTTGTCTCTAAAATGACAGAAACAAACCACGCAAAATCACTGTTTGTCTGTCTTCAGGCGTGACTTGAGGTAAGGTTTTAGGCGGCCATTTTCATCCAAACCAACATAAATCGGGAGAAGTGGTATGGGTTTTTATATGTGTGCACCGGACTCCACCAATAGTATTCTCAAATAAATACAAATGTTGCTGTGCTACTACCATTTTCAGATCACCCACCACTTCCAAGAGAATCTTGACCCGCAGAATCACCAAAACAAATGGAAACTGTGTAAGGGTAGACAGACGGGAGGGAAAGTTTCAATGTCTCATATTTAAACATGTACACAAGACAGTATAGAGAGAGAATGGTAAAAGCTAAGCACTGTTTTGTCATCAGCGTGACTCCACACTCATTCTAACACATCCATTCATATACAGCATCTATCTCATCAGTCAATCTTAACTTATTAGCATAGCAACCGTCTATCAACTGTATGCAGATGACAGCTAGACTGTAGTAACAAAACCAGACGCTGGCATCTGATATCATCAATACAAAATCCGCCACAATATGACTTTATTACTGTGGTACAGAATACCAAATCTGGTGAATTGATTGAACTGAAGCAAGCACCCATGACATGCCGGAGTGGCTAGCATGTTTCATTTAACTAACCGTCATTTACATTTTATTATGTATAACTATGTATACACTTTCTTCTAAACACTAGGGATATGCGAGTAGTACTACCTTTGACAACGAGTCTAGCTGATGATGTCACAGCTCCGTGTTGATTGGCTGCCTGTACAGTGTAGACAGCTGTGTCCTCAGAGAATGTCTCCTCTATAGTCAGCGAGGCAGAACTATTCTCGAATCTCTGTTCATAATCTGGAGATGTTATAGGTATGCCATCTTTGAACCAGGTAATCTGTATCGGGGCAGAGCCATCTATCTGACACAGGAAGCTATACCTGTAAGCAAGTAGAGTTATACATGAGTAAAACATACTGTCTTCTTCTCAATCAAGTAACATTCATAAATTTGAACCCTAAGAAACATCAAGGCATCAAAATAGCTGCAAAAACTAGAGTTCATTCGCTCACCTGTCACCCTCATTAATCTCAGCACCCTGGAGTTCGCTCAGTAACCTGGGAGGTTGACCAGGTCCAGCAGGTGCTTGTTGTACAGGTGTAGCTGGCTTAGGCATAGTTTTAGGAGGACTCTTCTGCTGAGGCTGCTGTCCAGGCATCACACCAGGTGGGAAAACAGCCACAGCTCCAGGCATTGGAGCCTTAGCCGGCTGCTGTTTGAACTGTGGCTGTATCTGTGCTTCCTCGATAGGGCCCTGCTGTTGTACCTGGAAGAACTGCTGCTGTTGTTGAGACACAAACTGCTGTTGGAGTGGTTCAGGCTGTAGTTGTGACAGAGGAGCGGCCTGCTGAGGTATGGCAGGCTGGAAAGCTTGAAGCTGTTCACTCTGAGGCATAGCTTCTTGCTTTACAGGCTGCTCTTGTTTGGGTGGAGATTTAGGCTTAGGAGCTGTAGGTGGAGGTTGAGGCGTGGTATCTGTTGTATCCATCGGCTCTTGCTTTATAGAGTGAGACAGTGAGGACAAATCATGCTCAGCTCTATCTATAAACATCTGTAGATCAGCTACCTTATCAGAGATAGGCTGTACTTTCTGTGGTCCGTCTGCACCTGAATATCACATAAAAATGTCTGTAAAGCTGCCGATTCCCTACCTACAGCCACAGCCATAATATATTATGATCAGTGATATTAATCAAAGTGTTACCATACAAACGATAGTAATGACTCCACAGATCAGTAAAATAAAATGCATCGAAAGTAGGCATTAGGGAGGTATGGATAGAGGTTTACCTGAACGTGAATGTCTGAATGTGACGTCATGTTCACACTTAGAAGGCAAACCTCAAAAGCTCACTTTTCAGTTTTTTTTACAAATGCCTGATCATCAAAACGTATGACGACATATTACACAGAAACTGTTGATGTTTTGCGTTCAAAACTAACATCCACAATGGAATCTAAATATACTTATTCAAAAGAAACTCAACATCCATATTATGTAATTTGCAACAATCTTTGTAAAAATAAACATATTTTAATAGTTTTCCTATAATTCTCACCATAAAGCTGCACAGAGAGAGTAACCATGTTATTAACTCTCTCTTTCTGTATGGGCATCTCAGCCTGTTTGAAGTTAGCCAGTTTTATCTGAAGCTCTGATATCTGGTTGGGGTCTCTATTAGATAAAGCCTGAGCATTGGTGTTGTTTAGCAGGATTGTAGCTTCATTCATCCATTTCTCACTCTGTATGTAAAAAAGTACCAGATTGGATTAGTTCATAATGTTCTGAGAGTGGCTAATATAAGACTGTTACATGATTTCTTGGAAAGTTCACATAAACTTCATACACCATATCGTTCAAGACCTCCACAAAGTCAAATTGTTATTGGTGGAGCCGTGATAGAACTACCACCTACAAGTCAACACATAGTTCAAACCTGTTCTATCAATCTACTCAGAAACCTACTCCAAGGTCAGCTAATGTGCCAAAGCTATCCCTCTTCTCACTTTGCTATTGAATATAGAATGATCTTTCCATGTTGTAGCAACATTGTATGGGAGTTATTCATCTATACCCATTGTGGGCACAACTCCTAAGAAATTCCTACCCTTTGAAGTAGGGGGTTTACCATTTGTAGTAAAAAACTTTCTAGGTATCTCCTGATGACCCCCTACGACTCCAAAAGCTACTGACGTTTGAAGTGGGTGTTTTGGACCAACCCGTCCTAAGTGTTGGAAAAGACTTGAGTATGGTGCAGGCTTTTTGATAACGAGTATATTGAGTCTATCGAGTAATTCTGCTTTTAACGCTGAGAACATCTAATTCCTGCAGCGAAACAAAACATTCATGAAGTGGGGTTAGAAGTTATTGAAAGTCTACATTACCTCATCATACATATCGTAGAACTGGATGGAAAGTTCTAGGAATTTGATGAAGTCATTGACACTTTGCTCTATAGTACTATACTCATTAGTGATCTCATCAAAGAGAGCCTGGTGTTCAGGAGCCGGTACTGGCTGAGCTATCAACTCTGTCTGTATATTCTATAATGCAATATCATTGAACTATCCTGCCAATGGCTTGAACACAATACTGCTGCTACATTTAAAGTATGATGTTATGGAAAGATGCTCAATAAATAAACGATCGCAAGCAGGGTTCTCCATCCGTTACCATGCTATTTATGGATACTAAGGCATGTTCCATGTTACAGTAAAAGCAAACGCGCTTCTGTTACAGAATCACATGAAAGTTTGGCACATGTTTAAAGCTGTGGTACAATGATTACAGAGCTGTTACATTACATTAGGTACCTTGAGGCTGTCTCTGAGTGATGAAGCGGTGTTCAGATTCATTTTCAGACCAGAAAGGTTAGCAGCCATGTTAACTTTCATCTGGAACAGCTGCTGATTCACACCGGATAGATCTCTCTTCAGCTATTAGAAAAAAAGCAGCTTATAATTAGAGGGCGGCACATATACATTCTTCAATATACTTCTTATCGCCAAAATCCACAAAGTGCAAATAACTTAATAAGAAATATAAGCGCCAACAATGCACTATTATTGAACATCAGAAAAAAAGATTCCCCCACTTTCATTTTGACCAGCAGCAAAGACAAGTTATATTGAATAACCTTTTTTTGTCCTTTCTTGTCGTTTTAAGCCGCAGAGTATATAGAAAAACCTTTATCTAAATACTAACATATGGTCTACTTAAAATCAAACCTTTTCTAGCTCAGGAGCAGGTTGTCGGGTTGAGTCAGGACCATCAACCACTTTCTCCAGCTGGTGCTGCTTGGCAGCCCAAGATTGCTCAAATGCTTCCAGTCTCTTATGGGCTTGAAGCAGCAGTCTCTCAATATGCTCAGTGTAAATCTGTGTAAAAACATGGGAATAGTCTTCAGTGCTGCCATAGCAGACCAACATACAACAACATGTTTACAACATATAACATTCTGTGCACACACTCTAAAAATCTGTCCTTAAATTGTGAGACAATAAATGGAAAGGATTGGCGATTGGTATGGTCTCATCATCAAAGTGAGTTAAACTGTAAAAGCGCACGACAGTACGTGTAAGATTAGAATTACCAGCATTCTGAGGACTTTGATTATGAGCTGTAAGGTAGCATAATAAGTTAGTCATTACAAAGCAGCATGACAGCAGAGTTCAAAGTGAGACTTCTTAATGCACTGTTTAAGATGTCTCACATGTATGCAGTCTCAGTACTAGAGGAGGGCTACGATGTAATATTTATACAATGTCAGATTAGGAACATCAGCAGGAGTAGCAGTAGTTATATTTACCTGGTCAGTATTCTGCTGTCTGACTCTGATAACAATCTCCTCTCCGGCAGCAGCTACAGCATCTATAAGATGTAGAACACGCTGTCTCTCTGACATGTGCTCCTGTATTACCGACGGTGTGAGTCTATCACATGTCGGTATCTCTGTAGATTTATACTGTGTCTCAAACTCCTCCAGTGTCTTCTCAAGCTGTCATTACAAAACATGTTATCATGAGTTCTTTGCATATGATATCTCAAATCAACGGCCAAGAAAAAAATGCTGTAATTCATGCAAGCGTCAAAGTGAACTGCTTATAATGGATACATATTTTTTTATGCTGCAGGAGGATAGAGAGAGGAAAATAATCAGTGTCTGCCAGCGTTATGATTATCTTGTTGGTCAATCAACAAAACTGCTAAGAGTTGCAGACACACGACATGAACATTAATATATGACAGAAGTGGATTAGTAGTGGAACTGAGTATTGTTAGATCAATAGAATTGAAAGGACAAATCTGAAAGAGCAATCAGGAACAATGACTTTCATAAGTACGAAAACATATTTTACCTTCAGTATCTCGGAGTTAAACTACAGGTAGGAAGTAAATGACCAGTGTAAGAAATGAAGCTACACTACTCATACAAAGCATATCATACAGTAGCCATATGTTTACAACCATACTGTCTGAGTTGTGTCTTAAGCATCACATAGTTGAGCTCTGATCTACATTTACTACGAAAGATTGGCCTGTATACTAAATCTAATATCTATTATTATGTACCACAGAAGGATGACAAACCCTTGCATTGTGGGTAGAAGTTTGGTAACAACAGGTTTTGCACAAAAGGGTGAAAGGTGAAAAGATTTGGCTTTAGGTATGCAAGGTCCAACAAAAATATACACTTAATTCAAGAATGATAGAATTGTACCTCTTGTAGGTCCTGGTAGAATTTGATTGACATGGTGAGCAGTGTCTTGTATTCAGTAATCCTGGCCTGGAATCTCTGACTGACTTTGATGATGTCGTTGACGATAAGATCAGCTTCACCGGATGTATTACCCTTCAGTGACAGCTGCTCAGCTCTCTCTATTTGTGTCTTCAGTTTCTCCTCCACCTCCTACAATAATAATAATAATCATCATCATCAGCTATCAGAACTAGTAAACCACAGCGCAGAATGATAATACAGCATCTAGCACATTGTGCTCATATTAATCTGCCATGTTATATCATAGACAGTGTTTTGTCTATGTGTTATATCCACAAGGTCTCACATTCCATACTTTGACTGATTTCTGTTAAATATAAAACAGGAAGACAACTAAGAATGTGTTACCTGGCAGATGTTTTGATTTGATTCAAATCTTTCATTTAGTGACTGACAGCCTTCTACAGTTGAGCCAAGATCACCAGCCAGCATGGGTTCAAAGAAATTAGCCTCAACTTGCTTAACCCACAATATTATCTACAATCAAAAACATTTATGGTAATATTTACAGTAGAGCACATTTACCTTTGAGATGTTCTCAAATTTAGCCAGGTTTTCGGTGTAGTGGGTCGATCGATCAAGGCTCTCACCTAGCTCACCCGCAATCAAGGGGAAAAACTCATGTTCAGTCTTCAGAACCCAGTCTATGACCTAGTAACAGGGAAAAGTGATGATCAATGTTAGATTGAATGACATTAAATAGTTCTGGAATAATGATTCTGCTAAAAACATCGTGTCATTGTTTAACATTTACAGCCCGAGTAACATAAATAGCATTATCACACTTTAACCCAACTCACCTTTCGGGTTTCCTCTACAAATACATTCCATTCTGATTTGAATCCCTTGTTTTGTTCGACGATTTGTGACCAGCTTGTAAACAGATCACTTAGGGATTGTCTTCTTTGCCTGATCTGAGCTAATATCTTCTTAATAGTCTGCATCACTTCTACTGTTCTCAGACTCTCATCTTCATGTGCCTGTAACAGTCAAATAAATATTTATCAATCGTTATTTTATTTCATAAATGATTGCATCATGTTCTCATACAAACTATGCAGTGGATTTGATGTGCTGACCACTTTGGGAGGTACTGCAGCCGGAGGTATGTGTCTTTCTATTCAGTCCACATAACAAAAAAAGGCTAATGTAAAACACTTCATCAGAGTTATAATCCCTTACTTTCCACCACCAGTTGAGTAGACATACCTGACTGAGTAGTGTGTTCATCTCTGTAGCGTTATCTTCTACTTTCTGTGCCGTACTGTCAGCACTTGTCATCTTACTATTCACTTCTGTCACCAGTGAGTCTGTCACCTGATTGGCTGCTGTCTTCAAAAGCTCCTCAAGATCGTCTGTCACTACAGTCCACTGTAATATCACCACACAGTCACAAGTAAGCTCACATACATAGTACAAATAGCACGCTATTAATTTTATTTCCCTCAAATGAGAAGTGCAGGCAATTGGGAATGGCAAGCTTAACAAACAGTCTTTTCAATATTGCGCCGATTCAGATATTTATATATACACCTAGCTTCATCTAATACCATTTGGAGTCTTAGCACCTGGACTTAAATACAATGTATATAATGTAATACAGTTGATTCGCTGTCAATATTACTTACACTATATACAGTTTTATGGAAGGTAACATAGGATCTGGATATTTTAGTCCTAGTCTCGATTATTCCGAGTATATTGTTCCATTTCTTGGAGAGTTCTTGTGCTGCTTGACTGACTTGAGGGGCAGCAGAATCAGACTCTGAGCTCATCTTAGCAGCTGTCTGTTGCAGATTACCTACTCGACTCTCCTTCTCCTAGAAAATAATCATTCACTTAGACCCAGACAAAGAAAATAATACCATAATATTAAGAGCCTTGCACATCAATCTCAAAAACCAAAGTTATCATTAAATCAATGACATGTGTACCATAGTACCATCATGGCAGAAAGTCTAACATACAGTACCTTCATATCCTCAGCTAGTTGTTCAAAAGTGCTCTGGAAATCTCTAGCTGATCGAAGGTCTGTACCCAGAGAGCCGTGATCTCTAATGGCCGTCTCAGCAATCTGACTAAGCCACGAGTTCATCTGAAATAATTGTGCAGCAAACAACTATACTAGGTATCATTTATAGTGCATTTTAACTTCAAATACTATACTTACCAGCTCCCATTCATATCAGCTCAGGACATTTGTAAAAAAATTTAAAATAACGTATACCCAACCATTTATTTATGATCTTTGACCAAAAATTTATTGTACTGTAAGAAACATGATTTGGATTAAAAATAACACTGAATCGGTGGAAATGCTCACAAATGAGTAGGTTTCCCTGAATTGATGATAAGACTCGCTCTTTTGACTGATCTTGCCGATTTCTTCTCGAAGTTGATTGTCGAAAGATTTGTGCTTTGACTCTAGCTCCTTCAACTGTAATAACATTAAACTTGTATTATATAACAAAGGTTTGTACATTAACTTTAGAATCAAGCAAACCCAACCGAAGAGAAAATCACATGTAGTTCGCAACTATGGCTCACCGAAAGAAAAATGATATATTGTCTAATATTCAAATTTCCCAAACAAAAAAAACAACAACATTGCTTCACCGTCTAGTTTGCCAAACTATGAAACATGCGAATAGCGTGTCATACCTGACTGGCTATGCCATTGGCACCTCGATCATCTCGACCGACTCTGTCAAGTAGCAGGTGCCCCTCCCTGAGTGCAGGGGTTGTCACTTCTGACAGGCGCTCAGTCAGTGACATCAGCTTCTCAGGTGCTATAGATCCTCCAGCACTTTGTGCTGCCTTCAACTCAGATTCTAAAGCTACCAAGTCTGTCAAAGCCTAACAAAAACAATGACACAGCCGCTACACTATGCTCATATGTATGTATGTACCAGTAGTTGTCTCGACAGGTACAAATACATATTTTTTGAGGTATTCCATTCTGAATACCACTACCAAGTGATATGAACAGGGAGATGCAGGACCAAATTCACGTAATGTTCTCATACTAGGTTTGAACAAGAGATTGTCTTTCATCCTTGTGGAGAAGACAAATCTAAGAATTACCATTTGTCTCATTAGTTTTCTCAACTGACCTTTTGCTGAGTCTTAGTTGGCGCTACAGTATGATAAATTACCCTCCCTTTTATTATCATTGGCCATTATGATAGATATAAATGAGGCATTAGGCTTTTGCTGAAATATAACCTCATGTATGTTTGATCGATCACATATAATTCTAAGAGCAAACATGGGATAATGGTTTTCCACTGTGTAATCAACAGCAACTCTCATCAAATCAGAAGTGTTGAGGCCTACATACAAGCATACTCATATATGTAGATGACATGAACATGCAGAAGGCCTTATTAAAATATCTGGCCTGAGATCTACTATCTCATTCATCTTATCATGACTGTAAACTGAATGTTAACTCAATGCTTCTGTAAAGCCAACAGATATTGAAACATTTTTTTTTATTTTGGTTGGATTATCAGTTATCACCCACTTTTTGGCATATCAATTACCTGTGTCACAATCTAATAGGATTGCAATTTTAAAAAAATCTATATGGAAAGTATGCCTTACTTCTACCAAACTGCAACCTAAAACAAACCCCAACCCTGTCATGTCCGGGA
>ERZ1740059.1856-NODE-1856-length-10549-cov-6.263579_pt1 | contig 10549 bp, 11 predicted proteins | sample MGYA00581744_ERZ1740059 | MGnify/ENA primary metagenome ERZ1740059 (study PRJEB43018, sample SAMN04849738) | marine metagenome | isolation source: floating plastic debris | place: Pacific Ocean | collected 2008-08-28 | study: EMG produced TPA metagenomics... | reverse complement strand
TAATTAACAACATAAAAGTCCACTTTCACGACATTCCTAAAAAGGCTACTGTAGATACTCGTAAGTGGAAGTAAACCAAATTACAGAATCATGAATTTTAAAAACTCAATTATTACTACTGCCATAATCACTTGCTTCTTTGCTGCGCCTGGACACGCCTCAGATGACTTAAATGGAGCCAAGAAAGTCGCCGAGAAATTCATCCAACTTGTTGATAAGAATCAAGCAGAAGAACTTAAAGCGATCATGCATCCTGATATGCTGCAATACACAAATCTTGATGGTAAATTGATTCCATTCAAGGGAACAGACTTCATCCAAATGGTAGCCGATAAAAAACTAGGTGGTGAACCTAGAAAGATCAGCCATAAGTCAGCCGACGTTATACGAGGAAGCTCAGCATATGTCGTAGTTAATGCGGTTAGCGCAGAATATGATTTCATGTATCATTTATCAATGGCCAAGCAGGAAGAAAATTGGGTGATCGTTGGGATTCTTGTGGATATCGTAAAAGCATAACATCTCTGACTTAAAAGTCAAAGGTTGCTTCGCCTCCATGGTACTATCCAATTCAAATCTTAAAACAAGCTTACTGGTAGTCTTCGGATTTCTGGTAATGCTTGTTCTTCCTTTAGATAAACTATTTGAACCTTTCAGCTTAACGGAATTTCAGCAAGATCGGCTGGGAGATGCATGGAAGAACATCTTTATCATGATCTATGGCTATCTATTGATCAAAACGTATGGTTACACAAAAATATTCAGACTACTAAATTTCAGGCATAGACATGCATTCTTGGTTATTATCTCACTCTACTTCTTATTACTAGGACCTATCGAATATGCGCTTAGAGACTTCAATTTCACTAACATTCAAACCGTAAATGTTTTGATCTTACTATTTTCAATGATCACCGTGGGCTTCTCTGAAGAGTTGATTTTTAGAGGGTTTGTATTGCCTAAATTAAATGAAGAGGCGCCTTCTAAACAGTCGTTAGTAGTTCCCTTGGTATATTCTTTACTCCTCTTTGGCGTCTTGCATTTTCTCAACCTCCTCAGACCGGATTCCTACTTCCACTGGTTTTTTCACAGGTGATATATGCTGCTTTTTTTGGAATTGCGTTCGGAGTGATTCTACTTAGAACAGGATCGATTCTACCACTTGGCTTCATCCATGGACTGATAAATTTTCCATCTAACTGGGATGATTTACTAGGTACTGTGGCCACTTTAAAAACTAACTTGTTTATGTATTATGAATCAATCTGTACTAGTTGTTCTGCCATTTTTGACCTTTATACTCATACAGGTCAAAAAAATTGATCGATTGACACTTCTGAAGAAATATTATCATAACACTCTTTCAACTTAAGCCCGAAATGAAACAACTTTTCTTGGCCATGATCTTACTATTACCGGTAGCACTCCACGGCCAAAAAAAAGTAACTATTAAAGATATGCAATTCAGCTATGAGCTGAAAGGTACGACTGTCGAGATAGAACTTAATGCACCTACTTTAGGATGGGTTGGCGTTGGCTTCAACGACCACAACTCAATAGTAAACAGTGATTTGTATTTGCTAAGAGTGAAAAAAAGTAAAGTCGAAGGACTCGATATGTTTGTGGTAAGCGCCGGCAACCCAAAGGAAGATATAGAGCTTCGTGGAAGCAATAATATTGAAGTAATTGAAGGATCCGAAAGCTCCGGATCTACTAGAATTAAGTTTTCAGTTCCCATGGATTCCAAGGACCCCAATGATTATAAGCATAAACTCAATCAGGATTTTTGGCTAATTTTAGCTTATTCCCAATCTGATGATTTTGATCATCACTCCATTATGAGAAAGCATATAAAGTATAGGTTTACCAGATAATGCCGGGATTGTCCAAGAAAAATTTGCTGTACAACCTTATGGTGTGGTCAGCCGTGTCTCTGTTCACTGCCACTCAGCTTTATCTTAAAGCCATACAATCGAATCATGGGACTTCATGGTTAGCTATTTTTGAGGTCCAATTTCTGGTTTGGTTGCTTTGGGGATGTATTACGCCTTTTGTCTACTGGTTTGCACATCGCTTTAGGATCAATCGTCAAAACTTTTTCAGCAGGCTGATTCTGCACTTACCCGTCTCAGTGCTAGTGGTTTTGCTCTATTTGTGCATATATTCTGTGATCTGGAACCTAAATCAATACGCTTCAGTAGATTGGCAGAGTTTCATCGGCATAGGATCGGTACTTTTCTTAAATCTGTTTCATTGGCATTTCTTTATATATGTTGCTATTGTAGGCGTAGTGCATGCTAACCTGTACTTAAGCGCCAGCAAGGAACAGGAAGTCAAAAATGCCATGTTAGAAAAGGAGCTGCTTACCAGTAAGCTTAATTTTTTAAAAATGCAGCTACAGCCACATTTTTTGTTTAATACATTGAACGGAATTGTAAGTTCCATCCATCAGAAAAAACCTGAGGTTGCGGCGACCATGACCACCGAGCTTAGCGAATTATTAAGAACTTCCTTGAATCATAAGGACCTGCAAATCACAACATTAGAAAAAGAGTTGCAATACACTAAGATGTACTTGAATATTGAAAAACATCGATTCAAACATCTACAAGTTAGCTACAATATTCCTGATGATCTGCTACAAGCTGAGGTACCCAACTTCTTTCTCCAACCTCTGGTTGAAAATGCCATAAAACATGGAATTTCCAGGCAGAGCAAAGCGGAAAATATTGAGATCAATGCTGAGCGCACAGATGATCAGTTACAACTTTCTGTTTATAACGATGGTCCCTCTGTGCATGAATTCAATGAAGGCATAGGCTTGTCGAATTTAAAAAAGAGGCTAACATCAATCTATGATAATTTGAGTACATTCAGAATTACAGGGGAACCAAAAGGTACCAGGGCAGTAGTAAGCATTCCAATATCGTAAAAATGAAGATACTGATCGTTGATGACGAAGACGATGCTCGCGAACTATTAAAGCATCACCTATCAAAGTTAGATCGGGTTGAACTTTTAGGAGAGGCTAAAGACGGTAAAGAAGCTATTACTATGATCCCCAAGCTTCAGCCGGACCTTGTTATACTAGATATTGAAATGCCTGAGTTCAACGGAATTGAAGTACTTAAAAGGCTTAAAAATGTTCCTTACATCATCTTTGTTACCGCTTTTAATGAATACGCCATTCAGGCTTTCGAGGTACATGCTGTTGACTACCTGCTAAAGCCATTCACTGAAGAAAGATTATTTGACGCTATCTACAAGGCAGAGAAACAGGTACTTGCAGATGTACTTAATAAAAGTCTGTATTTAGACCTCTTAAATAGTCTTCTAAATCACAGTGAGGCGAGCTATATACATCGGCTTTCGGTAAAAAGTAATCATAAAACCCATTTCATAGATGTTTCAACGATAGTGATGATTGAGGCGGCAGATCAGTATGTTTCTATTCAAACTGCTTCAGATAAGCATCTCGCACGACTGAGTATGGACTACCTGGAAAAAGCTCTCGATCCGGCCTTATTCATTCGCACCCATCGATCTTATATCATAGGCATTAACGCTGTACGTTCTGTGGAACAGTATGAACCCAAAAACTTACTTATCCATCTTGAAGGTGGATTTAAGGCCAAACTTAGCCAGTCTAGGAAGATTCTGTTTGAGCGTAAGCTGAAATTGGGATAAGCCATAGGCGAATTGATACGATACCTTATTGGTCTCACTGCTAAGGAATTAAACATGCCGCCCGCTTCTCCACCCCACACCCGGAGCTACTTCGAACGAAAATTTTAAGTGTACAACTAAAATTAGTAATACTTTCTCATTTAGAATATTCATGGAGGTGAATGTGGCTTTCGATGACAACAGGTATTACCAGTCTATGATTACCCAGATGACTCGTTATACCACAGCAGTACCGGTCTGTTGAGACAACCTTCTGTGGTGTACGAAGCAAAACTTTGGCCTGGAGCTAATAGATATACATAATGAAATACATGGGTTACACCTTCCCATCCAGCTCGAAAAATACTACAAAGTGGATTACTTACTCCACCTCTTTCAACAATTCTTCAATAGAGCGTTCCAATTGTTGATCAATGCCTTTGTCAATCATTCCTGGCATATTCTTGATTTTGATGATGGGCTCAGTCTGGTTGTTTTCCATCCATTCCCCAGACTTATTTTTAGCGCTGACGGGAACCACTCCCCACCGGCTGCCATCAGGAAGGCCTTCCCAGCCAGCAAAACTGCAGGTACCTGGCACAGGCATGCCTACCGTTTTACCTATTCGTAGGTCGGTGTATCCACTTGCGAAGCAGTGTCCATCACTATACATCGACTCATTGAACATAGCCAACGTAGGTTTTGTCCAGCGAGAGGTAGGCTCCCCTCCTACTTTTCTAGCCTCTGTTTCATAGGAAATGAATGGTACGCCTGTAAAGAACATCGCCAGATCAGCCACCAAATCTCCACCACCATTAAAACGTGTATCCACGATAACGGCCTTTTTATCCATGAACTTCCCCATCATGCGATCATAGATGGTTCTGTACGGACCATCACTCATACCCGGAATATGCACATACCCAAGTTTACCCTTACTCTTCTCCTCCACCTCTTCCTCATTCATTTTTACCCAACGATTATAGAGTAACCTGTTCTCAGCTCCCAGAGAAATAGGTTTAACAGTAATCTGCTGCCTGGAATTATCGGTTGGGTCCAACAGTTCAAGGAGTGTAAACTTGTCAGCCTTCCTGTTTAAATAGCTTGCTACGTCTCTTGTAGGTAATACAGTCTCGCCATCAATCTTTTCAATGATCATACTCGCCTTCAATTTATATTTTGCTTTATCCAATGGACCACCCTTGATGACTTCAGTGACCTTTATCCCATTTCCCGCATAAGTATAATCCATAAAAATTCCTAATGCCGCTGTTGCATCCGGATTAGTAATTCGCCTACTATAGCGCCCACCTGCATGTGATACATTCAATTCTCCTAACATCTCGGAAACCATTTCAGAAAACTCATAAGAATTACCCAGATGGGGAATGTACTTGGCATATTCTGACTTCATGGCGCTCCAATCTACTCCATGAAAATTGGAATGATAGAAAATAGCATTAGTTCTCAGCCATACATGATCAAACATATAATCACGTTCAGCATTCATATCCAATTGCATCTCACCTTTAATCTTCACCGGGGTGGTCTTCGCTCCTTTTGTATCCACTTTGAAGATCTTCCCATCGCTTAAGAGATAAAGGTTTTCTTGCTTTTTATCCCACATCAAACTTCCTCCACGCTCTGCATTAAGCGACACGAGCATACTTGTGTTTTTAGTTCGTAGCTCAGTCTTCCATAAATTATAGTTCTTCTCAAAGCGAGCGAGGTAATACAGGTTCTCACCATCTTTAGAAAGTACGGCATCACTCAAGCGAGAAGAATGTATGGTAAGGCGCGCCTTACGTGTATCCATATCGTCCCAATCAAAGATCAATGGTTTAACTTCATCCTTATTACCTTGGTCTTCATCTTTTTTCTTTTTGTCCTTCTTCTTGTTCTTATCCTCTTCCTTATTCTTGTCTTTCTTTTCCAATTTTTCAATCTGCTTCATGAGGTCATAATCCTCTTTGGACATATTGAATTTGTCCCAAGCATCCTTGGTAAAGAACATACTGTAAACATCGGACTGGGTACGACCGCTCGTAGCATAACTTTTCAGTCCGTCACGGTTGCTGAACCACAGCATCTGCTTACCTTCATTCACCCATTTTGGCAAGTAATCATAATAGCCACTTGCAGTAAGGTTTACTCTTTTTTTACCATCAGCCGACATAAGAAGCACTTCACCATTACTCAAAGTTGCACCCCAGCCCACTAACAACCACTTGCTGTCAGGGCTCCACTTATAATACTTGTCTCAGTCACGAAAATGGTAAAAGTCATCTGGTGTAAGCAAAGTGACAGTAGCTTTGGTCTCCAGGTTCATAACCTTTAAGGTCCTACGGTCTTCAATGTAAGCTACTTGCTTTCCATCCGGAGAAAACTCGGGCAAATAATTATCCGAACCGTTTGTAATTAGTGGCTCTTCGTTTAAAAGTGTGGAAGCAAAGAAGAACGGCTCTTCCTCCCGCAACTTTTTAGTTTGATAAGTATGCCATTTGCCATCGCGCTCACTGCAATAGGCCACCGCCTTGCCATCGGAGGTGAACTTTACAAACCGCTCCTGTTCCGGTGTGTTAGTAAGCCGTTTTGTGAGCGAGCCATCAACAGAAGTCACGAATACCTCTCCTCGGGCGACAAAGGCAATTTCTTTTCCATCCGGAGAAATATCCATTTCACGTACGCCACCATTAATAGAGATAAATTTATCAGAATTACTGCCAGCCTGGGTGCGTATGGTGATATCGATCTTCTTAGGCGCCTCTCCTTCCCTAAGGGTATAAACCTCACCGTCATAGCTAAACGTCATGGTACCATTACCGATACTCAAAGATCTCACGGGATGAGTGTCAAACGTGGTTAATTGCTCATCGACAGAGGAATTGTCCACGTTTATTTTATGCACGTTAAACGAGCCACTCTTCTCGCTTAGGTAATACAGAGCGCCATCTGTTCCATAGACTGGATGTCGATCTTCCCCTTTAAATGAAGTAATCATTTTATGTTCTTTGGTGGCGATATCATACGTCCAGAGATCTCGAGCTATGGCTGATACGTGATGTTTTCTGAATTCATTCTCATATCCTTTTAAATCGTGATATACCATTTGATTACCATTGGTACTTACCTGGACATACTCTGCAGGAACGGTGAATACCTGCTTTACTCTGCCGCCCAATACAGGTACACTGTATAGTTCGGGCTGAACTCTTGTGGGATATTGCCTATGTTTTACATCATCCAGTCGAACGGCGCCAAAAAGAACCTGAGAATTATCTGCACTAAAGGTGTAGGGCTTCTCATCATTACTATGGTAAGTCAGTCGTGTGGCCGGCCCACCTTTGGCATCCATGGTGTAGATATCAAAGTTACCATATCGGTCTGAGGCAAAGGCCAGCGTCTTACCATCCTTACTCCAAACTGCCATATAATCATGGGCCTCATGAAACGTTAGCTGAGTGGCATCGCCACCATTAGTTGAGACACTGTAGAGATTACCCTTGTAAGTGAAAACGATGGTAGCGCCATCCGGTGAAATGGAAGGGTATCTGGCCCATTTTGGGGTTATCTGTGCAAAAGATATTACTGTCGGGAGTAAGGCTAGAAGTATAAAAATTCTGATCTTCATGAGTCTCTAATTATTGTATTTGAAGATATATAAAAGCTCTTGAATAGTACTTAGTGATTTTATGAGTGGTTCATATCTTTAGATAAAAAATTTATTTAATGGAGAAAGAAAGACATTAGAATTATGGATCAGATCAAACAATTTTTAACTTTTTCATTTATTTTATTCAGTATGAGCTGCTTAGCACAGCAAGGTAATCCTGAAGAAGTGGTGCAGCAACAATTGGATACTTATAATAACCACAACATTGATGGTTTTATGTCCTTGTTTGGAGAAGATGTGCAGTTATATAATCAAGCTGACGGAAAGTTATTGGCTGATGGAAAAAAAGAAGTCAGAAGGCTGTACGCAAATTTGTTTGACAAATCGCCTAACTTACATTCCGAACTCAAAAACCGGATGACTCTCGGCAATACTGTCATAGATCATGAAAAAATTACAGGCCGGATGGGAAATAATCAACCTATTGAGTTAATAGTGATCTATGAATTATTGGATCAGAAGATCAATCGTGTTACTGTCATAAGATAAAATAATCTCTACTCTACCTATGAATAAATTACTCACTTATATACAACATGTACTCAAGCATATTCTTATCTGGACACTTGCATTTGCTCTCTACAATTTTTTCAGGGAATATGGTCAAGAGATCAAAAGACCTGATGAATACCCGGAAATGGAATTTTTTAATCGTGTAATTTTCCAGATCATTGTTGGCATCATATCCGGGATTGTTTTCGGCACATATCAATACTTTTTCAATAAGGTATTAGCAAATAGGTTTTCGTTTGGAATCACTGTCGCTATTGGTAGTATGGGTTATGCGGTCGTTATTTTGATTTTTATACTAATGGCCTTTCGCGCTTATGGCCTCATTTTTCAGGTAGATATAGGCAAAGCTAACGTAGAACAGTTCTTTGCTACCGGAAATGCAACAGTACTCATCTTTTACTGTTTTTTAGTAGGCTTTTTTATTGACTTTATCCAGCAGATAGATAAAAAATTTGGTCCTGGAAATCTTGGAAAGATGTTGTCAGGAAAATTTTATTCCCCAAAAGAAGAGGAACGGATTTTTATGTTCCTTGATATGAAATCCTCCACTTCTATCGCTGAAAAATTGGGCCACATAGAATATAGTAAACTTATTCAGGACTGTTTTCAGGACATCCGGGCAGTAATACCCTTCCAAGCAGAAATATACCAGTATGTTGGAGATGAGGTGGTACTTACTTGGCAAAAAGACAATGGACTGAGCGAGGCCAATTGTATCAATGCCTTCTTTGCTTTTGAGGATCAATTAAAAAAAAGGGAAAATCATTACCTAGATAAGTACGGTTTGCTTCCTGAGTTTAAGGCGGGTATTCATGGCGGAATGGTAATAGTGGCAGAAGTGGGCGAAATAAAGAGAGAAATAGCCTATCATGGTGATACAATAAATACCGCAGCGCGGATACAGTCAATGTGCAATACGTATAAGGCTAAACTTCTGGCCTCTAAGCAGCTTTTGAATAGCTTACAGTCATCTGACTTCAGCTTTAAGAGTGTGGGTGAGGTAATGCTGCGCGGTAAGGAGAAAAGTACACTAATTTACACGGTAGAGGTGTGAGACTGGTAAAATGTGTCTCACATGCCGTTTTGGTATTATTTGTTGGACTTGTCATCTTAGTTTTGCTCTAACCAATAAAAGCCGAACAAGTCAATAACTAAAGAAACTAGTTTTACTTTCCCTGATAACCTGGTACACTTCAAGTTCGACCGTGACAGCCTGAGGTTTACAGTTGGAACTAATAAGGTATTGCCTCTTGGCTATGAAACATAGGCGCTCTTGGCTTATGCCGCCTTTCCCGAATTTAAAAAAGCCAATATAAATGGAACACACCCAAGAGGATGCGCCAATGGAATCTAACTTCGACATCTGGACGCTGTTTAGAAAAAAAGGAATCGAGTTTATCAAACTCTACTCAATAATGCCAGAGATACACAGTTGAATGAAATATTATTACAGTCATTGCCTTTTGTGCGCAGGTAGGCATACTAGCTCATGAATTGGGACATATAGCCTATTATGATCAACTGTCCACGTTGCAAATAGCAAACTGGGGCATTCTTTATTTGATTGATGAAGAATTGCGTGTTATTCATAAAAGAACCACTGATCTCATGCCGGTTTATCATGGATTAAGAAGTCAAGTCTAATCAATATGCTTATTATGTGCGATATGATCCTTCTTGTGTTGAACGCTAACAACAATTTGGAACAGAGTTTATTGACAAGTTCTACATGACCGATAAAGAGCTTCGAAGCGCTATTTTAAATTATCCTTTGTACTCAAGAGTGGCAATCTCCAACACTAAAATTAGACTTAACCAGCAAAATCCATTAAACTCGCAGTTTATCCATAATTGTGAGTTTAATAACATTTAACATTGGCGGTGTTCCCGAGCACTTTAACCTGCCTATTCACCTTGCTGTAGAAAGCGGGGAATTTGAGAAAGCCGGTATTCACGTCAACTGGACAGATCATAGCGGAGGAACCGGCCAAATGATTCAGGCGCTCAGGAAAGGAGAAGTGGATATTTGCATTCTTCTAACAGAAGGCATCATTACAGACATCCTGAACGGGAATCCATCTAAGATCGTTAGCGGCTATGTAAATTCACCCCTCACCTGGGGCATACACACTAACTACGACTCGGTAATTGATTCACTGGAGAATCAGTTCGGCCAAAAAATAGCGATCAGTCGTTATGGTTCCGGATCACACTTGATGCCAATAGTAAATGCCCTAATTCAAGAAAAGAAGATAAAGGGTAGCCAATTCGTTGTTGTAAACAATCTTGATGGGGGTTTAAAATCATTACAATCCGGAGAAGCTTCCATTTTCTATTGGGAAAAATATACGACAAAACCATATGTAGATAATGGGATCTTAAAACGAATTGGTGAGTTCAACTCACCATGGCCTTGTTTTATGATTGCAGCACTAGAAGAAGTCATTACAAAACACCCGAAACAGCTGGACAGGCTTCTAAAACTAATACATGCCTCATGTCGGACATTTATGGAAAATGACGAATCACCAACATTGGTAAGCGAACGGTATGGTTTAAAATTAAAAAGTGGAGGTTACGGTGGTTACCATTTTAGAAATGGGAGGTTACAATGGTTTTATGTTTAGGAAGTGAAGGTTGCAATGGTTACCTATTAAGAAAAGGGTTGTTACAATGTTTTTAAGTTTAGGTAAAGAA
>ERZ1740059.1855-NODE-1855-length-10552-cov-10.686958_pt1 | contig 10552 bp, 12 predicted proteins | sample MGYA00581744_ERZ1740059 | MGnify/ENA primary metagenome ERZ1740059 (study PRJEB43018, sample SAMN04849738) | marine metagenome | isolation source: floating plastic debris | place: Pacific Ocean | collected 2008-08-28 | study: EMG produced TPA metagenomics... | reverse complement strand
ACTGTTGTGATTAGTGACACATGAATAATGTTATCTTCATTGTTGATTTGTACAGATTGTGGTCAATGAAAATGGCATTAACTCATTGATAATTAAGTCAGTAACAGTGGACGATGGTGGACAGTATGTAGGAAGAGCTGAGAATAAGGCTGGACTCGCCGAGTTCTCTCTTACCGTCACAGTACTAGAGAGAGAATACCATGTGCCTCCTAAGTTCACTGAGAGAATCAGGGGTGTCAGTGTCATCTCTGGTCAAGACATTGTGCTAACATGTACTGCCCAGGGTAACCCGACCCCTAAACTAGCGTGGACTAAAGACAACAGATTCATAGATAACAATGACAAATACAGGTGAGCCACTTTTGTTTTACATAACGCGCATGCCGATATGGAATTTCAGTCATCACTTTCTGTGTTGTCAATTTGAATACTCTGCTTCTGATCTTGTCTTAGGTGGTGTTCTTTCTGTTTGATAGTTTTCCTACATGTTATTCAATAATATTTATGATAGAAATAAGTGACTGACATTTCAATCCTGCACATAAACTGTTTCTGTCTACCAGTGTGGTTACTGAGAATGGACATACTACACTAACCATTAGAAACGCTGATGCGGATGATGCCGGTTGGTATCAATGTTCTGGTGTCAGTGTCGCTGGAAGTGCAACAAGTCGAGCCAAAGTTGGAGTAGAGCCACCTAAGCAACAAAAACAACCGGAGTACAGAATAATCATACCAAAGAAGTCCACTTCTAAACCGTGAGTAGCACATATCATGAACTGACAGAAATAACACATGATGTAATAAATTTTCGATTGCTTTAAGATCCCTACAATTTCCTTTTCTCTGTGGCTCTTGCGTGTTGATTTTTCTAACTCAGCTCCCCAGCAACCCAACATTCCCTTATAATTATCCTGTCTAGACAATCACTATTACTAATACATACCATATACATGTATGTACATATAACAATTGTTTCCTGTGTGTAGCTGTTTATTGTGTGACGGGAACTTTTCTAGACTTGCTGCTCCTGAGACAGAACATGAACTCAATGATAGGGAACACGCTCAGCTGTACAGAACCCAACTGAGATATCAGACCCAAAATACTGATCAAATGTATGATATCTTTCCTTTCCTTATACCTGTATAACATCTTTCTTATCTTATCTGAACTGCCCTGTATGTGAAAGTGTTTTTTTGTATTCATCAGTAAACCAGGCCAGAATATCTTTACTCGGTTCAAATTTGTAAACTGATTTCCCCAGTATGTGATACATATATCCAAGTAATTAGTACTTTCTGCTTTTTCCAGTCATGTTGATTATAAACTATGAAGATTTACCTGCTGTTATCCCCCCTGTTTCTAATGAGAACCCCTACTTTCAATCATTTCAGTGACAGCCAGCCAGAAACAGGCCAACCCATTCGAGAACAAGTATCACTACCGTGAGTAATCAAATGCCTCATTAACCAATGTATGTTTTGATAAATAAAATTAATGTTTAAGGATTTTTAATATATAAATAGTTCACCAGATGCTGTTATGTACAATGGTTATTCACATCATTGCAGTAACAATGTTTTTCATGCTCTTCATGAGGTTATATTTCCTTTGGACTCATTGTTGTCAACGGCAATCCAAACCTCTTGTCGTAAAAAACTCCTGAACCGAACCCACAACCCATTACAGATCGAATGCTTGCCAAGCCTTACCCATCTTGCTTTGTAATATCAACAAGCCTTCGTGTACGCTTCTAGATACCTTGTAGCCCGCACCTCTCTGTCTCTAAACCTTGAGCTGTTCCCAACCAATAAAGATTGTTCCATACCAGTGCTGTCTTTGCAATTTTCAGCTATAAGCGACAGTTTATGCCTTTGACTGAACCACCATACACTGTCACTTCACCCTCACCCAACATGTCTCCATATCAGCCATCTAGTAGTCACTACACAAACAAAGAAGAGGTCTACAGCTCAACCACCACCACAACCACACAGCACAGCAAGGTCGAAAACAGACCAGCTAGTGCTAGAGGTATCCCACATCAGCCTCATTATGACAAACAAACTCAGACACCACCAGTAACTCCTAGACAATCCCCACATCGTCAGTTTAGGTCTAGATCAAGAGACTACTTGGATGATCATGGAATGCCCCCATACAATCCTCGGCGATCTGTTGACCGATCCTTTGAGAGATATGAGAAGAGTCGTAATTCTTTAGACAATCGTTTCTCCGTGGATAGAATTTATAATACTAGACGATCAATAGATCGCGCTAGTGTGAGACGCTCTGTTGATAGGTCTCGGGACAGAGAATCGATGGAGCGGTATATAGCTGAGAGAAGACGATCATCAATGCCGCCAGCACCTCCTGGCCATCACTGGGAGTCTACTGAGTTCATTAGGGAGTCTTCTGTAGTGTCTGATGATGTCACTGGTGAGCCACAAGTAATCAGAAGAATTTACCAGTTTGAAGAAATACTGACTAGGGTCCCAGATGAACCAGATTACGTTACTGAACAAACAAACACTACTGATGAGTATACCGCAACAGAAGCCGTTAGCAGCAGCAGTACCAGGAGACAGTCGGAGAGTACAAGACGACCCTCAGGATTCGAATCTCCTATCAGAAGGCCTGCTTCTCTGCATTCCCCATCCAAAGGGTATAATGTGTTCCCTCCGACTCCAATGCATCCTCAGCATAAGACCTCTAGAACTATGTCCGTCACAGAGCAACACGACTCAAAGATCATTGAAGATCTTGTAGACATTGGCAGGCGCAGGTCTAGAGTGGAATACAGGAGACCTCCTAGTGGAAGCAGAAGAGGCTCCAGGATAGACCTTGATATAAAGCTACCAGATAGCTATGAACTTGTCAAAAAGCCAGTGTATAGAGCCCAATCTCTACCACACCTTTACTCTCCTTTGACTCCTCATACCGATACAGAAGAACACACAACTACTACACATGTCCGACGTCAATCTAGTCACACTGATGTCAATACAACCGCTGACTGGCAGAAAACCCGTGTAAGCATCACTCCCACAACACCAAAGTACCAGCCAATCGAATTTGATGTCAAATTACCTCAACAGCAAGTCCAGCCATTAACTTCAAGCACCCCTGATGTATCTAGTCATTACGCACAGCAAACCTTGGAGTCAGTGGAAAGACACAGAAGCATGACAAAAATGTCACCAGCACCTAGAAGAGCTTCAGCTCCTCCAAGGCCTCAATTTGCTCCTATAGAGTTTGATGTAAGACTACCACAACAGTCAGCCTCGCCTAGGAGACACTCAGGTTATCCTCCTCAGTACATGACCACCCAGCACAGAATGGTAACAACTACAACTAAAACTACTGATCATCAGCCAGCCATACCACAAACACCTCAGCTGCATGCTAAGCCAAATTTTGCTCCTGTTGTATTCGATGTGCAGTTGCCCCAACAATCACCTAGTCCAAACAAGCAACCATATCAACCACATCAACCAATCACACTACCTGGAAATCAACAACGGCCTAGCCAGTTAGACACTCAACAATATCATGAAGAATACACAACCGTTACTACCACTAAGGTAGAAAAGCAACCTCAGCCAATATTTGAACAACAAGAGCTCACTGTCCCAATGCCCCGGAAACATTCAACTGAGATACGATACACACCACAACCCATGTTTGAACCTGTAACGATGGATATACAAGTTGACAAGAGACACTCCACACAGATTGATTATAAACCATCGCCAGGATTTGAGCCGGTGGAGCTTGATGTGGCCTTGCCAGAAAGCCATACTGCTGAGGTCAATTACAACCCTGGCAAGGAGTATGAACCTGTGGAAATTAATTTGCAGCTCCCTGAAAAGCATAAAACAGGGATAGCTTACAAGCCGGAACCAAAGTTTGAAACTATAGAAATGGATGTAAAACTGCCAGAACAGCATGAAACAACACTTAAATATCATACTAGACCTGGCTATGAACCTGTAGAAATGGATATCAAGCTTGATAAGAAACACACAACCACTGTGCAGTATTCATCCAGACCAGGATATGAACCCGTTGATTTAGAAATGACAATGCCACAACAGCATACTGCTCAGTTAAATTACAAACCAGGTCCACAGTTTGAACCAATAGAGGTCGATGTCAAGATGCCAGAACAACACAAAGCTTCAATAGGCTTTAAGCCTCAGAAAGGATTTGAACCAGTAGACATTGATGTGACGATGCCTCAGTCACACACTGAGACTGTTAATTACAAACCTGGTCCTGCTTATGAGCCTGTAGAGATTGATGTTACCATACCTAAGAAACATACAACTCAAGTTGACTTCACTCCAAAGCCTGGCTACGAACCTGTTGAGATGGAGATGCCTATGCCAGAACAGCACACCACAAGAGTGAACTACAAGCAGCAGGCTGGGTTTGAGCCTGTGGATGTTGCTATCCCAATAGACAGGCAACATACTACCACTCTGTCTTATAAGCAGACAAAGACGGCTTTTGAACCAGTAAATCTCAACATCCGGATGCCTGAGAAGCATAAAACTCAGATCAACATTGATCAGAGTAAGCCAGCTGAGTTTCAGCCTGTTGAAATGGACTTGAGTCTGCCTGAGAAGAAACCGCCGAAGCAGCAGCAGCAGCCCTCTCATACTACACAAGGACTACCACCTGTGTCAAGACAGAGAGGATTTGGTACTGAGTACAGAGCTCCAGCTCCACGCCAGCCGAGAACCAGATCAGAGACACCAGATACATCCTCTGATGTACCTGTGCAGCCATACATGCCTCAGCAGTATCCGCCGCTTCGTCAGCAGCCTCTCAGGAGGTCTACATCTACTGATCAGAATGACTCCGGCATTGAACAAGGAGATAGGTACCTGAAAGCATGGAGCATGTCTCTTCGTAGATTAGTTGGTGCTGCATGCTGATGCCACAGTTACATGACTCGATAGGCTGTACTTGTAGACCTATCGGTGCTGCATGTGGATGATATGAATATGAATATGTACAACACTCTCCTATTCTATGTCTCTATGCTTTGTGCTACTATTTTTCAACTGCTGATATTTATATTTGGTGGCCTGTAGCATGTTTTTTTTTCGATACAAGGCTCATGGCATGGCATGCGCTGAGTGTATTGTAGTTGCATGTTTGTACGTTTGAGTTTACTTTACAGTGCAAGAGAAGAACCAAAATTCAAGGTTGTTCCAGCAGCTCAAGAAGATATATACATGGCTGAGGACATGTACTCCAAAGATGCACCTAAAGCTCCTTACTTTACACAGCAGCCCTCAAATCAAGGAGTGAAGGAAGGGCACCCAGTACGGTTTGAATCTACACTCCTACCCATAGGTGATCCAAACATGAGCGTTGAGTGGTACTGCAACGGAAATCTAGTCACAGTCGGTATGCTATATCCAAGTGTTTTAATCTTTGCTTTATCACGATCCTCAACTAAATTTATCTTGTTCCCTTCCTGTAAACAAATTTTTGTGATATGAAAATGATTTATGAAGATTTGATGTAGCAATACTGTGTTGTTGTACTTTGCAAGTCAGGAAATCTTATGATTGTGAGCATCTGTGGCATCAATTATGTGAAACTATAACATCTTGACATGTAACAAATCATAAATATTCCGTGGAAGGTGTAACAAATTTACCGCAATGCAAACTATGCCTTATATCTTGATGCTATAGTTTATATGTTATGATAGCTGTGTTGACAATTTTCTTGCAGGCCACAGATTTCACATAAGACATGACTGGAGCTATGTGAGCCTGGACATTCTGTATGTTATACCCGAAGATGGTGGTGAATACATATGTGTGGCTAAAAATCGTGTGGGTAGAGCTGAGACAATTCCTGTTAGACTTAATGTGAAGGCCAAGAAAGCAGTGATCTTAGATACACAGTTCCCCGAGGGTATGGAGGGTGTACATAAGCTGCAGGAGTTAGAAGAACATTGGAGCAACATGTAAGCGTTTATTAATTAACAGTAATATATCCAACTTGTGATTGATAACTAGTCACTGCATACCCAGTACCCACCCAACCCCTATCCTGACGTGACCCTCACATAAGATCCCAGCTTGTTAGTAGTTAATTGACCAGCTCTATAGCAGCCTACAGTTTTATACTTGCTAGTATATATTCACTCGGATATCCGAGATTTAGCCTATGGGATACAAATACATGTAATGTCATATCAATCAAAAGCCACTACACTGTCCCCATGGCTGCAGTGGTGAAATTTAACTCCTCCATTGTTCATTGGTATAGATGAACGCATTGATAAAGTGAGAGTTATAACAAAAAGTTTTTAGCGAATCCTCTTTTGTATTTATGGGTTCGATCAACATGTAAAACCCTACTTGGTTAAAACTCAAAGTGATGTTCATGTGAATTCCATAAATAATAAAGTAACTTGAAATTATTGTTAAATGTCAGCGTTATTTCTCTCGTTTCATAAAGGATGAACATCTGGTGTAGAGGTTATCGCCGCGCTGTACTGCTGGAATATTTGTTGCTCATTCTCAGATGCTTTTATTTCGCTATGTTTTCTGTTTTTGAGCATTCTATTTGCCAGTAGCGTGTGTGAAAAGATATTACGTTTGCATGTGAATAGCATCAGTAGATAAAGTTTCTGTTTTGCTCTGCTCGTGTTACTGTAGATTTATTTTAAATGTTAATCTGAAGCTGAAATCTATTCACTTTGAGTTTTATCTGCTCAGTAACAACTTGTTTTGACAGCAGCACCATAACAATGTTTGTTTATGAATCCTGTGATGATCCTGAGGAATTATCTATATTACTCGATTCCTTACACTTGTCTCGTGTATTCATATGTATTTTACATTACTTGCAGTACTATGTTTGACATTGAGGCAATCAAGGACGCACCCAAGGAACATTGTGCACCATACATTGACGTCAAACCTCAGCCTGTGGAAGTGGATGAGGGAGACAATGCTAAGTTCTTAGCCCGAGTCAGTGGATACCCCAGACCTAAAATTACCTGGAGAATCAATGACACCGTTGTAGTGACGGTGAGCATGATCCACCATTTATACAGTAGATAGTAAATAGAGTGAAAATTTCTAATAAACGGTGTAACAGGGCCCTCAATGTGTAAATCAAACATCTGAGTCATGCTGCGATGAGCGGTAAAGAGGAGGGGTGGAACAGATCAACAAGAGATTGCATCAAGCATTCAATTTCTGGCGCTGCTACTTTTCTTGTTTTTTTCTCTGGCGATGGTTTGCGTGGAGCCGGAGATTGTCAGCTATCAAACACACTTTTACGCTTTGCTGCTTATAGAGTTCCAGATTCACAACCCACTATGACGGACATTGCTATCACCTTGATATACCCAAAGTAAGGGAATATGACATGGGAGTGGTCACCATTCATGCAGTGAACAATCTTGGAGAGGCAGAGGCTACCACCCAACTTATAGTGCACCCAGTTGAAGATCTGAGGCTTAAGTTACACCACCAGGAGGTTAGCACATATGAGGTAAGATTGTCTTGACTATAACATTACCACATGTACCTGTCATAAATATAATAGTTCTGCTAGCTGATACCATACTGGCTGAGCCCCTGCCTTTATGCACCCGAGACCTCAAAAAATAGACAATTGTCAATTGGGTTGTTATGTTGAGATTTGAGAATACATGAAATAACATCTTTTAGCATGATAATCACTAAATTTGTTCACTTCTCAGATTACTTTGGAAGAAGTTGGACAGCAGGTAAGATCAGAGTGCATGTTAATGTTTATATTCTCTGTAACTCCAACTGACATTTTATGTTCATTCATCGCTTCCTACTATTGTAGTGACTCATTTCAGTTGATATTGTTTTCTGTACTGGCTATAAAGACTCGGTTGATTGTTGACTTGATATATTGATTGTCGTTGTTCTTAGCTGCAGAGAAAACGCCTGCTAGAGATGAGAGCTGCACAGGCTATAGAACCTGTTAAACCTCACACATCATCAGCTATGCAGATAGAACGTGCTGTCCAGCAACGTCAACAAACTGTCTATGAGGCACCTAAAATACCTGAAACTAAGCTGAAGAAGGTAGAAAAGCCAAAACAAGCTGAACCTGAACCTGTAAAACCTGCTGAGATTAAACCTGTGTTAAAAGGTGCTCCCAAAACACCCCCGAAGCCAAAGCATCCAATAGCACAGCCTCCGCAGTTCACAAAGCCTCTGTCGCCTGTGAAGATAACAGAAGGTACACCAGTCACTCTGGAGGTGGAATATGAAGGATTCCCTCCTCCTCATATCTCATGGTATAGAGAAAGCTTTGAGATCAAACCTTCTAATGATTTCCAGGTCTGTACAACTCTGCTTCCACATTGTATTATAAGTATAATTTGTTTTTGGATGTACGTCGAGTTTTATGGGGTTTGTTATATTATTCTGATAATGGGTTTTCCGATTGGATAAGCCCACTTTAAAATGGTGAAGGGCGAATATGTATGCAAGCAAATTGCCAAGTATGTACATTAGATATGTCTTTGCATGAAGTATTTGTTATATGTTTTATCATGCCTATGTTTTGGTCTTTCAGATCAAGATAGAACCAAATAAATCAACTCTGCATCTTCCTGAAGTCTTACCCGACGACCAGGGAATGTACATGGTAAAAGCTTACAATCAGTATGGCATGATGCAGTGTAAAGCTATGTTAGCTGTACAGCCAGATGTTAACAAGCTTCCTAAGGAAACTGCACCGGTGTTTGTAAATAAACTGCAGAATGTAACAGGCACTGTCGGTGAACCTCTGTCTCTGAGTGTGCAACTGAAGGATGAACCAACCCCTAACTACAAGGTGGAATGGTTCAAGGTGAGAGAACTTTAGTTATTGAACCAAGGATGATATTCACCACCATTTCTGTTTTGTAAGACCGTGGTTTACAAACACCTCTGTAAACTTTTTGTACATTAAGTAAGTTGCTGCTTATTGTATAATTGGTAGAACACAAAGCTGATCCCTATAAACCCAAGACACAAGTTTATCAGTGAGAGACACATTGTTACACTACTGATCTATGAGCTCAAGCCAGATGATGCTGGTAAATATGAAGTAAGAGTGACTAACACAGCAGGTACCAGTGTATCAACATGTAATATAACTCTGAGAGAGCCTGAGAAACCAAGACCTGTATCACCACCAGCTGAGAAAGCTCCACAGATCATACAGCCTCTACAGCCACAGAGTGTGGAGGAGGGACAGAGTATTACACTCACATGTAACATTAATGGCAATCCCAGTGAGTAATTTACTAGTACTCATTTTCTTATCATGATGTAATTTTGATTATACCAGCATAGGCAACAGGCATAAAATTATCCATTGTTTTACGCTGTCCTGCAAGTCAAATGTTGCGCCTATGCAACACTGATTGAAAATATGAGTATATAACATTCATATCCAATATGTGGGAAACAGCTATGAAATCACAAAGGCATGTGACCAGAGCATCACTAAAACAAGCAAACAAGGAATGTATAGAGGGGTATTTTTTATTCGCCTGCATTTCAAAAAGTTCTGCGCATCCAACCTTGAAACTTCACACAGTAAACTGAGGGACCCTGAACAGTATGATGTGAAAGTTTGATCATGATCAGACAGATAGCCACAGAGCTATAATCACAAGCTTTGGTGTACAAGTGTAGAATGAATGCTGGTCATACATTAGTTAGTTGATGTTATATTCTTTTCAAGCCTATTGTTCATCAACAACTCTAAGTCAGTGATGTGATGACCTAAAACTATACGAAACTAGACTAAATTATACCTCAAAGAAACTTCTCTTTTGTGCCATATCAAATCAGTACACTCACTGCCAACCCAATCCATCTAATAATATTGTTTTACAGTTGAAATAACACACACACTGAGAGAAACATGGAGAGGTAAATCTTGCTGCTGTATCATGTACTTTTACATAACAAATCTCGGTAGCGTTATATCACCTTGTCTGTGGTCGAACCTTTGTTACTTTTAGTATTTTATGGTAAACCCAGTAGGTTGGAGTGATGTCAAGATGGTAAATCATAAGGCCACCTTCACAGATTTTACTTATTTTGATTTTTTAGGTGTAACATGGCTGGCTAATGGACAGATGATCAAGCAGTCAAAGTACTTTGATATGAAGTCAAGCGGGGATAAGCACACTCTGACCATAGCTGAGGCCTTTCCTGAAGATGAGGGAGAATACATGATAACTGCCAAAAACTCTGCTGGTGAAGTGTCATGTACAGCAACACTACATGTACGTAACAGTATTCAGTAACATACTGCCAATTGACTTACGCTATAGCAATGCCTAAAAACTTCAAACACTCAGCATACCTTATAACGGAGTTGTTCTCTTGCTAACCGATATCAAGCAACTTTAATGTGTCAATTTATTACATGGTGACGCATTCCATTCTCTAAGGATTACATCTCAGTTTAGCTTAAGGATTACATCTCAGTTTAGCTTAAGGATTACATCTCAGTTTAGCTTAAGGAT
>ERZ1740059.1854-NODE-1854-length-10554-cov-3.995238_pt1 | contig 10554 bp, 6 predicted proteins | sample MGYA00581744_ERZ1740059 | MGnify/ENA primary metagenome ERZ1740059 (study PRJEB43018, sample SAMN04849738) | marine metagenome | isolation source: floating plastic debris | place: Pacific Ocean | collected 2008-08-28 | study: EMG produced TPA metagenomics... | reverse complement strand
CCAGAAGCGGATCCGCATCGATCTGAAGGACGTCTACATCGGAACGGATGTGTTCGATCCAGAGAACCAGGATTTCTGATTCACGACAGCGAGCGGCGCGGTTGAGCGACAGCGACAGGGTTTACGAGCGACACGCTCACGGAAGGAAGCACTTCGGATGATCAAGACACTGCGAACCCCGGCTTTCTTTCTGCTCGCCGGCGCGATCGTGCTGGCGCTGATCTCGTTCAGCTTTACGTACACGGTGCCGTTCAACGAGCGGGCGGTTGTGACGGTCTTCGGCAAGGCCGACGACGCAAGCGTGCAGGAAACACCGGGTCTGAAGTTCAAGCTTCCGTACCCGTTTCAGTCGGTCACGAGCTACGACACCCGCCTCCAGCTCGTGCAGGTCAGCGGCACGCAGCAGCAGACTGCGGACGACAACCAGATCGTCGTCGAGGCCTATGCCCTCTGGCGTGTGAGCTCGCCGCTGACGTTCTACCAGAAGTTCTCGAACGCCGGGCAGAGCGCGGAAGATCACTATGCGCAGGCCGAGCGCACCGTCAAGAGCAGCCTGAACAGTGCGCTCAGCGTGACGAGCGGCTTTGGACTCGACGAGCTGTTCACGCTCGACGCCGAGGGGTCGCAGCTGCCGACGCTCGAGCGTGAGATCCTGGCCGTGCTCCGCCGCGACGCCAGCAACCCGCCGCTCGGCATCGAGATCGTCGATGTCGGCATCAACCGCGTGCGTCTGACCGAGACCAACAGCGAGGACGTGATCGCCCGCATGCAGGCGGATCGGCAGCGTCTGGCGCAGGAGACGATCAGCCAGGGCGAGTCGACGGCCCAGACCATCCGCTCGCGGGCCGACGCGGACGCCCGGCGTATCACGTCGTTCGCCAACCGGCTCGCCGACGAGCTGCGATCGGCCGGCGACCGCGAGGCTGGCACGTTCATCGCCCAGATGCAGGAGAGCCCGGAACTCGCGACACTGCTGGCAGAGCTCGAGTTCCTGCGTGACGCCTACTCGAAGAAGATCACGCTCGTGCTGTCCGGCGCCCCCGGCTTCCGCTACACCGCGCCGACGTTCGTGAACGGCGTGATCAGCGGCGACGACGATTCGCGGGATGACGAGGTCGCCGAGGGGGGGTCGCGATGAGCGACGAACGCCCCGATACCACGCCGGCCGACGCGAAGGATCCGGTGGTCAACAGCCGGCCTTCATCGGTCACGCTTCGGAACGACAGCGACACCGGCGAGGACGCGATGCTGATGGACCGGGCGAACCGGTCGGCGCTCGCGGCGCTCAACACGGCGTACGGCATCCTGGGCGTCATCATGCTCGGGCTGGTCGTGCTGTTTCTCTTCAGCGGGTTCCAGTCTGTCGACGAGGGCGAGCGGGCGGTTCGGCTCCGCTTCGGCGCGATCGTCGATCGTGATCTCGGCTCCGGCTTCGCGCTCGCTTGGCCGCCGCCGATCGGTGACCTCGTCAAGGTCGAAGTGGGGCAGCAGCAGTTCGCGATCGATGACGCGTTCTTCCCGCGGCTCACCGATCGGCAGCGGCGTAACACGATCGAGCAGATCGCCTCGTCGTTCCGCAACACGCTGAACCCGGCCGAGGACGGCTCGCTGATCACGGGCGATCTCAACGTCGCCCACGCCCGCGTTGAGGTCTCGTACCAGCGGACGAGTCCGACGGACTGGCTGACCAACATCGACGAGCGCGACGAGCGCGAGCTGCTTCGCCTGACCGTTGAGCGCGCGATGGTTCGTGCGATTGCTGAGGTCGGCATCGATGATGTTGTCAAGATGACGCCTGGGTCCGAGGGCTCGGTCGCTCGGCGTGCGGAGGCGATCGCGCAAGAGATCCTCGATCTGCCGGATGACCCGTCCATCTCGATGGGCATCGACATCGTTCGGCTGGACGTGAACGACCCGAGCCCGCCGCTGGGGCTTTTCGACGACTTCGGCGCGGTGACCAAGGCGACCGTCAACGCGGCTGCCGAGCGTGAGCGGGCCGAGCAGGACGCGAGGACGCAGCTGAACCGTCTCGCCGGCGGCGCGGCCCAGCCCTTGATCGAGTTGATCGGGCGCTACGAGCGGGCGACAGACCTCGGCGACACGGATGCTGCGGACGCGCTGTTCGCGGCGATCGACTCGGTGATGCTCGGCGAGGCCGTCACGGTCAGTTCCGAGATCGACGGGCTCGAAGACGCCGAGACACTCGTGGTCCCGGCGAGCACGGTGTCGGGACAGATCACTGTTGACCTCGGCGAGGCGCAGACATTCGCGAACTCTGCACGGGACGCGGCGCTCGCCGACCTCGTGACCTTCCGTGCGAAGCTGCCGCAGTACCGGTCCAGCCCGGAGGTGCTCATCTACACTGAATGGGCGCGGGCGTTCGGCGATTTCTTGCAGAACGAGGCCGTGCAGGCGATGCTGATCCCCGAGGGGACCGATATGGTCGACCTCGAACTGAACCGCGATCCGGCGATCCAACGCGAGCTTGAGCGTGAGCTCAACCGCATCCGGCTGCAAGATGCCGCCCGCGAGCGTGAGGAGCGCATTCGCAATGAGCAAACCAGGCTCCGCGACGACGCGGTGTTTGTTGAGTAGCCACCCGCGACGAGGAACCGGATGACCGCGCCCGCGACACCCATCTCTTCCGCCGCGCCGCAGAGCGGCACGCCCGTTGTCGCGTGCCAACGGCTGAGCAAGGTCTTCCGCGACTTCTGGATGCGTGCGCGTGTGCGGGCAGTTGAGGACCTGACGTTCGACATCATGCCGCACGAGGTATTCGGCCTGCGCGGGCCCAACGGCTCGGGCAAGAGCACGTCGATCAAGATGATCCTCGGGCTGCTGCACCCGTCGAAGGGCCGGTTGGTCGTGTTCGGCAAGCCGCCGTCGGACGTGAGCATCAAGTCGCGCATCGGGTATCTGCCCGAAGAGAGCTTCCTGTACCCCTTCCTCAACGCACGCGAGACGCTCGATTACTACGGTAAGCTGTTCCAGATCGACGCGAAGACGCGGACGAAGCGCATCGACGAGCTGCTCGATATGGTCGGCCTGACCGCCGCCCAGCATCGGCCCGTGCGCGAGTACTCGAAGGGCATGCAGCGGCGCATCGGCCTCGCGCAGGCGCTGATCAACGATCCAGATTTCTTGATCCTCGACGCGCCGACCACGGGGCTCGATCCGATCGGTACGCGGCAGGTCAAGGACCTGATCATCGAGCTGGGCCGGCGCGGCAAGACCATCCTGCTGTCGAGCCACCTGCTGTCCGATGTCGAAGACGTCGTCGATCGCATGATCATCCTTTACGGCGGCAAGAAGCGCGACGAGGGCACCACCGATCAGCTGCTGACGAAGCACAGCAAGACGACGATCGAGACCGATGCGCTCGATGAGGAAACCATCGCCGAGCTCGACCGGATCATCCGCGTGCGGACCGGCGGCGAGCGGAGCATCCTGCGAGTCAGCCACCCGCGCCAGAAGCTCGAAGAGAAGTTTCTTGACATCGTCGAGCGGGCGCAGCAGGAACGGCTCGAGACGTCCGGTGCCGCGAACGATGGCAAGACCGCCGCGTTCCTCGCCGCGGAAGCAGCGGCCGAGCAGGCCCCCGAAGCCGTGATCGATCGGCTGATGACGCAGGACGATCCCGCACCGATCGAAGACGTTTCGAACATTTCCGCCGACAAGGCTGGGACTCAGGCTCCTGACGAGCCCGATGTGCTGGCCGGGCTCATGGATGACCCTGACGAGCCGAAGCGTTCGAGCGAACCAGCGGACACGGTCGAGCAGGACAGAGCCGCAGCGAACAAGGCGCACTCCTTTGGAGATGCCCAGCCTGAGCCGACGCCCGCGGCAGAGCCGGCCGAGGATGTGGATCGCAGCGTGATCGATTCGCTTCTCGGCGGCGATGACAGCGGGTCGGATCGGGAGCGGTCGGGGTGAACATTCGAGAGACAGCCGGCCGATTGCAGCGGGTGCAGCAGACGCGGGGCTTCAAGCTGATCGCCTCGGCGGTTATCGGCGTGATCGCCGTGGTTCTGATGGTCGGCGCAGTTGTTGAGGCCAACCGAGTGCCGACCGAAGTCGCCGAAGTCGCGCCCGAAGCCGCAACGCAGCTCGCGACCGAGACGATCACGAACGCAACCACCGCGCAGCGAATGATGACGGAGATCATCGGTCGGGCGGCGACGCCGACGGGCTTTGTCCTGAGCGTGCTCGTCGTGGCGGCGGTCTTCCTTGTAACCGTGTGGCTCGGCGTCGGGCTGACGTATCTCGGCCTGCTGTCCGCCGCGGCGATCGTCATCGTGCCGCTCGCACTCTTTCCAACCACACGGCCCTATGCGACGTTCGCGGGCGGCATCAGCTCTCTCGCCCTCGCGTTCACTGTGCTGCTGCAGGGCGCCAGCCTGCTCCTGAGCGGGAAGGGCCCAGTTTTCGCGATCGCGCGGAACGTGCTTGCCGAGGCGGTACGGCTCAAGCTCTCGCTGGTGTTTATCGTGCTGCTGCTCTTCGGGCTCGCGGCGCTGCCGGGCTTGCTCGACGGCGACCAGCCGCTGCGCTACCGGGTGCAGAGCTTCATGCAGTACGGCACGGGCGGCGCGTTCTGGCTGATCGCGATTCTGGTTGTCGCGTTCAGTGTGAGCACGGTCGCGGCCGAGCAGCGGGAGAAGATCATCTGGCAGTCGGTGACCAAGCCCGTGGCGGCGTGGCAGTACCTGCTGGGCAAGTGGCTCGGCGTGTCGACGCTCGCGGCGTTGCTGCTGGCAGTGAACTCGGCGGGCGTGTTCCTCTTCGTGGAGTATCTGCGGAACCAGCCGGCGCAGGACGAGCGTGAGGCGTTTGTTGCCTTTGGCGACGCCGGCATCAGCGAGGACCGACTGATCCTCGAGAGCGAGATCCTGACCGCTCGGCGGACGGTGTTTGTCACCGAACCCCCGATCACGGATGAGGCGATTCAGGACCTGAGCGCCGAGCGTGTCGAGATTGTGCGGGAGCGCGACCCGACGTTCGAGCTGAGCCAGGAGCAGTACGACGACATCGACGAGGAACTCCGCCGGCAGAGGCGGCTGATGTACTTCGCGGTCCCGCCCGGCCAGCAGCAGACGTTCGTCTTCGAGGACGTCGGGCTCGACCCGGACGCCGACGTGCCGGTGACCTTGCACTGGCGGATCGACGCCGGCGCGAACCGGCCTGACCAGCAGTTCAAGATCGGCATCTCGGTCGCGAACTCGATGCCGGTGAACCGCACAACCGCGCTGGGGCACGGCAGCTCGATCCGGGTGACCCCATCGATCTACGCACCGCCTCAGCGCGGCTCGCCGCTCGCCACGCTGGTGACGTCGGACGAGCCCGAGTACGCCATGCTGCGCGAGGGCGTGCTCAGCGGCCGGCTGTCAAACATCGAACTCCTCCGATCGGGCGACCTGCTCGATGACAACGGCGACGTCCGGATCACGTTTATCAACGGCGAGTCCCGGCTCATGGTCGACCAGGCGCGGCGGGAGTTCGTGGGCCTCAGCGTCGTGCCCAACACCGATCGGATGCAGTTCCCCGCCGGCAGCCTGCGGCTGTCCTACTCGGTCGGCTCGTACCACGCGAACTTCGTGAAGTCGGTTTTCGTCCTTTGGGTCAAGCTGGCCTTCCTCGCGATGCTCGGCATCACCGCGGCGACGTTCCTGAGCTTCTCCGTCGCCAGCATGGTGTCCTTCGGCGTGTTCCTGATCGCCGAGAGTGCGCCGTTCATCAAGGACGCGCTGACGACCTATGCGACGATCAACCACGATCAGGAGGTCGTGTACTTCAAAGTCCTGATCTCGGCGATCGCCCACGGAGTCTCGTGGCTGTTCTTGACCTACGGCGAGCTGTCGCCTGTCGAACGCCTCGTCGCGGGTGAGAATGTCTCGCTTGCCGGAATCGCCCGCGGAATCGGCGTCGTGGCTGTCTGGATCGCCCTGCTATACGGCGTCGCGGTCCAGGTCTTCAGATCGCGGGAGCTTGCGATCTATTCCGGTCATTGACGCGTAGTGAGAGATAGAGCCGTCGGCCGTGTGTCGACGGGAAGTCGGAGCGGAGCCCATGTCACGTGACAGACTGATTCAGGTGATCGCGGCTGTGGTGCTGATGGCGTGCCTCGCGGGCTCCGGGCTCGTGGGCGCTTCGATCACCGAGTCGGTCGGGACGAATCAGCTCGTGTACGCCGATTCGGCCGCGGAGAACGACGGGCCAGAGGTCTCGCTGGGCATCGCAATGGGTGCCTTCCGCGGCGTGTTCGTGAACTTCCTGTGGTACCGAGCGAACGAGCTCAAAGAAGCCGGGAAGTATCACGAAGCGATCGAGCTCTCGAAGGCGATCACCAAGCTCCAGCCCCGGTTCCCGCGTGTGTGGGTGTTTCACGCGTGGAACCTCGCGTACAACATTTCTGTCACAACGCAGACGCCGGACGAGCGTTGGCGGTGGGTGCAATCGGGTTACCGGCTGCTGCGCGACGAGGCGTTGCGTGCGAACCCGAACGACATGCTGATCCACAAGGAGCTCGCGTACATCTTCCTGCACAAGATCCAGGGGATCACCGACGACGCGAACCGGTACTACAAGCGCAAGGTCGCCGAGGAGTGGACGAGCGTGCTCGGCCCGCCCCCGCCGCCGAGCGCTGAGACCCGCACGCGCGAGGGCGCGATGCAGGTCTACGCCGACTGGATGCGGGTGGTCGCCGACGCCGCGCCGACGTTCGAGGAAGCCGTCCGGCGCGAGCCGAAGGTCGCCGAGTTGCGGGACATGCTGCGTGGGCTGTTCGGCAGCGAAGCGCCGGCCGACACGCTTCGGCGCCACGCCGTGCACGAAGAGCTGCATCGCCGGGGCCTGACCGACGAGGACCTCGGTCGTCTGCTCGGCATCGAGCGGGCCCGCGATCTCACACGCTTGCGGGCGCTCACGCAGCTCAAGCACGACCCCGCGATGGAGAACGCGTGGGAGGAGTACATCGCGCACCTCCGCAAGCGTGTCATCATCGACGACTACAACATGGACCCCGACCGCATGGTGCGGTACATCGAGATGGACGGTCCCTTGGACTGGCGGCATCCAGCGGCGCACAGCCTCTACTGGGCCCGTACCGGCGTTGAGCGCGGGCTGGGCCGCTTCGAGGACCGCAACAAGAAGGACTATGACTTCGTCAACACGGACCGGATGACCACGCACTCGATCCAGGAGCTCTTCCGCTACGGCGAGATCTACTTCGACTATCTCGAGTTTATCCAGGGCGAGTACTCGTACTACATGGCCGTCCCGAACCCGCGGTTCATCGACGCGTACACGGAGATCCTGGACGAGGTCAGCGAGCGAGCGGGTGAGTACGCCGAGGCGCGCGATCCGTACAGCACCTTTGCCGCCGGCTACCCCAACTTCATCGCCGACGCGGTCCTGATGCTCTTCCGCCGCGGCGACCTCGCCGAGGCCGAGCGGTACCGCCAGCACCTGATCAACTGGCCGGGCCTGAACTTCAACGACTTCACGCTCAAGGACCGCCTGCGCAACCCCCTGCCGGAGTTCGTCGAAGAGGAGATGGAGGCCCGCCTCACCTCGCCTCAGGTGTACGCCACGCAGGTCACCGGCGCGCTGCAGGGTGCGTTCACGAGCGGACTGCTCGCGGGCGATCAGGAGCTGTTCCGCGAGCAGTACGACTGGGCCCGGCAGTACCACAAGTACTACATCGACGAGCAGCTGCGCACGATGAACGCGGGCGGAGCCTACGCGCGAATGGAAGTGCTGCCGCGCGACTTCCGTGTGCTCGCCGGCGGGCTGTTCGCGAGGTTCATCGGTCCGCTGCCTCTCGATCAGAAGCAGGATTTGTACCTCCGCGCTCCAAACGAGCTCCGGCTGTTCGCGTACATGATCCTCGAGCGCGAGCTGCGTGAGGTGCTCAACGACCGGGCCGAGGAAACCGACGAGCAAGGCTTTGACGAGCTCTTCCCGAGGCCGGAGGACTACGACGCGGTCATCGCCAACATCGAGGCTCGCGCCAACGAGCGTGCGCTCGAGCTCGATGTTGAGCGGCAGTAGCGCCAGCCTGTTTCGTGGCGCTCATTTCGGGTCGGACTACTCGCGGAGCAGCCGGTCCCGCGCTTCCTGATAACGGGAGATCGTTCCCTCGACGACGTATTCCGGCAGGTCGGGGCCTGGGTCGGTCTTGTCCCACTCGCCGCGCTTGACGAGATCGCCGAGGTACTCGCGGATGAACTGCTTATCGAAGCTCGGCTGCGGGCGGCCCGGCTCGTAGCTCGCGGCCGGCCAGAAGCGTGAGCTGTCGGGGGTGAGCGCCTCGTCAACGATGACAAGCTCGCCCGTATCAACGCGGTAACCGAACTCGAACTTCGTATCGGCGATGATGATGCCACGCTCGATCGCGTAGGCGGCGGCCTGGGTGTAGATCGCGAGCGAGAGTTCGCGCACGCGCTCGAGCGCCGCGGCACCGATGAGCGACGCGGCCGTCCGCGCGTCGATGTTCTCGTCGTGGTCGCCCTGTGCGGCCTTGGTCGCGGGCGTGAAGATCGGCTCGGGCAGCTTGCTGCAGCGTTCAAGCCCGGACGGCAACGCGACGCCCGAGACCGAGCCGCGTTCCTGATACTCCGCCCAGCCGGTGCCCTCGAGAAAGCCGCGGACCACGCACTCGATCGGGAGCACGTCGCACCTTGAGCCCAGCGTGATCCGGCCCTTGAGGCTCTCCCGCGTGGTCGAGGCACCCTCGAAGAGCGCGTCGGGGATGGCAGCCGCGCTGGTCGAGATCAGGAAGGAGTTGCACAGGCCACGGCCCTCGATGACCCTGAGCCTGAAGCCGGCGATCTGCGTCAGCAGCCGCCCCTTTCCTGGGATGGGCGTCGGCAGGACGACATCGAACGCCGACACGCGGTCGGAGGCGACAAGCAGGACGCGATCATCGCCGATGGCGTACACATCGCGAACCTTGCCCCGGCTCACGGGCGGGGCGAGTTCGCTCTGAAACAGCGTGGATGCGTTTCCCACGGAATCGTACCTCTGGGCGGGTGCCGTTCTATCGTACCGGCGGGTCGCGGCCGCCGCATATGAGACGGATGGCTCTGCCTGCGGGTCGTTCGTGGGTCAGAACTGAAGGGACGGGAGCGGTGGCGCGTTGCCCCCGCACGAACACGATGCTGAGCTTCGCAGTCTTTGATGAGGATGGACCCGCGTCGGCTTGGCCATTGCGCGACGCGTTTATGTTCGGGCCGGACGGCATCCCGGTTCCGGCGCAGGTCCGCGCCGAGGGCGGCCGGATTGTGTGTGAGAAGCCCTCGGCCGAAGCCGCCGGCCTCTCGATGCCGTTCCCCGCGATACCGGACGAAGAAGGCGATGCCGGCTCGACGTCCGCGGCCGAGGAGGCCGGCTCGCAGCCGCTGGTCCTCTCGACCTGCCTCCTGCCGGAACGCGACGAGCCCTATCTGCTGAGCCTCGAACTCGCTCGGCAGCGGATCATGGTGCTGCTCAACAAGCTCGAAGATTGGCAGCTGTTCGATCTCTCGCCCGATGAACCCGCGCTGCAGGCGCGCGAAGATGCACGGCTTGCCTTCACCGAGGCTCTCGTCAGCCAGAGCGAGGGCGTCGCAGCCAGCGGGGGTCACCACGCCTATTCGGTCGAAGCGGATCGCCGCGCCCGTCGCGCCCTCGACCTCGCGACACACGCGAGCGCGCTGCTCACGGATGTGCACGTCAAGCGCGCGCTGCCCGATCGGCTCACGGGCTCCGGCTACGCGGCGGCGACCGGCCAAGACGTCCCGAGCAACGGCACGATCCAGGGTCCGCCTGTCAAGCGCCCCACTGACACGGGGCTCGTGCTGGCCGGCAAGCCGGCGGTGGCAGCGTCGAGCAACGCCAACCTGTTCTCGCCCGCGACACAGCAGGTGCTCGCGGCTTCGAGTGACTTTCTTGCCCTGCCGATGAGCTGGCGCGAGCTGGAGCCCGACGAGGGCCGCTACAGCTTTGCGTCGACCGACCGCTGGATCGAGTGGGCCGTGCGACGAGCGAAGATGACGGTGCTCGCGGGCCCGGTGATCGGCTTCGACAAGAGCGACGTGCCCGACTGGCTCTACATCTGGGAGCACGACTACGAGACGCTGCGCGAGGTCATCTACGAGCACGTCAAGAACGTGATCACGCGGTATCGGCGGACTGTGCCGAGGTGGACGGTGCTCAGCGGGCTCAACCGCAACCTCAACATCCAGCTAACCTTCGAGCAGATGATGGACCTCACGCGGATGGTCATGCTGCTCGCCCGCAAGCTGCACCCGCAAGGCAAGATGCAGATCGAGGTGGTGCACCCGTTTGGCACGGAGCCGACCCATCGGCCCCGATCGCTGCCCGGCACCCTGTACGCCGAGATGGTCCAGCAGGCCGGCATCGGCGTCGATGCCTGGGCGGTCCGGCTCGAGCTCGAACGGCCCAAGCCCGGCCATGCCGGCCGCGACCTCATGCAACTCGCCGCAACCCTCGATCGGTACGCCCTGCTCGATCGCCAGCTCGCCGCCGCCGATATGCAGGTCGATCTTCTTTCCC
>ERZ1740059.1853-NODE-1853-length-10556-cov-6.124940_pt1 | contig 10556 bp, 9 predicted proteins | sample MGYA00581744_ERZ1740059 | MGnify/ENA primary metagenome ERZ1740059 (study PRJEB43018, sample SAMN04849738) | marine metagenome | isolation source: floating plastic debris | place: Pacific Ocean | collected 2008-08-28 | study: EMG produced TPA metagenomics... | reverse complement strand
CGCGAGGCGAGGCGTGACAGCGAACGCTTTGTCTCTGACGACGAAGATCCGCCCACACCCTTGCGCCAGCTGAGCAATGAAAGCCGGATCAATTTGCCGCCAGACCTGCCCGCGGCAAGTGCCGGGCTGTTTGGGTATCTGGGCTATGATATGATCCGCCTGGTCGAACATCTGCCGGATGTGAACCCCGATCCGCTCGGCCTGCCCGATGCGGTGATGATGCGCCCCTCCGTGGTGGCGGTGCTGGACGGGGTGAAAGGCGATGTCACCGTGGTGGCGCCTGCCTGGGTGTCCTCAGGTCTCTCGGCACGGTCCGCTTATGCCCAGGCCGCAGAACGGGTGATGGACGCGGTGCGCGATTTGGATCGTGCCCTGCCGCAAACCTCGCGCACTCTGGGTGAGGCCGAAGAGGATGCGCCTCCCATCTCCAATTTCACCCATGAGGGCTACAAGGCCGCGGTGGAAAAAGCCAAGGATTACATCAAGGCAGGCGACATATTTCAAGTCGTCCCCTCGCAACGCTGGAGCCAGAGCTTCCGCCAGCCGCCCTTCTCTCTCTACCGGTCCCTGCGGCGCACCAATCCCTCGCCTTTCATGTTTTATTTCAACTTTGGCGGCTTTCAGGTGATGTGTGCCAGCCCCGAAATCCTTGTCCGCGTCTTTGATGGCGAGGTCACGATCCGCCCCATCGCCGGCACCCGGCCCCGCGGCGCGACGCCGGAGGAGGATCGCGCCCATGAGACCGATCTGATGGCGGACGCCAAAGAGCTGGCCGAACTTCTGATGCTGCTTGATCTGGGCCGCAACGATGTGGGCCGCGTGGCCAAGATCGGGTCGGTGCATCCCACGGAGGAATTCATCGTCGAACGCTACAGCCACGTGATGCACATCGTCTCAAACGTGGTGGGCGAGCTGGCAGAAGATCAGGATGCCCTATCGGCGCTTCTCGCAGGCCTGCCCGCGGGCACGGTCAGCGGTGCCCCAAAAGTGCGCGCGATGGAAATCATCGACGAGCTAGAGCCCGAAAAGCGCGGTGTCTATGGCGGAGGTGTGGGCTATTTCAGCTCTGGCGGGGATATGGACATTTGCATCGCTTTGCGCACCGCCGTGGTCAAAGAGGGCCAATTGTACATTCAAGCGGGCGGCGGCGTGGTCTATGACAGCGACCCCGAGGCGGAGTACATGGAAACGGTGCACAAGTCGAATGCGATCCGCAGAGCTGCAGCCGATGCCGCAAGGTTCGACGGCGGCAGCAACGTGTAGGGAACCAAATTCTTTGAAAGAATTTGGACCGAAATCTTTCAAAGATTTCGGCGCCCTGGCCCATCGGTGCGGAGTTGCGCAACGGTCGCACCTGGATCGGGAGCAAGCTCCGAGGTCACGCCCAAATCAACGCCAGAGCGCGAAATGCGGTGGATCACGCGATCACCCAGATGCGCGTCCTGCGCGTTGAACATTTTGCGCTGCAAGAACCAGTAGAGAAATCGCTCATACTCAAATGGCACCTGCCGGATCTCTGTCAGGGCCCGCTCTGCCGCGTCGGCTGTCTCGACACTCCACGCGCAGCCCGCGAAATCCGCGCGACCAAACAGGATCGCCGGCGTTTTGTGAAAGAGCCCTTCAAAACACGCGCCCGAACAGATCGACACAGAACAATAGGCCCCGTCCAGCAGGTCGTGGACGTTGGCATCCACAATTTCCACATCCTTATTCAGTGCGGCAACCTGTTCGGCATGGGCCGCTGCGATCGTATTGGGGAATTTCGGATGCAGCTTGATCAAGACGCGCCGCCCCTGTCGATGCTTGACAACAAGCTCCAGCATCTCGGTTTCCATCATGGCCATGCTGCGCAGAACCGGATCTGAGAGCCCCTGCAGGAACACCACAATGGCATCCTTGCCCATCGCCCCATGCAGCGGCGGCTGATCATGTTTCGACTGGCCTTTCTCCTTCAGCCTGCCGCCGACGCGGGCGACAAACGCCTTGGCGCGATCCTCTGGAATTGTGCTCAAATTCGGACGAGCACGGCCAAGCGAGCTGTCACAGAGCACGCCACGCTGATCGAGATACCAATAGGGCCAGAGATAGGCGATGCCGGTGTTGAGCAGATTGAACCGCCGTAGAAACCCGTGATGGACCAGGTGAAAATCCGTTTTGGTGTAATGCGTCAGATCCGTGGTCCCGGGGCGCTCCACAAACGCCACCGGCACACCGCGACGGCGCAGCCCGGGGGCAAGGCTGGCATAGAGCCCGAACCCCTCCTGCCCATGCCTTTCCAACATGTCGCGCGGGACGTGAATGATGAGAGAGGCCCGTGTCATCTCACCATCGCCTGATGGTCCAAGACCACTGGGTCGGGTCATCGCGAATGATCTCTGACAAGCGGTCGTTGAACACGCGCATCATTGATCGCAGGCTGCCCTGATGGGGAATGGGCGCATCAAGCACAGCGCGAAAGCGTAAGCCGGAGCCTTCGCGCAAAATAAAGCACGGGATCAGCAGGGCGTCATCGGCGCGCGCCAGCTTGGCAGGCGTCAACGATGTGGGCGCACGGCGGCCTAGAAATCGGATCTTTTCACCGCCGCGATCCCGATGATCACCCAGCATCACAGTGACATGACCTTCCCCCAGAAACTCTATGAAATCTCTCAGATTTCCCTGATACCCCTTTTGGCTTCTATGGCCGATCTTAAACCCGCATTGCCCTGTCACACGCAACATGTCATCAAACCGGCTGTCCAGCAGCATGTTGCCTCGCGCGCGATAAAGAAAGCCAGCATCGACGCCTAATTGCTTCAAAAAGTGCAGCCCCAAGGCATAATTGCCGATATGCCCAGTCAGCAAGATCACGGGCCTTTTGGCCTCAACCGCCTGAAAAACCGCCTCTTGCCCTTCACCATCAATGATCGGAGGCGGGCACAGCTCCAGCAAACGCTCAAAGTTCAGGACCTCGCCGAAAAACCGCCCTTGCGCGCGCTTGATGCGGCCTAGAAGCCACCAACGGCTAAGCCACGACCGATCGGCATAAACGGCGGACAGGTTTTTACGGGTGATCTCAGCCTGTCCAGACAGGCGCGCGAAAAGAAGGCGGTACCAAAACCCCACCCATGCGCGCCGCATGAAAAATCCTGCTTTCACAAACTCAGTCTCACTGCCGTGATCCGCCTGCCTTACAGGTCAAACGTGATGGAATTTAGGCGTTGAGGACAGGGTTTTGTTTTTGCCGCCAGCAGCCTATGCCTTAGACATGACCCGTGTGATCCTTTTCAACAAACCTTTTGGCGTTTTGCCTCAGTTCACAGATCGTGGCCATGCAGGCAGCACGCGCCCGACGCTTTCTGATTTCATTGACGTCCCGCGCGTCTATCCTGCAGGCCGGTTGGACCGCGACAGCGAAGGGCTTTTGGTGCTCACGGACAATGGCAAGCTACAAGCCCAGATCTCAAACCCCCGTTTTAAAACAGCAAAAACGTATCTGGTGCAGATTGAGGGCGGGCCAGATGCTGCGGCTATTGACGCGCTCATGGCCGGGGTAGAGCTCAAGGACGGGCGCACTCGCCCTGCAGAGGTGGCGCCAATGGACCCGCCCGACATCTGGCCGCGCACCCCGCCCATCCGCGTGCGCAAGTCGATCCCGGATAGCTGGCTCAAAATCACCCTGCGCGAGGGCCGCAACCGTCAAGTCCGGCGCATGACGGCGCATGTCGGGCACCCAACTCTGCGACTGATCCGCTGGCAAATCGGCACCTGGACATTGGATGGCATACCCCCCGGTGAGTGGCGCCATTCCGAGATCAAGAATGTATTCTAAACCTCAGTTAATGTTCAATATTACAAAGTCGATACTGCCGAGAGGTGCTACTCTTCCACCTGTGCCTTGAGCAGTGCGGAAACCGGTGCGATGGCCACGCTATTGGCGCGATCTTGCAACCCCCAGAGTAGCAGGGCACTGACCGTTTCCGCCCGCAGCCGCCCGACCACGATCACACCCACCTCTTCCTGACTGGCGCGAAACGCGGCCTGATCCAGAAAACGCCGAATGACCGTCGCACTTTGTTCGTTGCCGTCGATATCGCGAAAGACAGACAACGCGGGCACCCCTTCGCGGGAAATCAGTTTCTGCGCCGTGTCGAACCCTTCCGAGAAGAGCACAAGACCATGCCCGCTTTCCTGAAGGATGGGGATCAGTTGTTCTGTGGCTTCGCGACTGGATTGGAGGCCCGTCCGCACCCCTTCCATCACCGCCACGGTTTCCGGCAGAGCGGCAAGATACGTCTGCATCGCCACTTCGGTGTCGACCGCGCCTGCATCTTCGGGCAGATCAATCATGGCCAGCACGTCCAGCCCAGCCGCGCGATACGTCGACATGGCGGCCTCGGCACCTGACCACGTCACATCAACCGCATAGCTGATCGGATAGGGAAAATCCGCCAAGGCATCATAACTTATAGGGCTATCCCCCTGATCCAAAAGGACAAACGCCATAAGAGGTTTGCCTTCTGGATTGTCAAATTCTGCGGAAAACTGGTCGAGCGGCCTTTGCTCACCCTCAGGCGCCGGTTCTGGCGCCTCTTCGACAGCTGGCTCCTCGGCAGTCTCATCCGGGGCCGTGACGGATGGCAAACGGCCCACCGTGACGCCTTGGGCCAAATTGCCGATCGTGCCCTCAGTTTCCGTCTGATCCTCAAGCTCCACTGCGGTTTGTGGCGTCAGGTCGGGCTCTTCTTCCTCAGGCGTGGGCTGCGCCACAATGTCGGGCAGAGTCTCGTCTTCGGGCACCGGCGCGGGTTCTGCCACCTCTGCCTCAACCTCAGGCGATGTGTCTTCTTCCACCTCAGGCACGGCGGCGGTCTCAGGCTCTGCTTCGGCCTGCAGCGTCAGCTCCGGCTGTTCTTCCTCGGGCGTCGACAGCGCTTCCTCCTCGGGGTGAGCGTCTTCGTCTGGCTCTGGCGCAGGCTCCGTGACCTCTGCCTGACCCTCCGGAGCAGTGCCTTCCTCCACCTCTGACTCAGCTGCGGTATCAGGCTCCACTTCGGCCTGTGGCGTCAGTTCGGGCTGTTCTTCCTCAGACATCGACTGCGCTACTTCCTCGGGGAGAGCGTCTTCGTCAGGCAGAGGCGCAGATTCTGTAACGTCTGTTTGAAGATCTGGCGCTGTGTCCGCCTCAACCTCCGGCACGATTACGGGCTGAGCCTCCGGTGCCGCGTCCGTTTGAACATCTGGCGCCGTCGCTGTTTCTGGTAGGACCGACGCTTGCACCTCCTCTTCGAACGCATTGCCCTCGGAAACATCAGGCAGCAGCGGTTGCGCGGGCACTGTCGAAGTCGACGGATCGTTTTCTTCGGCCGGCACCTGCGGAGCCAAGGTCTGAGGGCTGGACAAAACCGGCTGCTCCACATCGGGATCAATGCCAGACGGGGCATCAGGCGTTTCGGGCGCGGTCAATTCCGGTTCTGCACCGTCCAACGTGGGCTGCGCGGCGGGCGCCGACGTCACCGCATCAATCGACGCGATATCGTCGGGCTCAGGGGCTTCGATGTTTTGCTGATCGGCTGGATCCGGAACGTCGTCTGCCCCGGGCAAAGACGCTTCCGTGTCGTCGCGCGATTGGCGAAATTCCGATCCCGCCGGCACGTTCACGGCCGTTGCGTCAGGACCGTCGGCCGCCTCGGGCGCCTGATATGTTAAGACTGACGCCAAGCCCAAAACCACTGCTGACACCGCAGTACCAACAAAAAATCCACCGAAAGTGCCTGTTCTCACGGGATTTACCCCCTGTTTTGCTCGATGGTGCCGTAATGCGCCTCTTGACGCTCCTGTGCAACCTCAGCCAAGTATACCGCGACATATCACCGGGGCCAAAGGCTCAAAGCGCACGAGACCGGCAAAATGCTGCTTCTGATAGATAATTACGACAGTTTTACCTACAATCTCGTCCATTACGTGGGCGAGCTCGGCGCCGAGGTTGTGGTGCACCGCAATGATGCGCTCAACGTCCAAGAGGCAATGGCGCTCAAACCCTCCGGCATAATCCTCTCACCAGGACCCTGCGATCCAAGCCAAGCAGGGATTTGTCTGGCCATAACGGAGGCCGCAGCCGAAACGCGCACGCCGCTCTTGGGCGTTTGCCTGGGGCATCAGACCATTGGGCAGGCCTTTGGCGGCGCCGTCGTTCGGCATTCTGAGATTGTTCACGGGAAAATGGGCACCATCACGCACGCAGGCGGGGGTGTATTTGCGGGGCTGCCCTCGCCCTTCGCCGCGACGCGGTACCACTCCCTCGTGGTGGCGCGCGACAGCTGCCCCGATGTTTTGGACATCACGGCAGAGCTGGATGACGGCACCATCATGGGCCTCAGCCACCGCGAGCTGCCCATTCACGGCGTCCAGTTCCACCCGGAATCGATCAAGTCCGAGCACGGCCACCAGCTTCTGAAGAATTTCCTGGATGACACATTGGTGGCTGCATGAGTGACATCAAACCCCTTATCGGGATCGCGGCCGACCGTGCGCTGACGCGGGAAGAGGCGGAAGAAGCCTTTGGCATTCTCTTCAACGGGGACGCTACGCCAGCCCAGATCGGCGGGCTTCTCATGGCCCTCAGGACCCGGGGCGAAACAGTCGATGAATACGCGGCAGCCGCAGGCGTGATGCGCGCAAAATGCAACAAAGTCAAAGGCCTACCGGGCGCAATGGATATCGTGGGAACAGGCGGAGACGGCAAGGGAACGCTGAACATCTCAACCGCGACGGCCTTTGTCGTGGCCGGTGCAGGCGTGCCTGTGGCCAAACATGGCAACCGCAACCTCAGCTCAAAATCGGGTGCGGCCGATGCCCTGAGCCAGATGGGCGTGAACGTGATGGTCGGGCCTGACGTGGTGCAAACCGCTCTCGATCAGGTGGGCATCGCCTTCATGATGGCGCCCATGCATCACCCGGCCATGGCCCATGTCGGCCCGGTCCGCGGCGAATTGGGCACGCGCACGATCTTCAATATTCTGGGCCCTTTGACCAACCCGGCCGGCGCCAAGCGGCAATTGACGGGCGCTTTCGCACGCGATCTCATTCGCCCCATGGCAGAAACACTGGCCAAGCTCGGCTCTGAAAGAGCGTGGCTCGTGCACGGCTCTGACGGCACCGACGAGCTTACAATCACCGGCGTCAGTTGGGTGGCGGCTCTGGAAGAAGACGGCCAGGTCGTTGAGATTGAACTGCATCCAGAGGAGGCAGGTCTGCCCGTCCATCCGTTTGAGGCCATTGTCGGCGGCACGCCTGAAGAGAACGCAGCCGCCTTCCGCGATCTTTTGGATGGCGCGCCCGGGGCCTATCGCGATGCCGTTTTGCTCAACGCCTCAGCCGCGCTCGTCGTAGCGGGCAAAGCATCAGATCTCAAAGCCGGAGTCGAGATGGCCAGCGAAAGCCTCGACAGCGGCGCAGCTAAAGACAAAATTCAAAACCTCGCGCGCGTCACCACGGAGGCGGCATGACCACGCCCACGATCCTAGAGAAAATCAAAGCCTATAAGCTGGATGAAATAGAGGCGGCCAAGCGCGCCGTGCCCTTGATTGAAATCGAGACTCAAGCGCGTGCGGCATCCCCCGTACGGCCATTCACAGACGCCTTGTTTCACGCCAGCGAGCATGACTACGGTCTGATCGCAGAAATCAAAAAGGCAAGTCCGTCCAAAGGGCTCATTCGCGAGGATTTCGACGTGCCGGCGCTGGCGCAGGCCTATGAAACCGGTGGCGCGACCTGCTTGTCTGTCCTCACAGACGCGCCCAGCTTTCAGGGCGCGCCGGAGTTTCTGGGCGCTGCAAGATCAGCATGCAACCTGCCGGTTTTGCGCAAGGATTTTATGTATGACACCTATCAGGTGGCCGAGGCCCGGGCCTGGGGTGCCGATTGCATCTTGATCATCATGGCGTCGGTCTCCGATGCTCAAGCCACTGAGTTGGAGGACGCCGCAATTGCGTGGGGCATGGATGCCTTGATCGAAGTGCATGACCAACCGGAGCTTGAACGCGCCGTCGCGCTCAAATCAAAAATGATTGGCATCAACAATCGCGACCTCAACACGTTTGAGACCACGCTTGAGACCACGCGTACCCTCTCGCGGATGATCCCTGAGGATCGGATCGTGATCTGTGAAAGCGGGCTCAACACCGCCGCAGATCTGGCCGACATGGCACACTACGGTGCGCGGTGCTTTCTGATTGGCGAGTCGCTCATGCGCCAAAACGATGTCGCGCAAGCCACCAAAACCATCCTGTCCAAGGCCACCGTGAGCGGAGCCGTGGGCCTATGAGCAAACTCACCCATTTTGATGGTGATGGGCATGCCCATATGGTGGATGTCTCCGACAAGGACGTGACACACCGCGTGGCCCAGGCGACAGGCCATGTGACAATGGCGAAAGAGACGTTTGACATGATCACCGAAGGACGCGCCAAGAAGGGGGATGTCCTCTCGGTGGCCCGTTTGGCGGGCATAATGGGGGCCAAGAAAACCTCCGACCTGATCCCGCTGTGCCATCCGCTGCCCATCACCAAGGTCGGGGTGGATCTGATCGCCGATCCCGAACTGCCGGGCATTCAGATCACCGCCACTGTCAAAACCACGGGGCAAACCGGCGTGGAAATGGAAGCGCTGACCGCCGTGAGCACCGCTGCATTGACCGTCTATGACATGGTCAAGGCCGTGGACAAAGCCATGCAGATCGGCGGCATTCGCGTTATCCTGAAAGAGGGTGGAAAATCAGGACGCTACGAGGCGAAATGATTTCTGTTGACGACGCTCTCGCGCATCTCTTTGAACTGGTCACGGCCATGCGCGCGGAGACGGTTCCACTGTCCGAGGCGTCCGGGCGCGTCATGGTGCGCGACGCCTTCGCGACGCGCGATCAACCGCCATTTCCGTCATCTGCCATGGATGGATATGCCGTCGACAGCGCGGCGGTGACGCCGGGCGCAAAGTTCACAGTTATCGGTGAATCCGCTGCTGGACACAGCTTCAAAGGCACCGTGCAAAAGACGGAAACGGTTCGCATTTTCACGGGCGCGCCGGTGCCTGCCGGTACAGACCGGGTTATCATCCAGGAAGATGTCACACGGACAGGTGACAAGATCACTCTTGGCGATGCCCTTGATGCAGGCCCCTATGTGCGGCCCCGAGGCACTGATTTTACAGTCGATGATGCGATCCGCGCCCCGCGCCGGTTGCGCCCATCTGACATCGCACTCTTGGCTTCAATGAATGTCGCACGGGTGACGGTGACACGGAAACCGAGCATCGCGCTGATTTCAACGGGGGACGAACTGGTTCTTCCTGGCGAGACGCCGAACGAAGATCAGATCATTGCATCAAATACTTACGGGCTGAAAGCGATGTTGGATGCCGAAGGCGCAGAAGCGCGCATCCTGCCCATTGCCAAAGACAATGTCCCTTCTTTGACGACGGCGTTTGAGCTGGCCCAGGACAGCGACATGATCGTCACCATCGGCGGTGCGTCCGTGGGAGATCATGATTTGGTCGCAGACGTGGCCGAAACCAGGGGCTTGCGAAGGGCATTTTACAAAATCCGCATGCGTCCCGGCAAACCTCTGATGGCGGGCAAAATGGGCGACAAACCTATGGTTGGACTGCCAGGAAATCCGGTTTCCGCGATGGTGTGTGGCAAGGTGTTTTTGATCCCCATGGTCCGGGTCATGCAGGGCTTTCCAGGCGAAGCGGCCCCGCGCCATTCTGCCAGGCTCGCGGCGGACATAGGCAAGAACGGCCCGCGTGAGCACTACATGCGCGCCATCGTCGAAAATGGCGAGATCACCCCGGCAGAGCGGCAGGACAGCTCACTCCTGAGCGTCCTGGCGCGCTCGAATGCCCTCATGATCCGAGCGCCTGACGAGCGCCCCAGGGAAAAAGGGGAACTTATGGAGTATCTGCACCTCTGATGAGCACTTATCCACAGCCGCATTGACACAAAACAAGAACATGCGTAGAACAAAGCATGATAGCCGGTCATCGGAGGACAGGATAATGTTGACCAAAAAGCAGCTCGATCTGCTGGAATTCATTCACAAACGCGTCCAGCGTGACGGCGTGCCGCCGAGTTTTGACGAAATGAAAGACGCGCTTGATCTGCGGTCCAAATCGGGCATTCACAGATTGATCACCGCCTTGGAAGAGCGCGGGTTCATCCGGCGTTTGGCGCATCGTGCCCGCGCGCTTGAGATCGTCAAATTGCCCGACAGCATGACCCAAGATCCGTCAGGTTTTGTGCCTCGCGTGATTGAAGGATCCAAGCCGCCGCCCCTGCCTGCGGTCGTTCCAGCCCAGCCCGTTGAGGCGCAGACAATGCACTTGCCCTTGATGGGCAGGATCGCAGCAGGCGTGCCCATTGAAGCGATTGCGGATGGCAGCCAGAACGTGTCTGTGCCCGGTGACATGATCAGCGGCGCTAGCAACCACTACGCGCTAGAGGTCAAGGGCGATTCGATGATCGGCGCGGTCTTCAATGACGGTGATATCGTGGTCATCCGCGAAACCGATGTTGCCGATAA
>ERZ1740059.1850-NODE-1850-length-10561-cov-4.229964_pt1 | contig 10561 bp, 13 predicted proteins | sample MGYA00581744_ERZ1740059 | MGnify/ENA primary metagenome ERZ1740059 (study PRJEB43018, sample SAMN04849738) | marine metagenome | isolation source: floating plastic debris | place: Pacific Ocean | collected 2008-08-28 | study: EMG produced TPA metagenomics... | reverse complement strand
CTAGCAAAGAAGTAGGTACTTGCACAAAATTTACCCCTCTAAGCCAAGTTGCAGAGGAGAAGACAGTCATGTCGCCAATTTCCCCACCACCCAAAGCAACTAACGTAGAGGAGCGTTCTAAGTGATTGGTTAGGGCAGTATCGTATACTTTTTGAATAGATTGAAGATGTTTGTGTTCTTCTCCTGCGGGTATTAAATGGATGCAGGTTTCAAAACCAGCAGCTTTTAAAGACTGAATGCAAGTATCCCCATAATGACTAAAAATCTTAGGATTTGAGATTAATAAAACTCTTTTACCCAGATTCAACTGCTGCATCTGACTACCTAATTGATTAAGGCTATTAGAAGCGATCGCAATCTTATAAGAATTTTGAGGTAAATCGACAGTAATGTTAGGCATATCAGTTAGCAGTAATTGTATGGTGGGCTAAAAAATAAATTAGTCAATCATTAAAGTAACTCTGTATTGCCCACTATTTATATTAAATATTAGCAACCACACATAAATGGCAAATTTAATTTCATCTCCCAATCAAATAATTAAACGTTTTGCCTTAAATGGTTGGACGTTTTTAGTAATGGCGATCGCTTTAATTATTGCTACGCCTATTTTATTTGTTTTTAGCAGTATTTTTACTAATTCTGGCGATATATGGCAACATCTTGCTAGTACTGTCCTGAAAGACTATATTACTAACTCTTTGTGGTTAATGCTTTTGGTTGGTGCAGGAGTTTGTCTTATTGGAGTAGGTACGGCTTGGTTGGTTACTATGTGTCGTTTTTGGGGTAGTCGTTGGCTAGAGTGGGGACTGCTATTACCCTTGGCTGCACCTGCATATCTCTTGGCTTATGCCTATACCAACATGCTAGATTACTTTGGTCCTGTCCAATCAACGTTGCGGAGTATCTTTGGTTGGGGGAGCGTTGATGATTATTGGTTTCCTAATTATCGTACCATTGAAGCGAGTCGCTCCTTGGGGTGCAATCCGTGGCGCAGTTTTTTTACTATTGCTTTACCCCTAGCTAGACCATCAATTGTGGCGGGTTTGGCTTTGGCATTGATGGAAACCCTAAATGATTTAGGAACAGTAGAGTATTTTGGAATAAATACCTTCACTACAGGAATATATCGCACCTGGCTAGGATTGGGAGAAAGAGCAGCCGCAGCACAGTTAGCAGCCTGCTTGATGATATTTATTTTATTACTAATTTTATTAGAAAGGCGATCGCGCAGCGCAGCACAATATTACGAAAGATCTAGTTCGATCAAAAGATTAACACCCTTTGAGTTGAAATCTTGGCGTAGCCTCTTAGCTTTAGCTGCTTGTTTAATTCCCGTTATTCTAGGATTTATAATCCCAGCAGGATATTTATTACAGCTAACCTTAAACAACTTAGATTCAGTATTTGATGGTGAGTTTGTAGATTTAGCCCAACATAGCTTTATTTTAGCGGGAATTACGGCGATCGCAGCTATGACCATATCTTTATTTATGGCTTACGGGCAAAGATTAGAATCCAATTGGTTTATGAAAACCGCAGTGAGAATTGCGGGGATGGGCTACGCTATTCCAGGTTCGGTAATTGCAGTTGGAGTATTAATTCCCGTAGCGGGATTGGATAATGCGATCGATCGCTGGATGCAGGCTACCTTTAATATATCAACAGGCTTACTTCTTTCAGGCACAGTAGCATCGCTAATTTTTGCTTATCTAGTACGCTTTCTGGCGGTAGCTTTCGGTTCAGTAGAATCTAGCCTCAATAAAATATCTCCCAATCTAGACGATGCTTCTCGTAGTTTGGGATACGGTTCAACTAGTACTCTTTGGAAAGTACACACCCCTTTAATGACAGGAGGTTTAATCACCTCGGCAATGTTAGTCTTTGTCGATGTAATGAAAGAACTCCCTGCAACTTTAGTAATTCGCCCCTTTAATTTTGATACCTTGGGTATTCGCGTCTATCAATATGCTTCGGATGAACGACTAGCCGAAGCTGCTGCACCTGCTTTAGCCATTGTATTGGTGGGTATAATTCCCGTAATTCTTTTAAGTTGGCGTATTACCCGTTCTCGTTAATTTACAGGTAATTTTGAGTTACCAATTATAGTTATAAATAAACGATTTTAAAAAATATGAGCTTTAGTGATGTAGTCGAAGCAATCAAAGAACTGTCAGCAGAAGAAAAACTAGAAATACAAATGTTATTAAATCAATATTTACGAGAGGAAAAGCGCGAGAAAATACATCAAAATTTTATAGCTGCACAAAAAGAATATGAAAAAGACGATCTAGAGTTTTCATCCAATATTGACCAATTGAAACAGATGCTTGATTAATAGTGATGAAAGTTAGTTTTAGTTCTTAGTTTAAAAGAATCTTCAAGAAAAGAATAAAAGGCAATTAAGTAATAGAGGCTAAATTCTGGAAAAAATTAGAATTGACCTATTTTAAGATTTACTCAAGCTGCTGCGATCGCGCTTTGGAATTAGAGGCTTATCACTACAGCCTACTAAAACTATCAAAGAAGGTAAAGTAATCATGGGAATTGCTTCTCTCAGTAGCAGACAAGAATCTTCTGATGACTTGCAGGTATCATCTACTGCCGATCCTCATTTTTTACTCATACCTTAAAATCGTTAACTTTTATTGAGTTACTGCCGATGCTAAAGAATTTGGAAGAACAAGAATTTTTAGTTCGTACTGAAGACGAAGATGGATTTCGCTTTTTACTTTCTAAGTTGTTCTTGCCATCATCAGATGCAGAAATAGAATCATAAATTTATTGAAAATATTTATTAGATAACCATTAAGCAAACATCTCAAAAGCCAATGAGAATGATAAATTATTAATTATTTAGCAAAAAAAGCAAATTTTGCGTCTACAATGGCGCACATAAAAGCTCCTTTGCTCGCCGATTATCCAATGCTGAATTTCCAAATCCAGTCTGATAGTGATGTACCCGCTTCCAAGCAACTATTTGCTCAGATCCAGTTTGCGATCGCTTCAGGACAATATCCTCCTGCTCATCGTTTGCCCAGCACCAGACAATTAGCAATGATTACGGGTTTACACCGTAATACCATTAGTAAGGTTTATCAACAGCTAGAAGAAAGTGGTTTGGTAGAATCTGTGGCTGGATCGTGAATTTATGTCAAAATTCACGAACGAGAAAATATTGCCAAATCAGATTCTCCTGTAGATGGCTCTGTAAATGCAATTAAAGAGAGTATGGATCGGGTTTTGGAGTTGGGCTGTACCCTCGAACAGGTTAAAGAGCTTTTCATCGAAGAAATAGACTGGCGGATTAGATGTAGCGATCGCGTAATTGTAACTGTTCCCCGACGAGATATTGGCGCGGGGGAAATTATGCAGCAAGAATTAAAAGAATCATTCGCGATTGATGTGGAATTAATCGAGTTAGAAGAGTTACCTACGTTATTGGAAAAAATTAATTTCGGAACACTGGTAACTATCCGCTACTTTATTACAGAAGTGTTGGCAATTGTTCCGCCTAATTCTTTTCGAGTCATTCCGATTGATATCTATGATTACAACAAAGAATTAGAGATTATTAAAGGTTTACCGTCTCAAGCTTGTTTGGGCATTGTGAGTTTGAGTGAGGGTACTTTGAGCGTAGCCTCTAGCATTGTTAATAGTCAGCGGGGAGAAGACTTGTTAGTATTAACTTCTTCTGTTGGCGATCGCGATCGTCTTAGAGCCGTTCTCCGTGCCGCTCACACTGTTATTACGGGCTATACTAGCTACGATTTGGTCAAGGCTGAAATTGTGGCTATGCGAGAAGATTTGATTAGAATTCCTGAAGTTATTAGCACCGATAGCTATATTGGCGAAAAATCGATTAATTTACTCAAAAGAGAACTAGGATTAGGAATAAACCCCCCGACAAAATAACTGAACCAAATCTCTAATGGCAAAAGGCGATCGCATTTACGTATATCGGAATTTATGGCAATTTGATGGGTTATACAAGCATCATGGTATTGATTGTGGTGATGGTACAGTAATTCATTATCGTAAGCCCAGCGAAACCATCGAACGCACTTCTCTAGAAACTTTTGCTCGAGGAAATCCTGTGTATGTGGCTAAATATAATGATGGCTTTGGCTATATCCCCGATGCAGTAGTCGAAAGAGCAGAGAGTCGTTTGGGAGAACACAAATACAATCTACTGTTTAATAACTGCGAACATTTTGCTAACTGGTGCAAAACAGGAGTTAGCGAAAGCCAACAGGTAAAAGATTTTGTACCGTTGATTCACAATTTAGATCCCAACAAACTTTACGAGCCAATTAAACAGGCGTTAACAGGAAAAGATAGTAATACCGCCCAGCAATTGTTAGCCGAGTCTCTTCGAGATATAAAGTCAGTCTGGGAGCAAGTACAGCCGCAATACCAACAGGCTGTTAGTGAAGTTCAAACTTGGGATAGGGTAGCCAAAGAAGCATTGAAAAAAGATCGCGAAGATTTAGCCCGTGCTGCGATCGCCAAAAAGCTCAATTATGAGAAAAAAGCCAGCAAATTAGAGATTGAACTTAGCGAATTAGCCGAGATGACAGAGAATATTGTTCGCAATCAACAGGAATTATAAAAGATAATATAAAAACCATAGGATACTTTTAAAAGTAGCTATTAGCCATTAGCTATTAGCTATTAGCTATTCAAGCTGGAATGACTACAATCCACCATTAAATTCCTCAGTAAATTTTTTAGTTCAACAGCAGCTAAAAATACTTTTTAGTTAGTAAAGCTAACTTTTCTCTAGTTGGAGCAGGAATACTATCAGGAGGAGTTAGAATGGCAAATTTTAAGGCTGAGTGTGCTATTGATTCTGGAGGATTGGCATTTAGTCTTTTAACCGCTTCTTTCACTACTAGTTGAGCATTAGTAGCATTTTTTTGTAAGTTACCAATAATCATTTCTACCGTAACGCTGTCGTGATCTGAATGCCAACAATCGTAGTCAGTAACAAGAGCTAGAGTGGCATAGGCTATCTCTGCTTCTCTGGCTAATTTTGCCTCTGTTAAATTGGTCATGCCAATTACCGTTGCACCCCAACTTCGATAAAGATTAGATTCAGCTTTGGTAGAAAATGCTGGGCCTTCCATACAAATATAAGCACCTCCACGATGTAAAGTGGATTCAGCTAAATCTAATGACTCAGCGGCATCAGCAACAACATTCGCCAGATTTGTACAAATAGGATCGCCAAAGGCAATATGCGCTACCAATCCTTCGCCAAAAAATGTAGAGGCTCTGTTTTTGGTACGATCTATAAACTGATCGGGAATTACCATGTCTAGGGGCTTGGCTTCTTCTTTAAGAGAACCTACCGCAGAAGCAGAAATAATATATTCCACGCCTAATTGCTTCATGGCGTGAATATTTGCTCTAAAAGGCAACTCTGTAGGCAAGAGAAGATGATTGCGCCCGTGACGAGCTAAAAAAGCAACTGTAGCGTCTTCTAAAATTCCAACAATCAAAACATCTGAAGGATCGCCGAAAGGGGTAGATAATTTTACTTCTTGAACGTCTTTGAGAGCGTCCATTTTATACAAGCCACTACCGCCAATAATGCCAATTTTTGCTTCTACCATACTTGTTATATTTGATTATTGATTATGCTCGATCTCTATAACGATCTTAATTATCCAATGCTCAAACCGTAATTAACTTTTTTTATTCTTTAGATTTTTTGTTTCTTAAAAGCTACCAATCATTAATATTACGTTTTACCCAATCCATTCCTACTTCATTATTGAGCCTGATTTTTTGGGGTGCATCAGCATAAATTTTCTGTAGAATATCTACATCCTGTTCTACAACTACTTTACTAAAGCCGAGAAATTGATTTTTGAGTAATTTAGCTAAAGGATTGTTTCCTTCACCAAATAACAATACATAAGTCCGCGTTTTAGTTGCTGATTCTGGAACAAACAAATGACATTGGGCGATTCTACCAAAAGGTGAACTGCCGTAAAAAATAACTATTGAGGGAAAGTAATTTTCTAAGTGAGCCTGTATTATGTTGGGAAGCAAAAATTGATTGGGTTGTTTCAGCTTTTGCCAAAAAGTTTTTGGGGCTGTAGGAGTCTGGAAAAAAGCCTCTGAATGATAACCATTGTCAATGAATTGCTCAAACTTAACTTCGGTAATCTCAAATAAATCTCGATGAGTACCGTTTTGATGATTGTAGTCGTGCATAATGAGCAGCATCGATCGCAAGTCTGTCTCAATGCTAATATCGGCTGTATAACCAATTAATTCGTATTCGCGATTAATTTTCTCTAGAATATTGGGAATAGAAAGTTTGGGTTCGTAACCGCCGTAAGACCAAATAAAATCATCTTGAACTATTAAATCTAGCGGTTTAAGTTGAGGTAAAGTTTTTTTATCAGTTCCAGGCAAGACGGTACAGCCATCAGAATCGAATTCTAATGCATGGAAGGGGCATACCACCGCACTTGTGCCATCCTGGCGAACTTCACACCATCCTTCTGATAACATCGCACCCATGTGAGGACAAGTATTAGGTAAAGCGGTGACAAGTCCTGTTGTATCTTGCCAAATTACATAATCCTTGTCATAAAGTGAGATTTTTAAAGGTTTGTTTGGTTCTAGCATCGATTTATGCGCCAATAGCCAAGGCGCACCTTCTAACATAGACACGATAAAAAATCCTCTCAGAAAAATTTTGTATGCAAATCAATTGCGACAAGTAAAATAAATAATGTCGCAAGTAAATTAGCTATATAAATAGCCGCCAGTAAAACTTGTAAAAACCTTAATAAATTAAATATATGACATATTATTCATTTTTGTCAAATGAAAGAGCCAAATAACTCCCTTCGTCGCCAACCCCAACAAAAACGTTCTCAAGAGCGTGTGGAAAAAATTTTGGATGCAGCAGCCATCGTCTTTGATGAAGTAGGTTTTGAAGCTGCTACTACCCATGCCATAGCGGCTAAAGCCAATACCGCAGTTGGTTCTCTCTATCAATTTTTCCCTGACAAACTAGCAATTTTTAATGCTTTAGAATTACGCCATATCGATCGCGTCTACGTAGTTTGGGATAAACTATCGCGTCCAGAGATTATTCAATTGCCCTTCGCTGATTTTGTGCGTACCCTTAGAGTGCAGTTTCAACAGTTATTCGAGCAGCCAACTTCTAGAATTATTTTTATTCAGTTTTATACTTCACCTACTATTTTCAAAAATATTGACAATAGCTTTACTCAAGAAGCAGTTCAATTTACAGCCAAACTGTTCAAAGGGCGTAATCCAGCCTTGACTGACAAACGCTGTCAGCTATTAGCTGAAGTTTGTGTTAATGGCATTAATACCCTGATTCTTCTGGCATTACGCAGCAATAAAAAACACCGCCAGGAAATATTTCTGGAAATCGAAGCCATACTCAGAGCCTATTTACAAGACGAGCTTGGCGATCGCACCATCAATAGTTCTATTCAGCAGTGGGAAACAATAGCACAGTTACACCAGCTTAATTCTCGTCAAAAAATAATTCTTAAGTATACTATTCAAAACCCAGAAATAACCATTCAAAACTGTGAGGCAATGTTTGCTAATGTTTCTAGACGCACTCTTCAAAGAGATTTAAAAGCGATGCAAGAAAAAGAAATATTACTCTGTCAGGGCAACACCGATAGCCGTATTTATTATTTAGATCCAGACTGGCTCACTTACGACAACTTGTGACAAAAAGGTTGGTCAAATCAATCTTCAACTTCTGTAGCCAATACTAAAGGCATTATTTCTGTTGCTGGATCGAAGGTAGCGTTGCTGGCAATGCGATCGCGAATTAGTTTAGCAATCATTTGATTTAAGCGATACATTTCGGGACAAGGATTATAGCGATACTTAACATCTATGATGCGCTGCTTTTTACGTATGGTGAGACTTGAGTTTTTCTTTTTTTCGTCGATCTGCTTGCTACGGTTACGCAGAAAGACATCGGGCTTTTCTGCTCGGTTTTTAACATCGGGTAGAACTTCAGAAAGATAATTCCTCCAATATCCTCGATAGTTTTCACTTTTGGGATTTTTAAATAGCTTAAAACTATCCATCGAGGGAATATACAAAGCGTAGAAATCTTCCTCTTTTATTACTTTAAAGCAACCCCAATCTTTTTCCTGGCGGTTAATTAAAATATTAAGAGTCAATTCAAGGGAAGGTAGATTGACAACTGAAGTAGGGTATTGTTGATTGTTCATATAACTTTAGGAAAATTGGAGTGTTGCCAAGAAAACTAATATATGCAAGGGTTCAATCGGGACGATAATTTTATAGAATTTTTAAAGCAATTAACAAAATAATATAAACATGAATTTAAAAGAATTTCTAAATTTAAGTGCAGGCAAATGGTTTAGTCAGCGTACTAACTATCTTGTGGGAGGAGAAGCAGACAATAGCAAAGCAGATATTACTATTGAGCTTATTGATGCTGATGATGCTAAAGCAGTTGAATTGTGTAAAAAACATAATCTCGATCCTCAGTTGATTTTGGGAGGTACAGTGCAAAGCTGGGATAATTCCGTAGACTGGGGAAAGTCAAAACAAGTAGGTTCGGCTACTGTTGTTCTAGTCAGTAATCCCAATGATGACACCACAGGAAAGCTAATTCGCCCCCAAGATAGTAAAGTTTGTGGACACTATGCTCTTGGGGCAGACGAAGCTCTTACCCTGTTTTTAGACACTGATGGCATGCACGCCGAAGAAAGACAATGGTTTGCCAGTGAAAATTTTAAGATGCGTACTACCATAGTCAAATTTGATGATGGTAGAAAACAGACTTCTTTCTACTCTGAAATTCGCAAAGCAGCCCCAAAAAACGATGAGGAATGAGAAATAAAGAATAAGGATATGTCCATTTGTTAGTCAGCAATCACTTCATCTTCTAGATTGTAAATGGCGATATACATCGCGGATATCTACATTGTGGTGAGCTAGTGCAACGAGAGTGTGATAAAACAAATCTGCTACTTCAGAAGCGATCGCATTACTATCATCATCTTTGCAAGCCATTACTACTTCTGCCGACTCTTCGCCAATTTTCTTGAGTATTATATTGTCTCCTCCTGCTAACAACTGGCAAGTATAAGAAGTTTCGCTCGGATTCGCTTGACGATCGCGAATGACTCGATATACTTCTGATAGAGTATCTGCGGGAGGAACTTTCTTGGCGCCATCTACCTGATGAAAACAGCTACGTTCCCCCTTATGACAAGCAACATCACCAATTTGCTCAATGGTAATTAATAAAGCATCACTGTCGCAATCATAACGAAGCGATCGCACTTTTTGAATATGACCAGAAGTCGCTCCCATGTGCCACAATTCTTGACGAGATCTACTCCTATACCAAGTTTCTTCTGTCTCAATAGTTTTTTGAAGAGACTCTTGGTTCATCCACGCCATCATTAACACTGTACCGTCAAGATGGTCTTGAGCGATCGCGGGTACTAAACCTTTCTCGTTATAACGAATTTTTTCTACAGGAACAGCTAGATTACTTGTTTTGCTTGAAGACATTAGGCACTATTGTTTACTGAGTCGATCGCGAACTAATCTTATATTCTCACGTAAAAAAGTACAAATTCCAAGCCCATTTATTTTGAATCGCAAGTCTTGGTTGTGGTAGAGGCAAAATAGTTTTATTTTAATTAATCGTAATTAATATTTTTCAAACTAAAGCTAAGTATTTTATCTCAGTCAAAACACTTAGTTGTGCAAGACATAATAATTTAGTATATTTTTTCTATTTTAACACCCAGTATATTTAACTCATAAATAGATATTTGTAAACTAGATAAAGACTATTACAGTTCATGATTACGAAAACTATTGGATTGAACATCTAAACGAAATAATTCTTTTGAAAATTTGTTACTTATAAATATAAATAAATTGCATTTAATGTCATGTAGATTGTTTTGCTCTATTTATCAAGAGTTTAATATCTAGTATTGTCAACTACTTTGCTTTTATAGTGCGTCTTTTATTTTTCTGCTTTTCATCTCTAAAACACAGTATGAAAAACTTATCTTCTTCTTTACTTTTTAAAATTGAAGGCGACGCTTTCTGCTTTTCAAAAGTTCCCTTTTTATGGATAAAAAAGACAGGTAAATAAAATTTTGTTTGCTATCTTTTTTTTTACTTTTTCTATTTATCTTGTAGAAACCAAACAACAAAGAATAAATTAAAAGAATAACCATGAAACTTCAATTTAAAGCTCTATCTGTTACTTTAGGTCTAGTTGCATTATTGGGAGTTAGTACCTCTGTTAAAAGTAGTACAACTAAAGTTAGCCAAGCTGAAAACTCTGTAGAAATTTCTCCTGACGAAATCGAATTACAAGATGCAGAAGAAAGCGATTACAATACTGGTTTAGAAGCTAGCGAGGAGATTGAAGATGCTGAACTAGAAGCTAGTGAAGAAATCGAAGATGCTGAATTAGAAGCTAGCGAAGAGATTGAAGATGCTGAACTAGAAGCTAGTGAAGAAATCGAAGATGCTGAATTAG
>ERZ1740059.1849-NODE-1849-length-10561-cov-4.889968_pt1 | contig 10561 bp, 7 predicted proteins | sample MGYA00581744_ERZ1740059 | MGnify/ENA primary metagenome ERZ1740059 (study PRJEB43018, sample SAMN04849738) | marine metagenome | isolation source: floating plastic debris | place: Pacific Ocean | collected 2008-08-28 | study: EMG produced TPA metagenomics... | reverse complement strand
CCAGGCCTGATCTGCCTGCGAGCGGTCCTCCAGCACCTGCTCAAGCCGGACTATGGCTAGCGAAGTGTCCTTCGAGGCGTTGTGGTCAACGTCGACTAGTACGACCGCTAGCCGCTTCCGTACCTCGAGTCCACCTTCGGAGAGGAGCGGCGAAACGCGGGACTTCACGGATTCGGGAGCGACTTCAGGGTCCAGCCCGTCGCGCCAACGATCGAGTAGAAGCCGGAACTTGTCTTTGATTGACCCGGAGCTCGCCGGGCCGATCGCAAGCACGCCGTACTCGAATGGCTGCAGGTCTGCCGCCAAACGCTCGATGGCCTCCTTGAAGTCGCCGTCCGCCTTTAGCGTACGCTTGGCCTGGATCTCGTAGACGTGTCCCGTCGACGTTTCGACTCGCACGTCATCTCCGGCGCCGCCCTGTTCGAAGCTGACGGCCGTCGGGACCCCGCGCGGGAGCTTCCAATCGGGGAGCTTGGCGCGAGCGATTATGTGGACTGCCACCCAAGCACCTACGCCGGCCTGGTACTTCGTCCCTTGATTCGTCGCCCGCCCCCCCACACCACCTCAGTACCACGCATCGTGCTGCTGGTAGAAGGCTTGCGGGTCGTATGGCCCGGAGCTAGGGCAGTTGCTTGTGACTAGCCGCTCGACCTACGGAAACTTCCAACGCGGGTGAGGTACGGATTCGGCGGGATCCGGGACGCTAGCCCGGGGCCGTCTACCATTGAATCCAGGGATCGGACGAGCCATTCGGCGTCGCGTCGTGCTCGCCTTAGCGTATTCTCGCAAAGAAGCGAGTCCACAGCCTTCGCCTGTTCAAGCCGCGACTCAACGAACGCGAGCACGTCTATCAACTCCACCGCGTGACGGGCGTCGTCTTCGGGCGCGTACCTTGCCTCAGCGAGCGTGGCTAGTGCTGCATCCGCGTGTCCCTCCCGACCCGGTATCATCCCCTCACGTAGCTGGGAACGCGCCACCCTGGCGAGGTCAGCGCCATCAGCCTCGAAGTGCAGAACGTAGTGGCCGACACCCACGGGTCGAGCAGCGCCTGTTTCCAAGCGCCATAGGAAGAACTCACCTTCGTGGTATTCGCATGGCACGAGACTCTTCTTGCCACTCCGCTCGGCGAATCCGAGTGCGATCTCACGAGACTCCGTGAAGGAGATTAGCGGACTCCGTTTCGACACAGCTTCCGACGGGGTTCCCGCTTCGTAGCCGACATGCTCCAATACGAGCTGTAGCAGGGGTTTTGATGTGATCAGCTTGCTGTGGCCCTTGTCCCCGAACTTCGCTCCCAATCCACGTTCGGGATGTGTACGTGCTCGCTTCTGCCGCGGCGTCGGGCGGGAGTCCCCACGATAAAGCTCAACCACATGCCTTCCAGTATTCATGCCTCATTCTGCACGTATTCGCGGAGAAGGTCATGCACCCACTTGCACCTCAAATGGTAGATTGGACTGCCCGCGGTCGGGTGGACTCGTGAGCGCTGGCGCGCGGAGGCTTCCGCGTGCCCCAGAGACACTGCAGCCGGTACCCGCAGCGCGGCTCGTCGAGCTGCACCGAGCCGGCGCTCCATCAGGGAGCTGGCCTCTGAGTTCCGCTTCACGAAGAGTCAGCTCGACGAGGTCGAGTGCGTATCTGCCGCCGAGGAGGGTGTCTGGCAGCCCGCAGACCCGAAGCGCGCCGCGATGACCGACGACGAGGTCCGCGGCTATTCCCTCGACTGGCTCGGCACGTCCGACGAGGACGCAGGCCGCCTACTCGAAGCGCGAGCTCGGCCGCACTGCGTTTTCCGTTGTCCAGCTTCGTCGCGTCGCGGACGTCCTTGGGCAACGTCCCGGCGATCTTTCTCGAGCAGGCCGAGGGGGTTCTTGAGCGCGCCAGCAAGGACGGGCACCGGGTGATCGTCGAGGCGCCGCGTGACGGCGCGGCCGCCTGTTTTGGTGTGACTGCGCTGTTGCTTCTCGCGGCGGCTGTCCTCACCGAGCGATGAGCCGACGGCCCAAGCCGACCAACAGTGTGCCTCATCCGCCCTGCGGCGTACCCCTCTTGTCCAGGCCCGTGGCTCTCGCCCAGGGCAGCGTAGGCATTCGCTCAGGGCGTGCTCCTCGAAGTACGACCCCTCCCCGCCGGCCCGGATTCGGTGCCCGCCAGCACCCCTGCTGAGGGCGCGGGCCGGCGGAGAGGTTGAAATCGTAGCGATTTCAAGCGTGTACTGGCGTCCCCAGCGGGGTTTGAACCCGCGTTACCGGCGTGAAAGGCCGGGGTCCTGGGCCACTAGACGATGGGGACAGGTGGAGCGCCGAGGCGTTCCGGTGGGCCGTGCAGGGCTCGAACCTGCAACCGTCGGGTTAAAAGCCCGCTGCTCTGCCATTGAGCTAACGGCCCCGATCGACGGCCCGGAGGCGCGTCGCGCCGGGGCACGTGGCTAGCAACGGCGCCCCGTCCGGTCAACTGGCCGTTTCTCCGGACAGCCGTACGGGGACTTCGGCGTGAGGAAGCTCGTGATGAGGGCTGCTCGCACGAAACTTAGACGTGACTTGAGCGTCTCCACGGGCGACTACGCGCCGACACTTTCCTGACCCCCCAAGGACTTCGGGCCCGCGTGGGTCCCGTCTGCGCCCGCCAGCTGAGCCGTAAGAAGCTGCACGTAACACTGGCACACCGTTCGCATACAGTCCCTGCGAGCCACCGAAGGCGTCCCCGAGCGAATCGAAGCGCACCTCCCGACGTTCCCCTCCCAGACCCTCCTCCCCCATGCGTCCCACCTCCCCCGAACCGACTTCTTTCGTCATCGCCGAGCGCGGTGGCGACTGGATGTCGTGGGTCGAGCGCTTCCAGCTCGCGACCCCGGACGTGGCCGTCGTGGTGCAGGAGCCCGGGGAGAGCGTGGGCGACCTCGCCATGCGCGTCCGCGCCCGCGTCGCCGCCCTCGAGGAGGACGACGCGGCCGTCGACCAGGCGGTCCTCGTAGGAGGCGGCCGCACCGCTCCCGAAGGGATATCGGCAAGATCGCTCGTGCTTCGCGCGCTCACCTCGCCCATGGTCGCCGCCGGCGCCGGCATGATCACCCTCGATGGGCAGGGCCGCGACCGCTACGCGATGATGGCGCTCGCCTCGGCCGTCTCCCCCATGGTCATGGGCACCGGGGTCTCCATCGCGCCCGCCGCGAACGACGTCTCCCTCCCGGCGGCGTCCCGGTTCGCGGACGTGGCCTGAGCCTCTGAGCGTGGCCCGCCGCGTCACTCTGCCGCGGCAAGCGCGTCGCCCTGGCGCGGGTCGCCACCCCCGTTGGCGGGGTGATTCGACCCCGCGGGTGCGCATTTCCTGTCACCAGGCGACCCACCCCCTGCGTCACGGTGGGTCACGGTGCGGCCTTCGGGACACAGCAGCGGCCGTGATTCGGCACGCGTCGGGGGGCTGGCCGATCCCGATCGTGACGATCTCCGGGCCCGCGCCCGTTAGCGGGGTGACGTCGGGTCGGGTGGTCACGGTCGCCCGCGTCGCCCGCGGCGCCCGTCGAGCCCCGCCGCGTGCAGAATCCGCGCGGCTGCACGCCATTCCCGCGTCACCGAATGCGGGACAGCACCCGGGCCGTGAAGTCGGTCCGCAGGTAGAACCCGCGCGGGTTGTGCCACTGGAAGCCCTCGGCGTCGGGCACGCGCTGCCGCGCCGCCGCGCTCGCCGCCTTCGGCCGCACCTGGAGCGCGTCCCCGAGCCTCGACGTGATTTCGTCGAGGCCGCCCTCGGCGATGCGCGCGGCCACGCGCTCCCAATCGTCCTGGAGCACCCGGCGCTCCTCGGCCGTGGGCGACCACAAGATCGGCGTGCCGAGCCGCCGCCCCGGTAGCGGCCCCGCGTCCGACGCCTCCACGGGCACCCAGAGCACCCGCTGCAGCTTGTGCCAGCAGGGCGAGTCCTCGAAGTCGAGCTGCGCCATGCGGTTCGGCTGAATCGTGCAGACGAAGGTCGTCTCCTTGGGCCGCCCGCGCACGTCCACGGGCAGCGTCTTCAGCTCGACGCCGATGGCCTGGAAGTCCGCCGCGTCCCGGCTCCCGGCGCTCGCGCCGAGGAAGCGCTCCACGAGCTGCCCCGCGAGCCCCTTCGCCCGCCGCGTGCTCTCCGGCACGGGCACGCCGAGCCGGTCGCCGAGCTCGCCCACCGTGAGCCCGGCGAGGCGCTTGGCCCGCGCCATCAGCTCGGCCTCGGTGCGCGGCTCCTCGAGCGTCAGCTGCGTCATGCCGCTTCCGAATTCGCGGCGCTCAGCGCAGCTCGCAGATCGAGCGCCCGAAGAGCCGCTCGAGGCTCGCGAGGAGCGCGTCGCTCGGCTGCACGCTCACGCCCGTCTCGCCCAGGTTCACGCTCCACTGGCCCGCGTGCACCAGCTCGAGCGCCACCGGAATCGGCCCCGGGTGGCGCTCGAGCTCGCGCTTGAGCGACTCGAGCTGCGTCCGGTCCACGGCGTCCACGTTCATCTTCAGGTTCACGAGGCGCGTCTCCTTCGACACGGCCTCCGCCAGGAGCTTCGCCTCGTCGAGCAGGAGCTTGGCGACCATCTCGCCGTCGCCCACGTCCTCCTGCTTCACCCGGCCCACCACCAGCACCGGCTCGCCCGCCGTGAGCACCTCGCGGAGCCCCGGCGCCTCGAGCGGCTTCGGCCGCACGATGACCTCCACGCGCCCCTGCGCGTCCTCGAGCTCGAAGAAGGCCATGGTGTGGCCCATGCGCGTGCGCCGCTCCCGGTAGGCCTCGACGCTGCCGCCCACGAGCGCCCGCGCGCCGCGGTCGAGCTCGCCCAGCGTGGCCGTGTCGGCGTTCCCGATGCGCGCGAGCTCCTTCACGTAGCGGTCGAGCGGGTGCCCGGAGACGTAGAAGCCGAGCGTCTCCTTCTCCTTCGCGAGCTGCTCCCGGCTGTCCCACTGCGGGATGCCCGTAGGGAAGGTGCCGCCGGCGCGGGCGAAGCTCTGCTGCTCCTCCTCGCTCGGCAGCAGGCCGAAGAGGTTGGTCTGCCCGCTCGCCCGGTCCTGCGCGGCGCGCTTGCCGCGCTCGATGGCCGTCTCGACGGCGGCCGCGGCCTGGGCGCGATGCACGCCACCTTCGTCGCCCACTTGGTGGCAGCCGTCGAAGGCGCCGCTCCGGACGAGCGCCTCGCACACGTTCTTGTTCACGCGGCGCAAATCGACTCGGTCGCAGAAGTCGAAGAGGTCGACGAAGGGCTGCTTGTCGCCCTCGGCGCTCGTCCGCGCCTCGAAGAGCGCGTCGAGGGCCGCGCCGCCCACGCCCTTGAGCGCGCCGAGGCCGAAGCGGATTGCCGGGCCCGTCGGGTCGCGGAGCACGCCCTTTTCGCTGAGCGGGCGGCCCTCGGGCTTCTGCACGTCGCGGTGCTGACCTTCACCGCCCAGGGCCTCGTAAACGACGGTGAAGTCGGCCTCGGACTCGTTCACGTCGGGCGGGAGCACCGTGATGCCGAGCGAGCGCGCCTCGGCCACCGTGCGCACGACGCGGTCCGACTTGTCCTTGTCCGCCGACATGGTCGCGCAGCAGAACTCCGCCGGGAAATGCGCCTTCAGATAGGCCGTTTGGTAGGTGATGAGCGCGTAGGCCGCCGAGTGGCTCTTGTTGAAGCCGTAGCCCGCGAAGTAGGCCATCAAATCGAAGACCTCTTCGGCCTTCGCGGCGCTGTGGCCGTTCTTCTGGGCCCCTTCGATGAAGATGCCCTTTTGCTTCTCCATCTCCGAGGCCTTCTTCTTGCCCATGGCGCGGCGGAGGAGATCCGCGCCGCCGAGCGAGTAGCCGGCCATGTCGCGGGCGATCTGCATCACCTGCTCCTGGTAGACGATGACGCCGCGCGTGGGCTCGAGGATGTGCTCGAGGCTCGGGTCCGGGTACTCGACCTTCTGGCGCCCGTGCTTGCGGTGCACGAAGTCCGTGTGCATGTCCGCGCCCATCGGCCCCGGCCGGTAGAGCGCCACCGCCGCGACGATGTCCTCGAAGGCGTCGGGCTTGAGCATCTTGAAGAGGCTCTGCATGCCCGAGGACTCGAGCTGGAAGACGTTCGTGGTCTCGCCGGACTGGAGCAGCGCGTAGGTCGCCGGGTCGTCGAGGGGAATCGCCTCGAGGTCGAAGGGCCCGTCCTGGTCGGGGCGCTTCGCGATGAGCTTCACCGCGATGTCGAGCACCGTGAGCGTCTTCAGGCCCAGGAAGTCGAACTTCACGAGGCCCGCCGATTCGACGTCGTCCTTGTGGTACTGCGTGACGTAGACGTCGTCGTCGGGGCAGAAGACCGGGACGTGGTCCCAGATGGGGCCTTCGCTGATGACGACGCCCGCGGCGTGCATGCCCGCGTGGCGCGTCAGGTTCTCGATCTGCTGCGCCGTGTCGAGGAGCTCCTTCACCTCCGGGCGCTCGCGGTAGCTCGCCGACAGCCGCGGCTCGTCCTTGAGCGCCTGCGCGATGCTCGCGCTCTTGCCCGGCGCGAGCTCGGGGATGAGCGCGGCCAGGCCGCCGGCCTCCTGCGGGGCGATGCCCATCACGCGGCCGACGTCGCGCACCACGCTCTTCGATTTGAGCTGGTGGAAGGTCGCGATCTGCCCGACCGAATGCTCGCCGTATTTGCCGCGGACGTAGTTGATGACCTCTTCCCGCTGGTCCATGCAGAAGTCGACGTCGAAATCCGGCATGGACACGCGCTCCGGGTTCAGGAAGCGCTCGAAGAGCAGCCCGTAGGGCAGCGGGTCCAGGTTGGTGATGCGGAGCGCGTAGGCCACGAGCGAGCCGGCGCCGGAGCCGCGGCCGGGGCCCACGGGGATGCCGTGGTCCTTCGCCCAGTTGATGAAGTCCGCGACGATGAGGAAGTAGCCCGGGAACCCCATCGAGAGGATGACGCCGAGCTCCACCTCGAGGCGCTCGAGGTAGGTCTCTTCGTCGGGCTCGTGGCCGAGGCCGCGCATCTCGGCGAAGCGCTCGCGGAGGCCCTGGTGGGACAGGTCGCGGAGCGCCTGCTCCTCGGTTTGGCCCTCCGGGAGCGGGAAGCGCGGGAGCTTCGGGTTGCTCAGCGGGTTGGCCTGGCCGGCGCACATCTCGGCCACGCGGAGCGTGTTCTTCACGGCCTCGGGGACGTGCCGGAAGAGCTTGGCCATCTGGGCCGGCGACTTCAGGTACATCTCGGCCGAGTTGTGGTGCATGGCCTCCATCTCGCGGAGCGAGCGGTTGGCGCCGATGCACTGCAGCGCGAGCTGCGCGCGGGCCTGCTCCCGGTCCATGAAGTGGCAGCAGTTGGTGGCCACGAGCGGCAGGCCGAGGTCCGTGGCGAGCTCCTGGAGCACGCCGTTGAGCGGGCGGTTCTCGGGGAAGCCGTGGTCCTCGAGCTCCACGAAGAGGTGCTCGGGCCCGTAGATGTCCTTGAGCTGGCCGAGCACCTCGCGGCCGGCATCCGGGCCCTTCATGAGCACGGCCTGGGGCGCGCGGCCGGCGAGGCAGGCCGTCCGCGCGACGACGCCCTCGGAGTGCTTTTCGAGGAGCTCGAAGTCGATGCGCGGGTTGCCGCCGTGGAGGCCCTCGACCCAGCCGAGGCTCACGAGGCGGACGACGTTCTGGTAGCCGGTCTGGTTCTCCGCGAGGAGCAGGAGATGGCCGGGCTCCGGGGCGTTCGGGTCCTGCCGGTGGCCCGTGGTGACCTGCACCTCGGCGCCGAGGATCGGCTTCACGTCGGTGCCGCGGCACTTCTCGTGGAGCTGGACCGCGCCGTACATGTTGGCGCGGTCGGTGAGCGCCACGGCGGGCATGCCGAGCTTGCCGCACTGCTCCACGAGCTCGCCGATGCGGATGGCGCCGTCGAGCATGGTGAACTCCGAGTGGACGTGGAGGTGGACGAACTCCGGAGCTTCCGCCATGGGGTCCCGAGCCTACACGGCCGGGGCGTCTCCGGTAGGCGCCGGGGGCCCTCTTCGGGGGGCGCGGGCGCGCTTGCAGCGGGGGCGGCGCATGCTACGCCTCCCGGCCCGCGCGAGCCGTGTCTACGGCCGCCGCGCGACCCCTTTCCGGCAGCTCTGCTGCACGCTTTTCTGGACCAAGACCATGAAGAAGTCCCCGCTCGCCATCGCCAAGGAGCGCTTCGGCATCGACGAGGCCGACCCCACGAAGGCCCGCACCGAGGCCAAGAAGAAGCTCGTGGAGGCCGTGGAGCAGCTCTCGGACGGGGGCCTCTGGATCGAGCGCACGAACGAGGACAAGGGCCTCGAGAGCGTCTCGAACAAGAAGCTCCTCCACCTCCTCGACGTGCTCGAGGCCGTGAAGGACGCCCACGGGAGCCGGGACAAGCTCATCGACGCGATCCTCGACGCCGAGGCGCGCTCGAAGGACGCGACCTACCGGAATCGCTTCGAAAAGATGCCGACGCCGCGCCTCTGGGACCACTTCCAGGCCGCCAAGCGTCGGGCCGCCCGGGCCTGAGCGGACGGGCTGGGATCTCTCACATGCGAGCGGCATTTCGCTCGCGTGTCCACGCCCCTCGGCGATCTCCGGGCGCCCCGAAGCCCCCTTCCGTGGGTTGGGGAGCCCACGGAGGAGTGCCCTCTGGGTGCGAAAGTGCTCTGGGATCGGGTAAGCCGGTCTGTCCGGCATTGTAGACCGGAACCTGCGGGCCTATCGGGTGTCGGACGCAGCGTGACGGGAGCGAAGAGCATCGAGGCGGGGGCGCCGCCGCGGGGACAGGTGGACGAGGAGCTGCTCGCGCTCCCCGTGCCCGACCGCCGCCGGCGCATGACCACGCTGACGGTGATGGCCCTCGCCGTCGCCGCGGCGCTCGGCCTCGCCTGGTCTTTGCGGCTCGACGCGGCCTACTTCTTCGCGAGCTCGGCGCCCGTGGATCTCGGTGAAGCGCGCTCCCTCGGCGCCGCGGACCTCGAGACCAACCGCTACGTGACCGTCTCCGGCACGCCCATGGCGGCCTACGCCATCGAGTACGAGCGGCTCATCGGCGGTGAGCGCTACGGCGTCTTCCCCTTGGCCGGGCAGCGGCGCCTCTTCGTGCAGGTGCCCCTCGACGCGCCAGGTGTGGGGCGCACGGCGGCCGAGCGGACCTTCTCCGGGCGCCTCGTGACCTTCGGCGAGCTCGGCGGGCGCGTGGGCGCGCTCCAGCATCACCTCCGCGAGCAGATGGACGTGCCCGTGGGCGTCGACACGTACCTCGTGATGGCCGATGACGCGCCGGGTTCCTACGTGTGGGCGCTCGCGCTCCTGGCGCTCTGCCTGGCCTTCGCCTTGCTGGACGCCTGGCTGCTGCTGCGCTGGTTCCGGCCGATTCGGCTCGAGGAAGAGGCGGGCGACGGCCTCGCCGCCGCCTGACGTTCACGCCGCTGTCGCTCAGGGCGCCGGGAAGAGACCGAGGTAGGCCTCGATGAGCGCGTCGCCGAAGAAGAGAAACTCGGCCGCGCCGAGGGCCAAAAACGGCCCGAAGGGCATGCGCAGGGGAGAGCGGCCTTCTTCTTCGTCTTCTTCCGGCGTCTCGGGCTCGGCGTCGTCCGTCGCGAGTGCGGCGACCTCGCCCGCTTCGTCCTCGCAGCGCGCCTCGGTCTCGGCTTCGCTCGCGAAGGGGCCCGGGTCGTGGGCGAGCTCGTCCCGCGCCTTCTCGGGGATGAGCTCGGCCTTGGTGGCCATGGCGAGGATCGCGATGACGAGGCCCTGCATCGAGCCCGCGACCAGCGCGAAGAGCACGCCCTTCCAGCCGACGAAGGCGCCGATGAAGAGGAGCAGCTTCGCGTCCCCTTCGCCCATGCCGCGCCGGCCCGTGAAGGCCTCGTAGGCGTAGACGAAGAGCAGCTGCACCACGAGGTAGCCGAGGCCCGCGCCGAGCGCCGCGTCGACGGCGTCGATGCCGTGCGGGCGGAGCGAAATGGTCGCGAGGCCGAGCGCCGCGCCGGGCAGGCTCACCTCGTCGGGGATGATCATCCACTCGAGGTCGACGAAGGTCGCGACGACCAGGCCGCCGAGGAAGACGAAGTAGAGCAGCGCCTCGAGGAGCCGCGGCATCAGCAGGCGCTCGTCCGGGGCGAGCAGCGCGAGCTCACTATTCAGCGCCGAGAGCACGAAGCGCTCGACCACGGCCACACACAGCACGCCGCCGAGCACCTCCACGGCCACGTAGCGCGGCGACATGCGCGCGCCGCAGCAGGCCGCGCGGCCGCCCTGCATCAGGTAGGCGACGATGGGCAGGTTCCGCCAGGCCGGGATGGGCGTGCCGCAGGCCGGGCAATGGCTCGGCGGCGAGACCACGCTCATCTCCCGCGGCCAGCGGTAGATGGCGACGTTCCAGAAGCTCCCCCAGAGCGCGCCGAACACGAACGCGAAGGCCCGAAGCCCCCAGGCCGGCACGTCCGCGATGGTGAGGGCCTCCATGGCGCCCGCAACGTACGATGTTTGGCGCGTAGGTCACGGAATGTGCCGCGTGGTGGCGAGCGCGGCTCCGGGCTACACGCAGGGACGTGAGCCTCGTTCCCCACGCGACCGTCGCGGCCTTCGCGGCGGCCCTGCCCATTCCGGTGCTCGACGACGTGCTCGGGCG
>ERZ1740059.1848-NODE-1848-length-10564-cov-9.515463_pt1 | contig 10564 bp, 7 predicted proteins | sample MGYA00581744_ERZ1740059 | MGnify/ENA primary metagenome ERZ1740059 (study PRJEB43018, sample SAMN04849738) | marine metagenome | isolation source: floating plastic debris | place: Pacific Ocean | collected 2008-08-28 | study: EMG produced TPA metagenomics... | reverse complement strand
CAGTCGAGCAATGGCTTCAGATGGACCTTGGCCCACCATCTCTGGTCACGGCGATTGTAACCAAGGGACGTGGTGACACTGGAAGAAGACAGTGGGTCACCAAGTACAGGCTGGCATACAGCAACGATTCTGTTGTCTGGCAGTTTTATGAGGACAAGCTTAACTTGGAACAGAAGGTTTGTCATAAGTGGCTTTGCAATAATTTATATTGGAACATTCGTCTACATACATGTACTGGTATTGTGTTTAACACCAGTATTTCTTCATCAATTTCTTGTGTTCTAGTCCATGAATATAGGTGTTAGCTTTTGATCCCTGTTAATGGTGTTGACCAGACCAGTCATTAACCCCACATTTGAGCGAAAGCAAAAAGGTTATTGTTGTGATACGGTCAAGCTTTATTTTTAGCCAGACACATTGCACCAAGAGAGATTTGACTCATGCGATATGATTGTTTTAATGGTATGCAGTTCTAGCTTTTTGAAATTAATCTGCAAGGCATATAAACTTATTGCTTCAATTTTTAATATTTCAGTATGGAGCACAAGTTTTGTCAAACGAAACCAACCCCCATGCCAGTCTGCCAAGCAGGATCGCAGCCGACGGTGTTATGGTGTGTATTACAATACCTATTCCATCTAGTCAGTGAAATATTTGGTCTAATGGTTAAGTAATCAGTGCACTGTAGTGATCTGACGAGGGAATTTTCATGGCCCTGCCTCTAGGCACTTCAGAGTCAATCCCCATATTTGAAGATCAGCTTACAAGTCATTGTTAAAAGGTTCAGTTTTATCTTTTTAATCAAGATTAAAAGTGTCAGCATCACCAAGTGTTTCATGACAGTGTTGTGATATGCGAAGACGTAACAAGCAAATACACACAAACCTTGTAATTCTATACTCAATATTTCACTGATACCATTGACACTACTCATCTCATGTCTGAATTTTATATCAAATTGGAAAATTGTTACTTGTCCTTGTGTAATTTCACTCAAATATAAAACCCTTATGTCTCATAAGAGGAATTCTCTGCAGAGATTAAAATCTAAAATGTTGCTCAATTAACCCCTTCGACGATTGACATGCAATGTACCGTAATAGTTGCAAAATTAACACCATGTTTAGCAGAGACTATTCTAGAGAAGGTTGCTCACTACACTTCCAAATGATTTCTTACAACTTCCAAGCACCATATTAAAATGATGTCGATAAAGCAGTGATGCACAGTTTTCACCGAATCATTATCCCAACGGTTCTATTAAATGTAATTCAATGTTTTAGGTGTTTGGTGGAAATGTGGAAAAGGACTTGCCAAGAACAAACTATCTGGCACATCCGTTTATCGCTCGTTACATCAGGTTTTATCCAGTGGAATGGAAGAAGGGCATTGCTATGAGAGTGGGAGTTCTGGGCAAGCCTCATGAAGGAGAGTGTGTGCCCGGATTCACTCGACCCAACTCTGCATCACCCTGTGGTAAGCAGCATACTTTGTGTTCTAAATGATATCAGGAACCACCATGGTAGTGTGCTGCTAGTTGACACTTCAATCAGTGACCTGTTAGGTCAGCCTCACTACCAATGACATTTTAAGGTGCATGTGTAGTCAAGTAGGCAATCTCAAGATAGTTGTTGAGAATAATGTGGTTAAATATATGAATGACGTTTTTGGAAGCAGTGAAAAACATGATACAATTAGACACTTCAACTGTGAAGTACTGTGGTGGAGAAAAAATCCAAAAGTACCTCTTCATTAAGTCAAGGACTGCTACAGAATTGAGATTTGGCACTCTTGAGAAACTACCATTATTGACTATAAGCATTAATGGAATGCATAATTAGTCGGTTGGCAGGGTTCTCCAATAGGGTTTTTTATGCTGAAGTGTCGGATTTTATTGGATTATGAAGATAACACGCCATTTTTACGTTGTTTGGAGCAACAGGTGGATTTAACCTGTGATTCACCTCCGAGTAGCATCATGAACGGGAGAGTGTTGATTTTCATTTGGCCTCGGGCTAAATTTGTGTGAGATCGGTTTTTCTTGCATGCTGCAAATATAAAAACTATATCAATGCTGTACATTACGTACAGGTAATCATGCGGGGATATAATAATAATTTACTTGAAAATTGATTGAGTTATCTCCCAGCAGGTTATCTGACAATCTGTTGATCAATGCTCATGCCTCCAGGGTAATTTTCTCATTAGCAAAACATTTTTTTTACAGCTTTCCCTGGGTGACTGTAGGAAGCAAATAAACCCCAGCTCTAAGTTAACAATTATCGTGTTTTCGCAGCCCGGAGCCAAAACAATAGGATCTCAGCAGTCAGCAAAATTTTGGTTAACACATATGGTGCTTAAAAGGGGCAACTGTTTATCAAAACTACAAATCCATCAAACTAGGTTAAAAAAGCCCCCTGGCCGAAAATGTAATGGTTATTAATTGTTATAGCTAATTGATGGAGGCAAACTATGATACATGTAATGTAATTGCATTCATCACTGAATTCTATCATTCTACCATTCTACTTTTCCATCAATGGTACGATTCAGTGGCATTCATATACATTTATGGCTGATGTTTTTTTTTTGTTTTAGTGGAGAATATTGCATTTGGGAAAGAGACTTGGTTGAACAAAGAACGTCACAGGAAGAGAGCTGTTGAAGGCTATGAGGTTGATGTGCTTTTGAATCAGAGGCTTGCAGAAAAAGCAGTGGATGGAGTCACAATTAATGATATTGACTCCTGTGCTATTCTTGATAACTACTATGATGACGAACCACAGATAACAATTGACCTGGGAGCAAGGCATGATGTCTCAGGAGTAACTGTATTCACATGGCTAGGACAGCAAGACAGTAAGTCATTTTGTTAAACAACTCAATTATAGTTGCAACAGTTTTTGAGAACCAATCTGGTGTCTGAAATGTCCTGAAACCGTTCAATCGTTTCATACTAGCGTCTGATTTCCGCCGTCCTAACTTCAACTAACCATTGTTCTAAACTAGATTTTAACTACCCAATAGCAAGGTTTTTGTTGAACTTTTAGGTACAAATCTACCATGTTTTCATTTACAAACAACATCTTTCCCCATATTTCTTTGTAGAAAGCAACAAATATAACAAAAACTACGCTATCCATCTAAAAGCACTAGCAGTATATGTCTCATCAGGTAAAACTGGAGAGGAGCTGTGTGGAAAAATATCCAATGACAATGATGAACTAATATTACAACGGGAACAGAAATTGACTTGCAATAGGCGCATAAATGGACGATATATTCGAATTCAACCTGAAGCTAGGTTACAATCTAGCAGCGGATGGTACAGTGCAGTTATATGTGAAGTTATGGCCTTTACGTGATCCACGTCAAGCCACCCTTTACAACTCACTACCTACAGTTCAACCAAGTCATTCTTAACATTTTTATAACAGTGGATCTTCCAATAATTTTCCACATCTTAGCTTATTTTTTCGCAATCTTTGTCATGCTTACTGGAACGATGTATATTAATCTGAAGCGGGCTTTGACCAAAAATTCCAGCAGTAAATAGTGTGGTCCGTTTTAACCCATTTTTGCATTTATTAATCATAACAGAATTCTTGCAAAGTATGCAAAATGTAAAAATCAGAATTGTTTTGCATCAATGTTAAAACTGCTAGTCCTCTGCTTTTTTTCAAAAAAGCTATTTGATTTATGCCCAATCTATAGTACCCATATCTGTGTGGGCATTAATATATTTTTGTACAGTAATTTTTATTATCCATTCATTTTTTTGTACATTGTGTGTCATTGTAAATATCTTCCACTTACAACTGAATGTCTCGGAGTAGCAGTAGTCATCTATTTGTCAGTATTAGTGTCTTATGTTATTTTACACATTGTAGAGTAATGTCATGACTAGAGTTTCCTGGGATCCAGACTCACTTAACAGGTTAAACACCGGAAACCAAATAAAACACAAATTATTAGTATTTCTGACCCATATCAGCCATTAATACATTGATCACGTTTTAACTGGATCAGAATTCAAATAAAATATATAAAATCACATCATTTCCATTTAATTAATGATAATATGACTAATATTTGGCTACAGGGATCTAACTTGTTGAGGCATCTCCAAATCATGGCAGCCAATGTTTCCATCTAATGTGGAGGTAGCTGGTGTCCAAGGCTTACATTCGATACACAGTCTTTTCTGATCACCGGCTCGGAGGAGACTCAGATTCCGTTGCAGATGGAGCTTGAGTTGCTTTCTTACTTTTCCTGTAATGTCTGGTTTCTTGTGGGTCAAAGCCCCTCTCCGAAGAACCTATAACTGCCCAAGCAGGGGTCTTTGAGACATAGTCCAGCGCTGAAAATGTTTCGCCTGTTTTCATGTAGTTCTGCGCAAGCTCATGAAAACGCTCATAGTTAATCCAGGTGTGCCATTCACCATTGATGAGGAACTGCAATATGAGAAATAAAAACCTTTATAGCAATTTTTTTCTCCCAGTCAGTGCATCGTAAAGATTTAGTACAAAATCCCCATTCATGTGTATTGAAGCAAACAAAATTAGGGAAACCGAATAAAACATAGATTATGAGAAATCAATGGCGTAGATAACTAACTCGCTTCAAGGCTAGTGTCAGGAAAATCCCGAGTCTGTATTCAAAGAGATGAATTTCAAAATGAAGCTTATTTCTGTGCTGTATTAGTAGCACCAGGTATGTTCTGGGACTTACCTTTTTATGGGAAATGAGGACACAGTTTGAGTGTTCGTGTTCGCAGGACACCTCGTAGTCTGGTAACCTCTGACACAACTGCTTGCAAAACTCTAGTACTTCACTATGCCACGGAACATTCTTCATCGTCAGGTCACTGGCAGCTGAATCACCACAAAATGTCACTCCCTACAAAAGAAAAACAAGAAATATGAAAATGAGCTTGACCACTTCTAAATAGTAAGTGAATGCGTGGCCTCCATCAAAAGTCAGTAACTTGGAAATGAGAGTGTTCACTGGCTGAATCCTTTGCGATTTCCCTTGCCAGTTGTTGATAGGTACATTGTATTTCGACACCATGCACACAAGGGACATACATGTACATGTAATTACAGGTTGTGCCAAGATCAATTTTAGCTGATCAACCTGGTAGGATTTTTCTTACGAGATATACATACAATATACATAAAGTTTCTACTTAGAGAGATGATTTACTCCATGCAATAAGGTCACAAGGTGTAGTAGGGTTAGTTTAGTCCACCCCATCACTTAGAACAGTTTAGGTTAGGGCATGTGTTGTCTATGGATAGGTGATAAAACAAGGTTTTGTCCATTGATGAAACTGCCATTTGGAGAATCAGCAAGCTAGAAGAGCAGCCTTGGATTCTCGACACAATTAGCTAGGGTTAGACTGGCAGCATAAGGGTTTATAAACACCTCCTAGACTGGTTTAAAGGCCTTTGGAAAGGTTTTTATTAGTAACTCATTCACCTAGATTAGCTTTGTATTACGACAGTAAAAATCTTGACCAGTTAAAGCATATAAATGCAGATGTCCGAAACAGAAAGATTAGAAATGGTGGTTGTGGAGTAGTGAATAACAGAGAGGGTCATTACCTGGTAGCCAAGATTGCTTGTTAGTGCTCCATCCACCATGAATCAATGTGAGATGTCATGTAGTGAAAAGTGGTAAACGTTCAAGATGGATTTCATTAAAATCAATGTGATTTATTGAAAAATAATAAAATATGGTGGCGAAAACGGAAAGTTAAGCATTAAGCAGCAGTTATCATAGCAATCACTTCAAGAGCAGCGGCCACTTAATGGATGAAAGTGGCCCTTTGGTGTAATGTTAAGAAGGAATGGTATGAAATGCAGTAGCTTAGTAACAGTTTTATAAGTGGTTGGAGGTAGGTATAGTGGCAAATAGCGCAAAATGCACTGAAGTAAAATATTCTTGGTAAAGGTTAAATGTAGGTGGGAATCGTGCTTATAGTTATTAAGCTTGTTAAGGAAATACAGCAGCACCCCTCGAGGTCAAAAAACATACAATATAGTTTAACGTGTTTGCAATTTTCAGTTCTGAACATAATTTGGGAGTGTAGTTGAACGCAGAATTCTGTGCGATGTTGAAGTGTTTTCATTAATAAGCAGCCTTTGTATGCAAGTGTAATCAAGAAGGATTAATAAAAAATAATATTTACACTAAAGGTTTGAACTGAATGATTCATTACATAATTCACTAGATTTTTAAACATATTTATCCCTCAAGAATCTCAAGTGCCGTTTTCATAAGTCAGCAAGCTCAATGGTAAATATCATTGAGTGTGCTGTTTTAATAGGGCATGCTGCCAATGGGTTCTTGAATGATCAAGTTGTAGTCAAAAGTGATCAGTTAGCGAACAGAACAGCGGGTGTTCAAAATATTTGATAATCTTTGTTGTCCAAGCGTAAGACAAGTGTGAAATTACATTTAATGCCAACTTTATTTGTCTTCCCACACCCGCTGTGAAGATCTGCGGAGAGTAAAGTTCATACGAGATGAGATCTCTCTACCGCGCTGAATGACAAAATTAAGTTCAATTCTACAGCTCAAATATCACAATGATAACAATGAGAGTAGCCACTTCATTTTAAAACGTAAGGAAATTTTAATAACTGTGAAAATAGGCAAGTGGCATAATTTTCAGAGTGAAATCACTTGAACCCCGAGGTGAGGCTGTATTGTGTCTATGTTGAGAAAAATCAGACAGATTATTTGCATGAACTAAAGAAAGCTACCGATGCTTATAAACTCAAGTGCCACTCTTGAAACCAAAAGCCAGTTATACTTTTCAGCGTTTTGTTGTGAACATAAACAATTTATGTCATCATGAGCTGTTTACGGGAAGTATAGTTAACTGAGTTAAAATCACGCCAGGCTTTTTATAACAGTCCAGCCATACTTTATAATGCATGTGGCGCTACTTTATGTAGGACAAATTATCATCACTCAATTTGACACATCAGAAAATCATTCAGGGTTCTGATTCCTCAGCAGATAAATCTGTGTGCATGGCTAATTTCAATTATCTAATCCGAATATTGAGAGGGTTCTTTTTTTATCATCACTAAATACTAAATCTAGATAAAGCAGACTTTCCTCATAATTTCTCATTTGCATGCACCTGACAACAGTTGTCTAATTTTATTTAAGTGGCTGGGTAAATAGAAGAAAATGGCATTGAGAAACTCTTAAACAACAAGACTTTCAGGGTTTGACATTGCTGGCAATGGCAGATGCCTGCAATGCTACGTTGGGAACAAATACAGAAAAATTCTGGTTCGAAAAGATCCTGTGAAAACAGCTGATTATGAAAACATTTTCATCCATCCGAATTGAAATAATAATTTCCAGCAGTTAAAGCAATAGTGTCGGTAAAAGTCAATTTCAGGAACACCTTCTTATCATTCCTATTACAATATTCAGAACCTCTTCTACCGCTCAATCGTACTTGAGCCACAATGGCAAAATGCTCGTTTGGGTCAGGTGATGTCTAATAGATGGATAAACGATAAGTAATTTTTTCGTCTTCAACTATACCATGAGGCAAGTGTAGGCATTTAAACTTTGAAATTGTCTTCCCTATTAAATGCCACTCTGAGACGGACACAACTCTTGCTCTGAATCCTTGGGTCACTGAGCCAGATCAGAAAAAAACACAATAACATATTATCTTCTTACATGTATTTGCATTTGCCCATGGCAGTTAAATACATGTAACATAGTTTACTTACCTTGACTTCAATGAAGGTAGGTTCACCCAGAGATACAAGTCTAGCGTATTCATCCAGTTCCTCTGTGTTAAACGCCTTCACCAGAGTCAGCCTGTACACTGTTCTCTGACCCTGTTACAGTTAATATAACACTCAAATAAACACTGACAATCATCAAAACGAAATGTCATAGTAGCAGAAATCGAATTCTGAGAAAAACACAAATTGTCTGCTCATGACCATTGAGTTTCGCGACATCATTGTATTATGCTACCAGTGATAGTAATAAATCCATCCATCCATGTAAAAACATAGCGGGGCAGACAACTCATGTTGCACAAAATAGCGCATTCAACTGACAAAAATACAATCAATTATTCCACTTGCAGGGGTCGACAAAATCTGAGCATGCAGACTAGATAAGCAAGCATAATATTCATCTTTCATTTACCTGCAATTCTCATAGAAGCTAGCATTATTGAGATTACCTTATCTTTTAGATGTCTCAAACTGTCAACAAATCTCTCCCAAAAATCAGCAAATAGAGGTCTGTCTATTTTCTTCAGGCTTTCTTTTGTACTGGCATCCACACTGACATATAGCTGTGTAACTGGTCTCATATCCCTGAAATTCAGAAGAAAAAGATTTGTGCAAAAACTCACGATCTAATATGAATCCTAATCACTCGTTACCCAAATTCTGCCAATGTTTTAGATCGGTCATGACAGTATTGGTCTTTGGAATCATCTTTGAACTTATGCCCCAAAACTGTGGGCTTCTTTTTTACTTAAAGCTAATTTCATAGCATTTAAAATATTCTAAAGCTAAGCAACATCAACACCTACCTTATAGCGTCAGGAAATTGAGCGTTGGTGACTAGGAAGGAAGAGATTTGTTGAGCATGGAGCAGGTCTACAAATTTATTAATCCCCGGGTACATGATGGGCTCTCCCACTAGAGATAGAGCACAGTGTCTCACAGCCATTCCTTCAGCTATTTTCTCTGGTATTACTCCTGGTACACCTAAACATAAATTAACGTCATCCGTCAATGCAAAATTAAATGACTAAATTCGGCTACAGGGAAAAATCTTGTTATACTGATTATCAGCTTATGTCAGATTTTTCATAATTATTGTAGTTTGATCGCTGGATCAAACCGCCTACACATAAATATTTCTAAAACATTGCTCATGTGTGCTTTCTAAAAAGTACAAGTATCCGTTTATAAGTGATTAGAATGTTTGTAGAGTTTTGCACATGTAAATGGTTGAATTCTTGGTTGAAGATTGCAGTTCACCCTCAGTCTTCATCAGAGGGAGTTGCTTCCTCACTAGTGAGAGAGAATGACTACAAATTTACCAAATCAAATCAATAATATTTCATTGCTGAACAAGGGATTTGCATCTGCAACCTTATTTTTGTACTCGCTTGATTTGAGAACATATGAGAACATTTGAGTAATAAGAATCAACAGTAAGCGCTTCATATTTACAGTACCTTTGAACTGATTGATCATATTTCTGTGGTTATCCAGAGCGCCTTGCACTATTTCTTCAGCTGGGTCCATAGACCATTTCCATTCTGTTCCCACTGGGTTTGTGTGATGCCTGCAATGATGCAACAAAGTTTTTTTTGAAATATATACTGTTGGTTATACAAAAAAAAAACTAATCGATCAGTTTTACAGATCCTTGTCAGGTCTTACTGATATTGTCAGCACAATTACTGAATATTACTAGAGAGAAGACAGAAACAGTGAGACAGGAACTGACCTCCAGCAGAAGACACATTTGTTAGCACAAGCCAGACTGGGAGTTGTTTCCATACATCTGTGACTTTCTATACCGTAGAATGTGTGTTTGTAACATCCACCTCTACCTCTCAACATTGACTGTAATGTGAGTAAACAGTACGTAATAAATATCCAGATCAATATTGCCAACATCGAGGAACAGATTTCTAATGAATGAACTACAGGTACACATAACGTCTACAACCACCAATGGACAAGAGGATTATAATACATCGTTAGGAGGGTATTTTCCAGAAATCATACTGACTTACATAAATTGAAAGTATATCAACAATTTCCTAACATGGGGATTGGGGGTCTGGAAGTTTAGCGTTTGATTCTAAGTAAGTATTTTTAGTAACAAAGCTGTGAGATTTTGTGCTGCTTGCCTGATTGCTAATACATCAGTATATCCAGGGCCCTTCATAAATTGACCACAATGACACAATATACACGACCTATTGTAACTTCAGAGACAGGATAATGGGTTTTGTGGCATGAAATTCTTTGCCTACCATATTTTGACTAAACTCCTAACTTTCCATTAAAATGGAATTCTACAGAAATAATCTAATCTATGCCCATTCATCAAGGCTTTATTGTCTTGTCAACTACATGGGTAAAATTTTTTTATCTAGTACAAAACAACAAATTTTTCAAATTTCACTGCATCTACATGAAAATTGGCTCACATACCAAATGGATGATGCAGATTTCAAATATGATGTCAAAAATAGTGTAAATTGTCATGACGTTGCGTCATTGCTGCTGCGGCAGCGCTGCCGACGTTACGTCATGACCTATTCATCATATATTTTAATTGACACCAGAAATTGAAAGCCCATCACTTATTTACTCTAGTTGCAAATTTTCATCACTCTAGCTTCATTACTCTTTGAGATATTCCCATTTGAAATTTGAATTTTTTATATATGTTATAATGGGCCAAATTGCAACAATATTATGGTCACTGAAATTTACCCTACGCTGCCGCCTATTTGCTGCTATTTGAATATGTTCAAAAG
>ERZ1740059.1847-NODE-1847-length-10565-cov-4.103045_pt1 | contig 10565 bp, 4 predicted proteins | sample MGYA00581744_ERZ1740059 | MGnify/ENA primary metagenome ERZ1740059 (study PRJEB43018, sample SAMN04849738) | marine metagenome | isolation source: floating plastic debris | place: Pacific Ocean | collected 2008-08-28 | study: EMG produced TPA metagenomics... | reverse complement strand
AACCAAAAGATGAAGTAATAGGCACCCACAAAATCATCGTCCAGACAACAGATGAATTTGGTGAATCAGTTGATTCTTTAGTTTTGTTGGAAGTTGCAGCAAAAGATAGCAATATTTCTATTAAGGACAATGGTGAATCAAACAATATCAATCGGGTAGCAACTCAAGAAGCTGCTACTCAACCGCAAATTTCGATTAAAGATGTTCAAACTACCGATAGTAGTGCAGGGAGAGAATTAACCTTTACAATCAGTTTAAACAGCGATAGTACAGAAACAATTACTGTCGATTACGCCACCGCAGACAACACTGCCGTAGAGGGAGAAGACTATATTGCAGTTAACAACACCGTTACTTTTGCCCCAGGAGAACCCGAACAGACTATTACTATCAACACAACTGGCACTTCTCATTTAGATGAAGATGAAAGCTTCCTCGTCAATCTTAGCAATGCTACCAATGCAACCATAGCCGATGGAGAGGGGAAAGGTACTATTCTGCCAGCTTACGCAGGGCTTAGAGGCTGGCAAAGAAGTCAAGAAACAGTTACTTTTAGTTTCTTTGATGAAGATGTCTTCGGACAAGGTGGCTACGATGGAAGTACCAGAGAAAGTAATGCCAGAGAAGTAAGCGAAGTAGTCAAAAAAAGCTATCGTCAGATATTTGACCATCTTAATACCTTTGTCGATCGCGAGTTTGTGGAAGTAGCTGAATCAGAATCAAAAGTCGGAGACATTCGCATTGTGGTTTCCGATGCCCCAGATTATGCCTATGCAGGAGGACATATTCACCTAGCACCTTGGGCAGCAGCCTCTGATATAGGTAGCAATGGCTTTGAGTCTGTACCAGGCGTATATGGTTATTCTACCTTGCTACACGAATTGGGTCATGCTGTGGGTATGCCTCATTCTTTTGGTAGTAGTAAGTCAGTATTTGATCCCGAAGAAAACTCTTCCAATACAGTAATGTCCTACACTTTTCCTGGCTATCACCCTGGGACTTTTATGGCTTACGATATCAAGTCGTTGCAGGAAAGATATGGCGCAGATGAATATCGCGATGGGGACACGGTATATCAGTTTCTCACGGTAGATAACTACACTGTTGATGGAGAATTAGCAGTTGATACTCCTTCGCGATTGAAGCAAACTATTTGGGATAGTGGTGGTACGGATACTTTTGATTTTTCCAACTTAGGGTTTGATAATTCTGGCTATCGTTTCGATTTGAATCAGAGTAGATATCAAACTACTCAAAATGCTTATCAAGGTTCTTCCTATACTAGAAACAATATTAAATATTACGTTCCCACATATGGTACTTCTATCGCTTTAGATGTCGAAATTGAAAACCTAATCAACTCTAGGAGCAACGATGTAATTATTGCTAATCCTGCGGCTAATATTTTTAGCGGTTATGAAATTGGTTTAACCACGGGAAACGATCGCCTGATCGCCACTAATAATTTAGATACTTTAGACTTATCAAGCTTTGCATTGTTAGATATCAATCAAACTCAAGTCGGCAACGATCTAAAAATTGAACTGAGTTTAGACGATTCTATTACTATCGAAGACTATTACGATACAGTTCCACAAGAGAGAATAAATATCCTGTGGAATACAAACAGCACCAGCGATATTATTCCACCAATAGTTGCGATCGAAGATACCATTATCAGCGAAGGTAATACCAACACTATCGCAACAGTTATATTGAGCCTTAACAAAGCAAGTACCAAGTCAATCTCAGTCGATTACACTACTTCAGACAATACTGCTACAGCCAGCAGTGACTATCAATCCGTTAGCGGAATAGTTACTTTTGACCCTGGGGAAACAGTTAAAACCATCGACATTTCCATTACAACCGATACCCTAGATGAAGACAACGAAAATTTCTATGTCCTAATAGACAATGAGATTAATGCAACCATAGAATATTCTCAAGCAGTAGTAACCATCAATGACGATGATGATCCTATTCCCAATATAAGTATTGAAGACGCGGGAGTTTTATCCAGTATCCCCGTTAGAGACAAAGACGGTAACATCAAAAATACTACGGGATTACTGTTTAAGATTACTCTAGATGCTCCCAGTAGCAGAACTGTAAAAGTAAACTACTCTACCGCTAACGGTACAGCAACTGAAGGAGAAGACTATAGCCAAAAAAATAAAACTCTTACCTTCCACCCAGGAGAGACAGAAAAGCAAGTATTTGTTAATGTGACGGTAGATGATACGGAAGAAATAGACGAAAATCTTTACCTCAATCTATCCAACCCTATCAATGCCATCATTGCCGACAGCCAAGCTACTGGCACAATTGAAGAAACGCGATCGCTTTCCGTCTCAGATCTTATAGTCAGTGAAGACGGTACAGAAGCCTTGTTTAGCATCAGCTTAAATAAGCCTACCGTTCAAGGCGTATTTGTAAATTATTTTACAGAAGATGGCAGACTATTGATCAAAGCAGGAGAAGCCAGTGCGACTATCGCCGTACCTTTAATTGATAACAATCTTACTGAAGAAGATGAAACATTTTTCCTCAATTTAACTAGTCCCAAATACGTTTCAATTGAAGATGCACGAGGACAAGCAACCATTACTAACGACGACCCTATTCCTACCGAAAACCCTGGGGGAATCTATCAAAATCTCCAGCTATGGTTAAAAGCCGATAAAGATGTAGCCACCAACAATGGACAGGTAATTACTTGGGGCGATAATAGCCAAGCCCGAATCGATTTAGGTCAAGATACCGCTGACAATAGACCGACTTTAGAAACAAACGGACTTAACTATAATCCCGTAATTAGTTTCGATGGTGACAACGATACTCTAACCAGTCTGAACACCCTTCCTACAGGTTTTGTGGCGGAAGATGCTTCTATTTATATTGTTTCTCAAAGCGATCGCACCAATCAATACAGTTCAATTTTAGCTGCCACTCCCGACAACACTTATAGACGTTTATTAGTTCATTTACCCTATAACGGTAATACTCATTTCGATCGCGGTAGTATCTATGGTGGCGGAAGACTCAGCACCAGTTTTGATACTCCCAACTCTTTCCAAATGTGGAATTTTCAAACAGAAACAGGAATTGGTCAATCGATTTTGCTTAATGGGTTAAAACTTGCTAGTGATGGCGATACATCTTCTAGCTTTGATTCGGCTGGCAAAACATTAGAATTAAGCTCGTTAATTTCCTATCATGCCTATGAGGGAGATATTGCCGAAGTAATTATATTTAATCAGGCTTTAGGCCAAAGCGATCGCAATGCGGTAGATTCTTATCTCGCCATTAAATATGGTTTTACCATCGATCAAACTATTCCCACTAACTATTTAACTTCCGATGGTACAGTAATTTGGGATGCCACCACAGCAGGAAATTACAATCAAGACATCGCGGGAATTGCGATCGATAATGCTTCAGATCTCCATCAGATAAAATCCCGCAGCAGCAATGATGACAGTATTGTCACTATTGGTAATGCCAGTGACTTAGATAATGGCGAAGCCTTAATTTGGAGTAATGAAGGTAGCGCGATTGATGCCGAATCAGTTTCCTTGACTAAAGGTACATATTATATTTCTCGTCAATGGCAAGTACAACAAACAGGAGATGTAGGTACAGTCGCTCTGAGTTTCGATCTGACTGGCTTAAGCTACATAACCGATAACACCAATGAATTTGCTTTACTAGTCGATGATGATGGAGATTTTAATAATGCAACATCAATTAATACTGAACTTGAGGTAAACGGTAGTCAAATAAACTTTAGCAACGTCAATCTACAAGATGGACAGTATTTTACCCTTGCTGTACCAGAGAAACAAGCACCAGGAGGCATTAAATCCAACCTCCAGCTTTGGTTAAAAGCAGATGAAACAATAACAGATAATAACACCATAACTCAGTGGCGCGATCGCTCTGGAAAAGATCGCAATTATGTTCCTAACGATATTAATAATCAACCATTATTAGCAGCAGCAGAATTTAACTTCAATCCCGCAGTCAGCTTTGATGGCAAAGATCTGCTAACTACATCTCGCACCAACTTTACCCAAGGAGAAGTATTTTTTGTCCTCAAAGGTCAAGATAATGGAGTTAGTTCTAGTTTACTAGGCGATCGCAATTATTATAATACTTCCAACTTCAAATACGAACAGTGGCGGAATAAAGGCAAACTAGGCTTCAGTAGAAGAGGCATCAAAGACTATACTTCCAATCTTGATTCTCCCAATAATCAATTATCTCTAGTTAGTTTCAACAGCGATATCGACAGCAGCGTTGTTAATTTAGCAGTAGAAAACAACGGTATTTTATCCCAAGATAGTATCGATATTGGTGCGAGTAATCCCATTTCTATTGAATATTTAGCCCAAGAATTTAAAGGAGACATTGCCGAAGTCATTGTCTTTGACAAGGTACTCAACAATGCCGATAAACTCAAGCTTCGCTCTAATTTAGCCATCAAATATGGTTTGAGTCTCGATCTACATTCCAATTATGTCAACTCGGATAATCAAATATGGTGGGATGCAGATTCAGCAGGAGAATATAACAATGATGTTGCTGGTATTGCTAAAGATGATAGTTCCGATTTGGCACAGGTTAAATCCCGCAGCAGCAATGCCAATTCCATTATTACTATTGAAGCCGAAGATACTATCAATGGTTTAGAAGATGGGGAAGCGTTAATCTGGGGCAACAGCAACAGTGATGACCTATCAAAACGCATTTGGCAAGTACAAGAAAATCAAGGCGACGTTGGCAAAGTTTCTGTCTCCTTCGACTTATCCCAATTGGGAGAACAATTATCCCTAAAAGACTACGCCTTACAAATCAGCAATAACGATAATTTCAATAATGCTCAATTTCATACTTTGGGAAGTACTATCAGCGATGATATTTTGACCTTCACGGGAGTTGATTTTAATCATGGAGAATATTTCACTTTAAATACTCAATATAGCAGTCACGTTAACACCATTGACGGTACGGATAGCAACGATTTCTTAATTGGTACGATTGAAGCTGAAGCAATCAACGGCTATGAAGGAAACGATCGCCTTAGAGGTGGAAACGGCAACGATACTATTGATGGTGGTAGAGGAAGAGACATCTTGCTTGAAGCCAGCAGGGGAGATTTTTTATTGACGGACAATCTTCTAACTAACGATATTAGAGGAACAGATTCATTTAGTAACATTGAAGTTGTCATACTTCACGGTCATCAAGATAATAATCTCATCGATGGTAGTGCTGCTGATACTCTAAAAGGAATGTTTTATGGTCATGATGGCAACGACACCCTAATCGGCGGTAATGGTAACGATGTCCTTAAAGGAGGAGAAGGAGACGATTTTCTCTATGGTAAAGGCGGTACTAATGTTTTATTTGGCAATGATGGGGCAGATACCTTTGCTTTAGAAACAAATTCAGGTGGAATTATTGTCAAAGATTTTAACAGTAATATCGATTCATTGGGTTTAACCTTTGGTCTTGAATTTAGCGATCTAAAAATTGTAGAAAATACCTCTAGAACAACTACCTTTATCAAAGACAGCGGGAATAACAACGCCATATTAGCTGTTTTACACAATGTTAGTGCCGCGGATCTAACTGCCGAAGATTTCTCCAGAATCTAAAAATAGCCATATTATAGTCACATCGAGGAATGAGGCACTAGTTTTATGGCTCAATTTTAACTAACAGCATCCACCGCTGCTTCAAGAGCGATCGCAATATGAGTCCAGTGTGTACCTCCCTGACAAAATGCTATATATGGTTCTCGTAAGGGGCCATCTGCGGAAAACTCGGAGGTACTCCCATCAACAAACGTTCCCCCAGCCATCACTAGTTTGCTCTCATAGCCTGGCATTTCCCCTGGAACAGGTTCAACATAAGAATCTACGGGAGAATAGTGCTGAATCGCTTTACAAAACGCAATCAGCTTTTCTGGCGAACCAAGTTGAATTGCCTGAATAATATCTCGGCGGGGTTCAAAGGGCAAAGGATTGACAGGATAACCTAACTGCTCAAACACATAAGAAGTCAAGTGACTGCCTTTTTTGGCTTCTCCCACCATCCCCGATGCCAAAAATAAACCTTGATACATAAGGCGATTTTGATCTAAGGTTGCTCCGCTACTGCTACCAATTCCTGGTGCAGGTAAACGACAGGCTGCCATTTCAACTAATTCTTTTTTCCCTGCAAGATATCCCCCCGCCGTAACAATAGTACCTCCAGGATTTTTAATTAATGAACCTGCCATCAAGTCCGCCCCTACAGCAGTGGGTTCTAAAGTATCAATAAACTCTCCATAGCAGTTATCCACAAAACAAACCGTATCAGGATTTTGCTGCTTCACAATCTCCACAACTCTTTGAATATCTTCAATCGACAAGCTTTGTCGCCAAGAATAACCGCAGGATCTTTGAATTAATACCAAACGAGTTTTTGGCTTAACTGCTGTTTTTAAACTTTCCCAGTCAATCGTACCCTTCTCAGTCAGATTCAATACTCGATAATCAACCTGAAAATCCTTAAGCGATCCCTGGTTATTACCCCGCAAGCCAATTACTTCCTCTAATGTGTCGTAAGGCGATCCTGCGATCGCTAACATTTCGTCTCCTGGTCGCAACACACCATATAAGGCACAGGCGATTGCATGAGTCCCCGAAACAAACTGAACTCTCACTAATGCAGCTTCTGACCCCACTATTTGAGCAAAAACTCGATCTAAAGTATCCCGTCCAAGATCGTCGTGTCCGTACCCGCTAACGCTTGCAAAATGCTGTACTCCAACCCTGTTGTCACGAAAAGCTAACAAAACTTTTTTAAGATTTTCCTTGACCTGAGTGTCAATACCAGAAAAAATCGGTATTAGTGCTTGTTCTGCTTCCAATAGCAGATTTTTAGTATTCATATATTCTTTTTAAAGTGTTTATTTTAACAAACACATAAATATTACGTAGAGTTGAGACTTAGGTTAATAAATGACAGTTGCTACATCAGAAAAAATCCCTCCTGCTTGGGGGACAATTATATACATGGGGATAATTCACTTTATAGCCCTATTTGCCCTGATTCCCAGCAATTTTAATTGGAATGCTTTGGGGATTGCTTTTGTTTTATATGTTCTAACTGCGGGGGTGGGTATAACATTAGGCTTTCATCGTCTTGTTTCCCATCGTAGTTTTACAGTTCCCAAATCATTAGAATACTTTTTAGTTTTTTGTGGCACCCTAGCTGGTCAAGGAGGCCCTTTAGATTGGATTGGTCTACACCGCATTCATCATCAATATTCTGACAAGCAGCAAGACCCTCATAACTCACTGAAAGGATTCTATTGGAGTCATTTAGGTTGGATGCTGTGTAAAAATCCTGCCAATGAATACATTACTCGCTATTCGAAAGATATATCATGAGATCGCTTTTTTCAATTTTGCAAACATGGTATGATTCCCATTCAATTAACTTAGGCAGCAATTCTCTACTACTTTGGCGGTTTACCGTTCGTAATTTGGGGCGTGTTTGTTCGTTTGGTAGTTGTGTTTCACTGTACTTGGTTTGTTAACAGTGCAACTCACAAATTTGGTTATAAAAGCTACGATTCTCAAGATACATCTCTCAACTGCTGGTGGGTAGCATTGCTAACTTTTGGCGAAGGATGGCACAATAATCACCATGCTTTTCAATACTCCGCTCGCCATGGTTTGGAGTGGTGGGAAATCGATTTAACTTGGATGATGATCAAAACCCTTTCAATATTTGGTTTAGCCAAAAACATAAAATTACCTCCGAACAAGAAGGTTTCTATTTAGTGGGTGATTGGGTGACTGGGTGATTGGGTGACTGGGTGACTGGACAAAGACTCAGCTGCCTTATCCCTCATCCTTTCAAATTACTCCATCTCTAATTTGAGAGTCGGCAATAAACGTTGCAAATTCTTTAATGATTTATTTTGCCAGGGATTCTTTTTAGCACCAACAACTACCATTTGAATATTCTTGCGTCGGCGAATATTAATTACAAATTTCGACAAAATACTAATGCCAGAACTATTAAGAAAATTCAATTCTTTGAGATCTAAAATTATTTTTTCGGGTTCTTGTTGAGCTACATTGTTCAACAGTTCAGTAATCGAAGCATATTCTGCTGTACCGTTAAGACGTAATGAACCATCAAAAATAATGTTATTTGATTTATCATCATATAATACTTTATAGTTTTCAGTTTTAATTTCCATTGCCATCCTAATAAAATTGATATTTAGTTAATGAGCTTTATTATTTAGAATTCGAAAATGATTTAATTTAAAATAGATGGTCATTACTCACCTGCTATCTTAGCCTTTTCGAGACTCCGCGTCGCCTTAAGCCCCATGTAATGCTCGAATTAAAAAATTTTGATTTCCCCAAAATTAAAGTTAAATTATTGGAGTCAAATATTTAGCTGTACCATGGTGGTTACCGCCATTTCAGTAGAATCTTGAGGTAGAGACTCAAATTTCCAGCCCAGCTTTGCTCCATAGTCATTAAGCATGGTTAAAAGTCCTAAACCAGATTCTTCACTCTCCTCTTCCAGGGCATTTCTTTCCAATTGGGCCATATATAATTCGTCAGGATCGCCATTCAATATGGTTTCAATATGATTTTGAAATTCTAGAGTTTTGTCAGAATGAATACTATTAGTTAGTTGAAAAACAATTAATTCGGGATTGAGATGGATTTGAATGCTGATGGGAAAAGGAGACATTTCTACGCCATATTTCATAGCGTTTTCTAGCAATTCATTGGCAATGTAGCTAACTGCACTTTTGACTTCTGCCTGTTTATTACATTCTATCTGTTGATGCTCGTCGCTCAAGAAAAAGGTGCTAAGATAGTCGGCTAAAAAATCGGCAGATAGGCAATTGATGCGACATCTTTGACGTAGGGGAATAGAACCAGGAGAAAGACTAAGAATTAAATATTCTTGGCTAGGGGCTAGATCTTGAATAAAGTTGCCTAGTATTTGTTGAATAGCAATATTACCAGTATTCATATAGTTTTAAATAGTTGAAAATTCAATATTCTTGGCTAATATAGTTGTTAAAAATCTATTTTTGCTTGAGAACTACCAGAGTAATGTCATCGTAAACTTTCTCAACTCCAATATGCGATCGCAAGTCATTAATAACGGCTTGTCTAATATCTTGCGCCGACTTCTGCCAATTTTGCTGTAGTATCCTGCATAAATTTTCTAGTCCATAATGTACTCCTGAAGTATTTTCTGCTTCTGTAATACCATCGGTATAAAGTATGACTACATCACCTTCATTGAGGTCAATGTGTGCTTGAAAAACAAAATCTTCAATAGTTTCTTCAAGACCAATGGGAAAGCCTAAGTCAATGGTGTCAACTCTTTCAATTATTCCTCCAGAGCGAACTACCAACATTTCTTCGTGTTGACCGCTCAAACTAAGAACTCCATCGCGGTAATCAACTAAACACAACGATAGATTTTTATCGGAGTCCATCCGCTGCACGTTTTTGTAAATAGTACGATTGAGGACTTCAAAAAACTTTTTCGGATCGGTTTCATTGTTTTCCATTAAGGTACGAACAGCAGTTTGTACCATCAGCATCAAAACTCCACTTTCTAAGCCATGTCCTGTTACATCTCCAATCCCAATTGTTACTCTTCCGTGATGCTGGAGAACATCATAATAATCTCCCCCAACCTCATCAGCAGGTTCCATAAAACCAGCAATCTCTAAACCTTCAATTTCGTTTAGTTCTTTTTCTTTGGGTAAAAGCATCATTTGTAGACGCTGAGTTACTTCTAGCTCAGTGCTAAGACGCATATTCTCTTCTTGTAAACAGTCATTGAGAGTTTTTATTTCCTCATTAGCAATAGCTAGCTTCTCTAAATAAGACGATTCTTGATCTCTGAGTCTTTTTTGTTCTAAACAAGCTCCTAATCTCGCTTTTAAAAGAGTAGGATTGAAAGGCTTGGCTAAGTAGTCTGCTGCACCCATTTCAATACACTTGACTACGCTATCAATCTCATCTAGTGCAGAAATCATAATCGTGGGAATATGTCGCCAAGCTCCAGCACGAATCCATTTAAGGATTTGATAACCGTCGATATCTGGCATCAGAATGTCCAGTAAAATCAAGTCATAAATTCCTGTCTGAATCATCTCAATAGCTTGTTTACCATTGGCTGCTACTCCAGCTTGATAACCTTGAGTTTTAACCTGACGAGAAAGTAAATCTCGATTGGTGGCATTGTCATCGACGATTAGAATCTTGTATTTGCTAGGATCCAGAGGTTGTTTATCTTCCTCTGCTAAAAGAAGACCCGAATCAATAACAAGATCTACTTCTGATACTGTTTTTTCAGAATAAGCAGTCTCTTGAGAAATAACATCTTTTTCAGCAGGTAAATGATTCTCGCTTATATCTATTGCGAGTAGACTCTCAATTTCCTGTAACAGTTTATTTGCTGCAAGACTAATTTTTTCTACATCTGCAATAAACTCTGCCTCAATAATAGGAATT
>ERZ1740059.1846-NODE-1846-length-10567-cov-3.849791_pt1 | contig 10567 bp, 8 predicted proteins | sample MGYA00581744_ERZ1740059 | MGnify/ENA primary metagenome ERZ1740059 (study PRJEB43018, sample SAMN04849738) | marine metagenome | isolation source: floating plastic debris | place: Pacific Ocean | collected 2008-08-28 | study: EMG produced TPA metagenomics... | reverse complement strand
CAATGGGAATTGTCAGAAATGAAAAACTGTCAATGTAATATCCAAGCATCAGAATATTTGCAAAATGGTAACGGTCTTAAACAATAACTAATAGCTAATTTTTAATAACTGGGGTAAGTCGTAAAACTGCCCCTTCACTTCATTCAACAAAAATATTTGACAATGAATTTAATATTTGAATCAGAACAAGATGCTGTATCTGTAGCAGAATAATTACATAACACAGAACGCTTGAACAATATTTTATTTATTCAAAATATTGATTTAAGAGCTTTAAATTTAGCTGTTTCTTTAGCTCAGGTAAAAATTGTTAAAAGAAATGCTAGTTTAAGATGTATGTTGCCATTTCCTAGTGAAGAAAGGGAATATACCGATGAAGATACACCCAAAATATATGTAGCCTGTCTCAGTGCTTATAATGCTGGATATCTACATGGTTTATGGATTGATTGCACTCAACAACCAGAAGATATCGAAGACGATATTAAATGGATGCTTTCATGGTCGCCAGTCGCAGATACAGAACCTTGTGTTAGCGAAGCGTGTCTGAAAGACATGGAGTTTGCGATACATGATTATGAATTCTGGGAAGGAATAGAACTTAGTGAATATGAAGATATAGAAACAGTTTCTGAATTAGCACAACTCCTTGAAGAACACGGCAAAGCTTACGCAGTTTACTACAAACACTATGGTAGCAATTATGCAACAGAAGAAGATTTTAAAGACCGTTATTTATGTCAATATGAAGACGAAAAAGATTTTGTTTATCAGATGTGGGAAGAATGCGGAAAAATTCAACAGCTTGAAGAATTAAATATTCCCACGTTCTACATTGATTGGAAAGCAATTGCACGAGACTGGTTTATTGACTCCTACTTCTCAATTGAAGTCAGGCTTAGAGAAACCTATATTTTTAAAAGATAGAAAAAACCACATTTATATGTTAAATAAATGCAATCTTAAGAAAATAATAATTTATCTATAAATAGCGTTCGTTATTCACAAATAATAGCGAGCGTTTTCTATTTTATAAAAATAATCATTGCTGACGCTGGGGTGAAGATAAATCATATTCACTCTAATGACACAAGCCTATCAACTATCTCTATTCGAGCAAACCATCAATTATCAAAAGGCTCAAACTACTTTACCTAAAAATTTTAGACTTACTCATAATATAGGTAAAGGAGGAATAAAAACTAAAGCGGCTAAGAACATTGAAGCAATCAAATTAAGCAAAAAACTTGACCAAGAAAACCGTTATCCGACACCTACAGAACAAGAAATACTTGCCGAATATTTAGGTTGGGGAATTGCACCAGAAATATTTGAAGAACCTCTTAAACCTAGTTGGGAATACCTTGGAAATCAACTGAAAGCATTACTCACACCAACAGAATATCAAGCAGCTAGAAAAAGTATTATTAATGCGTACTACACCACACCAGAAATCATTCAAGAAATTTATCAAGGATTAAAACATCTAGGTTTTTCTGGAGGTCGTATTTTAGAACCGAGCATGGGTTGTGGTTTATTCCTGGGACTCGCACCCACACCTTTGAATCACCGTGCAAAATGGACTGGTATCGAACTGGATTCAATCACAGGTCGCATTGCTCAACAGCTTTACCCAGAAGCCGATATCTATATCAAGGGTTTTGAAGATGTGATGCTACCACCAAATTACTTTGATTTAGCCATCGGTAATGTACCTTTTAGTAATATTACTCCCAACGACCCAAAGTACAATAAACTACCAATTTACAATCTACATGACTACTTTTTTATCAAATCCCTTGATTTAATTCGTCCTGGTGGATTGATTGCTTTTATCACTTCTGTTGGAACATTACAATCTCGTCGTAGTAGAGGAGTAAGAGAAATACTTGCTTCCAAAGCCGACTTAGTAGGAGCAATGCGCTTACCCAGTAACGCTTTTATGGCATTTACTAATACTCAAGTCACCACCGATTTAATCATTTTACAAAAGCTTCAACCCGAACAAGAACCATCTTCAACTCAATGGCTTGAAATATGTGATAGCGGATTAACATCTTCTGACGGCTCGCCATTGCCATTATTAATGCCTTCCTACTATCAAAATAATCCAGAAATGCTTTTAGGAAAGCTAACCGTAGATAAACTTTACGGTGGAGCTAATCGTTTGGGGTTAGCAAGCGATGGAAGAGATTTAATATCAGCGATTAGAACTGCATTTACCCATCTTCCAGAAGGAATTTATCTCGAAACCGAAGATACAAAACCAAAGAATAAAATTGCTCGAAATTCAAAATCAATATTAATTCCCCCAGATTTACAAAATAAAATCAAACCTTTTTCCTTCATTTGGTACGATAACCACCCGTGGAAAGTTATGGAGGGAAAGTTAGAACGGATAAACGTGATTGGTATACCCCGCTTACGGTTATTCTGGCTGATTAGGTTACGAGAAGTAGTTAAAGAGGTTTTCAAAGTTCAATCTTGCGGTGGTACTGACCAACAATTATCGCAAGCGCAAAAACGTCTCAATCGTGCTTACGACAGTTTTATCAGAAGCTATGGATATTTACACTCTATAGGTAATCGTCGAGTATTTGCATCAGACCCAGAGTATCCGCTGTTACTCGCACTAGAAAACTATGACCCGGATAGTAAAACAGCAAGTAAAACTGATATTTTCAGCAAACGCACCATCCGCGAATATCAGCCAAAAACAAAAGCAGATACAGTATTGGATGCATTAATTTATAGTTTGAGCGAGAAGGGATGTATTGATATAGATTTCATGGTGAAATTACTTTCCCAACCTCTACAAGATATTATTTCAAAGTTACAGAAGGATAAACTAATTTATTTCGACCCAAAACTTAAACGGTGGGTAACGAGTGATGAATATTTGTCGGGTAATGTTAGAAACAAACTAGAAATTGCTCAAGAAGCAGTAAAAACCTTACCAGAATTAAAAGTCAACGTCGAAGCTTTAGAAAAAGTCCAACCAACTTCCTTACTTCCGGGAGATATTTACGTGCGTTTGGGTTCTCCTTGGATTCCAACTCAAGATATTACAGATTTTATCGCTCAAACTTTGAATGTAGATGCTGAGGATATTTATGTTTATCACAGTAAAGCAACTGCGACTTGGGAAGTACAAGTTTGTAAAAATCTGCTTCAATCTCAGAATAACTGCCAAATTTATGGCACGGAAAGGGTAATGGCTCATCAACTAATTGAATTAGCCCTAAATCTCCGCGTTCCTATAGTTCGAGATAAAGTTGATAAATCTTACGTAGAAAATCCAGAAGCGACAAGAATTGCTCAAAGCAAACAAGAAAATCTCAAGGAATTATTCAAACGCTGGATTTGGAGCGATTTTCAACGTGCGGAACGACTTACCCAAACTTACAACCAGCAGTACAATAGCCTTGTGCCGAGACATTTTGACGGTTCGCATTTAGAACTACCAGGAATGAACCCACAATGGCGCAATAAATTACGTCCCCATCAACTCAATGCTATTTGGAGAATTATCTCTTCAGGAAATACTTTACTAGGTCATGCAGTTGGTGCAGGTAAGACGAGTGAATCTATCGCAGCTTCTCAAGAACTCAAACGTTTGGGAATTTGCTATAAACCTTGCTTAGTAGTAATGGACCACCTACCAGAACAAATGGCTAGCGAAGCAATTCAAATGTATCCTCAAATGCGGCTTCTAATTGCTGGAAGTGCAGAAATGGAAGCTAAAAAACGGCGCGAGTTGGCTTCAAGGATTGCTACGGGAGATTGGGATTTAATCATTCTGAGTCATACAGCTTTTAGTAAATTACCTTTGCATCCAGATACGATTAAGCAATTTCTGGAAGAAGAATCAAATATGGTAGAAACTGATTACCTTGCAGCCAAAAGTAACGGTAGACGTACAAAGCGGGTAATGAAGAATTTAGAAAGGAAATTGACGCGATTATCAGAAAATATTGATGCGGTAGCCAATGCTCAAACTAAGGATAATACGGTATTTTTTGATGAGTTGGGTATTGATTGGATTTTCTACGACGAATCGCAACAGGTCAAAAATCTTGACCTCAATACCAAGCTGAATCGAGTATTGGGAGTTCCCAGTAGTGCTTCTTACCGTGCTAAAGATTTTCTGATGAAAACTCGCTATATGAGTTACAAACACGGTGCAGGTAGAGGTGTTACTTTAATGACAGCTACACCAATTACCAACACTTTAGCTGAAGCCTGGGTCAATCAAATATATTTACAGTACGAAACTTTACAGCAATTAGGACTGCTACATTTTGATGCTTGGGTGTCAAACTTTGCAGAAATTAAGGTAGGTGCCGAAATCACTCCTCAAGGAACTTTGGAAGTTAAAAGCAGATTGGCTGTATTTAATAATCTTCCTGAGTGGAGACAGTTATTTTGGCAAGTTGCGGATATTTTAACTGATGACGATTTGAATTTACCTAAACCTGAGAAAGAGTATGTTACTCAAGAAGTACCAGCTACAGAAAAACAACTCAAGTTTTTTGATTACGTTGCTCAACGAGCTGAAGCAATTAAAGCAAGAGAGGTAGAATCAACTGAAGATAATATGCCTCGAATTACTACTCACATTCGTCAGGGTGTAGTTGATTTACGTTGTTTAAGTCAAGATGTGCTTTCCGAATTTCTCGAACCGGAAGAAATAGAATCTTTAAATCATTCTCCCACTAAAGTTGATGTTGCAATCGATAATATTGAACGAATATGGGAAACAACGCAAGCCGAGCGTTTGACTCAACTGGTATTTTGCGATGTCGGGACTCCAAAGGAAAATAATTCAGATAGATTTACGGTTTATAGCTACATAAAAAGCCAACTGATAGAACTTGGTGTACCAACTGAAGAAATTGCATTTATCCACGATGCTAAAACTGACGAACAGAAATCAGCTTTATTCCGAGCGGTGCGACAGCGAAAAATTCGGGTATTTATTGGTTCGACTGCTAAAATGGGAGTTGGGACAAACGTTCAAGATTACGTCATTGCAGCCCACGATTTGGATTGTCCCTGGCGACCTACAGACCATACACAAAGAGCCGGACGCTCGGTTAGACAGGGTAATCACAACTCTAAAGTTAAGATATATCGATACGTTACTCAGGGTAAACCATATCAGGACGCAGAAGGTAAAAAAGTAGCAGGTTTAAGTCCCGATGGTTACTTATACCAAACTTCTAAAACCAAAGCCGAATTTATAGAAGCTGCTTTAGCTGGAAGAAATACTGCTCGTAGTATTGATGACTGTACCGATATTGTCTTATCTTACGCCGAAGTCATGGCAACCGCTAGCGGCGACCCCAGATTGATGCGTAAAGTAGAGTTAGATGCACAAGTCGCTAAATTACTCCAAGAAGAACGGGACCATATTAATCAGCAGATTACTATTCATCGAGATTTAGAGAAACTTCCCGGCCAGATTGAGAAAATTAACGTCAAATTACAAAAGCATCAAGGAGATAAAAATCGTGCTGTATCTGTTGCTGGAGAAAAGTTTACTATTATTTTCAATACAAATGATGGTAAGAAAGTACGAGTGATTAAGCGTAAAGCCGCAGGTGAGCATATTAACGCTATTGCAAGAGACTTAGAAATTAAAGCCAAATACGGTACTTTCTTATTAGGTCAGTTTGCTGGATTTGATTTATCAATTGTGCATGATATTGGAGGTTGTACGATTAAATTAATTGGAAATGCGATTTATAAAGCTTCTGTTAAAAAGACTCCGATGGGAACTATTTCTGCTTTGGAACATTGTGAAAATAGCGGTATTAATAAAGAATTGAAACAAGCAGAAAATCAACTTCAAAAACTAAAACAAGCAGAAAAAGATTTATCTATTCAGAAGAATCAGCCATTTTCTAAAGCAGCAGAATTAGAAGCAGTAATTAAGGAGCAATCAGCTTTGAATAAAGAATTGGGTTTAGTTGAAGAAGATGTTGAGGTTATAGATAAGGAATGATGTGAGAAAAATTTCTTCTACTTAAAGATGGCACTGCTTGGGTTGAAAAACAATCTAAGTGGTGCATATTATGGGCTATGTTTATCTTTTACATTTCTCACAACCTATTGGGAATCTGAAAAATCCAAAAGGAACTGCTCAACATTATTTGGGTTATTCCAGCAGAAGTTTGAAAAAGCGTTTAGAAGAACACCAAAAAGGTGTAGGGGCGAAAATAACTCGTGCCGTGGTGCAAGATTATAAATATAAATTGCAACTTGTTCGTCACTGGTCAAAATGCAATCGTGAATTAGAAAAGCAACTTAAACAACGGCATAGTCCAGTTAGTTTCTGTCCGCTCTGTAATCCCGTAAAAACTAATTGCGGAAACTGAAAAAATCAACCTTAGAGTAATGTGCTTCGCACTAAAAAAGGTGAATAAATAACTCTTTAATTTAACTATTAAGGGGTGCAAAACTAACCTAATTATATCTCGCTTCAATCATGCTTAACATCAAAAAGAATCGCCAACTCGGTCAACAAACATCTGCTCGCAAAGAAACAATTCAATACTACTATCGCGTTGCAGCATTATGGTACGAAACTAAATCCCAAGCTATTAATCTGCTCGACTGGAAACAATTATGGTCAGAAGCTAAAGAAGAAGGAGAATTGCAGCAATTTCTGATTGCTCCTGGATACCGCAACGAATATCAAAATCCTTATGCTGATAATGAAGGCGATCGCCGAGGTTATACACCACCAGAATACGACATGAAAGCCTACTATGGTTGGCAGCATCAGCGTTTAACCGAAATATTTGCATCTGGTATCGGTGATATCTCTATGATTGATAAACAAAATCCCGACGAGAAGCAACTTCAAGATATCCATAAGAATCTTCGGAATTACATAGTCGAGCAATTGGATATTTTGCTGTTGGAACCAGAACACCAGCATCGACTAATTGAAATCAAATGTAATATTACTTCTGACGAAATTGAAGAATGGATAGAACTCGATTCAGAAGACTATTTAAGTACCTCCGAACAAGAATATCGTAACGAACTCCGGGTGAAAATAACCTACGCTTTGAGTGAATTACTAATAGTGCTAAACAAGGAACGTATGAATAAGCGTAACGAGATGAAACGACTTGAACAACAAGAAGAACTTGAACGAGTTAATCTCAAGCACGCTGAAACCTTAATGGTACGCAACTCGGTATCTCAAGAACTAAGTAACACCGATTTGAGAAGAGTAGTCAGTTCTCGTACTAGCAAACTTGAAGAAGCCAAAGCTTGGGCTAAAGAGCATGGTTATGATTGGGACGGAAACGACACTGAAATAGAGAATGTTTCTGTTATTGACGAAAAATTAGAAGAATATTGTTCTAATTAATTGGTATTAATAACGCTGAGTTTTCCCATGACTCAGCTTTATTTTTTTCAATCAATTCTATTGATTTTAATTTTACATTAGAGGATTAATATGAAAACTCCAATCTGTGCGAATTTTATCTTACAAAGTGCTGATTGTAATGACAAAGTTTTTATTGTTACGACTATAGAAGAAAGGAAAGCAATAGTTGAGGTACAAGATGGAGTTGAGAATTTATTAGGCATACTAGAATTAACCATCGAGCAAGGAGATGTAATAGCTAAAATATTACGGATTGGCTATCAAGAGAAACCGATAAAAATTAAGCTATTTACTCTTTGATTTATTTTATAAGTACTAAAAAATCGTAATTGCAAAGATATACGAGCCAGATGCGATATTGTAAAACCCAGAAAAAATAGGTTCCAACCTTGATTTGATTGAAACCTTACAAATGATTAATTGCTATGAATACTCGCTAACTATTGATATCCGAGATACATTAAATATCCTCCCTCAATTAAATAATCAAAACTAGCTCAATAGCTGAACTAATGGTTTAACAAAATCCACTAGTTTTTTCATGTCACTAAATAATTCTGTTAGTCTACTTTTGGGAGTATGGCGATGGTATATGGCTATTTTCTTGACTCTTGTCATAACATCGGTAGGAATAGTTTCGTTCCAGGTCTCTGTGCGTGAATCTGGCGCTCCAGGAATCCAGCGTCCATTGACTCCATATTTGCGTAGATTGGTAATGAAGAGAAAATTATCATTTTCATCTAGCAACACGACTTCTACGCCACCAGTGAACCCATTCAAATAATTTATTGACCAGATACGGGTTTTGGAATAGAGTAAACCACCACTTGGAGTTGTAGAAAGAGTTACGTCTGACTGCATATAGGATTTACTCTTTACCTTGGTGTCTGGAGAGGATATGGTTAAAGGAAATTGTAATTCTGGCTTTGTTACTGGTCCTGGTTCTGTTGGTCTTGGTGCTATTGGTGTTTGTGATGGATTATTTGGTGGTTGGGGATTGGGTGGAGGTGTAGGTCTACCCAGAGGAATGCGAACTCTTTGGGAACGACCTTGACTTCTGAAAGCGATACGGATGTTATCTTTGAATTCTTCTAGGGGAATTTGATATGTGAAATTGATTATACCCTGGGAATTGGCTTGAGTGTTGGACAAGACCTCTCGAACTCTTCGACCGGTATACTGATGTTTGTACATCTGAATAATTTCGACTGGTGCATTAGGACTAGATTTACCAGTGAGTTGTATTTCTTCACCACGGGAATAAGACCTCTTTTGAGGAGTGATTTGCAACGGTGTTCTTCTAGCTCTGGGAGCAGCTTGTGCAACGGAGGAGGAATTAGCACTATTGCTATAGGGAATCAATGTTGGAGCAATGAAAGATGTTGATAATAATGAAGCAGCAAAAAGAGAAGAAATAACTGATTTCTTGTTTGTTTTGGACATATTGAACTCCTGTGAATATAATTCGTAATTCGCGAACTACTAGTAGTTCGCCAAGCAAACTTTGCGGGGTTTAGCATGAAAATAAAGATTTTTTCTCCCCCTGCCCCCTCTGCTTCCTCTGCTCCCCCTGCCTGCCCTAACCCGGCAATTTTGGTTTGCGAGAGTACTAGTTGCCTGGTGATACGATTTCTGTCAATTGTCATTGCGACGTTAGGGAAGCAATCTCAAAATCCTGCGGTTGATTTTTGGTGTGGTTTGTCAATTATTTAGATTAGATTTGATATTGACTGAGTGATAGAAACATAGGGTAAGTCTGAGACTGGTAAGAATCAGTCTCTGGATATCCTTCATAGTTGGAGGGAGGATACTGAAAGTTATTGGGATTGGGGTAAGGAGTTGGGGAATAGCTGGGAGTTGGATAAGGAGTTGGATTAGTTTGGGTTGGATAAGGTGGTGTGTAACTGGGATTTGAATCTAGATTCGGTTGGGTGACTGTTCCTCGATTGAATCTTTCTGGGGAACATTGTCCTGTTCCCATACCTAATGCCTTACAAATCATTGTCATACCGGCTTCGTCAAAATTGAACGCGGTACTTGGTTGCGAAAAACCAAATGTTCCTACCAGGATAGGAGCGGAAGACAAGAAAATCGATAGTAATACTTTCTTCTTGAAAGGCTTATTTGTTGTTAATTTCATTTGTTTCTCCGGGTTGCTTGAACCTTATGATTTGATATTAGTAAAGTCATCCTTGAGTTCAAGCTGGAGTTAGTATCGATTTTTATTTAGTTAAATTTTTTATTGATTGACCCCCCAATTTCTCCAATTCTTTCTCGAGAAATTGACTTTGCAATTTCTCCAATTCTTTCTCTGTAAACGGATTCTTACCTTCTTGTAGAGCTTTCACCCACTTCTGCCGTTGTGCTTTAGATTCTTGATTATCAGTTTCGGCAATAGATGCTTCAAAATCAGCAATAGCTCCCTTGTAATCTCCAGTTAAAGCCCTCGCTAAACCCCGATTATCGCGAATATTTCCATTATCCGGCGCAAGTTTTACCGCTTGTTCGCAGGCAAACGTTACATCTTTGGCTAATCCATCTAAACTACCTTGCCAACAAAGCATATTCCAAGTACGAGCATCAATTTTTACATTGGTATCAAACTGCTGTGCTTGCCTGTAAGCAGCAATCGCTTCCTTTATCTTCTTTTCTTCAAAAAGCCTACTTGCCTCGCTTACTAAACGTTCTGCGCGTGCTTTTTCCTGGGGGTCAAAGTTCAATTCCGGATTCCACTTTAAAGCTGTCTTAAAAGTAACAATCGCTTTCTCAATATCACCGGCTTTTGCCTCCTCTTCCCCAACTTTAATTAAATACGGTGCTGCTGCTTTGAGGTTCTCTGGTGTTTGACATACCTTTAATTTCCGTAAATCTTGGACATGGGTCACTAAGTAATCACTCAACCACTCACAACCCCTGTTGAGCATATCGCTTAATTCCTCCATCCGCCAAATCCGGGCGGTATTTCCCCCTGCGGTGAGAATGCGTTTGCCGTCGGGGCTAAATTCAGCCCTGTTGACATTCAATGTAACCCTGATTGTTTTTAAAACAATTTCCTTGCTTTCCCCAATCCCGGAGGTATGCCCTTTGAGAACATCTAATTAGATTCCATGTGTATCACAAATAAGATAAGTATTGTCCACATATGAGATAAAAAAAATT
>ERZ1740059.1845-NODE-1845-length-10568-cov-71.586892_pt1 | contig 10568 bp, 9 predicted proteins | sample MGYA00581744_ERZ1740059 | MGnify/ENA primary metagenome ERZ1740059 (study PRJEB43018, sample SAMN04849738) | marine metagenome | isolation source: floating plastic debris | place: Pacific Ocean | collected 2008-08-28 | study: EMG produced TPA metagenomics... | reverse complement strand
GGGCATAATAGTGGTAATTCCTATTCCATGTCCCGTAAGTAACAAGACCTAGATCTATTTTATCATGCAAACATGAGAGTTTCAAGTGTGCTCAAGTAGTTTTGGATGTCCGATTCATTTATTTTATCGTATTTGTCGAATTTATACTCATTAAATGCGATACCATTGCCTTTTTATGCTGACTTTGTATTATATTGTGGAAAATTTGTTACTTACGGGACAAAGCATCTTAGTCTCAGGCTGAGATATGGGTTTCTGAGCGTTCACCATTTTTGATTCCACTTTTTTTTCAACAAGTTATCAGTCAAATACTTCAATATTGAAAATATTCACAAAAATAAAATCATGAGGCATGTTTTATGGCTCTGTCATTTCGTCCCGTAAGTAACATGTCCCGTAAGTAACGGGACCTTTCTCATTCAAGTGGCAGTAAAACACAAACCAGATGAACTCCAGTGAAAACCTTTGACATCTTGACACCTAACAATTGTAGGTACCGCATATTTAAATATCCATCACAGGGCTTCCAAATTTTCATTAGGTTCAATGCCTTGAAATAACAGGAGATTTTAGGTGTAACAAATCCCGTCCCGTAAGTAACGCACTTTCACTACCCACCACATCATCACCAGTGAAGCCAGGGCAATTTTGTTGGTATAGGTAGATATACCCATGTACCAACTATTTATACCATGTGCTTAAATTAAAATTCCTGCCTATCCTTTGCTGCTAGACCTCAATGTACATGGGTTTGTCCCGTAAGTAACAACCACGGCCTGGCCCATATGCTATCATTGACTTAGTGTGTCTGGGATTCTCAAATTAATGCATGGTGGGATACTCATTAACATGCCCTATTAAATTAGTTTGCACTTAGATACTGTTATGGAACTGAAATTGCTTTGCTTGAAGAGGTGTGTCCACTGGTTATGTCAAACTCCTTGGCTTGCCTCTGCTTTTCTGACATCGAAACACCAATCCATCTAAATGACACCTTCAATTTTGATGATGTTGCATACACTTCCTTTCTATGCTGTACCAGAGGTTGTGTGAATATGCATCTAGCAATGTCGTTGTCTTATATCTTTAGCGTTTACAAAAATGTCACATGGGAGGATGATGAGCGTCTTCTGGCTAGAGCAGTTGGTCTTGATCACTGTTATGGTGCTACTCTTATGGACTCATCTACGCAGACAGAGGAAGTGTGCTTCTCACCAGAAGATGCCACAAAACTTATAGTGAGGTACAACCAGCTAGTTCAGAGCTGTATTTATTTGTTCAATTGTCAGTTTGTGGTAATATCACACTGCCAACCAGCTCATATTGTAAAAATCCTTTTGTAAGCCAGTAACATCGCAGCCTAATGGTTACAGTGTTGTGCCTAACTTTGGTAAACATGTACCAGGTAATAGGGCATGTTAACAACATTCCCACAATCCATTTTTTCACTGGAATTTTCAGAATACTCAGTCAAAATCATATATGCTATCATTGACTGAGCGTGTCTGGGATTTCCAAAATAATGCATTGTGGGATACTCATCAACATGCCCTATTAGCATTTGTTGTTAGTTGGTTTTGAAGTTCTCAGACTTGATATTGGGGGAGTTAGTGGCGCCGACTATCAAACACTATCATGTTTAATAGTGTGTGTTAGTTCACAGTGTGGAGTCTGTGAACTTAGACTAGATGAAAGTATATATCTAACACTATTTATATGCTTGTTTTATCTAATTGTCCGTCAATGAAGGCGAGGTTCATGCAAAGCCATACACTAGAGTGTTATCATTCATTTGTAACATATCATACCACATTGTATTTGCAGAAACATCAAAGCTGAATTGAACAAACTTGCAGGTCTATCAAATCCCAGCTGTTTGCGTGAGAAAGATCTGAAAGCAGTGACAATGGTCCGAATCAAAAATGAATTTACAGAAAGGTAATGAGCAGTGACATTACATGCTAAACAAAACACATGATAAACGATGTTTTTTTTATGTTTGTGTACAAGCCATTACTTGAGCCTAGAGGAGTTATGGGATATAAGTTATGCTCAGCTAAATTTTTCAAAATGGTTTACAAGTACATTCACTGTAAAAATCAAATACCAAGGAACTGAACGGAAAAGTGAGCGAAGAAATATGTTACTAGCATCTATTTGTAACGTTGGAGCTTTAACCATCGTTTTCTCCATTTGAGTGGTTGCAGGGAGCTGTAGTGTAAATTTAGTAAAATGATTTAATGTTTGTTAATTGGTATGTTAGATTTTAAATCAATTTGTTGCTTATTTTCTAGGATTCCAACATTATATAATCTTCTCAAGGAGGTCTGCAAAAACAATGAAGGCAAGTTGTGTGATGAGAAGCACACTGCGATCGTGACTATACTCTGCAAGGTTGCAAACATAAAGTGCGTGCAATTAAATGCATATCAGAAACTATGTGGACTCTTACTTCGAACATCCTCGACCACTACTACTACTATAAACAAACTATCAAAACTATATGATGCAGTCGCATACAAGACCCTAACTAAGCTTCTCGATCAATACTCGGACGAAACTAAAGAGGAAATCAGGAAATGGGCGGGTGAGAATGTGATTCATGCTGGAGACAATTTGGATAAGCGTTCTAAAGCAAGATATGAAGTCAGTGGTGTGTCTTATCACGATGTACATCTCTACAATAATATGCTCTATAAAGCCCGCATACCGATGGATGGTTTATCCGATGTTAAACCAACTCCTCCAACCCCCTCTGATGTTGATTATCGAACTTTTATCCTGTCACAAGCTGAAGAAGAGAAACTGTTGGACCTCTTTCAGTTTGCTGTTCTCTCTGCCTGGCAAAACCATGTCCCTGCTGCTGAAAAGTTGAACATTCCGAGGCTAGAAGTGAAACACTCCCAGTTCATGAAAGCAAAGACTGAAAAGGTAAGATCTGATGTGATCCTACTACAATAATGTAATCGTTGCATGGCGGATATCCAATGTATACTAAAGAACAAAAATTTAAACAAAGGTCATTGACTCAGTAAACAGCTGTATTCATTGGCACATACACACAAAGGTGTGCATGCTGTCATTACTGTGAAGCTAAACTTTCACTTCAAATTTACCTTAGTATTGAAATTCAAGTGAATACAAGAGAGTACAGAAATTATCTTTATCTTGTGTTAAAATGTTGTCTGCTCATTGATATTAATCGGACAACTCTGATTTTGTTGCAGTTACACGCCGGGGTGATTTTGAAGAACGAGGCAATAACAAAAGAGATGTTGGAGATTCTACAATATTGTCACAAATATCCTACTGAAAATCATCCACATCAGGTATTGTGTTATATAGGGTGTCAGCTTAGTATGTTGAAATGAAACTGGAACAATGTCGGCATTTATGATGCTGTTCTATGAGAAGAAGAAATTCTGTTGAAATATACTGAAATGATATACATGTATGCAATCACATCCTATGGCGTATAACATGGTATGAGGCACAGTTATGATTTGGAGTTGAATGCTATACTCTGGTGAAGCTGATAGCTGCATGGACAGCTGTTTCGAGTTCAGAATGTGTCATAATTTTGCAATATAATAAACTTACACTTTTTTAAAAAAATGTCGGTCTATATTTACAATCTTATATGACTTGTCATTAGAGATTTTTTATTGTAGATGCTGTATCGAGGAGACTATGGCACTTATGAGAGGTCCAAGTCGGCCATGAGTATATCAGACACTGAGCTGGACTTCTTACCATGTATAGGGGCATTCCATCTACAAATGACATGGAGTCAGGTCAGTACTTCTCAGTTTATCATTATCATTATTTATCTCATTTTGTCAATATAAATCAATACCAATAGTAAAGCATACTATGTTTCCGGTGCAAATTAACAGGATTTATTCGGCTACAACAGATCCCAAAAAAACTGGTTATCACAATGAATTAATAATATGGAAGCAAGGCGTGAAAAAAATAGCATAGGATATGTCTTCTCTGATGCACAGCTTTATTGAAAATATGTTTGCAGGTCATAATGACGAGATTCTACATCGATAACAGTGGTTTGGACCCAGATTCTCTACACTCTATGAAAACCGTTCTAAATGCCAAACAAGTGACAAAAGATGTACGGAATAACTATTACGCAGTATCGTATTTCCTCGACAAGGTTCTAGAATCTCACTTAGTCTTGGCTGCTGACCGCTTCGATATCTCACCCAATGCCGACAGCACCCCAGCTACAGAGAAACGTGAGTAGCTATGAATATTGCTTGCAAGAGCTCATAATTGGCCATCATTCTGTTTTGGAACCTTAATACGCTAATAACTGAAAAGTGACCAGAAATAATGGTAATTTTGGGAAAGTATATCTCTGAATGTAGAAGAACAACTATGGTGTGGCCATCTGTGCTAATGATTTTTCATCTAAACAGATGTTGAAGTATAACTGACAATTATCTCGCAATGTAAAGCTGCGCTAGCCTTTATTAGACAGCGAGGAGCCCCAGGCTTGTATTGTTATAAATGAGTTTTTGCAGGGTAAGATGAATGAATAAAGTCTTCATTTATGATTTGCACAACCTTGATCTATGAACATTCTTTCAACATAATAACTTCTTCTGTTTGTGTAGTACAAGAAGCTGCAGCAGAGCTGGTAACAGAAACATTTGAGAGCCATATGAAAAGGCTGCCAATGACTCGAGACTGTCCTGTATGTGGAAAGACCTACAAGTCGTATATTACCTTCAGAGAACATCTTGTCAAGCAGCATCCTCACCTGGTTATTGAGGATAGGGCACTTGAGGCTGATGATGATATGACCCACCAGCACACCAAACAGCTTCTCAGGTTGTTGATAATAAAACGAGCCATGGACATAAGTATTCACAATGGGGATGGAGAAAGACTATCATTGATCATGAAGCAAACGATGCTATATTTTAAGGAGGCAGGGAACACTAAGTATGCATTGGCTTGTTTTGAGCATGTTGCTATGATTCAATACTGTCTGTCCCCATACATGAAAGAGCTGGTCGTACATGAGTGCTTTGTGAACAATCTTGGTAGAATAGATACTAATCTGCCAATGGATTTAGACCTGGAACACCAAAACAAGTTCTTCAAAGACCATTTCACCCTCAATCGTTCTGAACCATCAAAAAAAGTGTTGGATCGTCTTTCATTAGCCCAAAGCACCGTGCAGACTGTGCTGACTAACTTTGAGGAGGGTTTCGGTCTAGAGCACCATTCCAAACGTAGAGTGATCAATGAAGAAGCCCACAACAAAGATGTGAAGAAACTTTATTTGCATCTGAAAGAAAAAAATGTGGGTATTGTAGTACCGGGACGAAAGCATAAGACCGCAGGTCTGTCCAAAGCCTGCCATGACCCGTTAGAAAGAATAGACATGTTTGCTCTGAAGCAATGGATGTATCAAAAGTATAAAGAACTAATGGATCAACCTTTCCTTTCATAATGTACAGCAAATTTTATGAAACTGTAGGTTAACATATGTAACACGTACTTCCTGTCAATTCTTCTGTACTTTTATGGTGTAATGATGATCAATTTAATGATTTTATAAACTGTTGTGCGTTTTTTATCCTTCAAATTTTGGTTTTTTTTAACTCTTTCATATCTCGGGAGGTTTTCCAACCCAGCGAATTATATTGTGAATATCCACCATGCACGGCGTAGAAATATTTTGACTGCCTATACAAGTATTAACTGTGCAAAATTTAGCTGTGTATAATAGGCCCACTGAGCATTACTTATATTTCATAACTCCTCTAAGGATGAATGACACTGACACGTTAAATGGAGTTTTCTTTTCTCATCATGTATGTTGATTGCACTACAATACAATACGGGTGTCAGAGAAAAGCAAAAGTTGCCATATGCTTACATATAGGCATACAATACATAGCAGTGAAGATTCGTGGAAATAAAGGACTGGAAATTGTTTATAGATGTACTAGCTATACATAGATTATACACTGGTTGAGTGAACAATAGAAGAGTGGAAAAAAGCACCAGTTAATAGCTGAAAATAGAATTTGGCACATTGTGATACAAAGGGATTCCAGCCAACAGGAGAGATTACTGTGAGACTACACAGTGAAATTAGTGAAACAAATACGAGACATCGATGAAGTTGACATAAACTTTTCTACTGCTTCGTACATTGCCTGAGCGTCTGCAACACAGCGCACCGAGTTCAAGGATCTGATTATGATAAAAACATGAGATTTACCGTATTCATTCGCAGTCATAAAAGTTTTGAAAACCGATCTATCACCGCAGAAATTGCCTGAGTGTGTGCAACACAGCGCACAAGTTCAAAGATAATAATCATGATAAAAAGGTCAAATTTACAGTATCGATTGGTAGTATGGTTATAAAAGTTAGGAAAATCTATCTATCATTGCATATACTGCTGAGCGGCTGCAACACAGGGCCCACCGAGTCCAGGATATAATCATGATAAAAAGATAAAGTTTATAATATTGATTCGCAGTCATAAAAGTTTTGAAAACCTATCTATCACTTCATAAATAGCCTGAGCATCTGAGACACAGAGTGCACCAAGTTCAAGGATATCCTCCTGGCTACTCACATAGATATAATTGTCAGATAAGTTTTCAATGAGGGAAGGATAAATATTTCCTATATTTGCAGGAAGACTGGTGTGTTCAGTCTTTAACGAGATAAGCTGTGAGGTGAATAAAGAAATCTTTTCATCAGGTATCTCCTCCCTCACAGCAACTTTAGGAATGTCAATTTTTGAAATAAGTGATTTAAATAACCCTATGGCACACCATTTAACACAAAAACAAGTTTGATTGAGATGATCACATATAATATTTAGTGCACAGTTACAGCAGGAATAGCCCCTACTACAGTTGTCACAGCATACCAGACCCTGAGTAACAGGTTTTAGGCTTTTGTCATAACACGACAATAGAAATTTCCGCCTGCATTGTTCATCAGGGAGTTTAGTGTATTGCTTTATCTCATCAGACATCACAGTACCCATCAAAGCAGTTCTGTGGTGTAGTATGACAGATTGAGATAAAGCACCATCTCGTCCACCTCGTCCACTCTCCTGGAGATAATCATCTACAGCCGCAGGAGGCCCAAAGTGCACTATAAGATGCAGTTCTGGGATGTCGAGACCTGTTTAAGAACCCAATATTCATCAAAGATTGATTAATCTAATTTTAACATATTATTATGCCTTCAGTTTTTACTATTACTACTACTGAGTAAAATGGACATTTTAATGAAACAACAAGCAGTACTAGTGGAACAGACAACTATTCAGCATGTGCAGCTATTTGCGAATGGTATTCTGGAATTTATAAATCCTTTGCAATACAAGCGCACATTAACGACAGACCGACATCAGTGACTCAATTAGTCAGCCCTTAAGCAATGTTTGCCTTAAAACATATTTTTTTGGTACTGATATGTTTGTTGACACACATACCCATTGAGAATGCGGAGGTTGTAAACAGAAGACGTATGTTAGAGTTGACAATGCAGAAGTCTTTGGTAACCTGATCTTTGTTCTCCTCAGTCATAGCAGCATGATACATCAGAACTCTCCCAGGTAGAATTTTTTTGAAGTACTGAAAAGCCGCTCCCAGATGATGCAACCTGGAGAACAAAATGAACCACTAGTACAGCAGGACGACAGATGCATCTACATGTAGATGTAGTTCACATCAGTTTGGTTGGCCTACCAAGGTTACAGCCCCACAATGGAATGAAAAAATAAGATTGTTGCAGCGAAGCTGGGCGATAATACCATCGGTGTACATGTAGGCTTGTTTGCATTGCACATGACATTCGAGAACAGGCTTCAAGTTTTGCGTCGACAAGGAAGGATTAATATTTGGTAATACAGTAGGATTTACTACAGCTTATCACAAGGGTAAGTATTGTAGAAGGATGCCAGCAGACCGCTAAGTAGTGTATAAACATAATTATGAAATCATTGGCTATGTATTTATTATAAAAATACAACTGAATGAGTGACATTACAATGTGAGTGAAATTATAATCTGCCTACTTACTGTCTAAAGAACACAATAGTCTTCTGGTTAATGTTCTGTAACCACGAGAGCGACTCACTCACGCTACTGTCTCCTGTCACATTAAATACTGAGTACCTAAAATAGATCAGCATTGGAAACTGCAGTATTCAGTGGTGAGGGTATATCAAGTCGAATATACACAATGATGGGTGAACTAAACATGAGCCACATCAGTGAACTATATCATTGGAGTTGAAGCTAAGTTGTGAATGCATATTGTCGCCTTCCATCCAATAGTTACACAGCCTTCTGCCTCCTACTTAATACTTGACAAATGCTTGTTAGTATGATAACATTAGTAGCGAGTGGTATATTATCTACCATTTTGTTTATCTTGATACATGTACAATACTGTTACATATACATACCTGATATTCTGACGCTCTGGAGAGGCCCTCACACACTGATAAGTAGGCATTTGAAGACTGTCAGTAACAGACGTTAGAACCTCGCTTGTGGCAGTAGCTGTCATAGCAACAAAAGCTACACTAGGGTGGTAAGTCCTGAAATGTCCTATCTTGCTGTAGCTGTCTCTAAAAGCCTGAGATCGTTTGTCTCCCTTACCCCTAAAAACATGAGACAAAACAATTATATAAATAAAATTGCAAGCATTATGAATGTTTTATTATTTTTACCTTACCTCCGTAGGTATTCAACCAAAGTCAAAATACACTTAAATACTATCAACTATGAGATGATGTACTAGATAAACTATAACTACTGAAACTTAGTGAGTACATAATCATCATTATTTTTAGTATCAAGGGGCATGCCAGGAGAAATAATTCTTTGCGTTGTTATTTCATCATCATTATCATTGCTTTTAAAACATGGATCAATTAAAATGATTAAACTTATTGGTTCAATACTAATCATACTGATGACTTTAACTTACCAGTTAACGACACAATGTGTTTCATCAACAAATAGATGTGAGACTTTCGGGAACTGACAGATATCTACAGCCTCTGTGAGAGTCTCTGGAGACAGGAAAATATGAGTAGTTGTCGATTCATCGAGGGCTTTCTCCAGATCTGACAGTGTCTTCACATAGACAGCTCCTTTGAGACCGGAATCTTGCATGCGTCTGCAGCTTGATTTCATCAGAGCAACTAATGGCATGATAATCAATACTTGAGACGTGAGACCTGCAAAAACAGTAGGTCATTATTAATGCGCTGTAGCTGCAGAGGAAAAACTATGTGCAATGAATATGGGTTATCCTTTCAATGTATGTTTCTTGCTGGCGCTAAATTATTTTAAACAATCATACATTATATCATACTGCTGTTCATGAAGGTCCCTGTGCACGTCAATCAACATGTATTGCATGCAGCGCACATGTGTGGTCTGTGGATGATGATTTCCACAATCAATATGAAATCATCAATCACACAAAATAAACATAGGTTTTGTATTATATTCTTGAGACACTTCACTAGACAACACAAAGTAGCAGCTTGCTCTTGGACAACAACAATGCCCCCCCCCAACAATCATAATAATCATTGATTAGATTCAATGCATGTGTGTTTACTTCTTTCTTTTGACTGATTTAGTAGCCTACATGAGGTGTTATCAATAGGTTCCTATGCCAGGCAAATACAGACCTATGTACTTATAAAAGGTCTTACTTTTTACAACTGTAGGAAACATAAAATAAATTTAATTCATTTAAAGACAGGAGGATGATGATGGTGGTGTGAATTGGGCAAGTCTTGGCAAGTAAGTAGTAGTCGATAGAAAGACAACTGGCATTGTCTTACACAGATGTATTGACAAGACTATATAATATAGCATATACACCTTAATATACACCTTAATATAGCATATACACCTTTGACTGTTCCAATGCCTTTTGACTCTTCTGAATCACTTTCCTACTTTCCATAGTTTCTCACCTTGTTTATGATAAGGAGCAAGCTGGTAGTTAATGCTCTTCCCCGAGCCAGTCGGCTGGACAATCACAGTATCCTCCCTATTCACTATGTGGATCAGGGATTCTCTCTGATGATCACGAAGCTCCAACACTCCCAAGAGTTGCAGATGAGGTTTCAAATAATCTAACATGACAGGTGATGGTGATTATCAATGATTAATACTGGATAAACAATCAGTCATTACGAAAAGCTGAAAATATGAAGCATTTCGGAAATGAACATGTAGAGTTCCACAGTGCTTTGTGACATAACGACACCACAAACCACATGTATCATATATTTCTTTTAATTTCTTAAATAAATCAATGTTATTGAATGTTAAAAATGGCATCAACTATATTTGAATGCATATAATGACTGTTTATAAACCAATTATTTTGGAATAAACATGAGTTACTTTATTTCCCCTCATCACTTCTTCCCTCTGTTGACCTTTTGAACCCATGACATCCCATAGGCTGTGTTTCGCTCGCTCCGCTCGCCCCGCCTCCAATATGACATCACAGCCTATAAGCATAGGCTAGGT
>ERZ1740059.1843-NODE-1843-length-10575-cov-6.146673_pt1 | contig 10575 bp, 11 predicted proteins | sample MGYA00581744_ERZ1740059 | MGnify/ENA primary metagenome ERZ1740059 (study PRJEB43018, sample SAMN04849738) | marine metagenome | isolation source: floating plastic debris | place: Pacific Ocean | collected 2008-08-28 | study: EMG produced TPA metagenomics... | reverse complement strand
GATCTTTTTATTTATTCTAATTATTTATATGTTTTTAAGTATTTAATTCAAAATTACCCCCTTTAACCGAAATTAACGAAGTTACAGGCTTTAAGCCAGGAGTAGTCAGGGTTTTCTTTGCACCAAATACAAATACTTGGGAAGAGCAGCCATTACTACTAGTCTTAGAAACTCCTGAAACAGAGCTTACAAATAAACTTTCTATTATTTTGCCTTTCTCAGATAAAATAGTCACTAGGAAGGAGTTCTATCAAGAAATTAATAACTTATACAACAACCTCCATAAACCAATAGGAACTGAATATGAGGCTAGTGCACAAAAACTATATACTTGGCTAATTCAGCCAATCAAACAAGAGCTGGAAGAACAAGGAATTGAAAACCTTGTGTTCAGCCTTGATCGTTGTTCAAGTCATCTGCCTTTAGCAGCTCTTGTTAATCCAGATACAGGAGACTTTCTTATAGAAGAAGGATATAGTGTAGGGCTCATTCCACAAAAAACACCTGAGAACTATGAATATGAGTATATTGAATTGAAGGATTCCAACCTCACCTTTCTTGGCAACACAAATAGATTACCAGGAGTCAAAGATGAATTGGAAAGAGTGCAGAACATATGGGCACAAAAAGAGTTAACTCATTTCAACGAGACTAATCAACCAGAAATACTCTCAGATAGAAATCATATTGGTTTTTCTATTAAAACTAGCTTTAAAGCTTTTATGGGAAAAGAATTCACAAAAGAGACCCTAACACAAATTTTAAATTTCAAGTTTTCAGAAAGCTACCAGCTTAATAATCCACCCAGAATTTTGCATATTGCAACTCATAGCGTTTTCAACGCTGATAACCCTGAAGAATCGTATCTCGAACTTGGGAATAGAGAAACTGGCAGTGACAATTACTATTCTTTTAGTGAATTCAAACAACAAACTATTGATGACATTGAACTGTTTGTCCTTAGTAGCTGTGAAGCAATTATTAGTGATGACATTACAGAGAAATGTGATAGTAAACTAATAAAAGACAATGAGGGTACATTGCATAATAAGGATGCGGAAGAGCGTGATAATAGTGATGACTTATTAGGTTTTGCAGGGCTTGCCCATGAATTAGGTGCGAAGGCTGCTCTTGGGACTCTTTGGGACATTGATGATCGAGAAACGCCAAAGCTAATGGAAAGATTTTATATAAATCTTTCAGTTCAAAACTCTACAATCATTAGTGAGAAAGGAAAGGTGATTAAAGCAGAAGCTTTGAGGGAAGCACAGGTGTATATCATGTCACGAGAAGACACCAAACATCCTTATTATTGGGCAGCTTTCTCTATAGTTGGCAGTCCTTGGTAAAAAGGGCATATTGCTAAGTTATGATCATGAGTACTTTAATCTTGCTCTCTAATTACACACACTTGCATATTATAAATATCAGAAACCACTGACTTAGTCTCGATAAAGAAACTAGTTGAGAATAATTCTTGTAGAGCATCACCCCACAAGCCATTCTCAGTTCCGAAGAAATATATTCTTTCAATAGCCAACTTTTCTGGTGATAAATCTGCGTTGTTCTGATTAATATGCTCAATTCCCATACGAATTTCGTCTCGATTAACTCCATTTACAGATAGAGACATATCCCCCAGTACTTGAAAAGTATAAGTTTGTGACGGAATATCCATATCTTCTTTTTCCTCTTGAGGAAACTGTCTTTTCATAGAAATTGTATAGCTATACTCTTTGCCAGGAGAAAGATGTAAGTCATTAGGCTTAAAGAATTGAATAACGTTTACCGAGCCCAACTCTTGATATTTCCGAGTGAATCGATGTGTATCCAAATTTTCATAGGAAACCTCTTCAGTGTCTGAACCAACCTCTTGAATCAGAATTTTATCTATATAATCGTAAGCATTTAGAGATTGTTGTAACTTCCATATGAAAACTGGTTCAGTACGCCAAATTTGGCTCATGTCAGCAGCATCACTGGGCCACAAAGAACAAATTTGACCTCGTGTTCCTGATCCTCCAGGTTTTCTACCAAACAATCTTTCATACAACTTTGATAGTCCTTTATGAATTCTCCTACTCAGGCTTTCCACACCTCTAGAATTTGAAGTAATTGTAGAAGTTGAATTACTCAGACTATTAGCCACGGCAGAGGTTTCAGAGCTACCTATAATGAAGCAAGCTATAAAGAAAACTTTTGCAACAGATAGACCAATTATGAAATTCTTATTCCACATCACACACTATCTCTTAATAAACAACAACTTCTGATAATTGAAAAATAGAAACCAAAATGCAGTAATCGGTAATATTATAGGAATAACTATCAAAAATACGCTATAAGCATGGATACAAAAGATAGTATATAACCCGCAAAATATCAAAGGCTTTATCAAAAGCACATGTTTCTTATTAGGCTCTAAAGGGATTTTTGATTTCACAGAAAAAATTTTCCCTGACAAACCAAAGACTACTGTTATTCCTACAGCCATATGTAATGGCAATATCACTAGCCAATGTTGATGCAGAATATGATGAACAAAGTAGGAAAGACCTTCGCCTCCAGTAAAAGTTTTACGTAACAACGCACTCGAAGGGTAGTCTTTCTGCAACCTATTTCGCCAGAAAGATATTGCCATAGGAGCAGAAAACGTATCTTCAGCTTGTTCATAACCTCCAGCAGCAACAATTACTATCTGATTTTCAAAATCAATTGAATCACCTAGACCGTTGTCTTCTAAATTTTTGTCATCATTAAGTCTGCGTGCTGGCACATAACTATATACATCTTTAGGTGAGATTGAAAAATCAATAACTGTGTTCCGCCGAAATGTTGGATGTGAGATTTTATAGAAAATAGAATTCCTATAATTCTCTGTGTTGCTTTCAAGGCTCTTTTGGATAAAACTATTAACACTTGCCTGTAAATTTCCTGTCACACTTGAACGTGAGTTTTCTGATGCGTGCTGCTTAAATTGCCCTTTGTACATAGGATCTTGAAGTTTTTGAGCAAGCACTAACAAATAGGAGAAATGACAATACCCTTCACAAATTCCTTGACTAGTATTAAGGTCAATCTCCCAAAAAGGAGCTTTCCAGTCATCAACACTAGCATCTATAGCCCAACTAGAATCTCGAACCGTGTTGCTTATATTCAATGGTTTTCCATCTAGATCTTTTCTAGTGGCTAATATAATCCAAGAATTATCAGCTATGGACTCAAGAGATTCTCGTAAATAGTGATCATCTTCATGAGGTTCAACAAAAAGAAAATCTAATCCTAAAACAGACGTATGTTTTGCTTTCAGTTGGTCGACTATTTGCGCTAAATATTTTCTATCAATTGGATAATAATTCCTTGCATCAACTTTTGCTTCTTGAAGGGAGTCATAATCAACTGCAATCAAGGCGACAGGAGGGATATGATCGTCTAGTGGATTATTTGAGACCCTTTCCAATACATAAGATTTATAGGCCGCTTGCATGAGAAATCGAACATCAAAAAAAATCTCTTGTAGTGGCGTCAAAAGATATAAGAATAGGGACACAAGAGTTAACTTCAAGATTTCATGCCTTTTCAAGAAATAACTCTTTCGAATTCTCTTAAAAAGTGATGGTTCAAATGCAAAAAAATCTACTACTTCTAGAGAAGAACAGTAGAGAGATGGTATTAGATATGCAGAAGGGAAGGAATCTTCTTGATTCTTAAGAAGATTCCTTGCTGCCCAAAAAGCCTCCTTAAGATTTTTATATTCATTTTTTTCTGTCAAATGAGAGAATAGATTATCGATAAATGAGAGTGCTGCAGATTCCTCAGTTTTTCTTGTATTGTGCCCATGATAAATTACCTCTCGCATTATAATGACTTGGTTAACCCCATTCATTAAGGATGCCTTACATAAATCTAAACCAGAGCACGAGTTAAAAATAACAGTGTGTAGCCCTTTTTCCTGCACAGCTTTCTGAAGGATAGGCTCAATATCTGCCATAGGTATTTTTACAAACGGTGATAATTGCAAAACTCCGTTCAAATTTTCGTTTTCCTCACTATGCCCAGCAAAGACTAATATGTCTAAATAGGAATGTCTGTCTATATTAGACTGTAAATCTTTTAAGAAATATCTACGCCCAGATTCAGGACTATTTGGGAAGACAAGTGATTCAACATTAGCTCGATCTCGAACACAATTCTTGATTATCTCATAATCAATTCTCAAAGCTTTGTTTTGTCTGTTTTCTCCAGATATAACCAGAATATTCTTTTTGCCAGTATCTACTGGCAAATGATTTGGTAGGACTCTTTTGGTCTTACCTGATCTAAGGATATATACTTCTTGATACTCCTGTCTAGAGAAAGGCTGCCATGTTTCCCAAGGTAATCTTTCCAGCTTTTTTCGCTTTTGATCATCATTAGGGTCTTCGCATCTTATATCGACAACTATAGTGACAGTCCTAATCTCTTTACGAACATCTGGTTCTTCAAGATGAGATCTAAAATCAGAAAGAGGGGAATTTATCCATTTATAGAATGCTGCTTTAAATTTGTCTTCCTCATCATTAACCTTCTTTCGATATCTTTTTCTGATTTTTCCATTATCAGGGTATTTTTTTGGAAAATCAGTGTGCGTACCTTCAAGTACTACTTCTTCTTCATATTCATTGTAAGCATTATGATACGCATCCTTCCATGTTTTATACTTTGTGTCTAATTCTTGAGCATAATCAAAACTATGCTTAGGTGATATTTCTTGTAATGGCTCATAGCTACTACCAGACCAATAGTAAATATCGGCTTCACATTTTTCCGAAGTCAACATAGTTATCTTCAGTTTATATGTTGACTCTAAACCTAAATCCTTGCTCTGCGATGTCATGAACTTCGATATGGTTGTTAACAAAAGAACCCAATTTATATTGCCTAGACAGATAGTCTGAAATATCCTTACAAGGATCGCCTGCTATTTTATCCGTACAAATCCAGGGAAATCAATCAGTTTTGGATGTCTCCGTACCTGGAGCAAGTGATGTCAGTTGTTCCTCTAGACCTTCGTATATAACCTTAATAGAAAGAGCCTCTTCCAAAGATTTTGCTTTAAAGAGAACATGGAAATCATATTTTGGTTTATCGGCTATCGACTCAGCTAACAGGTTTAAAGTATCTAAACTCATCACGCTAATACCTGACTTTCTCGGGAAAGGCTCAGTAGACCGATTCAAGGCTACTAGAAAAGACCAGAACGCAGAACTCTTGTCAGTAGTGATTTCTTGAACTACTGTATTAGTGCTAGTTGAATCTGGCCAGGCAGCAATTAAAATCTCAAATTCAGAACTATTATTGATCTTAGCTTTCCGATATGTTTGCAGTGCCATATCTGGAATTTCTATTTCTTCTTGTAACTCGTTAAGCAAGTCTCGTAAAGACTCACTATATTCTTCATGGTTATTATCAACCGTCGCTGAATTTAGAAAAGGTGAATCAACCAGTTCCCTTACAGGTTTTGGAGTGGACCAACCGTGCTTGCGTTGATATGGCTCTAGCACACCTTTCTTAAAGAATTCAAAACTAACTTTCTCTTCTAAAGGCCAGTTTTCTAGCCTTATACGCTGTAAAAATTGAAAAAGATTTGTTGTGTCAGCAATTGAATCGAGATTAATTTCTGTTACTGGATCAGATGTGCCAACTATCTCTTTAAACCCTAAAATTTCAGCGTGATCTAGTTTATCCTCAAACTGAACAGGTACATAAGCTATTCGCTTCTCCTCTGAAACATCAGCAGGGATCGTAAAAGTCGTTTGTCCGGGCAGTACAGGCCTACATTCCAATTTACCTACCCATGGAACTATTAAGTCTCCAATATCTCGTATGCCTAAAAGCTCAAGATTCCAGCTATCGCTAGCATCCAGGTTGCTGTCTATTTCAAACCATTTCAGATACCGGTGAACTGCATATACAGCCAGTGTATTCAGATAGACCCTTTTAGACAGTTCTCTATTTTGATATTCAAGGGCAAAGCGTGCTGCGAAGTCATGAGCCTTTAACCCTAGAGGAATTGTAATCGGAGAGAAATCTTGCATAGTACACCTTTAATTTCACTACAGTTCAATTGAGCTAAAACAAAAAGACATTTATTAAATATCAGACCAATATTAAAGTCACATCAGGGCGTTCACTAAACTCTTTACTCGCCATCAAAGGATCTATATATCTCTTGCAAACAGGGTTTACATTTTGCCTCCCAATGCGACTTTAGTGTTTGATAGTTAATATTAAATTCTCGGCTTAAGCTTGAGAATCTATCCGCAGGATCATTAAGTAATCTTCTCTCACTCAGTATCTGACAATGGCATTTTTTATTTTTCTTAGGCGAAAGGTTTCGCAGTAGCTTATCAGGATCACGTCTGATGTACTCTTCGATTTGAGCTAGCGTTTTAGCTTTTTGCGTTCTTTCCAAACTCTCGATATAGGCATCTAGCCCACTCAATGTAATTGCTTGTAAATTAGAATCAGACATTTGTTCCACCCAAGAAACTTGACTCTCTGAATCTGAAAAAACTACTTGGTCGAGACTTAGAATTTCATATTTTTTCTTCTGAGGTATGTATAAATCTTGAACTCGTCTTGCCAAATAGCTGTTTATCCATATCAATAAACTCTCTTCAACTGATTTATTAGGCTGTTGCTTAAAGCGTTCAATATTTCTTATAAACCATTCAAATGTCTTATCTAGGGCTTCAAGGTAGTCCGGATGCTTGCTTCGATATAAGCTCGGATGTCGTACTATTTTGCTAAGGATTCTTTCAATTACTCGACGACGTTCAGTAGCATCTAACTGTACTCGTTCAGTAACTTTCAGGATTAGCGATTCAAGGGTTTCACTTGGCTTCATAAATTGAGAACTGCCCTAAAAAAAAACTACGTATATATTTGTGTCTGTTCCTCTCATATTTTTTCATTTTCTCCTCAAGTTTTCTATTCATAGAACGTACAATTGCATCCGCATCCAAGTCACCATTTTTTCTTACCTTACGACGTAATTCATCTTTGATCTCATCCCAAAGATCTTCCCAGGCCTCGGCATAAACGTCTCCGCTATACTTCTTAATCCCTGGCAAAGACTGAATAATTTTTCTTAGCTTCCTTAGCACATCATGTTCCACTGTGGAAGATCTACCAAGTGGGGCCTTACTTTTGGAAGCACGTTTATAAAGTATTTCTGTGACTAATTGCCGAAGGCCAGCGCTTAGGAGAAGACTTTCAATATTAGGTTCTAGGCTAGGGATCAATCTTCTTTTGTGAAGCTGCAACAATTCACTGTCCTTTATACCTTCTGAGGACATAGAGGCTTTAGTATCATGAAAGGCCTCATCAAAAAAGTCAGCCTTAAAAGCATTACCAGTAACTATCGCTGAGTAAAATGATTTAGAGAATTGGATCGCTGCCCTGTCTTTAATAGCATGAAGACTACCAATTGAATAATCAACAACCCTACCTACCCATGATGCTTGTTTTGCTGAATAACAAGCATTAAGAACAACGCACTCTAAATGACCTTGGATTTTAGGTTGAGAGAATAAATCCACTAAATTATGTCCCTTAACACTTTTACCCGCCTGATTTTCATCAGCAAATACGAGCTCAAAATCTTCTCCATGGCCACAAAAATGTATAATTTGTGGCCTATGGCCACGAATAGCAGGAAGAATCTGCCCTGGTTCTATGTCTATTTTGACTTCCACATTAAACGTTACGTTTTGGATACCTTTTCCTAAGATCTCCTTTATAGCTTTGACCTCCTCAAGGAGATCAAGCTGCTGTGTGTCTCTAGGATTGACAGCTAAGATCAACACGTTCTTAATGAAAGGCATTAGATACCTTTGATCCTCCATTTAGATGAACCCGTAATACTTAATCAGACGTAATTCGATTTTTTATGAAACGAATCTGGGAAATATTAGGACGAATTTTCAGCTTGAACTATCTTACGCTCCCACCTGCAGGTCATTTTACGCTCCATACCCCATTAAAAAATCAAGCTGGATGCTATCTAAGCCCTGCTTATCAAGGGATTTTCTTAAAAGGGACCACTCCTCCTTCAAGAGGAGTGGTCCCTTTTAAGTGCTACGAAAATGCGTCTTATTTTTACGTAAATTTACATAGCTGTCAAAGAATCATCATCTGAGAGTTGCATCACAACGATAGAAGTCCGCATGATTGGAGATTTGCCATATAGTTCTCCATCCGCTAGAACAGCCCCCCACAAATTTGCATCATACAAATCTGTATCCATAATTTGAGCCCCTTTCAAATTTGCTTGGCGCAAATCAGCTGCCTCCATTCGTACAATGAGTACCTTAGCTTTCTCAAGACTCACTCTCTGCAAATTTGCGCCTGTAAGATTAACCTTAAATAACATTGCACCTACTAAATTTGCACCTGCAAGATTAGACTCATGAAAGTCTATGGCTTCTAGATTAGAGTAACTAAGATCAATACCCTGTAGATCCATTCCTTTTAAGGCACAATCCTTCAAAGTAATACCTCTAAAATTACGCTCTCCAGCCTTAAGTTTTTCTACAAACTGATCAGGTAACATAGGTTTTTCTCCTTTTATCTATTGGTGGCATTACAACGATTGATTTAGTGGTTAATAAAACAAACTTAAGCAAAACGGACATCATCAAGCACTCTTATTTTTGGCTAAAGTAAAGATTGAAGATCAACTTAATTAAGACAAAAATCAGGATTATAAACGCAACTTTTCTAAAGTATCTGAGCTCATTAATTTATGGCATCATCTTTTCTACTAAAAGGATAAGATTCTTTCTGCCAACAACCTTTACAGTACTTTTAACATCAAGGGTTTCATCTTTTATTCCCTGAGCACGCCAGGAAGTCCCGTGATAATTGACTCGGCCACGTTTAAGAGGGGTTATCCGTACCTCTACAGTTGCTTCAGCATCTATCCAGTGAAAGGCATTTGGAAAAATTGGTGTTGTTTTTTCGACATCCCTAACAGGACGATATCCTCGTATTTTCTGAAACATAATATAAGCCATAATTACCTACCTTTTTTACTAAAAACTGAGATTGTTTCTTCGGCTCTTAGTAGCCTTTTGATTGAAAACTCATATTAATTAGTCAGGCTGAATTTGAGTTTTTATGATTTTTCAAAAACGAATCGAAATCTCAAAAAAAATCAAGACATGTTTGACGCATCACTACTACTTTCTGCAACACAGCTTTGCGTCAAATAGTCTTATTGTTTAGTCAAGCCTTTTCAAGATTTTTATGAAACGAAAACCATTTCTTTTCTAGTAAGGAGGCTGGACTGCCCCTCCAGCTAATGATTTCAAATGAATGTGCCTAGTTAAGGATGCCTTTGTATAAATTTTAACTAGAGAATATTGGCTAAACGCCAGTTAAATCAATTTAGGTTAATATTCATCAATCATGAAGAAAATTTGCGCATCCTAAAATGAAGCATTAAGGTCTTGCTCAGCATTTAGAGGCATAATGCGCTGCTGAACATTTGGGATGTTGGCCTCTAGCTCTTCTACGCCTTGCCTATCCATAGCTCTTTAAACTCGGTATATCGAACGCCTCTATTCCTGACAGTTACCTGATAAAATCGGCAAGTTATAAATTGTGACGCGGCCTTGGGTGTAGAACTTCGTAGCTATGTATATATCGACAATTTGCAACCACAGCACGCTGCTTATATGGGCAGCGTTTCTATTGGGTTTTTGCCACTTCCAGGTGATGCTTCTCTGTGGATTGAAATTTCCCCTGGTATTGAAATCAACCGCATTACCGATGTGGCCCTAAAATCAGCCGTTGTTACTCCAGGTGTGCAAATGGTAGAGCGCCTCTATGGGTTGCTCGAAATTCACTCCGGTAGCCAGGGAGAAGTGAAGGCGGCAGGGCGAGCGATTTTAGATGCCCTGGGGGTGCAAATGCGCGATCGCTTAAAGCCGCGTATGGTGTCTAGTCAGGTGATTCGTAATTTGGACCCGCACCATGTTCAGCTGATTAACCGCACCCGCCGCGGCAATATGATTTTGGCTGGTCAAACGCTGTATGTTATGGAGGTAGAGCCAGCGGCCTATGCCTCTTTAGCGGCGAATGAGGCGGAAAAGGCGGCTCAGATTAATATTTTGCAGATTTCATCCATTGGTAGCTTTGGTCGACTTTATCTGGGTGGGGCTGAGCGAAACATTTTGGCAGCGGCGCGGGCGGTGGAGGATTGTTTGGCGAATGTACCTGGTCGCGATCGCAACACCCTCAAGCTCGAATAGTCCATGCATATAGTCAGCACTCGCTAGACTACATCTTTCTGTGCAATGAGAATGGGGATACTTTTCTCAAATAGAAACTCGCTATAGTCAGCTAGGTCATCTATGCCGAGGCTAGATAAGCAAATCTCAGCCACCAGCCAAACAACAGCTCTGCCCATCAAAAATCTCCATCGGATAGTCATAATACGCTTGTGAATCGACTACTGAATCGTAGGGAACCCTCAAGTTAGGCAGACCATAATGGGCGTTATGGAGCAGATTGTTTGCTCAACACCCG
>ERZ1740059.1842-NODE-1842-length-10576-cov-8.134303_pt1 | contig 10576 bp, 11 predicted proteins | sample MGYA00581744_ERZ1740059 | MGnify/ENA primary metagenome ERZ1740059 (study PRJEB43018, sample SAMN04849738) | marine metagenome | isolation source: floating plastic debris | place: Pacific Ocean | collected 2008-08-28 | study: EMG produced TPA metagenomics... | reverse complement strand
ACTACCAAATCTCCCTGTGAGGTACGCTCTAATTTCCAATCCGGATTTGCGCGACATAGGTCATAAAACTGACTCGATGTGAATAGTGCCGTGGCAGGCATCCTCAGTATGGACTGTGTCATGGCTCAATCCAATTAACATTAAGAGCATTAAAGGCATTTTAGCGTTTGCAATTGCCTTGTGCGCCTGATAATGGCGGTCATCTCATAAGATAGGCAGGTACAATCCAATTTTCCCCCGCCTGATGCCCAAATGGTTTAACACAGCTGGCCCCTGCAAAGCAGATCTCCACTATATGCTGTCGCCCCTAGCTCGGCTACCCCAGCTAGAGCGACTGGTCATGCAACAGGGCTACTTCGTTATCCATGCACCCCGACAAACGGGCAAAACCACCACCATGCTAGCCCTGGCCCACCGGCTCACCGCTAGCGGTAACTACACCGCCGTCATGGTCTCCGCAGAAGTCGGTGTCGCCTTTCCCCACGACCCCGGTGCTGCTGAAAATGCCATGCTCGGCAGCTGGCGAGATCGTGCCGAAAACCATTTACCCCCTGAACTATATCCACCCATTTGGCCCGATGCAGCCTCGGGACAGCGTCTGCAATCTGCTTTGAGAGCCTGGACCAAAGTATCCTCCCGCCCTCTGGTCATTTTTATTGACGAGATCGACGCCCTACGGGACGAAACCCTAATTTCTGTGCTGAGACAGCTCCGCTCCGGCTATCCTGATCGCCCCCAGGGCTTTCCCCAGTCCCTGGCTTTAATAGGTGTGCGCGATGTGCGCGATTATAAAATAGCCTCCGGCGGCAGCAGTCGCTTAAATACAGCCAGTCCGTTTAACATCAAAATTGCATCCCTAACCCTACGAAACTTTACCCATGGTGAAGTAGCAGACTTGTATGGACAACACACCCACGAGACGGGGCAAAATTTTGAACCAGATGCAATCGACGAAGCGTTTGAGCTTACCCAAGGGCAACCCTGGTTAGTGAATGCATTAGCTAAGGAAATTGTCGAAGAGTTAGTTCCCGATCCAGCTCTATCTATTAAGGCGGACCATGTTAAAACCGCCAAAGAAATTCTAATTCAGCGTAAGGAAACTCATCTTGATAGTTTGGTCAGTATTTTACGAGAAGATCGGGTTCGGGCTGTGATTGAACCCATGCTGGCGGGGCATGAACTGGGAAATATCCCCGATGATGATCGACAGTTTTTGATCGATTTAGGCCTAGTTGTGCGTAGTCGAGAAGGGGGATTAACTCCGGCAAATCCTATCTATCGAGAAATCTTACCCAGGATATTAGCCAGTGGAGCCCAGGATAGTTTGCCAATGATTCGGCCCAGCTGGCTCACACCCGAAGGAACATTGGATCCAGACCAACTGCTGCAAGCATTTCTGAGTTTTTGGCAACAACATGGACAACCGTTGCTTAAAAGCGCTCCCTACCATGAGATTGCCCCCCACCTAGTGCTAATGGCCTTTCTCCATCGAGTGATCAATGGTGAGGGTACCCTAGAGCGCGAATATGCGATTGGTTCTGGCCGGATGGATTTATGTCTCCGCTATGGGGAGATAACATTAGCCATTGAGTTAAAAGTATGGCGAGACGGTCGACCGGACCCGCTGACTCAGGGCCTAGAACAGCTGGATTACTATCTGTCGGGTTTGGGGTTAACAACTGGTTGGTTAGTGATTTTTGACCAACGTTCGGGGCTGGGTGCGATCGCAAATCGCACTACAACAGAATCAGCAATTACTCCTGAGAAACGGACGATTATAGTTGTTCGAGGATAGTTCCGTGGGGCTCTGAACATGTAAGTATCCAGAATTGCTTTTGCCTAATCCACGCCCCAGGCATCTAAGAGCGCTTCCGCTCGTTCAGCTTCAGTGTCATTGTCCTGGGCGCGATACAGTCGCTGGGCCTGCTCTAGGGCATCCACGGCAGCCTCACGACGACCCTGCCCCCATAATGCCAGGGCCAGGTTATAACGCGCCCCAGCATCATCGGGAAACTGACGGACAATTTGCCGATAGGAAATCACGGCTCGAATATACTGCTCTCGCTCCAATAGCAAGACACCTAACGCTGCCTGGGCCGGGACAAAAGTTGGATTGCCATCAACGGTCTCTTCAAAATGGATAAAGGCTTCGCTGTCGTCACCGCGGTCCTGTAGCAGCAGCGCTAGCTGGTAGTGGCTTTCCCAATCGCGGGGGTTAACGCCAACCGCACGTCTGAGGGATTCTTCGGCCTGGCGTAGTCGTCCTTTGTGGAGCCAAATTTTGGCCAGGTTGCCGTGGATGCTGCCGCGATTATTGTCGATGCGCAGCGCCCGCTGGAGGGGGGCTAGGGCATCGTCAAAGCGTTCTTGCTGAATGTATAGAAGACCAATGGCTTCGTAGACCTGGGCGTTGTTGGGGGCCAGTCGAGCGGCTTCTTCGAGGGCATTGAGGGCCGTACCGTACTCGTCTAGCCGCAGTAGCATATTGCCGAGCCCTAAATAGGCATTGGCTTCATTGGGGGCCATGCGGGTAATGGCCCGGTAGGCGTCGGCCGCTTCGGCGTAGCGCTCCGCCTGATATAGGCTGTGGGCCAGACCATAGCGAAATGAAACGTTGCGACTGTCGCGGTCAATGGCCTGACGATAGCTTTCGACCGCTAGCTGGAAGTCGCCCTTGAGGATTTGTAGGTAGCCGATGCCGGAGTAGAGGCGGGCATTGTTTCGGTCAATGGTGAGGGCGTCTTGGTAGACTGCGATCGCAGCTGAATAATTTTCATTATCCACATGTTGCTGCGCCGTCTTCAGGGCTTCGTTGACTCGCTCCTGATCGGCATCAGACAGCTCACTCAGCTCAAGGTCGCTAGCGGGCTCCTGGGCCACCAGCACGTCTGCAAAAACATCAGCCGGCTCAACCGCGTTTGCTGCTGCCATGGGCAAAAGCCAGAGCGCACCCACCAAGGCCGCAACCAGTCGTCCCCGACCAGAGGGCTTTACCGTCGGTATAGTAATGATGAACATCACAATATAAGTCTCCTAGCTCACTCCAATGACCCTGCCCTGAGCGATTGCGACCGAACACCCCCTAGGGTGGATGTCGTAACATAACGGTGCTGTCAACGGGATAGTCAATGATTTTAGCAACTACCGATACACTTCAAGGACAAAATATTAAACAATATTTGGGAATTGTCACAGCTGAAGTGATCTATGGTAGCAACATGCTACGGGACTTCTTTGCCGGTCTCCGGGACTTTTGGGGTGGTCGCACCGGTTCCTACGAACGGGTTTTTGAAAAAGGTCAGCAGGATGCCCTGAAGGAATTACAGGATCGCGCCCAGCAGCTAGGAGCCAATGCCGTTGTGGGTGTTCAGCTCAAAACCGACACCATCAACTTAGATGAGACCGGTGTGCTGATGCTGATTACGGCCAGTGGAACGGCGGTCAAGATTTAGGGACTCAGGCTGGGGAAAGCGGCAGGATGACCTGCAAAGCGGCAGGATGACCTGCAAAGCGGCGGGACGAGCTGCCGCCATTAGCCCTCCTCAGGACTAGGGGTTCTAGGATAGGGAATCTGGTGCCGAGTGCAGGCTTTTTTGATGCGTAAAATCAGATCGGTCTTATAGATAAACTCATCTCGAGCATCCATGGGGTAGGCCCTGAGTTTTAGATGGGTGGCCCAGGTTTCCTCTGAAACGGCCACCATCACCGGTAGCTTTAGCTGGGTATAGCGACTGCTATAGGCGGCTTGGTAGAGGATTTCGACGGCCAGTTCGATATCGGCCTCGTGGGAAAAGTAAAACTCAGTCACCACCTGGGCTTCGAGCTGACCGCTGTTGGCATTGGAGATGGGGTTAGTCCAGGTGGTGTTGTGGGGAATGGTGACGGTATTGTCATCGGGGGTTTGTAGGCGCAGTCCCCGCAGGCCGTAGTCCACCACTTCACCATAGTGCTCGCCAATCTGGATGCGGTCGCCCATGCGAAACGGCCCTTCAAATAGGTTGACCACGCCCGCAATGATTGAACCGGCATAGTCTTTAAAGGCAAATCCTAGGGCTACGGCCAGGGCACTGGTGAGGGCGATCAGGTTAGCTCCCGTCAGGTTTAGGAACAGCTTGAGTAAATAGCCCACCGTAAACACCAGCACCATGCCCTTGAGAAAGGGGACTGATTGCTTGATGATGAGCCTAAATCGGCGCGGTACGTTTTCGGACAGGGCATTAGCGGTACTGCGAATCAGAAATAGCAGCCCATAGGCGATGATGCCGGCAAGACAGGCTTGCAAGATTACCGTCAGGGTGGGTTCTTTAAATAAAGATTCCAGCGCCTTAGTGGGAATGTCTTGAGCCATGGCTCGGGGCGTTCCTATGACCGTCTGGGTTAAAACCGCGGCGGCGGTGGCGGCGGTGGCGGTGGCGACTAGCTTAGCCATGGTTCTCCACTATGCTTTGCCGATTAAAAAATTGTTATTGCCCAATTCGCTATAAAGCTTTGGGTAATGGGCCGGATGTACGCTAAAGCGACGACCACGCTGCAAAATGATGCCCTCGCGACGCAGTACCTGTAAGCGGGACCGGATGTTGCGTTCGGCTTCGCCGAGGCTATGGGCGAGATGCGATCGCGTCATTTCGCGATGGATCAGCAAGGAATGCAGCAAGTAGCGATCCATTGTTTCTAAGGTCATTAGCCCCGGTAGCGTGGGTTTGGCCGGTAGCAGCTCAATTAGGGTGGCTTCATCTGCGATCGCACCCTCATCCGTCAAAGACTCAGCGCGTATTTTCAACGATTTTAACCATACCTGGGCCGCCGTACTGCCAATGCCATCCGTGGTACTAGCCAAACTACTCCAATAACCGTCACCGGGGGCCGCAATTTGAACCATGGGCCCCGTGGCCTGGGTTTCTAAATCAGCCTCTAGTAGCGGTGTTAACCAAGTTTCCAACTCTGGCCCAGATAGCTTTGGCAGGGCAACCACCTGTTCTAGATAGGCACTCACCTGACAAACTCGCTCCAAAAAAGCCCAAGCCCAGTGATTACAGCCAAACACCCAAAATCGCGATGGATCTTGGGTGCTGAGGCTTTGCAAATATTCAATTCCCTCCCATCCCTGAATACAGCGAAGAAAACACTGCTCTAAACTGGACACCACCATGATGGTGGGCACATGGTTATCAAGATCTGTTTGGGTGACCGGTGTGGCAATTTCACCACTCGAGGCCTCATTATTTTGCCCTAGCTCTCGCTTCAGGTGCTGAGGCAGGGTTAATGGATCTGGAGGGCGTTGATAGCCGCCTAAAAAAAAGCGCACCTCACAGTCAGGAAACTCCTCGTGCAGGCTGGCCTTCAGAATGGGGCCAATGTCTTCAACCGGTCGTCCTAACACCACCAAACTATTATTTTCAAACTCAGGATTTGCTTGCCAATCCTGAAGCGCTGGGAGCAAAGCTGAGCGAATCGTTGTCTGATAGGGTTGGGGGACGGGCAATTTTGTCACCCGTTCACCCAGTCTGTTGCCAATGCCCGGTGGCACATCCACTAACGTTTCGGCCGGTTCAGGACTAGCCGACTGAGAAACCCTGGCTGGAATTGTCCGTAGAAAAGAGGAAACCTGTTTCCTCAACATGATGAACCTGTAAGAACTGCAGCCATCCTACCGCTCTTTGTTCATTTCCCCATGTTACGAGACAGCGAGTGCTGACTAAACTAGGACATTAAGACGCCAATGTGACCAACGCTATAGTTGTGTCTGCTGAGAGAAAAATTAACTAAGAGAGTATGCTCTCTCCATAGACAAAATGTTTCAGATTGGGTAAATCTCTACGACTGATGCAAAAACGGTAGGACAAACCACAAAGGAGCCTTTTCCTCTAAGGTGACCCGAGCCGTTGCGTGCATTCCCCCCAAGGGAATCATATTCAAACTGCTCGCCGACCACTTATAACCGCTGCTGGTACTAGAATCAGGCGTCAGTTCTATCAGCACCTCAATAGTTGTTGGTGCCGCCGGATCTTCCAACTGTCGGACACCATCTACGGTCATCACCGATGGCAGAGACACGTTACTCACTTTACCCTCTATGCCACCGGCTGCCTGCTTATTACCTTCCACATCAGGAATCAGCAGTACATCCATACCCGGCTCAATCTGGGCCAACTCTCCGGTGGGAAAATGAGCCACCCCAACCAGCTCACCTGATTCACCCTCAGCATAGGCCAAAATCGCGTGGCTGCTGGTTGTTACAGGAATGCGACCTTCACACGCCCAGAAAATTGCTGCTCCTAAAAGCCCACCAATTGTTGCGAGGGGTAGCCAACTACGGGGAGAAACAATCTGCATCAGCTGATCGAGCTGCTCCGGCGAAGACAGCCGCTCTAGAGCTTCTTGACGAAAGATACTGCTGTCGCCCATTTGACCCCTACCTCAACTACGAACAACACCTTCTATCACCTTCAAACATCGTATTGAACTGATGCGAAAGTTAAAGTTTCTAGACTTTTTCCAAGCCTAATATGACCGATTGACCGCAATTCTAGCAGCAAATTCTTAAAACTAAGGTGACGCTCAGGAAAATCTCATAATTAGGCGTGTATTTAACCCGCATCCATGACAAACAGCGCTTATTCCTGAGAAGACCCTTAAAACTCTCTTTAAAGCTAAACGCATTGTTAAAAACTTCTTAGAAAATAGTAATAGTGCGTCCATTTTTGTTGAGACTCGATATGATAGACAAAGCTTGGGCTATAACAGTAGCTGAGTTTGAATTTCGCTGTTTCTACATTGAGGTAATTTCCATGGAAGAGCAAAACAAGAGTGTTTCTGATGAGCAATTGTCTGATGATCAGCTAAAAGATGTTGCAGGTGGTAACAAGGTGCATGAGCAGCGCCTTGAGCATCTAGACAACCAGTCCAAGAGTGTTAAGGATATCCAGGCAGAGCGCCTAGATCAGCTTGACCAGCGTACCAAGTAGGTTCAAGCCTATTATTTAGCTGTAGTTACTTACAGTCTGAATTTTCTGCACTAGTGCTTAAACAAAAATAGCCTTGTTAAACCCCCAATGGTTTAGCAAGGCTATTTTTTTGCCATTTTTTTCTCAAAATACTGTTGGTGTTCGTCTGTTGCTAGCCAGTAAGTCGATGCGGCAACAATATTAGTGACAATTGGTTTGCTGTATTGGCTAGATACGGCTTGTTTTGACTGATGCGCTAGCCGCTGTTGTTCGTCAGTATGATAAAAAATCACTGAGCGATACTGTTCTCCCCGATCGGCTCCCTGCCGATTAAGACTGGTGGGGTCATGAATCTGCCAAAACGTTTCTAATAATGTTTCATAGTCGATCAATGCTGGGTTGTACGCTACCTGGGCCACTTCAGCATGCCCCGTAATTCGCGCCAGCACATCTAGATAGCAAGGATTTTCAAAATGGCCACCCATATAGCCCACCGATGTTTGGGTAACCCCCGATAGCTGACGGAATGCCTGTTCGGTACCCCAAAAGCAACCGGCTCCAAATGTGGCGATGGCAGTCATTCTCGGTAATCTCCGACGGTGTGATCTTACTGAAGGATAGGTGACGAACCATAACCCTCTTCTCTAGTAGTGTAACGGTCGATGAAACCAAAATAATTGTTCAAACTTAAAGCTCTAGTTACGGTGTTCTATCCAAAAGTTTGATTCAAGCTGTTTTAATAGGCTATTCATGTGGTTTAGATCATTGACCGCGGTTGTGTTGGTGGGTGCCCTTACTGGCTGTGGCGGCGGTGGCGGTAGCAGCACTGCGGAACCCGCAGCAGCATCCCCTACGCTAGAGGCAACACCTTGTACTACCGAATTAAGCGCTATTTTTGATGACCTGCTAGCGGTAACAAACCAAGTGCGGGCAGACAATGGAGTCTCGTCTCTACAATTTTCGTACAGACTAGGTCAAGCAGCCCAGGGGCATGCAGAGGATATGGCTGAACAAAACTATTTTGCTCACCACAATCCAGATAATTCGTCGACTATTGCTAGCCGCATCGAAGCTGCCGGGTACAAATTTAGTTTAGCAGCCGAGAATCTTGCAGCAGGCTATGATTCAGCAACAGATGTGGTAACAGCCTGGTTAAATAGCCCAGGGCATCGAGAGAACTTACTTAATCCGAACTACACCGATGTTGGGTTTGGATTGTTTTTTGATTCAGATCCTGGTGTTGCTCCCCAGGCTACCTTTGAAAACTACTGGGTTCAAGACTTTGGCCGACCAACCGACAGTAATACTGACACGGCAACCGCTTACAGTCCTGACAGATGCAGCATTGGTAATATTACTCGCGGCGACAATGCAGTCCTAAATGGAGCCGTCACAGCATATGGATCAGTAAATCAACCCGGTAAGATTGATAAAGTCTCTCTAAAAGCAGCTGTTGCGTTGTCTATCGTGACAGATGATTCTGACAGTGAGCCCGTGAGCACGCCGGAGCCAGTCCTTGCTATGGGGTTACTATCCGTCGGATTGGGGCTAATGTTTTCTTCTAGAAAAAGGTAAATGCCCTCAACATATTTACCTTATTTCTCTATTTGAGTGCGCACAGTCTCTGCTAAATATGCTCCAGATATGCAGCGCTTGTTTGGTAAAGCTGATGTTGGCCTATACTGCGTGTGATAGGGCATTTCTATAGCATATCTAACCGAGCGGTTTGTCTTCTAAATCAGCAACGGCAAAAAAGGAGACCATAACAGAGTTACAGTCTCCTGGCGAATCCTTATCTAATTGAAAATGAAAGTCAATTAGATTTGTCTCTAGATTAGTATATATAAAAATATTATTGGGTTCCATTCTTTTTAAGGAATGCCAAAAACGCACAAACCTCCAGCTGTACTCTGTCTGTAGATAAAGGTATACACCTTTGATTCTATAGCTTGTAAATTGAATTCTAAATCTCAATTTTCCTTTAAATCACGATATCATGCCCCTTTTTCTAGCGAGAATAATCGTAGTGTTCACGACTGATTAGTACATGATCTGGGTGACGCTACAATTCAGTGTTGAGTTTTTTGATTCGATCTACTTGACATTGATTTGCATCAACGCGATTATTTTTTATATCTGTTTCTGAAACTTGGGTCAATTTTTTGATTGCTCTAGGTTATAAGCGGGTTTATGTGGAGATTTGGACGGCAGGGATGGGATCGGTTTTTCCTAACGCAGCGTCGGCTAAGATGGCGAGCACCTCAAAGCGTCGCTATCGCTTGCTGGCGATAGGAGGAATGCTGTTTTTGGGGTTGCTATTGATAGTTGCTATCTCCCTCTCGTTGGGGTCCGTTGCCCTTACCCGTCCAGAATTGTGGGCGGCCCTATTGAAGGAAGGGAGTTCTATTAACCAGACAATTGTGTGGGATCTACGGCTACCGCGGGTGATTGCGGCCATCATTGTTGGCTCTGCTCTAGGTATGGCTGGCTCCCTGCTCCAGGGTATGTTGCGCAATGGGTTGGCCAGTCCGTTTTTGTTGGGTATTTCATCCGGGGCCGGGCTGGCGGCAGTGCTGATTGTGGGGCTAAAGGTTTGGGATATTTGGCTGCCTTTGGGCGCTTGGCTGGGAGCCGTAACTGCCATGGCAATTGTGTTTGCGTTAGCTAAAACCAAGGGGGAGATATCTGTAGAGCGTTTGATTCTGGGTGGTGTAGCGGCCAGTACTCTATTTGCTGCCCTGCAAACCATGCTGCTACTGCTGTCTCCCGATGGTCAGGTGCAGGCAGCCCTGACTTGGTTGACCGGCAGTCTCAACGGTCGGGGCTGGGATGAGGTGACCGTGGTGGGCCCCAGTATGGTCATTGCCTTGCTGCTGGGCTGTTTACTGGCTCGTCAGGTGAATCTATTAAACCTGGGGGATGATTTGGCGGCGGGGCTGGGAAGTTCGTTGGTGCGATCGCGACTTCTCTTTGGCGCAGTTGCCACCCTGCTCACCGCCGGAGCCGTCAGCATTGCCGGTCTAGTGGGTTTTATCGGTTTGCTGGTTCCCCACGGTGTCAGGTTATTGGTGGGTAACGACTATCGATTAGTCCTACCCTTTTCCGCCATTGGGGGTGCCCTGGTGCTTTGCCTGGCCGATTTGCTCGCCCGTTTGGGACCCATTGAGCTACCCGTGGGCATTGTTACCTCCATCATGGGAGCCCCCGTTTTTATGTGGCTGCTCTATCGTCGTAGTGGCTCTATGACCAGGGGTTAGCAATGATTTTAGAAGCACGCAATCTGCAGGGTGGCTACGGTGATAAAACCATCGTTGACCAGGTAACCCTGGCTTTGCACCAGGGCGAATGGCTGAGTATTTTGGGGGCGAATGGGTCTGGCAAGTCCACGTTGCTACGACTGTGTGGGCGTATTTTGCGTCCACAGCAGGGCGCTGTTTTAGTCAGTGGTCGAGATATCCACAGCCTATCGCCAACAGAGGTCGCCCGTAAGCTGGCGCTTTTGCCCCAGCAGCAAATTTTGCCTGCCGGATTAACGGTTTATCAGCTGGTTAGTCTGGGCCGTTCTCCCCACCAGCCTTGGTGGCAGTGGGACCTGACCACGGATGACCATCGGCACATCGAACAGGCCCTTG
>ERZ1740059.1841-NODE-1841-length-10578-cov-5.860116_pt1 | contig 10578 bp, 8 predicted proteins | sample MGYA00581744_ERZ1740059 | MGnify/ENA primary metagenome ERZ1740059 (study PRJEB43018, sample SAMN04849738) | marine metagenome | isolation source: floating plastic debris | place: Pacific Ocean | collected 2008-08-28 | study: EMG produced TPA metagenomics... | reverse complement strand
GCTGGCCCTCGCGACCGTGGCCGCTGCCGCGCCGCAGCTGCTCGCCGCGCCCGCGGCGGAAGGGCTCGGCGTGGCCATGGCCTCGCCGGCGGTCTGGCTCGCCGCGGGTGGCCTGCTGCTCGGGCTCTGCGCCTGGCTCACGCCGCGCAAGACCCGCCCGCTCGTCGTCCGCGCCGGACTCTAGCGTTCGGGCACGCGGAGCCAGCGGGCCACGTCGGGTCGCGTCACCCGCCAGAGCATCCCGGCGAGGAGCGCGAGCAGCACGCCGCGGAAGACGACGAGCTGGAGCAGCTGCCCACGGAAGCTCGCGGACGCATCGATGGGCCCGCCGGCTACGTCGAGGAAGGTCTGCAGCCGCGCCACGATGACCTCCGCATCGCCGAGCGCATGCGTCAGCTCGAGGAGGGTCTTGAGCGTGAAGATCAGGAGCCCCGCGAGGAGCGCCTGCTGCGCCCACCAGCGCGCCGAGGGCCGACGGGCCAGGAGCAACCCGCCGGCGAGGAGCAGCAGGAGCGAGACGAGGAAGACGCCGCCGCTGACCGGGAGCGCGTAGGGGCTCTGCAACGCTTCGAGGTAGTCGACGAGGGCGTCGTGGCCCGGCCCGAAGGGCACGGCCGAGGCGACGTCCCCTCCCCGGTCGAGGACCCGGCCCGAGCGGAGGGCCTGCCAGCCCCCGAAGAGCAGCGCGCCGAGGCCGATGGCGACCGTCGGCCGAAGGCCGGGAGGCAGCCGACCCGAAGCGACCGGCCTCTCGGTCTGCCCTCCACCTCGATGGCCCATCGCGTCTATCCTGGTCGCCGCATGCTCGAGCGCCAGCGCTGACATGTTCACCCCCTCCGGGCGCGTAGCACCTTCACGGTGTCCCCCTCCCTCATGCCCGTGCCCTCGACCGCGCCCGCCGCACCCTCGCCCCCCACGGCGACGCAAGAGGAAGCCCGCGGCACGCTCCAGAGCGTCGCCGAGCGAAGGCCCTGGATCCGGAAGCTCGCGCGGGGCCTCGACGACCTGGGCCTCGGCTTCGGTCTCGACGCGATCCTGGGCCTGCTGATCCCCGGCGTCGGCGACGCTCTGACGGGCGGCGCGAGCCGCGCCATCCTGGCGACGGCGGTGCTCGAGCGGGTGCCCTTCGTGGTGCTGCTGCGGATGCTGATGAACGTGCTGGTCGACACGCTCGTCGGCATGGTCCCCGTGCTCGGCGACCTCTTCGACGTCGCCTACCGCGCGAACCTCAAGAACCTCGCGCTCCTCGAGAAGCACGCGGGCGGCAAGGAGCCTCCGGGCCTTCGCGACTGGCTCGCCGTGGCGACGGGCCTCGGCCTCGTGATCGCCGGCGCCGTCGCGCCCTTCCTGCTCTTCGGCGGCGTGATGGCCTGGTTGACGAGCGTCTTCGGCGGCTGACCCGGGCGGCGCGGGCTCGCGGCCGTGGCGCTCACGCCGCGGCTTCGGTCGCGGCCATCTCCCCGGCGGCCACGGGCTCGGCGGACGGGACCGCGGGCGCGCTTCGAAGCAGGAGCGCGCCCGTGACGCCCGCGAGGGCCGACGCGAGCAGGATGCCCACCTTTGCGGCATCGACGTCCTGCGGCGCGTCGAAGGCGAGGCTGGCGATGAAGAGCGCCATGGTGAAGCCGATGCCGGAGAGGAAGCCCGCCCCGGTGATGTGTCGCCAGCTGACCCCTTCCGGCAGGTCGGCGACGCGCAGGCGGACGGCGAGGAAGGACATGAGCACCACGCCCACGGGCTTGCCCACGAGCAGCCCCACCAGCACGCCCACGGCGAGCGGGCTCTGGATGGCCTCGCCGATGCCCTCACCGATGGATACGCCGGCGTTCGCGAGGGCGAAGACCGGCATCACCAGCAGCCCGACGACGGGAACGAGCGCGTGCTCCAGCTGCAGGAGCGGCGAGCTCGCCTCGTGCACCGTGGCGCCGAGCGCGTCGACGGCCTCCTGCTGCTCGAGGCTGTTGATCTCGCCGCGCTTTGGCAGCCCGAGCTCCCGCAGCGCGCGGAGCTCCCCTTCCAGACTCGAGGCGAAGGCCTCCCCGTCGATCTTGCTGCGCGCCGGGATCGTGAAGGCCATCAAGAGCGCCGCGATGGTCGCGTGCACGCCGGACTTCAGGAACGCGAGCCACACCAGCAGCCCGAGCGCGAAGTAGAGCCCCGTGTGACGCACCTGGCGCCGGTTGAGCACCACGCCCACGAGCAAGAGCGCCGCCCCGGTGCCGAGCGAGAGAAGCGCCACCTCGTCCGTGTAGAAGAGCGCCACCACGGTCACGGCGCCGATGTCGTCGACGATGGCGAGCGCCGTGAGGAAGACCTTCAGGCTCGCGGGCACCCGGTCGCCGAGGATGGCCAAGACGCCGAGGGCGAAGGCGATGTCGGTCGCCATGGGGATGCCCCAGCCATCGATGGCCGGCGTGCCCATGGTGATCGCGGCGAAGATGGACGCCGGCCCGACCATGCCTCCGAGCGCCGCGAAGGCCGGCAGCGCCACGCGCCGCGGCGAGGAGAGCTCGCCGATGCGGACCTCGCGTTTGATTTCGAGCCCCACGTAGAAGAAGAAGACGCCCATGAGGCCGTCGTTGATCCAGAGGACCAAGGGCTTCTTGAGCCCGAAGTCGCCAAAGAAGACCCCCAGCGTGGTGCTGAAGAGCTCTCGGTAGCTCTCCGCGAAGGGGGAGTTGGCCCACGCGATGGCGGCCACGGCCGCGCCCATGAGGAGCAGCGCGCCCGTCAGCTTGCTGGTGAGGAAGTGAGGGAGTCCCTGCTTGGCGGAGGCCACGCGGGCCCCTTGGTGCCCGGAGGCGCCGGGGTAAAGGGCCCGCATCCGGGGCGGCGCAGGCCGCGGGCAGGGCGTCGCGAAGGCGAGGCGCGCGCGGCGTGTGGCCCGGGCGTAGGCGTCCGCGGTCCGGGGGTCCTGGCTGGGTCGGTCGACCCCCCAGGCGACGAGGTGCGCCAACGCGTCCCGGTGCACGCTGAGGACGGCGTGTGCGCGCGCGTCGCAGACGTGGAGCGGGACCGGCGTTGCGCTCGGCCGCGTGCCCAGGGCCCGAGCACAGCGCCGAAGCGCGAGATCGGCCGTCGCGAGCGCGTCGGCGACCCGGCCGCTGCGCTCGTAGGCCTCCGCGAGGCGGTGGGCGATGGTGGGTCGCTCGAGAATTGCCGGATCTGCCGCGCGGAGAACGGCCACGGCCAGCCCGGGCCGGTGCATGTCGAGATACGCCTCGGCGAGGCGCCGAACGCCAATGGGGTCGTCAGGCTCGTGCGCGACCCTGTCTTCGAGGCGCGCGAGCTCCTGCACACCGGGGTGGGCCGCCGAGGGGTCGAGGGGTGCCACCGGGGTTCGCGCCGTGAGCGAGCCCCAGGCGAGGCCGAGGAGCGCGAGCAGGGCAGCGTTGATCTTGAGCTCCATCGTCGGTCGTCCTCGCCTGGCCTCTCCCTCGCGAGACCCCACCCGAGCCGGAGGCCTTGGGTCGCGGGCCACGAGGGCACGAGGGCACGCGGTACGACACGCGCGCGCACCAGAAGTTCCCCGCGGGACGTACGATGGGGATACGCGCGGGAGCGCCTCGGCCTTCCCTGGCCGGAATCGCGGCGTTCTCAGCGTCGGTCCAGGAACTCGCCGAGGGCGGGCCACACGGTGGTTGGCGCCTCCCGGCCGATGATCAGGTCCGCATGGCCGAAGGGAAAGACGCGGTAGTGCTTGTCGCGGCTGCCGGAGCGCTCGTAGGCCGGGCGCACGGAGGCCGGGGGCGCGAGGTCGTCCACGTCGCCCGCGATGACCATGAGCGGGACGTCGAGGGCCTCGAAGGCGGCGCCATAGTCGAGGGCCCGGTCGTCGCTCTGGAGCACGATGCGGTCGCCGCCCGCGAAGATGTCGAAGGCGATGCCCAGATGGGTGGGCTCGAAGGCCGCGGCCAGGTACTCGTCGAGCACCTCGTCCTCGACGGCGCCGGGGCGCCACGCGCGCACCGGCGTGGGTAGGAGCGGGCTGTTCCAGAGGCGCTTCCGGCGCTTGAGATGCCGGCCGAGCCAGCGCATCGGGAGCGTCGGGTTCCCTTCGAGAGCGCCCGTCGCCTTCACCGCGTGGAGGACGCCGCGCAGCGCCTTGAGCGCCGCATGCCCCTCGCCGAAGCGGTAGGGAGACCCGAGGGAGGCCAGAGCGCGCACCCTCCCGGCGAGCGCCGTGGCGGCGGCGCAGTAGCTCACGATGCCGCCCATGGAGTGGCCGATGAGCGCGACCTGCTCGTGTCCGCTCAGGCGCAGCGCCTCCCGGACGCACGCGGGAAGATCCTCGTGGATGTACTCGTCGAGGACCTCGGGCCGCCGGCCGTCGAAGGCGCTCGAGCGTCCGTGCCCGCGAAGATCCACGTTGAAGACGTCCCAGCCCCGCGCTGCCAGGTAGGCCGAGAAGCTCCGGCGGCTGATGTGCCAGGCGTAGCGGTTCTGGCCGAAGCCGTGGATCAGCAGCACGGTGCCACGCGTCGGGGCCTCGCCCGCGAGGCGCTTGCGGACCATGCCGATGGGCTGCCCCGGCGTCATCACGACGTCTTTGACGAAGGTGCCGCGGCGCGGGCCGTCGATGGTCTGCTCGACGGTCTCGCTTCGGAGGATCATCCAGGGTGCGTCACCCGGCCGCGAGGGCGCGGGTCACCGCTTCGCGCACGGCGGGGTGCCCCTCGGTCTCGAGGCGCGCCTCGAGGAGCGCGCGGCAGTCCGGGTTCCCGATGCGACCCAGGGCCCGGGCCGCGGCCTCGCGCAGCAGCGGGATCCGATGCGAGAGGAAGGGCGCCAGCTCCGCGCGCACGCCGTCGCCGAAGGCACGGCCGAGGGTGAGCAGCGCTTCCCGCGCGATGAGGTCGCTCGTGGAGCTCCGCGCGACGCGCACGAGGAAGCTCCGGGCCGCGTCCGTCGGGAACGCCGCCATGGCGGCCACGGCCCGCAGCCGGACGTAGGGCTGGGTGTCCGAGGCCTCGAAGAGGCGCTTCAACAGGTCGAGGGTCCCCGCCCCCTGCCGCCGCCACTCCGCGAGGGTGGGCACGCTCTCGTAGCCGCTCAGCATGGCGCGCACCGACGTGAGGGTGGGCGCTTGGGCGGCCGCGGGACGCGCGGCGCTGGCGAGGACGAACACGAAGGCCAGGGCCGCGAGGGCGCGCGTCGGAGCGTGGGGCATCGGGCCCATGATAAGGCAGGTCGCGCCAATGGCACGCCGGCGGGCCTCAGCGGTCGAAGCGCGCGCGCCCTTCGGTCTGCCACCAGCCGCGGTATTTCCGCTGCGCGATCTCGCGATCTCGCCGCGGAAGCGCGGGGTGATAGCCGAAGTAGGCCTGCGTGAGGTTCTTCAGCTCGTCCCCCGCCGCGGTCCTCATCAGCTCGTCTCCGTGGAGGAGCGCGTCGATGAGCCACTCGATGCGGTGCCGGTCGGCGTTGTTCCGCACCCACGCTGCCCAGGCCGGCGCGTCGTCGCCGTAGTCCTGCCGCGTGAGGTTCACGAGGGCGGCATGGGCCGCGAGCGCGATGGTGCGCTCCCGCGCCCTCAGGAGCTGCACCAGAAGATCGAGGGCGAGAGGGTCCCGGAGCTCGCCCAGGGCACGGGCCGCCGCCGCCCGGCGCTCCGGCGTCTGCCGCGGGACCTTCGCCGAGGCCCGGACGCGCTCGAGGAGATCGCTCATCTCCTCCGGGAAGCGCTGCAAGGTGCGGAGCACGGAGATCGCGAGGTCCCGCACCTGCCCGTCCTCGTCGAAGAGGCGGCGGCCGAGCGGCAGCACGAGCGAGCGGTGCGGGAGCTCGGCGGCGAGAAGGAGGGCGTAGTAGCGTGCGTCCGCCTCCCGCACGTCCAGGAGCGAGACCACGTAGGGCGCCGCGCGCTCGCCGAAGGCGACGATGCAGCGGGCGATGGCGGAGACGTCCCGGCCGCGCGGACGCCGGCGGAAGGGACGGTGTCGGTCGAACCAAAGCGGTCCCGGGAACTCGCGGACGAGGGCCGGGAGCACGGCCTCGCCGTGGCCGAGCACGCGCTGGACGATCGACTCGTCATCCGGTCCGGCGAGGACCACGTCGGCGACGACGGCGTCGAACTCGTCCCCGAGGGACACGATCACGTTCGGCGCGTCCGGGGCGGGCACGGCCTGAGGCTGCTGGGCGACGGCGCCCACCATCTCGATGCCCGCAGGCGGGACGCTCCCGGGCTCCTGCCGCGGGTCGGGCGGACGCGGGTCGGGCGGACGCGGGTCGGGCGCCGGCGCGAAGGGGTCCGGCGCGATGGACTCCATACCCGCGCCGAGCTCCTCCGTATCGAGGGGGGCCACCTCCAGCTCTACATCGGCCTCGCTGCGCTCCGGCTCCGGCGCCGCTTGCGTACCCGGCGTCGTCGCCGCCTGGGGCGCCGGGAACGCCTCCTCGGGCGACGGCGTCTCGGCGGGCGGCTCCGCCTCGGGCGCCGGCGAGGGGTCCGATGTCGGCTCGGCCCGCGGGTCCCGCTTCCGCGAGCGTACCTGCTCCTCGACGACCCGCGCGTGCCCCGCATCGACGGTCGCGCGCGCGAAGGCCTCCTCCGCGACGCGGGTCTCTTCCTGGGGAGGAGGTGGCGCGTTCCGGGGCACGCCGAGCACACCGAGCACCACGGAACGCGGCACCGTCGGGGGCACGGACGAGACGCGCTCCGTCGGCATGACCGGCGCGGGTCCCGACGCCGAGGGCGCGCCCTCGGTCTCCGGCATCGCGATCTCCGCGTCGATGCGGTCCTCGCTCGGCTCCGCGGGCTCACTCGCCGGTGCGTCGGCGTCTTCGTCCACGTCCCGAGCGCGGAGCTTCCGCCGGAGGATGAGCTTCTGGAAGGCGTCGCCGAGGCGCGTGGTGAAGGCCACCGGCTCCGGCACGTCCGCGAGCCCGAAGGCCTCGCCGCTGCGGTCGCCGTAGAGGACGAGCACGACGCGGCCGCGAATGGCGATGGGCAGGAAGATCGCGGGCAGCTTGCCGGCGCGGCCGAGCATGGTCCGCACGCGGCGATCGGCCACCGACCCATCGAGGTGGGTGATGAGGGGCACCGCGCCCTCGGAGGCGAGCGCGAAGCTCGAGGGCTCTTCGAGGCGGAGCGTGATGCGCCTCAGCGCGTCGAAGCTGACGGCATCGACGCCGGCCCCGTCGAGCCCCTCGACGCGGCCATCGCTGATGACGAAGGCCGCCGTGTAGTCGAAGAACTGACGCACGAAGGCGAAGCCGATCTCGAGGATGGCGTCGCGGTCGTCGGCGTCGGCCAACATGGCCGCGGCGCGCTCCGCCGTGAGCGGCCCACGGAGGCGACGCAGGACCTCGGTTTCGGGCTCGGCGATGCGTCGCCGGCTGGCGCCGCCGCTGGCCGGCGGCTCCGACGGCGTCGGCGGCTGACCGACGGCCACGGAGCGGCTCACGGGAATGGCGGGTGTCGGCTGCGCGGCTCGGGCCGGCCTCTCGCCCCCGGTCGGGGTCGGCTCCGGCGAGGCGGCCCCGCCCGTGTCGCGCACCGTGTCCCGCCGCAGCGAGGAAGGCTCCTCCGGTGCGGGCACCCGCCCGTAGGTGTCGGTGTGGCCGGTACGGACGGCGAGGTTGGACGCCGCCGGAGCGACCACCGCGAGGGGTCCGGGGTCCCGGGCCGCGAGCTTGGCACCGAGGCGCCGGATCCGTGGGGCGGGCTCGGTGCCGTAGTGGGCCTGGAGCGCGCGCGCGAGGCGCGCCGCCGCCGCGATGCGCTGGTCGAGCTCCACGCCGATGAGAAAGGTGAGGCGCTCGAGGATCTCGGCGTCGAGGGGCGGCGCCACGGCGACGACGAGCACCTGCCGCTCGCGGGAGAGCGGAACGATGCCGTGACGCTCGGCCACCTCACGCGGGACGAGCTGCAGGAGCTCCTTCGTGGGCGACTCGAGCGCCTCGCGTGAAGCGGGCCGCATCCCCACGGCGGCCGCGCAATACGCCGCGCGCACGTTCTCGGGCAGCACGTCGAGCTCGAGGAGCACCGTGTCGAGGGCGCCGCCGCTGATCACCTGCCGCTGGATCGCCTCTTCGATCCGTTGGACGGGGACCTGGTGGTCCCGGACGAGCAGCGACGTGAGCGCGGACATGGGGCCGGGGCGCGATCGAGTTGGCGCAGGCCCCGCGAGAGTCGAAGAGTCCCGCCTCGCAACGAGGGTGTCAACGAAGCCGCGGCCTCACGGGTAGCTGCGCTGGCGGTCCGCATGGATGGCATCCAGGAGCGCCGCCGCGCGACCGAGACCGTGAGCTTCGAGGGTGGCGAGGTTCGTCTCGGCCACGCGCTCGTGGAGCGCCGGACGCGGGGGCTCGGAGGCCAGGAGCGCTCCCAGGTCGAGGGTTGCCGGGTCGACGAAACGGCTGCCGCGATCTTCCCGCCGGCGGACGGCGTCGAGGGCCGAGAAGCGAATGGCCTGGACCGTGGGATCCGGCGTCCGGCGGATGAAGGGAACGAGCCGCGCGGCGCTCTCCGTGTGGGGTCGCGCGTCCGGGTGGAAGGCAGCCAGCGCGAAGCACGCGCTGGACCCGAGGCGCTCCCGGAGCGCGCTCACCTCCCGCTCCCACGCCTTGCGGGAGGCGCGCACCCGCGGGAAGAGGACGAGGGCCACGAGCACGTCGGGCTCGCGGCCGAGGCGCGCCAGCTGCTCAGCCGTCGCCGCGCTCGGCGCCGTACCGAGGTCCACCTCCACGCGCGTCGATCCCTCGCGGCGGGCCCGGGTCGCCCAGGGGCAGAGCCCCAGCGCCTCCACGAACTCCTCCGCGTAGCGTCGGTACACGCGGCGCGCCTCCCGGGCGATGTGTTCGTCCCGCACGGCCCCAGCCTACCGCCTCGCGGGGTGCGCCCGGGGCCGCGGCGCCCTATGCCGGCCCCGGCGTTCCTTCGGCGCCGGGAGACGCGATGACGCTGCGCTACGGGACCTACCTCTTCGACCTCGATGGCACGCTGCTCGACAGCATCGAGCTCATCGTGGAGAGCTTCCGGCACACGGCCGCCTGGCATGCGGCGCGCACGGGCACGACCGCGCCGCCCGAGGATCGATGGACCCAGGGCATCGGTCGCACGCTTCGCGAGCAGCTCGGCGCGCTCGCCCGCACGCCCGAGGAGCTCGACGCGCTGGTCGAGCACTACGTGCGCTGGAACCTCGCGCAGCACGACGCGATGGTGCGGCCCTACCCCGACGCCGTGGAGACCGTCCGCGCGCTGCATCGGCAGGGCGCGCGGCTGGCGCTCGTCACCGGCAAGATGCGCCGGGGCGCTGGCGCAGGGCTCCGCGTGCTCGGCCTCGAGGACGCCTTCGCGGTGCGCGTCTGCGGCGACGACGTCACGCAGGGCAAGCCGCACCCGGAATCCGTGCACCAGGCGCTCGCGGCGCTCGGCACGTCCGCCGAGGATGCGGTCTTCGTCGGCGACTCCCCGCACGACATGGGCGCCGGCCGCGCCGCGGGGGTCGCTACGGCGGCGGCGCGCTGGGGCCCCTTCGAAGACGACGTCCTCGTCGCGCACGAGCCGACGCATTGGCTCGACGACCTCCCCTCGCTGCTGCGCCTCTGACGGCGCCGGCGCGGGCTACTTCTTCCGGCCGCCTCGGAGCCGGTCGATGAGGCTCCCGAAGCCGGCCTCCGGCTTCGGGGCTGCGGAGGGGCGGAGCGACGTCCCGACACGGCGCCTGCGCATCTTGGCCAGCCGCGCGAATTGCACGGCTTCGCGGTTGGTCGGGTTCCGGGCGGCGATGCCTTCGTAGAGAGCGAAGGCTTCGTCGTGGCGCTCGAGGCGCCGGAGGAGCTCGCCCTTCACCATGAGCGTCTCTTCGTGGTGTGGGTCGACGGCGAGCGCCCGGTCGAGGACCAGCTCCAGGTTCTTGCGCGCCGAGGGCGCTTTGGTCCCATCGACGCGCAGCATCAGCTGGGCGGTGGCGGTCAGGTAGTCGATTTGGTCGGGGGCCAGCTCGACGACCTCGGCCATGGCGTCGAGGGCTTCGGCGTCCCGGCCCTCCCGCATCAGGAGGTGGACCTCCTCGAAGCGCATGCGCGCCTGCGATGCGCGGTCGGCCTCGGCGATCAGCGCCGGAGTCCCGCGGCCTGCCCGGAGCTGCGCCTCGTAGCCGCGCCGGCGGGTTGGATTCGTGAGGGTCTCGAGGGCGACGCGCAGGTGCTTCACGATGCCCGCCGCCATGGGCTGCAACGCGACCAGCGAATCCGGGAGCGTCGCCGGGTCCCATTTGGCGAGGCGCTCCTCCGCAGCGGACTCGACGTGCTCCGTCGTCGCCGACGAGGGCAGCCCGAGCATCTGGAAGTAGTTCTGATGCGCGATCTCGCCAGAGAGGTGGATCAGCTCGACCCAGCGCAGCTTCTCCGCGGTGGGGAGCTTGGGCGGCGGCGCGGGCGGCGGCGGGTCCGCGTTCGTGCTTTTGTGAATCCAGCCGGAAATCCAGCGCCGCGGCGCGACCGAGCTCCGTTCCGGCGCCGCGGACGTCCCGGGGGAGGTGCCGGCGAGCGCTGACGCGGGGGGACGCCGGGTCCCGCGGGCCGGCGACGCGCGACGGGCGCCCGGGGGCAGGCTGGCCACCGGCGGCAGCG
>ERZ1740059.1840-NODE-1840-length-10579-cov-3.254656_pt1 | contig 10579 bp, 10 predicted proteins | sample MGYA00581744_ERZ1740059 | MGnify/ENA primary metagenome ERZ1740059 (study PRJEB43018, sample SAMN04849738) | marine metagenome | isolation source: floating plastic debris | place: Pacific Ocean | collected 2008-08-28 | study: EMG produced TPA metagenomics... | reverse complement strand
TACTCAGACTATGTTTAAGCAAGTTGCCAACACTGCATAACATCACGGCTGATTCCAAACTAGAGTAGTATTTATCATTAATATGGCGGAAAAATTCAGCAAATTTTCGTGCTAGTTGAGAATTTTTAAAAACCCATTGTCGATAGATGATACAAAGCCCATCTAAAAATTCTTGAATGGTTGTGCGATCGATAACTCGATGGTGGATGCCAGCACGCAAAACATAATCAAGGCGATCGGCACAAAGACTTGGTAAGGATTGCTCTAATAGAGGAAAACGAGCCTCATCAAAGAAATCTTGCGCCTTAAACTAATACTTATGGAGAATCTGAGGGATGACGCTGTGGGTTACAAAAGTTTCAAAAGCATCATCCTGGAAAGTGTGGTGTGTCTGAGAACCTTCTAAGAGAGCATAATCTATACAATGAGAAAAAGCAGTGTGGGAAATATCGTGTAACAGCCCTGCTATCTGCTCTTTTAAAGACGCACCAAATTTAGACAACAGATAACAAACTCCAACTGAGTGTTCAAAACGACTGTGGTAAGAGTCAGGAAAAAATGGCTCTGCATATCCTGCCATACTAATGTCTTGGAGGCGTTGTAAAGGCTGGCTGGCGATTAGTTCTTGAAGTGTGGGTTCGCCAATTGTGAAAGTTCCGTAGACACTATCGTTAAAAAACATTGTGCTAGCTTGATTCCTCATTAACCATACTGACAAATTCTTTTACAAGACTGCTTTTGCCATACCTGTTGCGATCGCTTGCTGCTAAAACTGTTTCTATTGCACCCGAAACAAAAATAATTCACTTTTAGTATGGACTTAATGAATAATTTAGATATGGCAATACGAATTTAGATTAGGACACTCAATACTTATGTCTTATCTAAGTAAATAGGAGGAATCTATTACTATAGAAATTCTAACTATTACCACTCCTTTTGCATTAAATATTTCCGTAAATTGCTACCTTGTTAAAATCGGCAATGATTATATCTCGATCGATACGGGGATGCCAAATCAGCGCAGCACTATTGAAACAAAACTGAGAAATGCAGGCTGCCATTCGGAAAATCTTAAGCTAATTATCCTAATTCATGGAGATATAGACCACTGTGGAAATGCCGCATATTTTCGTCAAAAGTTTGGGACAAAAATAGCTATGCATCATGCCGATCTGGGCATGGTCGAACGGGGAGATATGTTTTGGAATCGCCGAAAACCAAATATTTTTATTAAGATAATATTTAGTCTGTTGTTCAGATTAGATCGATCAGACAGATTTAAACCCGATCTGTATCTCAAAGATGGAGATACACTTGCTGAATATGGATTAGATGCTCGAATCCTCGAACTTCCCGGTCATTCCAAAGGCTCAATCGGTGTTTTATTAGCTAATAAAAATTTATTCTGCGGGGATTTATTGGGAAATATCGACAAACCAAAACTCTGGTCGATAATTGACGATCCCTCGGCAGCAAGTGCCAGTGTCGAAAAACTCAAAAATTCAGGGATAAATACTGTTTATCCTGGACACGGGAAACCCTTTTTAATGGAACAGTTCGATCGCAACAACTAACAAATCGCGACTTAAAAGGCAGGCGATTAAATTGAACCAGAACATAATCATGGTTGTTTTGGGGTAGATTGAGCCTTACGTCAAAATCAACGCTTAAAATCAATTATCAATATGTATCAATATATTTCTACCCCTAATACCCAACAACTCGAACGGTTGGGAGAAATCGTCTGTCAGTGTTTTGGTTCTCTTCTATCAGAATGGCAGCCATATCTCAATCGTATTGGTGGAGAAAATTTTCGCATAATTACTCGTCAAGAACAAACAATCGGCGGTTTGGCAATTTATCATATGGGTCAGTGGTTTGGCGGTGAAAGCTTACCGATGGCGGGGATTGCTGCTGTTGGTGTCGCTCCCGAATATCGAGGACAAGGTGTCGCCAATCGGCTTTTAAAACAGACAATTCAAGAGCTATATCGTCAGCAAATTCCTATTTCTGCGTTGTATCCTGCAACCCAAATACCCTATCGCCAGGTAGGATACGAACAGGGCGGAAGTTACTGTAAGTGGAAATTACCAACAGCCAGCATTCAGCTACGGGAAAGAGATTTGACTCTGGAACGAATTGAAATAAGCGATCGCCGTATTGCCGATATTTATCGCCAACAGTCTCGGTTGAATAACGGGAACTTGGAACGCAATCGAGCCATTTGGGAGTCAGTTTTAGAACCTCCAAAAGAAGGAACGCTCTATGCTTATCTAATTGGTTCGCCCGATCGTCCAGAAGGCTATATAACTTTCACTCAAGAAAAGAAGCAAATCGAGATCGCAGATTGGGCATTATTAAGCGCAGCAGCAGCCAAGCGAGTATGGACATTTCAAGGAGATCATCGATCGCAAATTGAAGAAGTAACCTGGTGGGGTTCTCCTGTTAATCCTTTCCTACTACTTTTACCCGAACAAAGTGCGATCGTAGAGAAACAGGAAAATTGGATGTTGCGAGTTATCGATTTAGCTACTGCACTGACAAAGCGGGGTTATCCACCAGAATTGTCAGCAGAATTACATTTAGAGGTTCGAGACGAGCTTCTTCCTACTAACAACGGTAAATTCCGTTTGCAAGTATGTCAGGGAAAAGGAAAGATCGAGCGCGGAGGAAACGGCGATTTTCAACTCAATATTCGTCATTTTGCCTCACTTTACACTGGCTTTTTAAGTCCCATACAGTTAAAGCAGTTAAACTATTTACAAGCTCCTCCCGCAGCATTAGCAACAGCAAGTCTAATTTTTACAGGCGATCGCCCTTGGATGCCAGATTTTTTTTAAATCTGGCGTTGCTTAATTGTAATGCTGTTGAGCGATCTTCTGTCTCTTTGACAAGAAACTGTTATTTGAAAAGAGCTTATAGCTTAAGGCTTAGAGCTGCGGGAAGCTTTGCTTCCCAAGCCCCCGAAGGGGGTGCTTGCGCGTGCGCGCTGCGCTGCGAGCAGTAATCTTTTGTACGACATTACTCAATCAGCAACGCCTTAAATCTTTACCGACAAAATTGAAATAAGCATTTATTTGTTCTGGCGGTAGGCTCAAGGTGTCATTCCTGTAATGGTGCGAAAGTATCTACCTAAGTGGCTTTGGCTATTGAAACCACAATTTAAAGCTATGTCTGCGATCGCGATATCTGGTTTTTTTAGCAATCGTTTAGCCAGTTCGATTCTCTGCTGCATTACATATTGATGAGGAGCTATTCCCGTAGATTTTTTTAACAGTCTGCTGAAATGAAACTGGCTGATTCCGAGGATTTTAGCTAAGTCTTTAATCTTGATCGATTCAGTTAGGCGATCGTTTATATAGTCATACCAAATCAATTAATGTTTGCGACAGATAAAGCGTTCAAAATGAAATCATATCCGCATACTGAAGCAATAAATTCAGGTGTCAACTTTTTTAAGGCGTGATCGAGAAAACAATGTAATTCATCCAAGTGGGAAAATAGTTCCCATTTCAAGTCTTGTTTGAGAGCTTGCCAAAGTCGCTCAATGGGATTTAATTTAGGAGAGTAAGGCGGCTGGAATAAAAGAATAATGTTGTCTGGAACTTGAAGTTTTTTAGCAGTATGGGGACGACCATTATCCACTTGAAGAATGATTAAAGTATTGGGATAAGCTCGGGATAGGTTTTCGAGAAATTGCTGATAACAATCGCTGTCAAAGTGAGAAAACTGCCAGAAAAAGCTTTCTCCATTGCCTGGAGCTACGGCACCGTATAACCGTACGCTCCAGCGCACCGCCGTTGCGAAAGCAACGTCGAATCCGCGTAGCGGATTGCTTGAAAAGACCATTGATGATATCCAATTGGCTTGATACCGACAGAAGTAATCATTCTTCCTGTTCGGGTATAAAGACCAAAACGACTTTCATCGCTACACCAATAGTTGACTGTTTCATATCCTGAAAATCTTTCTGAATTAGTCAGATAAACTACGATTAGTAGTAAACTTTCACCTAGTTTTTTTTAAACTCGTTAAACCTTTGTTTATCCTGCTTGGGATTGTTTGTTCTTGGTACTTTCAGTTTTGCTTGAAGCTGATAGCGAACTAGACGATGTACGGTCGCATATTGTATTTCTAATCCCAGTGACGCATCTAGCCATTGCTGTATTTGTCGATAACTTTTAAACCCTTGTGGTTGTTGAAGTTGCTTTTCTAGAGCATTCAATGCCCAGGATGGTAACACCGACTTTCTTCCCGAACTATATTTAAAACTCAACAGAGCATCTATTCCACCCTGACTGTATTTTGACAGCCATCGATGTACTGTTCCTCTGTGTTTGCCAACTACTTGTGCTATTTCTTTTACTTTTAACTGTTTAGATTTGAAGAGACACAAAACTTGCAATCTCTCCTTGTCTTTTAATTTTTGACTTTGCTGAAGCAATTTTTCTAGTTCTGCTTCACTTTCATTAATCCGTATATTGCTTACTCCTACCATTGAATTTTCGCTTTCTTTGAACTTTATTCACTTTAGCTTATCTGTCGCATTCTTTTTTCTATTTGGTATTAGAAAAACTAGCGGGAGAAAGTATAGCTAGAGAAGTTGCTCGAAAGTTACATTATCCGTTTACAGATTCAGCCCAATTCGAGTCCCCAAATATTAAATTTAAAGATGCGCTTTGGTTACTAACTGCTGCTTACCAATGGCACAAACAAAACATTGGCGTATTTCTCAATAATGGTATTGATGAAATTAACCTGACTGCGGTTGTAGATACCTATCCCCAATCGTTTACGGCGAAAACTATATCCATTGCTCCAGAAAGAAAAATAATTCACTCTCAATACGGACTAAATCTAGTTCCTCGCTACGATCTTGCTACTGCTACTAAACTTGATCGCCTGTTAGTGTTAGACAATCAACCACATTTAGATCTCGATACTTGGGCTAAAGATAAATTCCATCTCGAACCAGAATCTTTAAGCTCCTTCTCGCAAGATGATAATAGATTTATCTTCGATAGTGTTTTACAAGACTTGGCACGACGAGAAAATCAACCCATAGCAGAAATTGTGGCAAAAGTTGTCGAATTTCCCCTCAATTCTCTCGAACTTGAAGGAAAAGGTGTTCCAATTTGGCTATTTTTCAAACTATTGGCGATCGCAATAATTAGTTTAACTGCGATCTCTTTATGGGTAAAGGTTCGTACTGTCAAACAAGTTTAGATTTCTAGTTCCCGATCGTAGACTTCTATAAACCTCAATGAAGATTAGCATTATTATGCTCTAAATCGGCAGAATCTAAGTAATGCGATCGCCTCAATGAATTTAAAAGAGTAATAAATAATTTCTATGTAATTATTGACATATAAAAATTTAGGTCTTAAACTATAAATATGCTCAAATATATTCTTCTGGGATTTCTAAATTATCAACCGATGACGGGTTACGACCTCAAAAGGTCAATCGACAATTCAACAGGACATTTCTGGCACGCCTACCATAGTCAGATTTACACCACCCTCCGCAAAATGGAGCAAGATGGTTTAGTAACTTCTGTTATTGACGATAATGATGAAAAGCTCGAACGAAGGATTTATGAAATTACCGAGCAAGGACAATCTGAGTTGAAACAATGGTTAGGAAAAAGTCTCACCCAATTGCCACCGAGTAAAGACAGTCTACTCGTCAGGTTGTTTTTCTCTGGTTTGAGATCTCCCCAAGAAGTTCTAAACGAACTTAAGTTTCAGCGTCAGCTACACCAGCAACAGCTAGAGACATACCAGCAGATTGAACCAGAAGCAGATCCACAATCTGAGTTGGAAGGCAGTAGCATCGACTTTGATCGCGAAGCGAAATTTTGGCGTATGACCCTTGAATTCGGTCTGGCTTACGAAAAAATGTACTTAAATTGGCTAGATGAAACTATTGCCAGGATAGAGTCACTTTAAATTTCTCAATCGAATGTTTTTATATGTCAAAGTTTACATATAAAAAATAAAATTTAACTAGAGGAGGTGAAAAAAATGTCTAAAACCTATAGCAACGAATCAGTACAACAAATCTTGCGAGAAGCGACAATGATACAAAAAGATAACGAAATCTCGCAGGAACAACTCTTAGAAATAGCAGCAGAGGTTGGTATTTCTGCCCAAACCCTGCAAAAAGCAGAAAAAGTTTGGTTAGAGCGACAAGAAGCCAACCAAAAACGAGCAAAAAGAAGAAAAGCATTTGTTCGATTCCATCTAATTCCTTATTTAGCTGTCAGTGTATTTCTAATATTGCTAAATCTCGTTACTACACCTGGTTATTTCTGGAGTGTCTACCCAATTCTTGGCTGGGGTTTGGGAGTTACAACTGACGGATGGTGTAGTTCTCCAGTTAAAAACGAGAAAAGGGTGGTGGGTTAAATAAAGCAAGCGATCGCAACTAAAAAAACAAGATTGAATAAGATTATCTGACTATGCTGGAGCATACAAAGTTAGTTTGGGATTTACAGCAAGCCAATCGAATGGCACAAAGCTTATCTAGAACGCTAGATTTGGCAGAGATATCCGACTCAGCAACGACTGGATTAGTCAGACATTTTGACTTTGCCTTGGCAAGGATTTGGCTGCTAGAACCCGATCGCGAAATATTGCGCTTAGTTGCTTCTTCTGGAATGTATACGCGCACCGATGGTACTTTTAGCCGTATCCCCATGGGCGCATATAAAATTGGTAGGATTGCTCAAAATCGTGTCTCTTTGGTCAGCAACAATGTAGCCAATGAATCTTGGATTAGGTATCCTGAATGGGCAATCGCTAATAGGATTCACAGTTTTGCTGGTTATCCCCTAGCCAGTGCAGACAAGTTAATTGGAGTACTAGCCGTATTTGGAAATCATCCCATAAGAGGAGAGTTTTTAGAAGTATTATCTAGCCTCTGCACCACCTTAACAGTGGCGTTAGAAATTGCCACTTTGCATCAACAAGAAAAACTCAAAACTCAAGTTAGTAGACCTATCACTCTGGCGGAACTTTCTCTATCTGATGCCTTAGCTTATTTACTGGGTAGAACCAAGATAACCGTCATGGGAACAGAAAGATGTCTCGATTTGTCGCAAATTCAATTATTTCTTAAGGTAGCAGAAATTCTGAAAACTTTGGACTGTTCCTACTGCCGTCTTACCTATGATGTAAATTCAGTTTCCCTAATAGCGATTGCTGCTACTGTTCCCGAAATTCCCGCTCGGCAACCAGGATGGGAACGGGCTGTATTTGGTAATTTATTTTCGATTGCTTCCTATTCTGGAGGCATTCTCGAAGTCAATAGCGAAGACAGCATTAAGGCAATTCAGATTTCTCTGAAGTTTTCCGCACCAGGCAAGTTATTAAAGTTACCTCTGCGGATTCAATGTCACTCTCGTTTACTGCAATCAGGATTTAGTCAGCTAGCTTGTTCGGCAGGATTGGTGGTTTGCAGCAGCGACGATGACGAGCGAATGCCTTTGTTAACCGATCTCACTTCCTTAATGACAACTAGCGATCTCATTATCTGGGTTGATCGTAGCTCTCAGATTGTTCCTGATGGAGTGAAAGCCCAGATCGATCTGGAGATAACTTCCGAGCAACTCAGAGAAGTCGTTAGCACTGTAATTGATGGAAATACTTGGGGTTTAGAAAACAGTTCTTACAGGCAACAGATACTTTCCCCACGAGAACAAGGAGTGATGAGGCTACTCGCTACAGGATTGCGCGATCGCGATATTGCCAAAAAACTCTTTATAAGTGACAGCACTGTTAAGTTTCATATCAACAACATCGTTGACAAACTAGAGGCGAAAACTCGTTTAGAGGCTCTTTACAAGCTAATGAGAATCAATGGTTTAGAGATTTAGTTTTACTAGATTTGCTCCAATGCAATCGTTGAATCTCTGCCAGAAGCGATTTCAACATACATATTTTTATTTCATTGAAGAGGTGAGAAAATGTCTAATTCTAATCAATACGACGCAATTATAATTGGTTCGGGTATTGGCGGACTTACTACTGCTGCAATCCTGGCTAAATACAGCCACCAGAAAGTATTGATTTTGGAACAGCATTACGTAATTGGCGGATTTACTCACGAATTTGAACGTCAAGGTTTTCGTTGGGATGTGGGACTTCATTATGTAGGAGAGATGGGAGAAGGAGAAATTGGACGACAAATATTTGACTACATAACAGAGGAAAAACTCCGCTGGAATAAAATGCCAGATCCGTTTGATGTATTTGTCTATCCCGACTTTACCTTTAAAGTATCTGCCGATCCGCAAAAATATCAGTCCGATCTGATCGAGATGTTTCCTGAAGAGGAAGCAGCCATCAAAAGATACTTTAGCGATCTGCAAAAAATTCAGACTTGGAGCGGACTTGAGGCGATCGCATCATCATTACCGAGTTTTTTAAATCCGATCTTCAAGCTGTTAACAGGCACTTTTGGTAAGATTATTCGACAAACAACCCAAGAATATTTTGATCGCAACTTCCAAAATCCGCAACTAAAAGCCTTACTGGATTCACGGAATGGTACCTACGCTTTACCACCATCCCAAAGTTCCTTCGGTATTCATGCTTTAATTGCCAACCACTATCTTAAAGGTGGCTGGTATCCTGACGGGGGAAGCTCTCAAATTGCCAAGCATATTTTACCCGTAATAGAAAAAACAGGAGGAAAAGCGATCGCACGACGGGAAGATGCAGAGAAAATGATAGAAAATGGCTCGGCGATTGGCGTAAAGGCGAGAAAAACCCATCAAAGCGAAGCAGGAATCGAAGAATACTACGCACCTGTAATTATTTCCGATGCAGGAGCATTTAATACCTACACCAAACTAATTCCCGCAAGCTATTCCATCCCCTATCGTGAGGAAATTAAAGCATTTCCCAAGGGAATTAGCAATGTAACTCTCTATTTAGGTTTCAAAGAATCTCCAGCCAAGTTGGGATTTAAAGGAGAAAACCATACTATTTTCTTCGATTACGACTATAACAAAGCTTTCAGCCAGCTATCCAATCTCGAAGAATTTCCCGCAGACTGTTATTTATCCTTCCCATCCTTAAAAAATTCCCAAGCCAAAAGCCACACGGGAGAGATTATCAGTGCGATCGATTATAGTTGCTTTGCCCAATGGCAAGACCGCCCTTGGAGACATAGAGGAGAAGAATATACTCAACTCAAAGAAAAACTGACACAAAGACTGATCGATCTAGTCGAATCTAAATACCCAGGTTTCCGAGATATAATTGCCTACAGCGAACTTTCTACACCTATAACAGTAGAACATTTTGACAAAAGCGATCGCGGTGCTATCTACGGCATTCCCCCAACACTTAAAAGACTAGACGCAAACTGGATCGGCGCGAAAACTCCGATTAAAAATCTCTATCTGACAGGAACAGATGTTAGCGGACACGGTATTCTGGGAGCAGCAGTTGGTGGTGTTGTTACCGCTGGAATTTTGAACGGCTCGTTCGGTTTTTTTAAAATAATGTCTGCTTTAGACGGTAAAGCTAAGATATGAGTGTCCGTGAGCCATTCAATTTTCCCAATATTTGCGATCGCCTTCCAGACAATTGTTAAGTTCGTCACTCTGTATCGATTGCTACTTATATTGATTTTTCGTTGGCACTTGCATCAAAAACATTATGCATTCACCAATGCCGTTTTAAGTACCTGTGCAAAATTAAATTCGTCGTTTGTGACTGGGAAAAGGGGAAATAAATTGAAATGTGTAATTGATTTATCCTCGATACTTATTTACTCAAGACAACCTTGTTAACAGTGAGTGGTAGTATACCCTGGAGAATTGAATGATTTTTACCGTGAGGGTAGTGAATGATAGTCAAAACATTTTCGGTATGGGAAATGTTCACTTGAAAGGTTTGCTGTAAAATTCGAGCAATTAATTTGTCTGGAGCAATAATTAAACCAGTAGTTAAGCGCAATTGCTCGGCAGAAATTGATAATTTTTGTCTGCCGATAATTATTTGTTGCCAGTTTGTAAAATGCTTTTCTGTTAAAAATAAATGAGAAAGTTGGTAATTTGCTGATAGCTTTTGAATTAAAAATTTGGATATGGAAATTTCGGTTAATAGTAAATCTATGTTGCTACTACATAGCTCGTTCAATAAAGGTCGATCTATTAAATTTTGAGCATTAGTTTCAGACAACAACAGCCATCGCCAACCAGTTTTTCCTGCCTTGAGCTTGGGTAAGGTTTTTCCTAGATGATAAGTATCGTTTAAATATTGCAGTTTACCGAAACTGTTACTAGAATCAAATTCTAAACAGCTAATACCGCAATTAGACTGTTGTAAACTATGATAATTTTCTGGTTTCAAACCAACTGCCATACTAATTAAAGCCCGATTAGTACCTCCATGAGCCACAATCAAAATTGTTTGTCCGCGATGTTCGGTTAAAACTTTGTGCCAAAATAATTTTGCTTTCTCAAACAGCTCTAGAACGGGAGAAACATTATTCAAGCTAAAAAGGTGGGGTGTATTTTGCCAGCAGCTATAGTCTTGGGCAAACTTTTCTTTCACTTCTT
>ERZ1740059.1838-NODE-1838-length-10581-cov-3.633099_pt1 | contig 10581 bp, 8 predicted proteins | sample MGYA00581744_ERZ1740059 | MGnify/ENA primary metagenome ERZ1740059 (study PRJEB43018, sample SAMN04849738) | marine metagenome | isolation source: floating plastic debris | place: Pacific Ocean | collected 2008-08-28 | study: EMG produced TPA metagenomics... | reverse complement strand
AAGTTGCTCCACTAACCCAGCAGTATAATACTTATGCTATCCTTCGTCATGTATGCTATGTGGAGGCCATTTACCTGCTCAATGCTGGACGGTACGAAGACCTTATTCAGCAGGTAGATGTTGCGGTAGCGTTCTTTGAACAAAAAGATATTGAATTGCGCGATACCATCTTGGGAATGAAGTACTTCCAGCTTATCGCCTCAATCATGTTGCAGGACGGTGAAGGTGGCCGTACAATTTGGCAGCAGTGCCAACCATTACTAGGCCAAAAAGTCAATACTACTTACTTTAAGATGTATGAACTGGGGCTGTTATTGATGCTTTATACTCGTCAGTACCAGGAAGCCTATGAACTGAGCAAGCTTGTTCTAAACAGTAAGCAATTGTCTCAGCAGAACTGGTCTGTACAACAATCCTGGACCACCTACGGAGCCTATCTTCAGTACTTAGCAATTCTCGGTGAAGTTGACTTGGATGTCAATGATAGTTGGACGCAAGAGTTTCGGTGGAAGAAAATACTGAAGGCCGTTCCCACTTTCAATAAAGAAAACCGGGAAGTACATGTCCCACTTTTGACGGTTCACATTCTTTATGCACTACATCAAAAAAAATACGAATTAGCTGCTGAACGCATTCACATAATAAGCCGGTACGGTTCTAAATACCTAAGGAATAACGCTTCTCTGCGGACGAACTGTTTTTTGCTAATGCTTCAGCAATTACTTCCGGCAAGCTTTCATCGCCAGGCAACAGCGCGTTATGTCCAGAAATTTAAAAAACGACTGCAGCAGGCACCGCTTAGCATGGCTAGCCAGCCTTACGAAATTGAAGTGCTTCCCTACGAATTACTTTGGGATTTACTAACGAAAAGTTTACCGCAAAAGAGAGTTAGTGTGCGCCTCACTGGAATTCCCGCCCGATCTGGATGATTTGATTTTCTCAACTTGAACAAACACCCCGCTCTCAAGAACCAAGACCACCGCCTATTATGGAAGAATTAAAGGAACTCGCGAGTATCCTAACCCGGAAAAAGCTGATGAAACTCAGTATTCTGGGACAAAACGACCAGTCTAAGCTGAATGAATTGTACCTCCTGATTGCTCAGCAAAAAGTGCAGTCAGATGATGAGGCTGCGCAATTGTTATACAATACAGATAGCAGCCTGCCGGCTTACCAAAAATTGCGCAGTAAGCTCAAAGGTCGTTTAGTGGATATGCTCTTTTTGGTAGATACCGAAGAAGACTTCAATGATGATGCAACACTAGCCTACAAAGCAGCCTGGCGTTACAGTTCGGCGGCCAATCTAATGCTCACGAAAGGAGCAATCAATATTAGCGTGAAATACGCTGAAAGAGCATTGAAACTCGCCCTTACTTTTGAACATATTGATCTGGTCATGCAGGTCAGTAAGTTGCTGCGTGGCATCTACTCTACTTATTTGTTCGACGAGGAAAAATTTGTGGAGTACAGTACTCTTTATCAGGAATATGAAGAGGTTTCGGAATTAGAAGCTAGGGTGGAAAAAGCCTACGAGGAAGTAGTTATTTTAAGTGTAAAAGCGGTTTCTAATAATGAAGAAATTGCCCGTAGGGGGGAGCAAATTTTTAAAGAATTAGAGCCAATTCTAGAGCGCTACAACCACTTTTCTCTACATCGTTATATTCGTTTTCTACAGGTGACGTATCTGCTCAATATGCAGGCTTACGAAGAAACTATTATTGCCAGCCAGGCGGCTATTGATTTCATGCGGACTAAAAAAATGAACTTGCGCAGTACCCTAACCGGTCTGTTGAGCCATCAACTGGTCTGTCATACTCAGTTGAAAAATTACGCGGCGGGAAAGGCCAAGTTGGAAGAGTGTAAACAGGAAATTGGCAACTTCCACGGGCGTAGTTTCTTTAAGGTACAAGAATTGGGGTTAATGCTGTTCCTGCACAGCGGTCACTACCAAGATGCCTATGAGCTGACTAGGGCAACCCTTAGCAACGAAAGTTTGCTGCGCCAAGACGCCTACACCCAGGAAAGTTGGACCATTTTTCAGGCCTATATCCACTATCTGATTTACATCGGTAAGGTAAAAGCAGTGGAAGATGATCAGGTATTTACCCGTTTCCGTCTGGGGCGTTTTCTAAACGAAGTTCCCGTCTTTTCTAAGGATAAGCGTGGGAAAAATATTCCCATTTTGGTCATGCAAATCTTGTTCAATATTGCTATGGAACGCTACGACCGAACCTTTGATCGTATTGAAGCCATTGGGAAGTATACTTCGCGCTATATCAAAAGAGATGAACATTTTCGCAGCAATTGCTTTATCAAAATGCTTCTACAAATTCCGATTGCTGGCTTTCAACGACGGGCTGCGGAAAAATACGCTCAAAAGTACCTGGATAAGTTAACGGAGGCGCCACTAGAAGTAGCCAATCAGCCCTATGAAATTGAAATTATACCGTACGAAGATTTATGGCAGTTAGCGGTAGATTCGCTAGCTTAGAGTAGGTTGGGATTTCGCCTTGGAGGACCTGTAACTACGACTTTAAAATAAAAATGCCTTCCAGCAATAATCTGCGGAAGGCATTTTCTACTTTAAGCTTTGGTTCTATTTACTTAGGGAGTAATATCTACTATGATGGTTTTTTCTGGGGTCTTATTCTTTGGTGGCGTTTTGCTATGGCTATTATCTACTTGACCTACGCTAAAGTTGAAGAACATTAAAAGAGCGATAAAAAACTTGGTAATCATAACTACTACTATTTAAATTTTCTAATTGTGTTTAATTCCTATTGACACTTCAAAGGTGCGCGGGAAACGGGCGGTCGAACAGGACGGAAAGGCAGTTATAATCTTTGCAAAAGTGAGGGCGTCTTATTCTATTGGTTTTTGCTAAATAATTGATTTTTAAACTGTTAGATTATTAAGATTTGGTGAAAAGCAACTCTTGCCAATGAATAATTGTTAATAATTGCGTTGGTCGAATCAATTAATGGTGGGTTGTTTTGATGCTAGAGAAGGCTTCTTGACCCACAACCCTAGATGTGATGAAACGGAAAGACTTTTTGAAAGCGGCCGGATTAGTTGTAATCTCAATTCCCATTATGTCGTCACTGAATAAATTAGCGGAAGCCACCGCATCCTTCAGGAGTTCAAAGCGAATGCCAGTTAAGTATTGATCGTACTAAACCACCTCAGTATCATTATGAGTTGGCGCAGCAACTCAAGCAGCTGCGCGACCGTGGCGTGCTGATTATCGGCAGTGGCAACATGGTGCACAACCTCCGCCGTGTAGCCTGGGACCGACTAGACGCTCCCTACGCCCACGATTGGGCCATTGAGGCAGATACTAAAATGAAGCAGTGGATAGTCGAAGGTGACGACCAAAACCTTATTGATTTTAGAAAACAGGGGAGAGCGTTTGATTTGGCCATTCCCACACCCGAGCATTACCTGCCGTTGCTCTATACCTTAGGGTTGAAAGATAAAGGAGAGGATACGCTGCTGTTCAACGACCAACCACTGGGTGGTTCTTTGACCATGACGAGTGTCAAGTTTGGGTAGGCTTTCACTGGTTCCGCGTGATTTATCGCGCCGTGTTTTTTAGAGTAGAATGAATTTCACAAAACTAGGTGGTATAAATATCCTTATGCAACCGGTGACAGATTGTAATAAGTACTTACTTTGTGATGATGTCAACAAACAATTTACGGTAGTTACATTGCCCGAGAATCATGTGAGTAGATGTCGTAAAGCAGAGTTGTCGATAAAGAATTAGGCGCAGGAAATCTTCAACAAATGGAGTTTCAGGAACAAGTCATCAAGTATAAGAACCGGATTGTCTTCATCAGGCTTTCGATGCCGTTCTTTAATCGAACGATCAAGCATTACGTAGAGCAGGAGGCGTGCTTTATGTTTGTCAACAAAGGAGAGGTAGGTGTGAGGGCACCAGAAGACTATCTGATGCTCAACAGAAGCACAGCCATGCTGGCCAAGTGTCTCAACTACTTTTTTGAGCCTAGCCCCAATAAAGAAAGCTGTAAGGATGGAATCGAATCTGTCGGTATTTTTCTCTACCCTTCTTTAGTCAAAGACCTCTTCGCCTTTGATGTATCTGAATCTACCTTTAGAGTTAATTACAACTTGAAACCATTTCAAGTAGATGCGCTACTATCCAACTATCAGGAAAGCATTAGTTTACTATTGGACAATCCCGAGTTGGTTGATGACAACCTCATTAAGACTAAGTTAAAAGAGTTTGTACTGCTCATCGCCAAGTCCGAACAAGCACCCTCCGAGTTAGACTTCCTAGCGGCTTTGTTTCATCCTACCGATGTGGCCTTCAAATCGGTGATTTTGCAAAACCTGTACAGCAATCTTTCCCTTGAAGAATTGGCTGCTCTGTGCCACCTGAGTATTTCTTCCTTTAAGCGGAAGTTCAAGGAAACGTTCGAGGAGAGCCCGAAGAAGTTTATTACTCGCAAGAAAATTGAAAAGGCGGCCGAACTACTACAATCTAGCGAGCTGCGTGTTTCTGATATAGCTTACGATGTTGGCTTTGATTCTATTGCCACTTTCAACCGAAATTTCACCAATATTCATGGACAATCCCCCTCTTCCTTCCGCCTGAGCTTAAATGAGAACTCTCTGAGCTAAAACGAGCATGTTGGCCTGCATTACGTCCTGATCTTTGTACGGAACAATTAAACAGGATAACAATATGCAAAACTCCAAAGTATTAAGAGGCTATCTAATCATTGCGGGTGCTTTACTCACTTTTATTGGTGGTGCGCAACTTCTTTTTCCGGTGGCTATGAAGGCCTCTTCAGGTATTGACCTAGCGGGTAACATTAGTGTAATCAACGATATAAGGGCGGCTAATGCACTTATTTTAGCAGTTGCCTTATTGTCGCATACTGGTGCTTTTGTGAAGCGCTTTACATTCACCTCTTCCCTTGTGGTACCATTACTGTTCTTATCCCTGGCCACGGGCCGAATTATCAGCATTCTCCTTGATGGAATGCCGGTAGAGGGTATGCTAGGAGCTACGGGCCTGGAAGTGATTCTTGGGCTTATAGGCGCTGTTTTTTTTACTCGTTATCAGGAAAAAGGAGTAGCAGTCAACGCAGTGTAGAGGAGATTGCGGGTTTTATTGATCAGTTTGTGAAAGGGGAATTGAGAAAGGAGCTTATCATACCGAATTGACCCAAACTTGATTTGTAAGTGTTGAAGTCGTGCTGGTACAGGTTTTTTAGGTTCTTGATTTTAGTACAGTGATGTAATTTATTACGTCATTACCAACTAATGATTATCCAAACAATAGTACTTTGCGCGCCATTAGCAACCAACCAAAGTCAAGCAGTGCCCAACAAACCTACTCACCTCATCGCTGGCATACTCACCGGAGCGGCCGTAGCGCTCATCAAGCTACAATATCTAGAACCGGAGTCTATAAAAAATGTAGGTGACCTACTTGGGCAACTGCCACTCCTGACAATTGTCGTGATCAGCGCCGCTGTAGGTGGGCAATTTGGCTTAATGCCAGATATATTAGAACCAGCAAAGAATGGCAATTGGCGGCACCGTAAGTTTTTCCACAGTTACGCTATACTGGCTATGATCGTGTGGTTTACTTACCAAACGGAAACCAACCCTGAGCTGCACGATATGGTGCGGCATTTCTTTACGGTGGCCGCTGCGGGCTATTTATCACATTTAATCTTGGATAGCTTCACGCCGGCGGGTTTGCCGTGGATTTGAGAGGGGAAGGCTCCCACGCTAGGGCGTGGTCGCGGGAGAGTTCGCTATTGCTCACGGGTGAAGCTCCCTGGCTGTCGCGGGGATAGCTCGCTAAGCTCGCGGTTGTGCTCACTGTGTTCGCGGTTTGGGTTTGCTCCTTGCCTCCGCCGAAACGGCTACGTGCAGGTAGGGACGTTCACGGTTAAAGCTCGCAAGCTCGCGGGTTGGATACTGTATCAAACGTCTACTATTATCACAATACACAGTTATTACTAAACCGCGAGCCTAGCGAGCTCTACCGCGACCGCAAGGGAGCCACAATTGCTTACGCTAGTGAGCGAGCTTCCCCCACAAGCGTAAGCGAGTCCCCCCGCGAACGTCAGTGAGCTTCCACCGCGACCGCAGGGAGCTATCCTCGCGAACAGAGTGAGCTTATCCCGCGAACGCTAGCGAGCCTACTTACGCGTAATCGAATACGTCACTTCCACATGCTGTCCACCGGAGTCCGCCAATACAATGGAGAGGGTTATAGAGGAAGTAATATCACTGAGGTTGGTGGAGATCTGTTCTCTGCCTAGATTTTCTGGTGCATTACTCTCAGGGTCACCATCCGCATCAAAGAGATCAGCATCCACTTCTATACGGCTGTTGGCGATCTGAGATTTTGCTACCGTGTAGCTTACTGCGGCAACTAAAGGTACATCACTCAGCCCTACGCTGATGGCCTCTCCGATCAAGGCGTTCCAGATCGAGTTGGTTTCCACAATATTATCACGGATGAGTTTGGTGTCGATATTACCGTATATTTCCAGGGCATCTCCTTCGGCTTCTTTAATTTCCAGGGCTTGCATTTTGAGCACCTGTACCTCAAAGGTTACATCTTCATCTACGGGGGTTACGGGGTCTTCGTCCTCGCTGCAGGAGCTGAGCATTACAATGGCCAGTGAGAAAACGAAAGAATACTTCAAGAAGGTCAAGAAAAAATTGTGCTTTGTCATGATTAAAACTTTTGTGGATTTTCAGATTCTAAGTTTTTTGTGAAGCTTACACTTGATCAATCTGCAGCCTGATGAGTGTAAGCCACCACAAAAATTAGATGTCAATAATTGACGGTTCAAACATAGGGGCAGAATCACCCTTAACGCCAATTTTAGGCATGGACAAAGCATGGACAAGAGAAAAATGATAGCTGTTTCTTCCCTTTTTTATCGCGGTAGCTGTGTGTAAATCGCTGATTATAAAATATTTGTAAATTATTTGGTTGGTTGGGGTATTTTGGTGGGTATGGACAGGCCTGAAATAAGTTTTTTCCGCAAGTCCTGGACTTGATTATCTTTAATCGTCATTAATTGATGCCTTATACACGAATATGATCGGGCAAAATCAATCATTATGGCCATTGTTGTACAGACGCATTGCAATGCGTCTCTTCGGCAAGAGATTTACACTATCGGTTTTGCGAAAAACTAACATCCCCGTGCATGAGAGCTTTCATTGTCCTCCTTTCAGCTATTGTTCTATTCCCTTATTCGTCCTTTAGTCAAAATGAACCCCGGATCGATAGTTTGTTGGAAGAACTAGCATCTACTACTGACCAGCAACACGTTTTCGAACTCTCCAGCCGACTCTGGGCAGAGTACATTAATAGCGATCCCAATCTGGCACTCGAGCAAGCAGAGCGCATTATCCAAGTTGGAAATGAGCTACAGTTAGATACCATACGTAGTAAGGGTTATTACAAGAAGGGTGTTTGCTATGCCTACATGAATAATTTTGATAGCTCAGGGGTGTACTTTCGCAAGGCGATGACCCTCTTTGAGATAGCTAAAGACTACGAAGCTAAAGCCAGTGTGCACCGAAATATCGGCCAGGATTTCAATATGACTAGCGAGCTGGATAGCGCCCTGTATTACTACCAGCAATCAAGAGACAATTTTAGCCGAATTAATGATTCTGTTGGCATTGCCGATATTCACAATTCTGTAGCAGTGGTGTATTATATGAAGGGGTATTATACGCTTGCCCTGGACGAAGCAATTGCCGCCGAGCGCATCTTTGAGCAAGATGGTGCCCTGGTGGGTGATCTCAATCAAAACCGTCTGGTGATCGCTACGCTTTATAATGAAATGAAGGATACGCTGAATGCCATTACCTATCACAAAAAGACCATTGAGTACTTTCAGGAAAATAACATGAAGCGGCAGTACGTCTCCAATGGATTATTACTTGCCGAACTCCTGATTCCGCAATACGAAAAGTACCCGGAAGTAGATGACTTAGTGAAGAGTGTGCTCAGTGGTGCCTACGAATTGGATGCTCCAAATATCCTACACGAAGCCCGTTCAGTAGAGGCAAGATTGGCTTACCAAAAGGGAAACTTCGCGGAAGCCCGTAGCATTCAGCTTGATCTTGTAGCGCAAACTGCTGGAGAAGAGCAATTGCTTAACCATGTGTTCCATGCGGGTGCATTGGGCAAAACATTAATTGCTACCGGGGAATATAATCGCGCCATTGAGTATTTAAAGACCAGTGAAGAACTTACCATTCAGTATGGATTAGAGGCGAGCGAGGCGGAAGTCAAAAAACAACTGTCACATGCCTACGAAGCGTTAGGGGATTTTAAGAGCAGTTTGGCCTATTATAAAGCCTACAAAGCCCTCGACGGGAAAATTTACGATGAGGAGCGTACTAAGCGTTTTGATGAACTGCAGACCATCTTTGAAATAGAAAAGAAAGAAGCTGCGCTGGCGCTACAAGCCGAAGAAATCAAAACACTAGATGCTGAAGCCAAGGCCAACCGGCTTTCTGCTACGCTATATGGTACGGGGATGGTGTCTTTTATCCTCATCTCTGGTTTGCTCTTTTTTGGCTTTCGCCAAAGAATGAAAAAGAACCAACTGGAGCGCGAGCAACAAGAGGAGAAGTTTCGGCAAGAACTGGCTTATAAAAAGAAGGAGCTCACCTCGCAGACTTTACACTTGGTACAAAAGAACACCTTTATTCAGGAAATCCAGGAACGACTGGAGCAAATTAAACAAGAGCCCAATCTATTCCAAAAGGAATTTCATAAACTCATTTCCTCACTACGCCGGCAAGCGGGAGAGGATGAAACCTGGGAGGTCTTCAAGTCCTATTTCTCTCAAGTTCACAACGACTTTGATCAAAATCTCAAGCAGGTCAACAGTGAAGTTACTGAGAATGATGTCCGCTTGGCTTCCTTCCTGCGCATGAACCTGACAACTAAGGAAATTGCATCTTTACTGAACGTATTACCCGATAGCGTGCTAAAATCCAAATACCGCTTGAAAAAGAAATTACAATTGGCTAAAGAACAGGATCTCAATGTTTACCTGAGTACACTCTAAATTCCAATCTCAAAATCCAAAAAGAAGCCACGGTCTCCGAGGTGGTTGCCGTTGTAACGAAGGCCAAGAACAAAGTCGTAGTAGAAAACCAGATCCAACCCGATACCACCACCCCAGAGCAAAGTGTTATTCAGCGGATTAGGGCGATCATTAAAAGGACTATTTACGTAGCCGAAATCATTACTTGCGGTGAGGTTAAGATGAAAAGGCAATTGCCGAAAGGCTTCCAGGAAAACCCATTTGCCAAAAGTAATATTACCCTCCCAAAGGCGAAAACGCACATTTTTACTAAAATAAACTGCATCTAATCCATCCAGTACGTATAGTTCGAATCCGGTAACCCGATTACGGCCAAAGCCCAGGGCTCTATTGTAACGCGAGGCCTGTTGCTGCCGGATAAAGGAATACTTTCCACCACCACCTAGGCCAAAGCTCCAGCGTTTGCCTACTGGCCAATACTTAGTCGCGTGCAGCAGCAGTGTAAGGGCGGAACGATCATCAAATACCCCAATGCCATCCTTCATGATTTCTCCACCATAGCGGTGACCCGACCAGGGATACGCTCGGTTATCTCGAAAGTCAAAATCATAGACGTACAAGAGGCGAAAAAAACGTAAATCTGTCTTGTTATCACCGAAATAGTCAGGGTTAAATTCCTGAATGATGATAGGGTCTACTTGTTCATGGTGGTACTCAAAAGTAAAGATGTGGCGAGCATAAAGTTCCGGGCGCCAGACGAGGTCAGCATCTAACTGCAGTTTGCGGCGCAGGAATTTATCGTCATCTCGGTAGAACTCTTGTTTATTGTTGAGCGTGGCGTAGTTTACTTCCCGGTTGCGGTCATACTGGAAGTTGGTACCTATGCCCAATGTCTGTTTCTTGTTGATGTAAGGCAAGTCATAACTCGCTTTAAAGCCACGGTTATAACCATATTCAAAGCCAATCTCTAGTTCGTCGCCCCAGCCACTAAAATTGGTGTGGTTGACCTCCAATCCAACGTTAACACGCTGTAACGAACGATTCTGCTCTTTCCACCAGACATTGAAATTGCGATCTGCCAATTCAAAGGTGGGTACAGGGTAGAGATACCAGTTTTCGAATACCTCTATCAGTAAGTGAATGCGTTGGGTAGCTCCCTTCCAGTCTTTGTACGTAATACTGGTTTGGCTAAACAATCCAGTATTCATCAGTTGGCGCTCGGCCTCAATGATTTTATCAGCTAGAATATCCAATGGGATAGTATCACCAATGCGGAACGGGATTTCCCTTAGTACCACCGCTTCCCGCGTGCGCTTGTGGCCTTCTACCGTTATATCGTCCAAGATGATCCAACCACCATCCTGTGTCTGCGCCATAGTTGCGGGCAACAGGAAAAAAGGAGCCAGGATGAACAACAGAATTACCTTTTTCATGGACGCTTTCGGGACAAAAGTTTTAATGTACTTTGCTGTGATGTACGGTTTACAATATGTAACGTTGCCTATGCCAA
>ERZ1740059.1837-NODE-1837-length-10583-cov-7.135258_pt1 | contig 10583 bp, 5 predicted proteins | sample MGYA00581744_ERZ1740059 | MGnify/ENA primary metagenome ERZ1740059 (study PRJEB43018, sample SAMN04849738) | marine metagenome | isolation source: floating plastic debris | place: Pacific Ocean | collected 2008-08-28 | study: EMG produced TPA metagenomics... | reverse complement strand
GATGATACATTAAAACTAAATAACGCTGTTTGTGATAAATGTAGATTGTGACAGGCAGTGGTCTCAGTGGTTCTGGATTCTAATCTCAATGACAGCTTATTATTATTGATTTTTCTTTACAAAAACATACTGGTATAATGGTGAGACATTTCTCAATAAGATGCAATTGAGATATTCCCTCTATCCCAATTATAAGTAGAGATATTCACATTTTTATACACCCAACTCTGCAATTTTGACCAAAATTGCTTGTCCTGCCTGCATACAATCTTTGCTGCATCAGTATTTCATCTACGATGCTTGCGCGTTGTGTCGTCTGCTAAGCATTGTGACTTCTTCTATTACTATATCATTATATCAGTGTATACTATTGTACATCATGCATTTAAATAAATCATTATGTTTGTAATTGCATCACAAACATCGTTGGTGCGGTGGCTTAGTTGGTAGAGCATCAGCCTATAAATCCATCTACCCCAGGTTAAATACCCACTCACTGCAGATTTTAAAATTTTGTGCCAAGGTTATTTTGTTATCTGCAGCCTACAATCAAATCTTGGTTGACTGTTTTTTAAAACTTTGGTATATCCGGGGTTGTTCTTGCATATCCACTGTTATTAGTGGAAACTCATTGCAGAAGTTGAGGTGCTTTGATCAATTATTTAGACCTAACTCCTTAGCTTAGATAAAAATTCCTGTTCTAATGAATATTAATAATTACACTGTTTTTTCTCAATACATACAAGATTTGATAATAATAATATATATATGAACCATGAAAAGGAAATACAAATAATCCTTAATTGCCTGTTATTTTGTGCATTATTTTATCACTTTTTACTAACCGGTCCCCAGTACTTACTAATTCCCTGTCACTGCAATCAATAACTATCACCCTTGGTCACTGGCTACAGGCAAGACATAGCCATAACTGGCTGATGATTTAAGAGTAAATAAATCTATCCAAATGGGCGAAGAAATTATAAGGAATAACCCTGAAAAGGACATAGGTGAATCAGACGCCTACAGCCAATGCGACATGATCATTCCGAACTGTGAACACCAAAAAAAAGCTGTAATCTTGACACATATATATCACATTGTAGATAAGTGAAAGGCTGAAATATTGCAGGTTACAGCCCACTAGGTTATTCCCACCATCACTTTTCAACTCACAGACTAATGTTATAATATAGATCATTATAATTGCAAAGATAAAATTTAATATTTTAAACTATTGCAACTCTAAACAAATTTGGCCAAATACAAGGTTGCAGTCACACTTTTCTGTTTTTAGTTGCAGTTTACATTGTAGCAAAAAACTCTACTTGTTTGAATGCTTTTTATTCTATCTATTTTATTTATTTGATCCACAAGATCAGTATCTGTTTTGATAACGTTTAGCAGTCAGGATGGGTATATCGGTACTCAAATCAAATTATATTGTATTGGTCGCGAAAGTGTAACACCTCCACTTCAGGGTTTGAGTGAATCAATAAAGGTATGATTATATGACATTCTTTACCCCTACACAACTTACTTTTTTTTAAAGTTTACGACTAACATAATTATTCCCAATTATTCTTAGTTCTAATTGACGCTCCACTTAGAGTTTCATTATTTACATAGGAGTATGATAGGGCTCTATCATTCAGTACCTATGATGCTGCAGAATAAAGAATAACTTGTGATTCAAACTCTGTAAAAACCTACACAGGCCAACAGTTGATTTAATGCATAGATCTGCATTGGTTGTTGTACAATGATGACTATTAAAATCAACCATCATCCTGCTGCACTAACTTTGGGCACTTTGCCAACAATAATATAAAAGTACATTGATGACATCACACAACTTAATGTAAAAGAGCGGGAATTTTGAGATGGAACAGCTCATGTGACCTGACACTGAATAGCAGCATCATGCCTCACAAGTGTGGATTTTTAGAGGTTCTGATGTTTGTACATTGTAAGAATACAGAAGACTATAACTCATTTTGTGAGGACTACAGAGAACAAGGTTTAACATATAGATCATGGATGACTCTACACAAGAAGAAAAGCAAGCAGATGCAGCATGATTCATCTTACATTAACAAGAATACTGATGGCGAAAAAGAACTATTTTTATTCACATTTTCTCCGGAGGTATTTTTCCGGCTGCCTACTAAAGACAGGAAGAAACATCACTACAGTAACTGTGCCGAGTGCCACAGAGATGAGGGGTTGCGGCGAATACTGAAACTCAAGCACTCAAATAAAGTTTCTGATATATTAACCCCAGCAGTAAAAACGCCAGCACCCAAAAGGAAAATAGGAGAAGAAAATAATACACCCGCTGCTAAGGTTGTGAGCAAAGGCTTCAAAACTCTAATACAAACGACTCCAAAGAACTTCCAAGAGGCGCAAAAGTTCTCAAGAAAACTAATATATGAAGGTAACAAAACATTGAAAGAATCAGGATTTGCAAGCCATACTATATGGGATCTGGTTGAAACGCCAAAACCAATTCAGACACAAATAATCTCTAACAGTCAGAGTGCTCTGAGACCAGTGCTCTCAGAGCAGGGTTTCAATGCTCTGTTTGGCACATCACAAAGTGGCAGAGAATATGAACGCCAAAGACGGATTCAGTATAGAGACAAAAACGCCACCCCCAGATTACGAGCTCACACTAGCCCGTTAGACACCTACAAATATGACAGGGCCGATTTGATCATAAAGATCACTGAGGCTGAAGATCCAAACAAACTGAACTATACCAAGCTGGCGAAAGAAGTGAATTTAACTAATAAAAGAGATGAGCTGCCTGGAAACTGCGGCCAGGTAAGAATTGATATGTTTTTATATTTACCCCAGCTTCACCATAACACCTGCTAACGATTTCCCAGTTGTTGTATAATATTATGTTCTAAGTGCATAACACTCTACATCGAACAGGCTATTTTTGTTAGGCCCTATGTAGTCTAATTTGCCACCAAGTCTAGGTCAGGTTTTGTCACGCGTCGCGTTTGATAGCGGATGCTGGGTGCCGCTAACTCCGTCCAATCGCGAGTCTGAGCTCAGAGTGTGTGAGGTAACCATCCCTACACACCAGAACAATTTTTCACCTGATCTGTATTTTCATGTTGGAAGTATTTTTCCATAATCAGTTGTCAAGGGAATCCGCAGTGTTGCATATAAGCACTCAACTAAAAAATTGTTAACCATCCCAAGAAAGTCAGCATTCCTGAGGAATTTACAGTTCCGGCGTTTCCATTGTTTTAGTCATATTTCACTTCTGAGTTGTGTGCCCATTTTCCAACACGGGCAAACTCCAACCGCTGCTTTGTATCGTTCCCCACACGTACCCCAAAACACTCATATCTTAACCACACTGCAATTTTCAACTAATTGAATACCTACTCCCAATCTGACTCAGAATGGTCAAATTCATGGAATTAAATACTAGCATATTGATTTTTGAATTCCTATTATATAAGAAAATTAGAAAGAATCTAATAATAAGCGGAATGTAGAATTAGCGAATTTGCCATTAGCGAAGTAGCAAAATTTAAACTCCAATAGAATTTTCTTCCTGTAGGGTCATGGCCTAGGAAAGTCTCATTGTGCATTCACATGGACAATTTTTCTGTTTGTTTGCATTATATGATACATATATAACCTATAAATCTGTTGCCCTAAAGACTATAGGCCAATGACGGGTATCAACCAGGATGTAGGGCTCATTATACGGTGAAATCATAAAGCTGCTGGAACTCGATTTAGCATTTAATCTGGAGAATAATCCAGCAGATTCTGATGTCAATAGGGCATGTTAGTGAACATCCCACAATGCATCATTTTGGGAATCCCAGACACACTCAGTCAATGATAGCCTGATTTTGACTGCGTATTTCTGGAAATTCCAGTGAAAAATTGCATTGTGGAAATGTTGTTAACATGCCCTATTAGAATAACAATGGAACCACCAATCTGATTGATATCAGGCAGACCTCTTGACCAAGTTAACACAGGTCTCAAGTTTTCACCGTAACTGGAACTAAAGTTGACGCAACGAAAACTGCAACTAACTTTTCCCTTGCACACTACACACGAAGCAGCAAAAATCCAATTAACTTGGTGGAGTTTTTTTTATTTATGTCCATTATTATGCTGGAGGTTGGCTAGAGTTTCATTTTATAGTCCATGCTCTACCTGGAGGGCTGGCCGTCTCGATCAAGTTACATGTATTTTATTGGTGTTGCTTTACGTGTGTAGTGTGTGAGGGCCTTCAAATAAAGATGTTTCATATCAATACTTTTCCAAATTTGGATTATAAATCGAAACATGAGACCTGTGTCAAAACCGAAACTAATTCCCTTGAAAAGTTCAGATTAGTACAGTACATTGGATAGGCCAAGTATGACTAATATGAAGCTTAGAAATCCAGGGCTATCTAATATGTGCGATATATATCGCTTTCGAAGCTGCTTTGTTTACATGTTTAACCAAAGCGACTAGTATGCCTCTAGGAGAAACTAGAGGCCTTAGTGTCTGCAAAATATGGAGATGTTTAGGGTTGCTGCACAATATACTAGTAGCATTATTATTTTCGGATACTCTTTTTTTATTTTTTTATATCATGCCTCTTCACATAGGATTGAAGTCAAAATACATATTATGCTTACACAATATTTTTATCAATTATCAAAATTGAAATAGCATCTACATAAGTTTACACAACAGGGCCATATAATCATGGCTGATCCGTTACAACCTGCTACTCCAAGTTTTAAGAATTATGCATATGTGCAGTCCAAAATTTACAAAACAGTATGCATGTACGTTGCGGGACACTGTACATACTGCACCAAGCCTTGACATCTCCAGAATTTGCAGTTGGAAGCCAGATACTGAGAGAGGCCTTTCAATTTGAAAGCTGCGAGGAATTCATGCCCTTTCTTGCAATCACTTCACAAAAATACTCGCAAAGCTGGTGTTTCAATTAGGCCATTTTGTACCCAAATCAGCTGTTCTTCTTCAGTCACGCTAATTCAGAGCATGACCTCTGGTGGCTATTGTTTTTGTGAAAGTGTGAAGTGAGAACGATTTTGGCTTTTTTTGATTGAAAGACCCCCCATTGGGGCATCACAACATGTGAAAACCTGCGTTTCCTATGATATTGATGATACCGGGACTCCACAGCCACATGATGAGAGTGTCACTCAGATCAATATCATGCTCAGCTTAAATCATGTTATCTGACCTTGTCAATATATGATGTACAGAGACCTGTAGAACCAGCGGTATCAAAGACAATTTCATGATGCAATCGTGGTCAGAACAGGTTTTTCAAAACTTTGGTTTTTTGGCGGTTTTATTGAGTAAGAGTCACCCCTTAAGGGACATGGTTAACAAGCTTAACAATCATGTTCACTGAATGTCACTCTCATCAAAGCCCTGGCTGTGTGGTTTCCATTAATTAACATCTCTGAGGTAGTGAGTGGATCTGGTAGGGACAAAGGACTCAAATATTATTCATTTTTATTGAGCAGATGACTCTCAATATACTCTGAGTAAATTGTCCCAACCAAACCATAGCACTCTCTACCAATCTTTCACCCCAAACGGTTGAAGCCATAGACATTCAAGTTTCTAGATTGGCCATCGAGTTTTAAAAAGTTTGTGTCATCAGACTCCCGCCGTACACCTACATCACTCTAAACTTTCCATGGCGTATTGCGCACTTACCGCAGCATTTTATTCATACAGTATTTTCACAAGTCTTTTAAGAGCTACCAGTTGACCAACCGGTCTGCTTTATTGTTAAAACCTACCAAATTTTTGATCTGATTGGTTTATAAAAAGCCTAGCATTCAACCTGATTGGAGCCTATGGCCGAAACAGAAAATCACAACTCTAAATAGGCAGGGGCACACAATTGCCAATCTAGCAACCTCATGTCTATGGTTGAAGCCCATCCACACTTACCACTTACCACCTATTCTGGTTCCATTTTCAAGATTACGACGGCATACGTTGCTCCCATGCTTCATGCTGTGCTTCCTTTTGACACTTCTTAATTTTCACACTACATGTACATATCTTACCTGAACACAAATACAAAAGTACATAATAATTACAAGTATTATACAATTTGTAATAAATTTTTTTGTAGGTTTTGAAAGAGATTGCAAGATCTCTTGAGTTCCCGGTAGAGGTTACACCAAAAGCTCGAACCAGCTGGTTAAAACATGAAGGACTGGGAGTCAACATACTAGTACCCCCATCAGTCAGGGAATTTTATCGGATGAGAGATGAGATGATAAGGAACAAAGATATTGATATAGGGGAGCTAATTGTGCCTATCCAGTATGAAGTTGTCGTGGTAGACAAGGATGGCAAATTGGTGAGTACACCCTGCTTATCAAAAAGTGGCTAAAACCCCATGAAGGAGCAGAGCTAAATAACGGAGGCCATATTTGGACTCAGTATGCATAGAAACCTCTGTAACAACCTTTTGTTTGACCATATTGATCAATTTGAATTTTTCTTACTATTTTTGTTCTAATTTTGAGTTGTCTTTCCCTACTTTCATAGGAGACAGCTGCCAGTTTCCTAACCTGTTTTGATAAGACCCAACAAAGCTTGTCAAGACAGATTACCGTTTAACAACACTCGGTTGTAGTCTTACCCGCCCCTCGACCAGTTTATATTACATGCCTTACATTGATTATGTCTTGCCTAAGTGTTCCACGCTTTGAATCATTAAAATATTAAAATCTTTTCGTCAGAGCAGGACTCAAAAACACTCTTTATCTTACGATATGAATGGCAAAAAACTGGGATATTTTTAGGAAACTCAGATACAGGAAGTGTCGGGCCGAAAGTTCAGTTTGAAAGAGATACGTAAAAGACACCTCGAGAAGATGCAAAATTTAGGCTTATTCAGACGTCTAGACATAGACAACATGACAAACTCCGAAGTTACAGCGTTTCTTCAAAAGAACGGTACGTAAGACATGCAAATTGGCGTACCAATTGGTTCTATTTGCTCATAGTGGTCCATGATATTACTTACCTGCAACCTGTACACCTATGAGGTCTGTTATATCACCTATAACCAGTCATCGGCCAACAACTACAATCAAAAATACAATACTGCAATTAACAGGTTCGGCACATCTCTCAATTGCAATTGTATATTCGCTATGACAGTAAATGTCTCCAACAAGACAAGGAATTCTGCAGCATCTGTGTTTGTATCAGGCTTTCTGGGGCAGAAAAATGTAAACCTGACTCATCACCCAAATAATTTAGCCTAAAGTTGAAATTGAATGACTCGTATTGGGTAATGTACAGTGTTATCAGTAACTGTTTCAATCGCCCTTCATGACCAGACAACATTGTTGATCAATTATAGTTATCTTTTGGTCAAACAAACTCCGATTGTTTCGCAACTTTAGATGATACAGGTTTGAGTTACCCTCCCTAGAACACAAAGATGAGGTTGTGAAGACAATGATTGTGGCTGGTAGCAGGTTTAACAATCATTAGCAACAAACAGCAAATAGCCATAACATGTGCTTACATCCGTTTTGCATCAGGGTATAGGTTATTTAATGGTCTCTAACTATCTATTTAGAGAGTTGAAAAGTTGAAGCTTGAGACCAGAATCAGAGTTTCTATGTTAAATTTGGGTTCATTTTTCATAAAATTGGCTATTTTATAGCTAGGTTTACATACATATTTATTCCGCAAATATTGTTTCCATGCCAAATTTACATGGTTCCCAGTCAAAACCATAGGAATTATTGCTAGTAGGTGACTTGATATCAAAAATGTAATAATGATTAGCCTGTGAAACTTATTGAATTCTGTTTTACAACCCAGTATCATAATCCAAATTTCTTTGGAAAAGTTAGAGAGTTTAATGAATAGATGAAATACACCTATACATCAGGGAGCAATACATTTGATTTACTGAGAATCGTTAAACACTGGATTTCAAAAAACGATGTTTACTTACTTTGCGTGGTTTTAGGAGAGGCAGTGATGGTCGACCAGGAATACAATAGGCGCCGTCTCAAGAGGCTGCTTCATACTCGCCACATGGTTTGCTGGCATGACCACAGGTAATATGACAGCCTGTAGCAAAATAACATTACCATGGTTATGTGCAATGAAGTTCTAACAAGATTTACTGACTCTTTTCATATTGCTAATTTGCTGGTAATTTGTAGCTTTTGCACTCATGATAAGACAATAAAATCTTGATGATTGGAAATAGCTAAGGTGGTGTATAATAAGTCATAATGATGACACACTGACAAGAACGCAATGCAATACAGATGACCATTTATGCAATAATACCGACGGCCTGTTTTTCAATACAACCCAGCCTTGAAATACCCCCTAACACTCACATTTAAAAAAAGTGACCGATAGTTTGGCACTTTTATATGGTATAGAGGTATAATAAACACGCAACTGTTAACTAGCCATTTCTTATTTGTTGCAGTGATATTCTAGGCCACAGTCATTACTTATTCGTGGTTTGGTTCTGTTATGATGAACTGACATACATCACAGATCATGAATATCAGCAAAACTCTAGCAAGGTAACATGAACAAACTATGCCAGAATTGAATGGAACCTTTCAAGGCATTGGACACGATAGCGGAGTGCCCAGGCTGTCTTGTGTGGTGAAGGGGGGGGGGGGAGGAAAAACACAAAAAAAGAGAGTGAGTGAGCCTAACGACCCCACAAAACAGCTACAGCACTCTAAAGCCTGAGGCCGCCAAGATGAAAGGGAAAATATAGAATGTTTCTTGATGTATTTACCATCCTCCAGTCCTCACCACATGAGAGCTATCTCAGACCATTGGATTCCAGATTTTTTTCCCAGCTTTCTTTTCTGCAAAACAGTTGAAAAAACATCTAGTTACAAGTTGATATGTGGTAGTTTAAATTTTTCTGTCCCAATGTAAAACAACATAATCCGAATCGAGTCTCCCGACTATGATGGCTATTATATACAGGTTTTATATTATAATATATAATTACTATATCTATTATATTATATAATATTTTAATATCTTATAAGTTTTTACATGATAGCATATAGTTATTATATTAGAATATAATATAGCTATTATATTTTATATGATAAAAGCTATTAGATGCCTATGGTTAAGACGTTTCATGTCTTTGCAGGCCTCAAGTAATGTCCAAGGACTAGTTGAAAGGGCTTATCTCTATATACTCGCCAGAAGCGGCACCTCTGTCAAGGATCAGCTCCTATATGTCCCCACCAGATCAGAAGACATTGAACAGCTCATAGAGGACCTTACCATCGACGGTGAGGTATACTACGATGCTATGAGGCTGTTCAGTGGAGACACCCCAGCTAGACAGCTTGAGGCCGGGCACCAATGTGGAGGTGAGAGTGATTTCAACCACTAACAACTCAATGATAAAAATAAGTAATTTTCTTCTAGACTTCCAGAATATAAATAAGGAATCCAATCTGACCTTATTTCCTTAACCAGATGCAGCACATTCATGCAGCAGTGCAGTGATCCAAATGGTGCCACAGACTGTGCAAGACTGATCTGTTTAGTAGACCCAAGCCGTGTTGTAAGGTGACATGAATTCCGCAATTAACATGGCATTTATAACTGAAACTATTGAAAAGTTTATATTTACACTCTACACCAATATTCCATAACTTCGACGTGTTTAACAAAAATATAAGTATGTATTTACCTGATTATGGAAAAATAATCTTGTTTGGAAACAAACATTACCCTCATTTCCATGATTTTCATAGGCGGATACCCATGCTTCTGTGGGCTGAAAGACATTACTTTTGGCAACATATCTGCTTTCAACAGCCCAGGCCCTTACCTGTCATTAGTGCAGCGAACGGAGGTGTTGAACCAAACTAGTACCTGGAAAGAGAGCTACGATAATGGAGAAGTGGCGCCTTTCAGTAAGATGAAGGTAAGGACAAAGAAAATGCATTTCACTAGAAAATATGAAGTGTGTGTGTTTGTGCGACTAAAAGTCTGGCCACTCCAGCAGTGACAAATTATGACTGACGTGATAAAACAATGCTGGCTATGCCTGAACCAATAAAATAGCGCTATATGTGGCCAGACAATTCTCCATGTTGTACCCCTTTCAACCAGATCATATAATCATGAAACAAATTTTTGAATAATGATAATGATCACCGGTAATAACTATTTTGCTTTGGTGCTCTGCAGACACAATATGAGAAAGATCAAAAGGGCCACTATTCATAAATTTTATTGTTACAGAAAGCTGGCTATGAAGAGGAACTACAAAAACGGAAAGTCCCTTGTGAACCATCAGAAAAGCTGCCTGAGCTTAACGAGAGGCTACAGAAAGAGCTGAAAGGTAACCAATCTATGTCATCAGCCAGTAAGCTCATCCACAAAAAACCGGTTATTAGGTCTGTTCCGTTGCTTGGCGCAACCAGGCTCGCCATACCTCGCCCTGGCGGGTCACTTTGGCTAGGCCACACTGTGTCCAGGCGACCCACAGTGGCTAAGCAGTCCACAGTCTACCTCGC
>ERZ1740059.1834-NODE-1834-length-10589-cov-7.890165_pt1 | contig 10589 bp, 8 predicted proteins | sample MGYA00581744_ERZ1740059 | MGnify/ENA primary metagenome ERZ1740059 (study PRJEB43018, sample SAMN04849738) | marine metagenome | isolation source: floating plastic debris | place: Pacific Ocean | collected 2008-08-28 | study: EMG produced TPA metagenomics... | reverse complement strand
GCAGCTAAGCCGACACCGGAGGCGTATCGCCGAAGGCAAACCATCAAGCTAGTACCGCTGCGCGGAAGTCAAAAGTCAAAAGTCTTATATAATAAGGATTTTAACCGTTGACAATGGTTGGTTTATTTACGCCGTGCTGTACTATTACTCTCACAAGCCAAAATTGACGGGTGGAGCCCAGTGAGTAGTAAGTAGTGAATAGAATTCATAGTACCAGGCAAAGTTTACGCAGGTGGACCACTAGGGTACCCTTTAGTGCCCTAAAATTTATGTTGTAATACCAATTCAAAATTTTTGCGAGATATAACTCTACCCTGGCTAGACTTACTTTCCTGAGGCACTGGAAAAGATGCGACTCTGATGTGTCACATTCATCTTCAAGAGAGTATTGGTGAATTTGAGATGAAGTCCGGTTAATTATCTACCATATAGCTCAGAGCAAAAAAATTGTTTTTACCGGCTTACCCATTACCAGCCCTCATAGAATGTTAGTTTAACCGAACATGATATGAGTCATAGTAAAAAGCCTTACATAAATTCAAAACTTTTTGTGCTCTAAACGGAAGTCACTCTTTTGAAAGTGTATTGCTTATAGACAAGTTCGAGGTGTATTCCAAAACGTTTATTTAGGAATATTGTGCACATGATACTCAGTAGAAGAGATAAAAAAACCTCTGAAAATATTTTTGAACAGAGGAAAAATAAAGATGTTGAAATTGAAAACAAAATCCCTAATCGTTCTTTATCTTCCAAGATTAAAAACCTGAATTCTGCAGGAACAGAAAAGTTAATCAAATTATCCTTAATCACCCAATTTTTTCCACCAGATTACGCCGCAACCGGACAGTTACTCGAAGAACTTGCTAGACATTTAGGACATCTGGGAGTAGATATTGAGGTATTTACAGGGCAACCTGGTTACGCCTTTGGGACAAAGAATGCTCCAGCACGAGAACAATCGGAACAAGTAAGAATCCAACGTACCCGTGCTACTCAAGTTTGGTATCAGAGAATTCGCGGTAAAGCCCTTAGTGGCGTACTATTTACCCTGCGTGCCGCACTTCACATACTCAGACACGCCCGTCACCACAATGTTTTGTTGGTGAGTACAGCCCCTCCTTTTTTACCCGTTTTGGGATATCTGGCTCATAAATTATTTAAACTTACTTACGTTTGTATACTTTACGATCTCTATCCAGATATAGCTATAGCCTTAGATGTAATTCCAAAACATCACTGGCTAGCTCGATTTTGGCAAATGGTTAACTGCAAGGTTTGGCAAGAAGCTTCTCAGATTATCGTTCTCAGTCCACAGATGAAACAACGGGTGGCAGGTATCTGTCCTCAAGCTGCCGATAAAATATCCGTTATTCACAGTTGGGGAGACGCAAAGAAAATAGTCCCTATCCTTAAAAAAGACAACTGGTTTGCGCGAGAATATAATACCGTTGATAAATTCACCGTACTCTATTCAGGGAATATGGGTAGGTGTCACGATATTGACACGATTTTAGAAACTGCCAAACTACTCAAAGACGAGCCAATTCAGTTTTTATGCATTGGCGGTGGAGCTAAGCGGAAAATGTTGGTTGAAGAAATCAAAAAATTGAATTTGAATAACTTCCAATTTGTTCCCTACCAAGAAAAGTGCAATTTACCTTATTCCCTGACGGCTTGCGATCTATCTTTAGTCAGTATGGATAAGGGTTTTGAAAGTTTAGTTGCTCCCAGTAAACTTTACCCAGCTTTAGCTACCGGGAGACCTGTAGCTGTAATTTGTCCCCAGGATTCATATCTCAAACAGCTAATTGTAGAGGGTAAATGCGGTCAAACCTTTGACAATGGAGATAGTCAGGGTTTAGCTAAGTTTATTTATCTATTGAGTAAAAATCGTCAGTTAAGCGAAAGTATGGGTAAGTCAGCTCGTAAGTATATGCAGTTAAATTTTACGCCTGAAGTCATTGCTAACGAGTATTTGAAGGTGTTGCGTAAAGTTGTGGAGTAGGTATTTACGGGAAAAAAGTAGTTATATCGCTGCCCTGCTCCTCTGGGGAAATTACTCAAGAAAGAATAAAATAGGACTTACGCTTACTAGTAATTGCGATCGAAACCTATTTCAGGCAGGCAATTTCAACATTTGGGAAGGGATTGTCGCTTTCACCTATAGGGTGTGCTTAATCGCCCTTCCCTCGAGGTAATTACATTATTTTTGTGTAAGTCTAAAAAAAATTAAAAGTATCTTAAAACACTTGTTAATTTATTTGAGAATGTTAGTCTAATGGAGAAAGAAAAATATACCTAGTAAAGGTTTGTATCTTTCATCTTTTTTAAGTAATTTAACTTAAGTTTTTTTGCTTAATATGACACATAAACAACAGCAATTAAGTCATTGCCAGCGATAACACAGCAATCTCAAACCCTAGCTTTTTATCGCTCGTGCAAAAGTCTTAATAAATTTAATTGAATAGAACTATGTAACAAAACAGTGTGATGGAGCCGATGTGAAACACAGTCAAAGCTTAAAACAGCGCTTGATTCGAGGAGCAGTTGGTTCTTTTGGGCTTAAAATTATCTCAACGGGGTTAGCATTCTTATTAAATTTATTATTAGCTAGGTCTCTTGGAAGTGAGGGTTTAGGTACTTATGCTCTTGTCATTACCTGGATAGGGTTATTGGGGCTTCCTGCGAAGTTAGGTTTTCCTCAACTGCTAGTTCGGAATGTAGCTATATACTCTTCTCAAGCCAAGTGGGATTTATTAAGAGGCCTGATACGTCGAGCTTATCAAATAACGGCTGCCCTTTCGTTAGCGTTAGCCATAGTTGTAGCAGTATTAGCTTGGCTATGGGGGAAAGATTCTCAAATATTTTTGACTCTGTTAGTTGGTTTGATTGCTTTACCTCTTAACTCACTTAGAGTTCTCAATCAATCTGTGATGAGTGGACTACACAAAGTGGTACAGGGGCAGCTACCAGAAAACTTGATAGCACCCTTATTAATGTTATTATTGACACTAAGTAGTTATGCAATAGTAGAAAATAAGATAGCACCTGCGTTGGTGATTACTTTTTATGTTGGGGTTGCGGTGATTACAGTTTTGATTGGATTAAATCAGCTTAGTCGTGCTTTACCTAGCGAGATGTTTACTATGGAACCTCACTATACAACCTGGCGCTGGATTCAGACTGCGGTTCCATTTATGGTGTTTGGCGCTCTATATATGGTTAACTCTCAAACGGATGTCATAATGTTAGGCGCTATTAAAGGTGCAGAATCTGTTGGTTTATATGTAGTGGCGAATAAAATAAGTTCACTAGTTATATTTATTTTAACAGCTAGTAACTCGGCTTTAGGACCTAATATTGCAAGTTTATATGCTGTAGGTAAACTAGCTGAGTTAGAACGGATTATTTCAAAGGCTTCTAAGGTTGTTTTATTTTTTTCTTGCATAATAGCTATATCTATATTTCTCTTTAAAAATACCCTACTAGGGCTATTTGGAAAGGAATTCTTAGAAAGTCAAAATGTTTTAGTTATATTGATGATCGGGCAGTTAGTAAATGCTTTTGTAGGACCAGTAGGTTTGTTGCTTAATATGTCTGGTAATGAAAAGTTATCTTTAATCGCTTTCTCTTTAAGTGCAGTTACGAATATCGCTCTGAACTATTATTTGATACCTGGTTATGATGTTGAAGGGGCTGCCCTTGCAACCGCAATCAGCACGATCGTGTGGAATTTAGCAAGTATGATATTCGTTATAAAGCGCTTAGGTATTAATCCAACAGTTGTAGGAAAGTCTAAGGCTTAACATTACAAATATAAGAATCAGTTATGACAATCAATAAAATAAAAAATTTGATACCCACAAAGTTTCAGGATGCTTTGCTAACTCTTTCAGACAGAAAACGCGGGAGATATGCTTCAGTATTTGATGATGATATATTTATTACTTCTTATCCTAAATCTGGAAATACCTGGTTGCGGTTTTTAATTGGTTATTTGGTGCATGGAAATACATTCACTGGATTCAATAACATAGAAGAAAAAATACCCGATATCTATGTTAATAAAGAATATCAGCTTCTAAAGGTTAATCGGCCAAGAATTCTAAAGAGCCACGAATATTTCGACCATAGATATAAAAATGTCATTTATATTGTCCGCGATCCTAGAGATGTAGTGCTTTCATACTACAGTTTTCATCAGAAAGTTGGTTCTATTGAGCAGAATTATCCCATTGAAAAATATGTTGAAAAGTTTGTCGATGGGAACTTAGATCGCTATGGTTCTTGGGAAGAAAATGTTGGTAGTTGGATAGGAGCTAGGGAAACCAGTAAACATTTTTTACTAGTACGTTATGAAGATTTGTTAGAAAATATTGAACTACAACTTTCAAATATAGCTAATTTTATAAATATTCAGGTTGATGACGAATCAATATCCAAAGCGATAGAATTTTGTTCTGCTAAAAACATGAAAAAATTAGAAAGAGAACAGAATAATAATTGGGCAACTACAAAAAATAGTCGTAAAGATATTGCATTTGTAAGATCGGCAAAGTCTGGAAATTGGCAAAATCAACTCCCTTTATCTTTGGCTGAAACAATAGAAGAATCATGGGGTAGTCTCATGAAGAAATTAGGATACTTGTAGTAATTATAGTTAAAATTAATACTATGACTATATCTGTAAAAGAAAAATTAGACTTTGAGAGCGAATCAGCTAATTGGCTCATTGTGGATCGGTGCCCGTCTTGTAAATCGCAAGAGGCAATAAATCGGGGTGAGGTACCTTTAGATTTTTATTATTTTTCTGGAAAAAAGATTGTTATTCGAGCAAAGCACATTGCAGTATGGGAATGTAAGAAATGTGGACTTCTCTACAAAAATAAAGTACCCTCGCCAGAATTCATATCTCAACTGATTAGCAGTCAAAGCAATAGAATATGGTCTTATCAATACAAATACGAAGATGAGATTCAACTTATTAATGACTTGTTTAGCGATCGTAGCTCTTACGATCTACTAGATATAGGTGCAGCTAATGGAGATTTACTGAGACACTCAGCTAAATTTGGGGGTAGACGCTCTGCACTAGATATAGCTCGTTATCCTGACTCTTTATTCCAAATGCAAAATTGATCGTAATTGTGCTAAATCCTATAGATCGAGCATACTCAAATTATCTAAAATATTGAATTCTGGACATCATTATCTTATGAATGCTTTACTATCTAAGTCGGCTTTATGGCTTCACAAGCAACACTCAAAAGCTTACTCATATTACAAAATACGCAAAAGTAATATATCTACGAAAACTCCATTAACATGGCAAGAGCGAAACTTTTATCTGAAGTTGCAACCTGGTTTGCAAGAACAAAACTTGGTGATTTACGATATAGGTGCAGCTAAGGGAGTTGTATCTTGCCTTCTTGCAAAGCTTTCTAACGTAGCTTCAGTTCAAGCATTCGAGCCTATTCCTGATGTTTACAAAGAACTTAGACACAACACACGATCTTCAAGAAAAGTAAACTGCCATAATGTAGCTTTAGGCGACACCCCAGGCTTAGTAACCATGCAGGTAAACAAGCGAACTGATACTAGTTCTTTACTTCCTATAAGACAATTGCATCAAGCTGAAAATCCTGGAAGAGAAGTTCATAAAGAAATACAGGTTACTGTTGTACCTCTTGATGAGTATGTGAAGCAAAATAATTTGCCAGTGCCTAGTCTAATAAAGATTGACGTTCAAGGTTTTGAAAAAAATGTTATTCTTGGTGGTGTAAACACAATTTGTCAAGCAAAATACTGTGTTTTAGAGATGAGCTTACATCCTGTTCACGTAGGAAGCCCTCTTTTTGATGATATTTATCGCTTAATGTGTGACTTAGGTTTCCAACTTACAGGCCTTTCCAGTCCACTGACGGATAAATCTGGGATCCAGTTACAAGTAGATGGTTTTTTTGAAAATCAGAAATATCTAAGCACGACTTTCAAAGATTAGTCGGTTTTTAAAGTACAGCTTGAATTGTACCCCCAATTCTGGCGTTGCTGAATCCAAGTATCAATTACGCGATTGTCCTTTAGGCACTGGTGAAGTATACCATATTTTTCACATTTTTGCATGTATAAGTTTATGCACACTCTGGATATTCCATGGCGATAGTGCTAATTCATACTTCCAAATATGTAAAGCCGCCATTAAAAATTACTTATATTTATTTTATGTAGCAGTTTATAGAAAAAGTAAAGCTAATAAACTACATGAAATTTTATGAGTATTTATATCAGCTATATTTTATCTTTAAAATGATGCAAAATATTTCAAATTTAGTAATATTTGACTTAGCATTTACCGGGCATCACTCAACATATATTAGATATTTGATTGAATATTGGATTCAGCAGAAAAAGTCGGAAAACTTACATTTAGTAGTTTCGCCAGAGTTTCTCAAACGTTATCCTGATATCTTAAAATTAGCAGCTAGGGCTAAAAATACTAATATCGCTATTCAATCAATTGAGTTATCTGAATATTCCAGATATTGTGCCTGTAAAGTAAACAAGCAATTTTTGAAAAGAGTCTGGTATGAGTTTAATTTAGTATATAAGTATACAAAAAAACTGGATGCGAGTCATTGTATGCTTATGTATTTCGATCACTTTCAAGTACCATTAGCGTTTGGCTTAAAAGCATTTTGTCCTATTTCAGGTATTTATTTTCGTCCAGCTTTTCATTATTCACACTTTCAGGAGCAGTCTTTTAATTGGAAAGAGCGCCTTAAACACTATGCCCAAAAGCGACTTCTTGATCGAGCATTGAGAAATAGCTGTATTCAAAATCTATTTGTGCTAGATAGATTCTCAGTACCTTATATCCAGCAACTGGTGGCAAATACTAATATTAAGCAACTCGCAGATCCAGTTAAGCTTGGAATAATTGATTCTCAAAAATTACAAGAATTTAGAGATAATCTAGGGGTTGAAGGCTCTAGAAAGATTTTTCTTCAATTCGGAAGTTTAAATTTTCGTAAGGGAATTTACCAACTCTTAGAGGCGATTCATTTGCTACCAAATGAAATCGGTAATCAAGTTTGTTTTTTATTGGTTGGTAAAGCGGTTGAGTCTGAAAAATCTAAAATTGAGTTTGAGCTAGCAAAGTTAAGCCAATCATCACCCGTGCAAATAATAAGGTGTAACGAGTTCGTATCTGAAGAAGAAGTACCATATTACTTTAATTCTGCTGACTATGTCTTAGCTCCTTATCAAAAACATGTTGGCATGAGCGGACTTGTTATACAGGCTGCTGCCGCGAAAAAGCCTATCTTGGCTTCAAACTATGGACTGATTGGGCAATTAGTAATAGAGCATAAGTTAGGATTAACTTGTAATTCAGCTTCACCACTATCAATTTCTCAATGTGTGCAAGAAGCTTTAAAAACACCGAAGTCTAATCTAATTGATTTTGATAAAATGCAAAGATTTGCACAACAAAATTCCAGTGATATATTTGCAAAACAAATATTCGATTCTATCTGTATATAAATTTCAAAAATACGGCTAATAGTAAAACTATTAATATTTATGTTGGTTGCTGAAATATATTTTTATTGTTTACTTCTTATCTCTTTAGGTATCTTCTTATGGGGACTACAGAAGCCAGAGCGAATCTACCAATTTCCATTCACTATTAATGCTATCTTTTTTGCTTTTATTATTCCACAATGTCTTTCGATCTATCTATCTCCAGGGGCTTCTGTTACTCCGATAATGATAGAAAGATATTTTTTTATGGCTTGTTTGTGTCTTTTTATGTCATGGCTCGGTTACCAAGTTCCAGTTATCCCTCAGAAAATTAAACAAACTAAAACATCTTTTTCATATGAAAAACTTGTCTCAATTGGCATAGTATTTGTGATAGTTGCCTATGTAGCCAGTTTTATTTTAACCATAGTACCAACTGGTCGTTTGCTAACTGGCCCAGCAACAATAGCTATATTTTTTAGACGTTGGGTTTTTTATGGTTTTGCTACTTTGTTAGTTTGTACATTAAGTAAAGGCATAAAATTTAATAGAGGTTTAATATTTCTATTAGCTGCACTATTTTTAATCTTAGACATTATTTTAGCTGGAAGACGTGAACCTACTATGGCATTTCTACTTGTATTAGGTTCCCTGCTCTATTTTAAGCGGGGTGTAGTTTTGCCTCGTTTAATACCTATTTCTCTAGTAATTGCTATCCTGTTCATTAATCCAATGATCGGAAGTATCCGAGGTATTCTGAGTTCGGGTGATTGGGGAAAATTTCTAGAGTTGAATCCAGTAGAGAATGCCTATAATTATTACATCCACTATCATGAAACCAATCAAATTGATTTATTAGAAGTAAGAAATGGTGCATTGCTCATGGATGCCACCCTCCAAGATCGTAATTATGGTTTTGGGACAGGATATTGGGATGCAGTGATTAAATACTATGTACCTGCTCAGATAGTTGGAAAAAACTTAAAAGAAGCGCTTAAATTTAATTTGACAGATAAATTAGTGATTGAAGAAAAATATAATTATGATTATAATACGGGGCAAACATTTACTGGAATCGCAGATAGTTTTGTCGAATTTGACTTCTTCGGCTGTTTTTTCTTCTTTGCTTTAGCCTACTTCTATAAAAATTTATGGTATATAGCTATTACTAAAAATAATCCTCTTACTCAAATTGCATATTCTATTTTAATTACCTCATCTATGCTCGTTGTAACCCATGGAACTCAAAGATTTTTGAGAGATATAGTTATTCTTTGCCTATTAATATTTTTAATTAATCAATATACTCAAATCAAAGTCATGGTTAATAAAAGCAATCATTCTCTTGATTCCCAATTAAATTAATTACTTTATCAAATATTACCTGAAAAAATTAAACATAAATACTATAGGAAAATAGAAAAAATTATGAGCAAAATCATTAACCTTCTAAAGCTTAAATTATATTTAAGAGATTTTTTCTCTATTTATAATCATCGTTTAAGTATGGCTACTTGGGGAAATCCAATTATTGTATATCAGATGCCTAAAACTGGTTCAGCATCGATAGCAGCTTCTTTAAAAAAAATCGGATTTCATAATGTGTTTCATATCCATAAACTAGATCCAAATGATAATTACCCCTTTAAATATTCTCAAAAACTTTCGGCTTTATTAAATCATAAAGTTAATAATACAAATACAAAATTTAAAGTCATTACTTGTGTACGAGATCCTATTGCTCGTAACGTGTCAGATTTATTCCAAATACTAAAAATGGGTCAAAAGTTTCATTGTAATGGTTTAGTGTACCCTTTGACATTTCCATCATCAGAGAAATTTTTAAAGCAAAATATGGAGTTAGATGAAATCCGTGAGTTATTTCTCAAAAATTATCCTTACCACGATTTGCCTTTATCATGGCTAGATGAACATATCAATAAAAATCTAGGAATCGATTTATTTTCCTATAATTTTCCTAAAGATAAAGGTTATCTTAGAATTTATAAAGACAATATAGAACTACTTGTATTGAAATTGGAATCAAGTGACGCTATTAAAGAGGAACAGATATCTGAATTTGTTGGGAATAATAGATTCAAGCTGATTAAAACGAATGTAACCTCTGATGATACATACGATTATAGTCGCCTCTATAATGAATTTAAAAAAAACCTCCACATTCCTCTAGACTATCTAGAAAAAATGTACAGTTCTAAATTTGTAAATCATTTTTATTCGGAACAAGAAGTCGAATTTATGAGAAGTTATTGGCTTCGCGAAAAGATGATCTAGTATGAATAAACATAGCCACTAATTATATATCAAATTATGCTGATAAAATCTAATAGCAAACTATTTCAAACTTATAAACGGTTTAGAAGTTATTTAGGTAGACCAAAGCTTGTTGTTCAAACTAAGCCTGTGATTATTTCTGATGAAAATCAAACTAATAATCCAATTTTTTTAATAGGAATTCATCGTTCTGGAACAAGTTTAGTTAGGCGGATAGTTAATAGCCATAGCAATATTGCTTGTCCTCCTGAAACATTTTTTCTTGAACACTTTGCAGCAATGGTGCGTACTCAGCATACATTTGCAGGATTCAGAGGTTTAGGTATTGAGAAATCAGAAGCCTTAAATGAAATTAGACTTTGGGCGAGTCGTCACCACGAAGCATTTAGAATGGCTCAAGGAAAAAAGAGATGGGCTGATAAGACTCCTCAGTATATTGGAATTTTACCTGAAATTGAAGAGATTTTTGGTACAAAAACTCAATACATTATGATCTTTCGCCATCCTCTCGATGTTGTATACTCTATCTTTCAAAGGGGCTGGAAATTTGGTGACTACGATCCGAATCTTTTAGTTAATACAGCGAAATATGTTGAGGATTCTCTTAATAAACAATTAAACTTTTCAAAGAAATATCCACAAAGGTGTTTTGATTTAAAGTATGAAAATCTTGTAAGTGAGCCTTCTGAAGTACTTACTAAGATGTTTGACTTTTTGGGTGAGCCTTGGGAGCCTGAAGTACTAAACTTTAATGATTTTAATCATGGTTTTGG
>ERZ1740059.1833-NODE-1833-length-10590-cov-3.236450_pt1 | contig 10590 bp, 10 predicted proteins | sample MGYA00581744_ERZ1740059 | MGnify/ENA primary metagenome ERZ1740059 (study PRJEB43018, sample SAMN04849738) | marine metagenome | isolation source: floating plastic debris | place: Pacific Ocean | collected 2008-08-28 | study: EMG produced TPA metagenomics... | reverse complement strand
GGCACCAGCGCACGCCGCCCGGCCAAGCCCGGCACCGGCGTGGGATGCCAGGGGAGCAGCGGATGCATCAGCGCCACCGCGCCCAAAATCTCTGGCTGGGCCATCATCACACTTGCCAGAATGTTGGCCCCGTTCGAATAGCCCACCCCTTCCGCCTCGCCCGGCACATGCGCATCCAGAATCGTGGCGAGTTGCGCGGTCCGCCGTGCGAGATCCGCCATGTCGTAGACACCCTCGCCCGTCCGGCGAAAGAACCGCTGCGCCCCACCCTCCAGCACATCGCCGTCCAGCGACAGCACACCTGCCCCGGGCGCCAGCATCGGTGCGAGCGTCGCGAAGCTCTCCTTGTCCCCGCCGGTGCCGTGGAGCATGACGACGGTGGGCGCGCCGGGATCCCCGGCGCGCGTCAAACTGCGATAGGCCATGGCTAGCCCTCCAAAGGCGGCAGGACGGCCTCGATCGCAACCTCGAAGAGGATGCCCTCCGGCACCCGGGAATAGATCGCCCAGAAGTAATCCCGGTCGATCTGCTGCGTCACCCGCAGCCCCGCGGCCTCCATCCGCGCCCGCATCGCAAGCTGCGCCTCCCGGTCCGGCACGGAAAAGGCCACGTGGTGCACGCTGCCCGCCCCCTCCTGACCGAGCGGCATGGCCGGGTCGATCTCCAGATCCACCACATCGGCTGCACCGGACCGGGCCCTGAACCGCCGCAGCGATCCCTCCGCGCCCTCCGCGGTGAAGCCGAACACCTCCGTCAGGATCCGGGCGGTCGAGGTTCCGTCCCGCACGGCAAGCGTCACCCCGGCGAAACCGCGCACGGCGACGTCGGCACCGATCCCTTCGGCGCGCCAGGGCGTCCGGCCATCCTCCCCCTCCACCATGGCGAAGCGCAAACCGTCCGCGTCCGCGAACACAGCCCGACGCGCACCGAAGACGACCTCCTCCCGCAGCAATTCCGCGCCGAAGCGGGGCAAGCGCCCGGTCCAGAAACCGAGGCTTCCCACCGGCACGGCGAATTGCGTCAGCACGGTCTGTCCCGCGCCGGTCCGGCCCTGCCGCATCCCCTCCCAGGGAAAGAAGGTCATGATGCTCCCGGCGGAGCCCGTCTCATCCCCATAATAGAGGTGATAGGTGCCGGGATCGTCGAAATTCACCGTCTTCTTCACGAAGCGCAAGCCAAGCGCGTCGCGGTAAAACTCCAGATTGCCCCGTGCGGACCCCGCGATTGCGGTGACGTGGTGCAGGCCCTGAACGTGATCGGTCATGATGTCCTCCATCTCTAGCGTTGCACCAGAGATGGATCAGAAAGGACGCCGAACAAACCGGGCAGAGTGAGATGAATTGTCGCCAAAAGGGCAACAACATCTCTGAGCTCCAAATATCCCCGCCAGAGGCTCCTCCCTGAGCAGACCGCACCGCCCCTCCGCAGCGCGCTCCCGCAGCCCAGGGCGCCAACCGCCCGAAGGGCGCAGGGGCATGCGCCGCAGGCGCTCCGTTCGACGATGGCTAGCCGACGAAGGCCTTTTCGAGGACGAAGTCCGCCGGGGCGTTGTTCGACCCTTCGACAAACCCGCGCGCCTCCAGAAGCTCCTTGAGCTCCACGTTGAAGGCCATGGCCCCGCACAGCATGACCCGGTCCGTCTCCGGCGCGATTTCCGGCACGCGGAGGTGCTCCGCCAGCGCGCCGGACCGGATCAGATCGGTGATGCGCCCCTCGGTCTCAAAGCGTTCCCGCGTGGTCGTGGGGACGTAGCGCAGATTTGCGGCCGCCTCCTCCCCCACCAGGGGATCGTCCTTCAACTCCGCGACCAGCGCTTGCCCGTAGGCCAGCTCCGCGGCCGTTCGGCAGGTATGGGTCAGCACAACCTCCTCGTAGCGTTCGTAGACGTCCGGATCGCGAACCAGCGAGGCAAACGGCGCAAGCCCGGTGCCCGTCGACAGCATGTAGAGCCGCTTGCCAGGCGTCAGTGCGTCGAGCACCAGCGTCCCCGTGGGCTTCGGCCGCACGATCACCTGATCCCCCGGCGCGATGCGCTGCAGGCGGGAGGTCAGCGGACCGTCCGCCACCTTGATCGAGTAGAATTCAAGCGTGTCGTCCCATGCAGGGCTCGCGATGGAATAGGCCCGCAGGAGCGGCTTGCCGGTGTCCTTGAGCAGCCCGATCATCACAAACTCCCCGGATCGGAAGCGCAGGGAACGCGGACGGGTCACCCGGAACGAAAACAGCGTATCGGTCCAGTGGCGGACCTCCGTGACGGTCTGCCCGTCGGGCAGCACTGCGGGTGCCGCGATCTTTTCTTGAACGCTCATGGAGTGATTTCCTCTTCAGCCCGCGGAGCGGACACGGTCCTGATAGGCGGGCGGCAGGGCGCGGGGCCACTGCCCTTCCGGCTGGCGGGTGGCGAGCGCATCGTCGATTTCCACCTCGTCGAAGCCGACGCGGCGGGCGTTGCGGTACTGGTCCGCGAGCACGTGGCCGCGCGCGCGCAGATGCCCGCGATAGCCCAGCATCCGGAGCCGCCGGGCGAGCGAGAAGCCGCGCCCGTCCGCAAAACTCGGGAAGGGGATGCGGATCAGGCCCGCATCCTTCACCCGCGCATAGGCCTCCACCGCGTCCACATCATTGGGCAGATCGACACCGCCGCACGGGCTGCCATTGTACTCTTCATAGGGCGTGAAGCCCCCGGTCCAATGTTCGGGGCCGAAGCCCTGATCGGTCACGATCACGGTCATGCCGCCGCTCCTTCCTTCGGTGTGTCACGGACGACCTTGCCGTCCACGATGTGAATGCCGCATTCGTCCTTGTCCGTGCCGCGCCAGCGGCCCGCCCGCGGGTCCTCTCCATCCGCAACTGCGGAGGTGCAGGGTTCGCACCCGATGGACAGAAATCCGCCCGCAACGAGCGGGTGCCGCGGCAGGTCGTGCGCGGTGAGATAGGCCTCCTGATCCTCACGGGTCCAGTGGGCGAGCGGATTGACCTTAATCCGCCCCTGCCCGTCCTGTTCGAACACCTCAAGGTCGGCCCGGCCTCTCGACTGGTGCCGCTTGCGTCCGGACAGGATCACGTCAAACGCCTTGAGCGCCCGTTCGATGGGCCGCACCTTGCGCACGTCGCAGCACCCGTCCACGTCGGTTCGGTGCAGGTTGCGGTCCGGATCCTCCGCCTTCAACTCTACCGGATCGGGGGAGATCCGGCGGACATCGGTCAGGCCGAGGGTCTCCGCCACCTCCTGCTGATACTTCAGCGTCTCCGCGAACAGCATCTGCGTGTCCACAAAGAGCACAGGCATGTCCGGGTCCCGCACACTGAGCATGTGGAGCAGGATCACGCTCTCCGCCCCGAAAGAGCTGACAAGTGCCCGGTGCCCGCCGAACAGCCCAGCAGCGGCATCTCTCACGATGTCCTCCGCCGCCCGTCCGGCATAGTGGGCATTGAGCGCCCGCAAGCGGCGTGGATCAGGCCGCATGTGCACGTTCCTCGGCCTGATACAGCGCCGCCTTGAACGGTGCCATGCCCAGACGCGTGTAGGCGGCGAGGAAGGTTTCCTCGGGCCCCTGGCGCAGATCGAGGTAGGCCTCGATCAGCCGCTCCACCGCTGGCACAATTTCATCGTAGGCAAAGCCCGGGCCGGTGCGGGAGCCGATGGCCGCCGTCTCCGTTCCGTCGCCGCCGAGCGTGATCTGGTAGCTCTCCACCCCGGCCCGGTCGAGGCCGAGGATTCCGATATGACCCACATGATGGTGACCGCAGGCGTTGATGCAGCCGGAGATCTTGATCTTCAGCGGTCCGATGTCCCGCTGCGCATCGAGATCTGCAAAAACCTCGCTGAGCTGCTGGGCCACAGGGATCGACCGCGCCGTCGCGAGGGCGCAGTAGTCCATGCCCGGGCATGCGATGATGTCGCTCACAAGCCCGATATTGGCCGTGGCGAGCCCCGCGCCGACCAATGCGGCGTGCAGCGCGGGCAGGTCGGCCCGGTGCACATGGGGCAGGATGACGTTCTGCTCATGGCTGATGCGCAGCTCGTCATGGCTGTAGCGCTCGGCGAGGTCCGCCATCACCCGCATTTGATCCGCCGTCGCATCGCCGGGCGTGCCGCCGATGGGCTTAAGGCTAATGGACACGATCGCATAGTCCGGGTTCTTGTGCGCATCGGTGTTTGTGTCGATCCAGCTTTGCAGCGCGCCGTCGACGCCCGGGGCGGTCTCCGCGGTCTTGTAAGCTGGCGGCTGGAAGCTCGCCTCGATGGCCGCACGCAGCGACGGGTCCACGTCGGGAAGCAGGCGCTGCTGCATGGCGAAGATTGCTTCGACCCGCTCCCGCATGGTCTCGATGCTCTCTTCATGGACCAGGATCTTGATCCGGGCCTTGTACTTGTTGTCCCGCCGGCCATGCAGATTATAGACGTTCAGGATTGCCTCTAGATAAGCGAGCAGGTCGTCCTTGGGCAGGAAGTCCCGCAACACCTTGCCGATCATCGGCGTCCGGCCCAGACCACCGCCGACCACGACCTCATAGCCGGGCTCGCCCGCATCGTTGCGCACCATGCGCAGGCCGATATCGTGCGCCTTCGTCACCGCCCGGTCGTTGGGGGAGCCGGTGACGGCCACCTTGAACTTCCGTGGGAGGAAGGCAAACTCCGGATGGTCCGTCGACCATTGGCGGATCAGCTCCGCGGTCGGGCGCGGATCCTCGATCTCGTCCGCCGCGGCACCCGCGAAATGGTCCGCGGTCACGTTCCGGATGCAGTTGCCCGAGGTCTGGATGGCGTGCATCTGCACATCCGCCAGCGCGGACAGCATCTCCGGCACATCCTTAAGCTTCGGCCAGTTGAACTGGATGTTCTGCCGGGTGGTGAAATGGCCGTAGCCCTTGTCCCACCGCTCCGCAATCATCGCGAGCTGGCGCATCTGCGCCGACCGGAGCGTGCCGTAGGGGATCGCGACTCGCAGCATGTAGGCGTGAAGCTGCAGATAGAGCCCGTTCATCAGCCGCAGCGGCTTGAACTCGTCCTCCGTGAGCGAGCCGTCAAGCCGGCGCGCGACTTGACCACGGAACTCCTCGACACGGGTCCGCACGAAAGCCTCATCAAAATCGGTGTAGCTGTACATGCTCAGAGCTCCGCCTGTTTGCCGTGGTTGTAGTTTGAGGGACCGCGGGTGCGGAACGCCTCGCGGAAGTGCACCGGCTGTGGTGCACCGTCTCCGCCGATCTTCGCTTCGGCCAGGTAAGGGCCGACGAGGCGGTGTTGCTGGGTCTGCGCCTGCGCAAGCAGCTCTTCCGCGTCCTCTTCGGTTGTCGCGACCAGCGCGTCCGCATGGCGGCGGGACCAGGCACCCTCCGCCGTCAGGTAGATCACGTCGCCCTCCAGCAGGTCATTTGCGGTCACGATCTTGGGTTTGAACTCACGGGCCATGGGTCAGAGCGCCTCCACGCGCGGTTCCAGTTCGGTCAGTGTATCGGCGGCCTGGCGCGGGGCGAGGCCGTACATCAGGATCACGGGACCATCGGTCACCGCGATGGCGTCGGGCAGGTCGAGGAGTGTGCTTTCGATGATCCGCTGGTCCGGGCGGGAGGCATTCTCGACCGCCGTCACCGGTGTCTCGCCATCGGCCCCGTGCATCATCAGACGCCCGCGCAGGAACTTCGCCGCGCGCTTGCCCATGTAGATGGCCGCGGTCGCCCCTTCAGCGGCAAGCCCGCGCCAGTCATGATCCGCGAAGCCGTCCACATCGTGCCCGGTCAGCAGGCGAACAGACGAATTCCGCCCGCGTTTCGTGAGGCTCTGTCCCAGCGTCGCTGCTGCGGCGGACGCGGTGGTGATCCCGGGCACGATGTCCCACCGGATGCCGTTCGCGTCGAGCGCATCAATCTCCTCATCAAGACGCGCGAACACTGCGACGTCCCCGCCCTTGAGGCGCGCGACCTTGGCACCCTCCGCGGCCTTGTCGACGATCAGCGCGTTGATGTCCTCTTGCTTCCAGGACGTGCCGATACCGGTCTTCCCAACCTCGATGATCTCCGCCTCGCGCCGGGCAAGCTCAAGGATGCCGGGGCCGACGAGCCGGTCCGTGATCACAACGTCCGCCTCGTGCAGGAAACGCCGGGCTTTCATGGTCAAGAGTTCCGGATCGCCCGGGCCCGCGCCGATCAGCGCGACATGGCCGGGATCGACGCTTTCGTTGATCGTGTCGACGAGCAGATCCTCAAGGGCGATTTCGGCCGCATCCCCGCCACCGTTTGCCAGCGCCTTCGGCCCCCGGTCGAAGTAGAAGGCGGACCAGAAGTCGCGGCGCACGCGGCCAATGGGCAGCACTTCAGCCATTTTGCGGAAGCTCTGCCCGATGCGCGCGAGTGTGCCCAGCGTGACCGGCAGCATTTCCTCCACGTCGCGCTTGATGGAGCGGGCGAGGACCGGTGCGGCACCCTCCGTGCCGATGGCAACGGTCACCGGGTCCCGGTCCACGATTGCCGGAGTGATGAACTGGCTATCCTCGAGGTTGTCAACGATGTTGGTGAGCGCCCCGGCGCGGCGTCCGATCTCAACCGCGCGCGCGTCCTCTGCCGCATCCTCGTTCGCGGCATAGAGCAGAACCGCACAGGTCGCGTCGCCGTCGGCAATCGGGCGTTCGGTCAGGCGGACCTTTCCGTCTGCGGCCCAACGGGACATTTCCCCCACCGGCTCAGAGCCGTAGACGCTGATCGTCGCGTCAGTCTTGAGCAGGAGCCGCACCTTGGCAACCGCGCAATCGCCCGCGCCGGATACCACGACACGTCGCCCGTCAAGAGCCACAAAAATCGGAAAATGCCGCATGACGACCCCTCCTCCCATACGCCGATGGCGTTTCGAAACAGATGGGTATCTTAGAACATAATTCCCATATTGAGGGTATTACCCCGGCAAAATAAGAAAATTCACCTTGCACAGACACTGTCTTCGCGCCATCGTTCCGGCTCGATCAGCGAAGGGAGAACAACCATGCAGCTCGACGCGATAGACCGGAACATTCTCGCCCTCCTGCAGGACGATGCGAGCCTCTCGCTCGACGAAATCGCCCGCCGGGTGGGCGCATCGAAGACACCCGTCTGGAACCGGATCCGCAAGATGAAGGAGGCGGGGCTCATCCTTGGGGAGACCACCCTCCTCGACCCGGAGAAGCTGGGCCTCGAAAGCTGTTTTTTCGTTCTCATCCGCACCTCCGAGCATGATGCGGGTTGGCTGGAGCGCTTTCTCAACGCGGTGCGCGCCCGTCCCGAGGTTATGGAGGCGCACCGGCTCGCCGGGGACATCGACTACATCCTTAAGGTCCGCGTGCCCAACGCCCGGGCCTATGACGATTTCTACCGCGCCCTGATCGAGGAGGTCTCGATCTACAACGTGACGTCCACGCTTTCGATGGAAGAGATCAAGAACACCACCCAGCTGCCGATCCCGGAACCATGACGCATTGGCCTTTGGCTCGCCTTTGCCTACATGTTCCCCGGGATAAGTGGAGTCGACCGAATGCCGATACTCGCGGGCCTCGTGGTGGCCGGACTGTTTCTCTATCTGATGGTAAACCAGCCCCGGCTGCGGGTTGCAGGCGCGATTGCTGCGGCGGTCCTGATCGCTGGCCTTGCCTACTACATGCAGACAACCGATGACACCTTCTCCCAGGCGGAGCAGGCCTTCCCGGTCGAGGATCTGCGTTTCGACCGTGTCACGTTCGAGGAAGACGCCCGGTTCAGCACCCTGTCCGGCCGGGTCGAGAACCAGGCAGAGGCGGGCATCGTCCGCCAGATCGCGGTGAGGGTCCGGCTTTTCGATTGTGAGAGCGAGGCAACGCCCATCGCGGAATGTGCCCAGATCGGCGAGGACGACGGTGTCGCACGCCTCGAGCTGCCGCCCGGACAGTTGCGGGCCTTCGAGGCGACCCTGCGCTTTGCGGATCAGCCGCGGGTCGCGGGCGTTCTGGTGTGGGAGTTCGAGGTGACCGGGGTGCGGGCGCGGCCCGACTGACGACCGGTTCGCTACCCAAGATCCGCGATCAGCTTCGGGATCTGTTTCTTGACCTTGAAGAACCCGGCGGTCGCGTGGGGCCAGACCTTCCGATCCCAGTCCCGCTGGACCTCCGTGATCGGACAGCCAGCCTGGTCGAACGCCCCCTGATTTCGCACCATCCAGTCGCGCACAGGTCCGACCGGCACGAATGGCGTGACGATCTGCGTTGCCCGACACCCGGTCGCGCAGGCAATCAACGCCTCCGGGTTCGGATCGTCGATTGCGACCACCTTCGGACCAAATGCATCTCGCGCCCGGGCGCCTGCATCCGCGAGGGCGGCGCGATCGAACGCCTCCACGTCCGGGCTTGACCCTGCCGCTGTTCGTTCCCCAGAAAGCTGCAGCGTCGCAATTCCCACAAGGTCATCCGGCAGAGAAGCTTGAAGTTGCTCGGGGCAGCAATCCTCCTCTGTGATCAGCAGAAGCGTGCGCGCGGCCCGATCCGGCGTTCGCATCGGGCGGACCGGTTGCACCGGCGGATGCGTGGGCCAGCCGAGCGGCTCGACCCGTGGGTTAAGATCGCCCGGGCCGGGCTGGAAGCGGTCCTCGGTGTACTTTGCAATGTTGGACGCCCGCGCCGCGTAGGCCTTCCCCGATGTGTGAAGGCCCGCCACCCAACGCCAGCCGAGCGTGTTGCTCGCGGGGTCCCCGTCCAGCAAGTGATGGAGGAAGAAGTCCGCACCCAGCTCCCACGGGAGGCTCAGGGTGAAGATCCAGATCGATGCAAACCACATGCGGGCGTGGTTGTGCAGGTAGCCGGTCTCGATGAGCTCAGCGACCCACGCGTCAAAGCAGGCGATGCCGCTCCTTCCGTCGCGGGCGGCTGCGAGCCGCCGGTCCCCCGCCCAGCTCCGCGCCTCGCGTCCTGCATCGCGCCGGTAGTCGGCCCAGACCGTCGGGCGCCGTTCGAGCCAGCCCTTCCAATAGCTCCGCCAGTACACCTCCTGCACGAACTTTTCCGAAGCGTTGAAGCCGTGGGACTGTAGGGCGACGCGGACCAGCTCTTCCTCTGTGACGAGGCGTCGTCGGACGAAGGGGGAGAGCTGGGAGACGCCATGGTGATGTCCCGAGCCGCGATCGTAGTTTCGCTGGGCCGCGTAATGCCTGCCCATGCGATCCCGAAACGCCTCCATCTGCAGAAGACCGGCTGCGCGGGTCGCATCCTCGACAAACAGATCCTTCATCGCTCTTCCCTCCCGACTGTCCCGGGAGATAGGCCGGTGGAGCCCGGTGGCGAGGCATCAGTTCAGCGGCGGCGGCGGGCGGAGTGACGCGGGCAGATCATCGAGCATGGCCTCCACCGTCTCCCGGGTCTGACGGTTCTGCTCGATCAGGCTGCGGGTTTGGTCGAGGTTCGGGGCCGGTGGCAAGGCCGCGCGGGTGCCGAAAACGGTGGTCGGATCGTTCGAGCCATCCTCCTTGAACTCCGCCATGCCCCGTCGCGTTTCATCGCTCGAGGTCACCAGTCGCTCCCAGTCCCCACCTGCGACGGCGAGCGGTTCGGGAACCGCATCCTCATAGACCGCCGCCGCTGCTGCATGCTGGTCGAGCAAGGTAAGCGCCCGCGCGCGCAGGTCAGTCACCTCCGGCCCCATGCCTGCGATCAACTGAAGGGTGACATGCGCACGGCCGGCAGCCAGATGCGCCTCCGCCGCCAGAGTCAGGGAGGCCGGACTACGACGCCCGAGCGCCTCATCAAGGATTGCCAGCGCCGTATCAGGCAAAGCGAGATCTACAAGCGCCCGCGCGGCGGAAAGGCGCGCCGCATCGCCGTCCTCACCTTCCGGCAATGCGTTGAGATGCTTCAGGACTGTGGCGCTGTATTCCGCTGGTGTGAGCTCCGTCGGATCAGCCTCGGCCACGAGCTCTGCCGCCACGCGCCGGTACATCTCGGCGCGCTCAGGGGAGAGCCGGATCTCCTCAGCGATCGTGGAAAGCGCTGCATCGAGATTGTTCGCCCGTGCCTCCGCCTGAACGGTCGATACAAGAAGGCTATGCCCCCGATCCTCCGCGCGCAGGAGCCAGGCGGCGGACTTCGCCCGCTCGAGCATATCCTCGGGCACGTCAGCACCCCGCGCAAGGTGCGATGCTATAAAACGCTCAAGCGCCTCCGGCGCCACGATGTCGGGCAGTTCGGCGAGGGCGCGGTAGGCGGCCTCCGCCTCCTCGTGGCGTCCGTCGCGCGACAGGATCATGGCCTCCGTCAGGCGCATTGCCGGATCGGCGGGCGATCCGGGTCGTATCGCAAGCATGTATAGCGTTTCGACCGCCTCCTCCGGACCCCGGTTCAGATAGCCTCGGATCGCCTTCGCGCCGATGCGTTGACGCAGCTTCGGCGGGATGTCGGCGAAGCTCTCGGCGAGCGCATCGCTGAAATGGAGGGGGCCACCGTCCGCATCGGCCTCCGCAGCGGCGTGCCAGATGCCGGCACGCGCTTCGCACCCTTCCGATTTCCGCAGAGGGCCATCCTGCGGCAATGCGAGCCCGGTCAGCAGAAGCGCGAGATCGGAGAGGAGCGGTGCGGCCTTGATGTCCGTGTCGCAGCGGCG
>ERZ1740059.1832-NODE-1832-length-10591-cov-10.351746_pt1 | contig 10591 bp, 5 predicted proteins | sample MGYA00581744_ERZ1740059 | MGnify/ENA primary metagenome ERZ1740059 (study PRJEB43018, sample SAMN04849738) | marine metagenome | isolation source: floating plastic debris | place: Pacific Ocean | collected 2008-08-28 | study: EMG produced TPA metagenomics... | reverse complement strand
TAATTGGGCATTTAGAAATTTGGATGCATTTACCAATAGTTTTTATAAAGTACATGTGGCCATCAATAGTTAATGTACATCCAAAATAGGGTGTCCTCAGTAAAAAATTGGATCGGGCTTGTGAGTGTTCACAAAAGGTTTATTGAGCATTCGGATGCACCCAACAAGCTGTACCAAATGCGCATTGACCAAAAATCCCAAAGATCCCATCCCTAAAATTGATTTCATTACAATTATACCAGTACCGGAAAGGGTATATTTAATTATAATGCATTAGTACATTGTAAGTGTAATAATTCATATTAGACAATACTAACATCAGACTTAGAAGTTCAGTCACAATATAGGATAGCAGGGGTCTACCCGACTCTGTTCAGTGGCTTGTTGATTTGTACTCAAGTGTTGCAAACTGGATTACTTTTCTTCAATACCTATGCCATGTTGTACAAACAATTCACTCAATTGATACTCAGTGTTTCCTTTGACCACTCCTTCAAAGCGTTTAGTTCGCAGTCAGCACAGCGACAAATGTTCCCATGACTGACTATCAGAGTTTCAATGGCTTGATTTTGGTATGGAATACATGGGAAACTGGGCAGTGGATTCTTTGCACCTCAAACTTATTACCTTGGTCATGCACCAAAATTTTTGGAAACTATCCAGAAAGACAAGTGTTCGCACAGGTCTCAAGTATAACCTTTCTTCTGAGTTTGGCAGTTTGAAAATGTTAGTGAATTCAAATTTGTCGAAAGTTGTCCGAGTCAAGAGCTATTTAAGTTGGATAATTTAGAATCCTGATATAATTTGTATTTTACCACGTCAATCTGTCTTGAGCTCCATAATACCAATCAAATCAATCATAATATTTTACTGCATATGGGTAATATAAGGACGATATATGAATCCATTGAGTAGTCAGTGACAGCATTGTTTGTCCATTGATAAGCATGTAGAAACAGTGATCCACCCAATGCACTTGAGATTCTGGTCTGCCTACAAAGTTAACACCTAGGCCTACTGTATTTATTGTACGTATTTAGGGGTCTTTGGCATGGTTATGCTTTGTCAGAGAATGACTGTTTGTATTGTGTGCCAAATCTGCACGGATTTAGTATGATAAACATGTAAATCCTTCCTCTGATTTAGGGTTTTAAATCAAGTTATGTTTGAAGACAGGTTGTGATTATTTCTGACATGCCTGGATGGTGGTTACGACTATTAGAGCATTTTCCGTAACATTGATGTGACCTCAGAGTAGAGTATATCATTTCAAGCTCATAGATGCTCCGTCAACCATTCTGTGGTATAGTATAACTTTCACTACTGTATGATTGGTTTTGTAATATAGAGTAAGGAGTCCATTTATAAAATGGTTGTTCATTCTTCAACATGGGCAGAGGGGAGGAGACGCAGGAAGGAACCAACGGCACCTATCTCGCATTCCTATGCAGATACGATCTTGTTATGTTTGAATATTCATGTCTTTTTTGAAGCAGAATACCTGTTGATCAATGCTAATTGATACTTTTGTCGCCTATTCAGAATCAAGGGTTAGAGAAATCAGTGAAATCACAGCTTTTGTTTGGCTCTGTGTCGTAATCCATCAGCAGCCGTGTTTTGAAGTGCTGATCCTGTTTGCGCTCTTTATATTATGGTGACTCACAGGAAATCGGATATGCGGTTTAGCAAATGTCTTACATAACCTTGCATTTCTCTGATAGGGGACACCAGTTTGAGGAGATTGCTCTCATTTCAGTTATGAAGATTTGTCCTTAGCACATATTTAGTCACTGTTATGGCTGTGCAAAGAATTCCGCTCATGAAATAAGAATATTGTCAATGGCTGTATTTGCTGATAGCTTTCAAATGCTCAGCCACTGGAATGATTGGCATCTCCAAACACAATCTGATGTTTTGTATCTGACCTTCAAATGACAGATCGCTCTCTCACGTATCAGAAAAAAAAAGATGAGTAGCTCATGCAATTACCATCCTATCTAATAGTTATGTGTTTTGCTGGAAGCACCTATCTCTTTGTTGTGTGAGGTTGATCTACTGATTTTGATCAGTTTTTACTGATTTGTGAGGTAATTTGCAAGGTGGTTTGCTAGTGCTCGCAATCAGATTAGCAGGAGGTGCAGTAGCGGCTTGTTCGATTGTGTTTGATTAATAGTTTGGAACAGTGTTATCATGTTTTAGGATGGTTGTAAGCCTGTAAGGTATTGCATGCTTTCCAGTCAGTTACTGTTACCATGCTCCAAAACTGCTATCATTTCGATTTCCATAACAACCAAACCTCCCAAAACAAACTGCACTAATTTTATTGTCGTCGTAGGCTTATTGGTAAGAAATCGAAATCCGCAAATGATTATGAGATTTAATAAACTTGACCTCTATATGCTGTTAACAACTTCAGCCTGCTAGCTACAACCAACAGTGATATGTAAGTTTCAATACATGGTACAGGTACATGGTTAATGCAACTTAATTTATGTACAGCTAGCCAAGTTTTTCTCTTATAGATGGATGCATGGTGTTTGGCCGTGACAGAAGAATGTAGCTAACATCAGGATATCTCCAGATCGGTTTAAGAAGCATCCCAACATGGACGGGTAAGTCTGAGTATAGTGATTTTAAACCTCAGTCATCCAGATCATGATACATATCCCCCAATTAAATTTGATTGGCGATATTTTTGTTTCAGCGAATCATTGACACTTTTTGTGCCAAAAATATTGATATATGTGTTCAGCTTCCTGTTATTGCATAACAGACTGAGTGATATGCCTAATGTAAATCTAATAAATTTTAACTTTTCTTCGAATAGCAAATTGACACATCCCCTCATCATATTGACCTGTCACTTCCCAATATGTCACTTTGTTACCATGTTCTGTACACTGACATGATCTGCAATGATAATTTTTTGTCCAGGAAACAGCTGTAAGATTTCAGGTGTGAAAACTATAAATCATGTTTTAATTGCTTTGTTGGAAGTTTTAGACTATTGTTTTGATTGTTACATCTGGACTTGATGGCCATGATGGTTGTGAGCTGGTAGTGTGTGGAGGCCTTCTGGTGGTTGCATGGACAATTACTCAAACAGTACCCTAGGTAGTAGTGTGAATAATTAGAAAAGAGCAAATTGGCCTTTTGGGAACTGTACTGCATTGCATGGTCGCTTTGACTGGTCACTTAGGGTTCATTCTTCTTTATCCTGTTTTTTCAGAACTGAAGCTGAATCAAATAACAACAAGCCATTTAGAAGAGGGCTAGGTAAGTCATTTTAAATCTTGGTAAGCCTCCTACCTGTCTCATACCTACCTGATGCTGCATTCCAACTTGTTCATAGGTTTCATAGGCTTTTGTCGCTTTCGTCCCCAATGAATGCATTGGGATTTTTGTTAGTTCGGAGGCCTGGATTTATGTCAATCAAAAATGGCTGATCAGCTGCTGCTGACAAATAAACTTGGCTCTTGACCAAATTTTTTAGAGAATTAACGCCTTCTCCAAATCCAATCAGCAGCGCTTTATAAAGTTAAGTGTGCTGCACCCATGCATTTCAAAGGCATCACTGATGAAAGTTGTACATTTCAATATAAGAAATTCTATGTATTCATTATTTAGATGTAATAATGTCATTTCAAGCCGTTGATTGCAAGCCAGATAAGGTTGCAAACTAGTTTTTCAAAAGATTCTTTGCCTAGGGTGCTTATTTTTTTCTGTACTCTATCAAATTAATGTAATACTTAGATATTCAATGTAAACAAACCACTGCATATTTTCTCTGAAAGAACCTACTATGAATTCTTTATGATCAAAAACTTATATAACACGCTATAGAACATAAACTGTCTAGCAACAAAACTTTTATATAGAGATAAAATTGCAGCATTCTTTAGCAATGCCTGGTTAAGTGGTGTAGAAATGTTGAAAGTCTGTAAATGAACAGTTTTTTTTAGATTAGGTTTATAGTGGTGTCAAAGCTTTTGGCAAACTACAAACAAGAAGCATCATTTAGGAGGTTTTGTACATGCACCTGGTACACTAACATCAATAGGTCTACGTGAATTAGGGTTGCTACAATTGTTCGCTCAATTGCTTCTTTTGCTGCCTTGACCGAATGTAATGCGTCACCCAGTCATGACAGCAAATTGTTTTGAGGCTTTGATCGTGAGTCACAAGCATGTTTTTTTTCTGTTTGAACGTGTAATCTGAATAAACTTTAGATAAGGCTCAATAGCTTTGCCAAATAAAACTCGCTTGGAGTAGGTGGGGTAAAGTGTCAACAAATTCAACCCTACACATATCTGAACGTAAAATAGATTTGCTGCTTATCTACTGTAGTATATAAGAGCCTATGATTGCTGATTATTTGAACAGGGAGTCCACAGGAAGTTGTATTATAACTCTAAAAATATACTGCAGGGGTAATTACACTCTCAAAATTAATCCCCAACCAACCCTGAATCAACCCAAAGGCTGATACAAAACCAAATTAGAGGTCGTCTCCCGATCTGTCTACCTGATTCAAGGCATATACATGTAGGCCCTACGATAAACTGTAAAATTAATGTCACGATACCAAAAATTAATTACCTCTTGGACTGAACATTATCGATAAAGGTTGTGGTCTCTTTAGTTAGACTGATGACAGTGTTTAATAGGGGCAATAAAACCGAAGTACACAAATTTATGTTGTTTGTTCTTGTTGACACTTTGTATTTGACTCAAAATCACATTAGCACGCATTGATTAATGCCCAGTTAGGCAATTAGAAATACAGAAATTCCACCACAAAATCACACCTCGTCTTGAAAGGTGATGCGAGTATAAATAAGAACAGGATCAAAATGGTTAGGTTGGCTTTCCTGCTGGTTGCCCTCAAAAGAGGTAGCCATGCGGGCATGGTATATGGACACATGTCTTCTGTGCTTTCGACAGTCCAAACTCCTCCCCTAACCCTGGAAATGTCCTATGACCATCATGACAAGTTAGAATGGGTGTGGGGTTGGTTATTGGCTCTTGACAGTGTTTTGTCATGAGAAGGGATTTCTGAAAGTAATGCCTAGACGATACATTGGAATGTTAATATTTTTCTACTGCGAGCCTGGCCAGAAATTTTGACAAGAATTTACATGCAACATTGTGCATGTTTGTTCTTGCTGAACTTCCTTCGGTCCTTCCCAATGGAAATGCGATATCAATAGTCCTTCCTATCAATTCACACAGACCCACTATGAGTTATGATTATCACAGACAACATATTGTTGTATTTGAACAGAAGATGAAGATTCTGGATTCACATCAATGAGATCGTCACTGAGAGCTCGTAGAGACAGACTCGCTCGACGCGAGGCTGAACTCAACAAATCTGTGGATGTTAAGTGAGTCATCGTTCATTACAAACCATTGGTCGTGGTATACGTGTACACCAATACATTAGCCTCTCTTTGTATACAAATATAATACGAAAAGAGGCCAATGTATTGGTTGTGGTATACGAGTATGTGTGTACAGTACATGAGTACATGTAATTGTTACAGGTCCAGTTTGGGTCAAGTTACACATACCGTACTGTACATAGGACATGTGTGTTGTTAGTTACCATAATGGCCATGGGTTTTTGTATGTTTGACTTTCAAAGTGTGATTGGTACAGCCAGACTCATGACATGTTGGTTGGGTAATGTAGCTTTCATAGCCTTTATTACTACTGAGAGACCATCTGACTGGATTTTAACCTTGTGATAAATCAGTCTTGAGGACTGAATACATGTACAGTATATGCAGCGATGCTCTGCTCTAGAGGGATGTATACGAAGCCTTATATTACTGATATTGTTTCTCCATTGACAGACCTTCTCCGCTGGCTACTGGAGATGCACCCACTGAGTTGCTGGATGCTGTGGCTTCAACTGCAGCACCAACTACAAGATATTCTAGCTATTCAAGTAATAACACTTCTACAAAGAGGCGCAGTAGACTTGCGAACGAATACAGCGAGCCACAAGTTAACACACAAGACGATGAGACAGCACTAAGTCTGATCAGCTCATCTAAAATATTGTCTATGGACGACAGCAGTATATCCCCAATCAGAGGCAACAGGGGTCTCTCAGGTACATATCTCATCTATAGTGGCTGTCCATAAGTTTGTCATTACTGTTTCTTAAATCCTACCTTCTGATTCAAACCTAGGGGGGGCATAGGAACAGCATTCACACAATGCCGACATCATGCATCAAGTGGTGTTCTTGGGAATTCCCAATCAATGCATTTTGGGATAATTATGTCTCACAAATCAATCTCAAAAGCTGGCACCAGAAATGGGACTATGGTCGTTTACATAATGGACTATATTGTTGAAATTTATCTGATTTGACTTGAAATTGCCTAAAATATGAAATCATCTTTAATGAATTCTGACAACTCTTTGTGGTGTTTTCACAAGTACATAAACATATAGTGTGAATTTATTGTTGGTGAGATTGCGTAGTGAAATGAGTGACTTCATCATCCATGTGAAGAGCAGCTTATATGTCATGTAATGCCTCCCCAAAGCTACTATGTTTGGATTGTGCTCTGAAACCTTATTGTGTAGGTGCTGACCTAGAAATTAGTACCTAAGCTTAATACCTCAGAATGGCACCATTCATGTTCACGGCTACTATTCTGCACTGCACATATTCTGATTCCGATTGTAAAAAAGGCATTTGGGTTTGCGAACTGTAATAGAATAGGCTTGCTTGGCCCTTGCTCTCAGTAGGCTGCTATTCAAAACAAATCTTGCGCTGTGTCTGTCTATTCCCTAATTCCACCTCATGTAGTTCAGGTTTAGTCTACAGACTACCTATTCCTTATATGCATACTCAATTTGCAGACTCGATTAGGCTCATGTAGAAATGTATGACTCCACACAAATCACAACTGTGCCCAAGATAAATGTTGACCTGACATACGCAGCGAACTTTCTGGGTTTTTTTTTATATTACGGGCTTTGCCATTGAAAGTGACATTATAAAATGGGTGCACAACTGAGTGTTCTATGTTGTACATGTCTTTTAAGTTTTGATGAAGTTTGATCCATCCTGTTGCTTGCATTTGGTTCTATGCTATGCCCAGAGGTAATACAGTTACACCAAACACATGCAGAGGGATCGAACTTACGTTCATAAACTTATCTACATTGCTTATTTGTCTACTACAGTAGTATTTTATACCAGCATAAGATGTACATTGACTGAGGTATAATATTAATACCAACCCGCTGTAGCATCTCCCATCCTATCCATCGTAAAAGACAGGCGCTAGCTCTATCCTATGAGATCCCAATATAATAATGAATATAGCTGCTGGTGTACGACTCTTCTTATAACCAAATGAATAGTAGAGTACCTGCTATGTTTTAAAAATTACGCTACTATCACTTACATGTATGTAAATGTTTCAATGAGCCAGTAATGAATGATTTCAGCTTCCTCCACACCCACAGCTGAGAATGAGAATAAGGGGATCACCAGCGAATCAATCGCTGATCCCCAACAGTCGACAGCGTCTGCCATTGGCAGCAAAGCTGTCACAACACCCACCGAAGGTAGATGTATTCACAATAAAACAAACCACTGCACCAACTTACCCTAAAGCTCTGTACCAGAGCCCTCCTGAGGATGGGAAGGAAGAGGCCCTGACTTTCAGTATTGTATGGAGGGTTCTGGTACGAAGCTATGCTGGTCTTAAAAAACCAGTCACTTTACTCACCCCTGTTTATTAGATTTGGATGTTGTTAAATGTTAACCCAACCATGGCATGGCTGGTATAGCCAGTACCCAACTCTTTGACAATCTTGCTACCTTTGCAAGGCTATGCACTAAACATACGTAATTACTAATATTATCATTCAAATGCTTTTTCTCAACAAAATTACTAACTCCTTTCAACATGTGGAATATATGGAAGAACAAAGTCCTCAATACCTGGCCGTTCAATAGTTTTGGGAGTAAAAAATTGAGGGATGTACATTCATGTATAAGTTTGCCATGATATTATTTCTTTATGTTTTGCATGTGTTATGTATGTAATAGTTTGGAGTGTTGATGTGTTGCATATGTTGTAGAGCCATAGTCATGAAATTAATATAGAAGATAGAAGTAGATGAAACTGTGATATCAGTTTCTACTGAAACCGTGGTTGTAGTTTGTGTACCTAATAGAGATAGACATTCCCTGCCAGTGGTGTTGTGTAAAGTGGAACTGCACGGTTTGAGTGACATACTGTAGCAAACTTGTTTTTTGATGTTACCATTTTATATAAGAGAGCACCTGTTTATGGATGCCATGCAATTGCATCAATGGCAAAACCGGAGAAACCAGACAATAGTGACAAGGTAGACACTTGGCATTATGGGATGCTGATTGTCACCCTGTGTGGTGGCAGGTGACATGTGACAGCTATCACTCATCATGTAAAGTTATGTCTGTCACATTGACCCTGACCACACATGACCTGTCTCACACAGTGGCCAGTTGATTATTTGCATGTCACAGGAAGGTATAATTTTAAGTATAGAGGGTATTGCCCAGTTTTTGACAACAATCTGTTTTTACTTGGCATTTTCCAAGTCGGCTAATTGCGCATGCTGATGTGCTGTGAGTGCTCTTTGATTGCTATACTAAGATACTGTTTCACCAGCTGAACTCATAAATAAGCTCAACGCTCATGGCTGTCTCCTGAATTAATTTTCTGAATCATCTTCATTTCAATAAGAGCAAAATGCACCTCGGATTACTGCCTAATGTCCCATTCATGAAAATTGCAAAGTATGCACAGATGCAAAACATTTTTTGTGATCCACAGTCGATGTAGCACTCCCTATGAAAATCAATTACAGTCAACAAGTCCGTATAATGAATTTCATGGGTTGTTGGGCTTTCATAGAAAGTTTGGGATTGGTGAGATCATTTTACCTAATTACCAACTTGTTAGTTCAAAACAGTAACATGTACATCTATCATAATTTTGCTTTCTTTAATGAGAGACGCTGTCTTCTTAATGGCTTTCATCTCAAATTAGCTAAAAATGCACCTTGCATTCCGAGACCAAAAGCATGTAAACACGCTTAAAGTGGACAGGTGCAAATCTAAGCTGTGCAGTGATCGGCTGCTGCAGATTAAAAGGGGAGGGGGTCATATTCCAATTCAAACTTGCATTTTAAGGTTTCTCCTCTTGAATGTTCTTGACGTACATGCACTATTAGCTATGAAAGAAATGTCTGAAAACGAGCTTGTATCAAAGAGTATCAATCTAATTTTGATTCATACTAAATTCAAATTTGCCCCTCGACTGCTTTAATTATACATATTAGCTTGATAATTTGCAACTTCATTTTCACTGCAACAAAGGGACTGTTCTGGGTATCTCCTCTCAGAACATTGTAATCATCTGTATATTTTATCATCAGATCATTGAACATCATTAAAATTTTCGGGGCCACAGATTTGAAAGTCTGACCCTTTCCACTGTCTAAGTGATGACTTTGTCATCCCTTTAGCCATGCCCTGACTTCATAACAATATGGGATTCTGTGGCACTGCATCCAATACTGGGGTGCTCCTGGGGCGGTAGAAATCAATGCCCCATACTACCCTCATATTGTTTGTTGCACATATTATAAATATAGGGCTTTGGTAATACTGATTTGATGTACACATGTGCTGGGCCCATTCACGGTGTCAAAACATACTGATAAACAAGTTGAGTAACGTCTCATTTGCCTCTTACAGGTGAAAGTGGTGCAATGTCTAACATGAGAAAATCTTTACCTGCTAACATGAGATCGCGTAGGAGCCGTCGTGAGATTACAGTAGAGGATATGAGAACACGTACGCCTAGTCGGGAGCTTATAAACAGTGAAGTAAATGGACTCGTTAATAGCTATACTAAACCCGGAGAGTCGCCGCTGGTCAATGGGAACATCAGTCACTCCACAATGGCAAATGGTGACACAAACAGGTAACGTAATCGTAAAGTTGATTGTAGTCAAGAAATGTGTGAGTTGTGAGCTGGATGTGAAATAAAAACGCAGATAACTGTAACTGTTGATCTGTATGCACTCCACTCACCAACAACCAAACAATCAAAGTACTAACAGGGCTGTGAGCTCTTTATGTCCATACTTATAGGGCTTTGACTAACCAAGGAGCTTTAGGGACTTCTTGGACTAACCAAAAGCCAAAACAGCTAATAGAGTAGGACGTGCAGTTTTAGGGAAAAGCGTTTGTACATCATAGACATTGAAAGCTAAATGTCTATAGTGTACATGCATTTTTAGCATCATAAGACTAGAGTTGCCCTATTTCTAACATTGACTTGTTCACTCTCCATTACCATATTTTGAACTTTTCCTTTTATTTTTCCGCACAATCGGGGTTACTGTTTGTATAAATAATAAGGTGAAAGTATTCAGCGCTTAGTGTCGTGCCATGGGAAAAACCGTTCTAGTGGCTAATATCCCTGGGAAGTGGGGGTAAGGAACTGTCATTGACTTCTGGGTACATTGGTTTGGAATGCGGCTGCCGATTGTTGCAATTGTC
>ERZ1740059.1831-NODE-1831-length-10594-cov-12.580605_pt1 | contig 10594 bp, 8 predicted proteins | sample MGYA00581744_ERZ1740059 | MGnify/ENA primary metagenome ERZ1740059 (study PRJEB43018, sample SAMN04849738) | marine metagenome | isolation source: floating plastic debris | place: Pacific Ocean | collected 2008-08-28 | study: EMG produced TPA metagenomics... | reverse complement strand
TGTGGCCAATAGCAAAAATTTGTAGACCAGCCTAAGAACACCACTACTAGCCGCCAGTAGTAGTAGTATGGTCTCTTAGTGAATATTTTTAGATTTCCTAAGCTGTGGGTAGATATCTGACTGGATTTCTTGTAGGGTGTATGGAAGATTTCACTCAACTGGTTAGATATTTTATCTGATCAGATGAATCCCAGGGTAGAGGACGTCTAGTCAGATAAGTTGAGTTGAGTTTCGGTTTTGACATATTCCGAGAAATGAAGCACTTCCTGTCCCAAAAGTTCTGTTACATTTAAATGCATGCTGAAACATTTCAATTCATTCTAGGCTTGACCAGCATCAGATTCAGTTTTAAAACTTTTGCTATGGCAGACAAGAGGTTTCGACGAAATATTCCCATTCTGCAAGCTCTACATAAGACATCTCCTAAAAAGCGTAAGCAGATGGTGCACACAATGTCTGATGACACGATCAATGCCCTTTGTGATTGTGCTTGCAATATAAAAAGCGGGAATGTGCCAGTTACCTCACAACAGTTCAAACCATTGAAGCCATATCACAAGCAGTTGAAAATCCTGAGCAAAAAATCAACGCCTCAAAAAAAGAAAAGGAAAACTCTTCAAAGTGGTGGATTTTTGGGATTGCTCCTTAAGCCTATTGCACAGTTACTACTTGGTGGATTAAAATAGTCATGTCATCATTCAAGAAATATCTCCTAATTGATCCTGACAAGTACGAAGAAATGGTATCCAAAACAAAGACATTGAAGAGTGACGACATCTTAGTCCACCCAAACATTAAAGCCGTAAAACAAATTGATCGTGTGATGAGCTCTATTCTGAATGACAGTGAAAAATCAGACCAACAAAAAGTTGACGAGTACAGTTCTAACCTTGATAGTTATTTGAGGAATTTCAAAAATGCCCTCCAGGTAACTAAACAAGATGCAATTCTAGGAAAAAGAGGCAATGACATCTTAGCTGTGAACCCAGTTGATGGTAATCCACCCATACATCCACAAAACACATCTGATATTGAGAGAGCTGCTCCCAAACAGGATATACCAGCTTCTTATCGTCCAGCTGCCTCTCATCTCACTGCATTTTTAAATAAAAACAAGAATTTTGAAGTTGGAAAAAACGGAGAACTTAAATACAAAGGTAAAAAGAGATTTCAATCACATTACCCTGAACTGCTGGATGGAGTCGTTAGGTCGCGTAAACCTACCAGTGGTACTAAAGATGATATCAATGACTTAGTGTCACTCCTGAAACAGGAGGGTTATCCAGTCACTAGACTAGGGTATGTCAGGAGGAATAATACTGGAAAAGTAACATCAAAAGCAAAGAGCACATCCACCATTGAGATAAAACAGAAACCGTCAAAGCTCCAGAGATCAATTGATAGACTTAGTACAGGAGTAACGCCTAAGAAGCAAAAGACAGATAAATTTTCGCCCGCTAAAATTTATGAAAAATGGGAAAAAGTCTAACAAGAAAAAACACAACATTAGAAGGGTTGTTAACTGATGCTTATTTTAATCCAAAAAAATCCACTTCATATGGAGGAAAGTCACAGCTACAAAATATCACTAAAAATCACAAGAAGGTATCAAAACAGAAAATTGAACAATGGTTACAGTCACAAGATGCGTATACACTTCACAAAACTGCAAGGAAACGATTTCCACGGCGACCAACCATAGTTGGCGGTTATGGAGAGCAAGTGCAGGCTGATCTCATAGACATGCAAAAATTCAAATCAGAAAATGATGGCTACAGCTTCATTCTAACAGTCATAGATGTATTTTCAAAGTTTGCTTGGACTTGTGGTGTTAAGAGTAAGACAGGGTCTGCAATGGCCACAGCCCTCACAAAGATATTTGACCAAAGAAAATATCGGTATCTGCAGACTGATAAGGGCAAAGAATTTTATAATGCAAAGGTCAAGTCTGTACTTGAGATAAAAAACATCACTCATTTTTCAACTGAAAATGATGATATCAAGGCTTCCATTGTTGAAAGATTCAACAGGTCAATTCAAAATAGACTTCATCGATGGTTTACCAAAAGCAAAGCTCGGCGATGGGTAGATGTATTAAGTGATATGACTGAGGCTTACAACAACACTTATCACAGGAGCATCAAAATGAAACCAGTAGAAGTCACCAGAAAAAATTCAGAGGATGTGTGGCTGAATCTCTATGGTAACCTACAGTACACTAACAAAACATCTCGAATCAAAATGAATGATGCTGTTCGAATAAGTAGGTTCAAGCATGTTTTTAGTAAAGGATATGACAAAAACTGGTCAACAGAGGTGTTTTTTGTTAACCAGGTGATGCAAACTTCACCAATAACTTTCATACTACGGGATCAGCTAGGTGAAAAAATAGCTGGTACATATTACTATCATGAGCTGCAAAAGGTTGCAGTACCTGAGGAATTCGAAATTGAAGAAATCTTGAAGACTAGAAAAAGTAAAGGAAAGATTCAGTACTTAGTAAAGTACAAAGGTTATCCCTCAAAATTCAATCAATGGATTGATAAAACTCAATTGGTATAGATCTTATTTCTGTTTATTGCTGTCTTTATCTTTAGTATTATCATTTCTATTTAATGTTTTTCTTTCGCAAAATAAAATCATTTGAAAACCATCATATTCAGAGTAATGGTGTCCTCATTTTATGTCGTGCTACCCTCTAACGCTTCATCTAAAATATTCAAAGATAATAAATTACATACATACAAAGTGCAAATCCCTAAGCTACCATCTACAGAAGGAGAATGGGTTGTTGGTTTGACTGAGATTTCTTATCCAAGTATCTGGCCAAATATCATGGATTTTGGAACAGTGTATGTTAAGTGGAAAGATAGTGAGGATCCAATGGACTATCCGGTTCCAGCAGGATTCTATCAAAGTATCAACAAATTGTTAGACAGAATAAAGTATACACTTTCTATTGGCAGAAGCGGGGTTGACAACAAACTTTCCTTTCAACATGATGAAATCAGCAATAGAGTTATAGTGTTCATAGAACCTGGGGCTGAGTTTGAAATTTGTTTTTCTCACAATATTGCGACACCATTAGGTTTTGAAGGTAATAAATATTATTCTCCTGGAGCCAACCTAGCGCCATACCCAGCAGACATACATGATGGATGTTCCGCATTGTATGTATACTCTGACATTGTTCAAAAACGATTGGTTGGTGATGATATGGTTCCTCTTCTCAAGGTTATCCCTGCTGAACCCATACAGACAGCTTTAAGTCACACATGGGTAAGGTTTGTAAATGTTGAATATGTTCCATCAGTGAAAACACACATTGACACTGTTGAAATCAATATAAGACGAGATAATGGACAAATCATTCCATTTGAGAGTGGTAAAGTTGTCATAACACTTCACTTCAAAAGAGTATCATAATGACTGCAGTGTATGATTTTAATACATCATCACATGTATTCAAACACTACTATCAAAGCCAGACAGGGGCAGGAGGAAGTATTCCTGTCTTTCGTGGTTCGACTCGCCAAAGAGGGTATGGAATTGGTGGAATATTTTCAAAAATGTTTCAACGACTTGCTCCGGTACTAAAAAATGTAGCTAAATCAGCAGGCAGACAACTTGTGAAGTCAGGAGCGAATATAATAACCGATGTCATTGACGGTAGAAGTCTGAGAAATGCTGCAATGTCAAATCTTTCCAGTGGAGGTCAGCAATTAGTCTCTTCTCTCACATCCAAGTTAACAAAAAAAAGAGGTGGAGTCAAGCGAAAGACCACAATTTCTCCTGTTAAAAAGAAGAGACGACGCATAACCAATGACATTTTCAAATAGTTCTTCCTTGCTATGACACAATGACATCTCAATATAGAATCATAGACAAATCTTCAAATGAAAGTATTATGAGTGAGCTTGATGTTTTTGATCCAGGTCTGTCAAAAACAAGCATACGAGATGGTGAATTAATTGAGCTTCCTCCAGAAATTCATCCAAACGGGCTGGCACCATTAACATTTGAAATAACAGGCAATTCAACATTTTATATCGATCTCAGTAACACGCTATTACATTTACAATGCAAAATATTAAACCAGGACGGAACCAAACTTACTGATACAGCAGCAGATGTCAAAATCACACATGTTACAAATCTGCTCCACAGTATGATTTCCAATATCAAAATATATATGAATCAAAAGGAAATTGAGAGTAATCCGAACTATGCATACAAAGCTTATCTTAGTACTATATTAAACCATGGAAGCGATGCGAAAAATTCACATCTTTTAGCGTCAAAATGGATAAATGATGAAATGGAAGAGGAACATGCTGCTAACTTTTCAGGATCACAAACAACAAAAATGAAAGCTAGGGCCGCAGCTTTGGCTGGAAGTAAAACTCTTGATATGATTGGACACCCTATCACACCCTTATTTTCCCAAGGAAAGTACCTTATACCTGGACTGAATCTTAGAATTGAGATTGAATTTAACAACCCTCGCACATTGTTGCAGAATGTTGAAAAAGACCTCACTACGGAATACAAGATTGATATTGTGAAAGCAGCGTTACTCGTACGTCGCTTGCAAGTGCACCCCACAATCGCAACTGCCCATGCAAAAATGCTTGATGACGGGAAAAAAGCTAAATATACTGTGGACAGAACAGATGTTCAGTTCTATACTATTTCACCAGGGAGACAGAACCAAAACATAACTCTGATAAACAACAAACAAGAGGCTAAAATAATTATCTTGGGTCTGATTGACCATACTGCTAAAAACGGTTCATATGACTATTCTCCATTCAAATTCGAAAATTTCGGTCTTTCTTCGATCAATATAATGATGAATGGAAGTTACGTATTGAAGAAACCTCTCCAGCTTGACTTTGAAAATGATATCTATATTCGTGCATATATGAACCTGCTATCAGTGTCTGGGAAGTCATTAACGGATGCAGGCAACAACATCTCACTGGAAACTTTTAAGAACAGTCTTTGTTTGTATGCATTTGATCTAACTCCGGATTGGTGTCATGGTGAGGGAACACATCTTTTGCGTAGTAGTGATACTATAGCGGAGTTCACTTTTGCATCACCCTTAGAAAAGACGCTCAGTGTGATGGCCTACTATGAATATGATGACATGATCAACATAGATAAGATGAGATCCGCACATTTAGCATCACAATCATGAACTCAGGTGAACTACTGAACATTCTCCAGAATGATCAAGATACAACTGTGATGAATCCAGCTGTAAAACCTCTCAATCATTTCCTTGAGGATTCACTAGAGCGTCCCTCCATGACAATTGTAAACCTAGACCCATGTGATGAACCAGGTAGTCACTGGGTGGCTGTACATGTACCACTGTATGGACATACAGAGTACTTTGATTCCTATGGGAAAAAACCTGATAAAAATTTTCTACTAAAACTGCAAAAGATAAATGGGAAAGTGCTGCTATCAAACTGTTCTGTTCAGGGAATCTCAACTGTATGTGGTCAATACTGCCTATTATTTTTACTCTTAAGATCTAGAAACTACACATTTCATGATATTGTAACCTCATTTTTATTGTGTGAATCGTCAGCAGAGCGTGATATAATTGTAAATGACATTATCAACTCGCTTTTCAAAAGTGTTTTGAATAGAAGACTGAGGGTTGTTGATGAAGTGTTCATTAATAAAATAAATCAGCATTAATTACTAGTTAAGAGTTGTCTGCAAATAAATTAAATGAATATTTGTTTTGCTTTTTTAGCATTTATTGGTGTAAATGAAAAAAAAAAAATAATGAAATAAAATAAAAGCAGCAAATGAAAATTTCAATGCACAGTACTGGAATATAAAAATATAATAAGTCAAAGTAATTATTATGATCACAAGTCAATCGGAGAGGTGGTTACACCATCGGAGTGTACTTTCCTCTTAGCATAAAAATAAGACAATCCAGATCTTATCTGGGTGTATGATACCATTTTATTTTGTCGGCGCATAATTCCTCTATTTGTTCCAAAAGTTGGGTTTTGTGACTGAAGCGTATGCATAAACTGGTGTTTCTGGTAGGTGTTCAAATTTTTCATGATACCCTTGGTTGATGTCTTTGATTCCGCTTTACTATAACAGTGATAGGTCTTTGCATTTAAGGCAATAATCCCAGTTCCCACAAATTCTTCTTTGAACAAACCAGGTGTTCTTTTGTGGAAGTCATGTGCTTGCTTACAACATGGGTTCATTTTCCAAATTTTTCCCTGAATTTTGCATTTGATAAACACTGACTTGTGTTCATTACAAAAGGGAGGTACAAACCATTGATCATACTCATCATAAAATGCAGCCTTTTGATCAGACTTTACCATTTGCTCTAAGGGTGCAGAAGTGGCAAAGTATGCTGAGTCAGTATCCATTGTTACATATTGGTAAGTTTTGTCCTCAAAAAACTTGGCCATGAGGTCATATTTAAACTGTAGCATTCTGAGCTTGGCATATTGAAGAATAGCGAATCCTACAGATATTGGTGTGTTAACTCCAATGCTCCGCTTTGCTAATTGAACTTCAAACACATCATCAGCTAGCTCCTCAATTCCCAGAAACCTATTATTATTGACATAACTTGATGCTCTTTGAATAGATGATGTAAACTTCAGATTAGTGAACTTCTCCTTGTTTGTAATAGTTACCCCATAAATTACGTTTCCTGACAGTTTACTTGTATCACTGAGAATTTTTTTTGATGGGTCCTTATCTCCCTCTCGTCTAGAGTTGCAAACTTCCTCCCCAAATTTTAGGAAACATTTTGATCTTTTGAACTGAACAACTTGATAAACTTTAGAAACTTTCAATCCGTGTTTCAAGTACCACTGAAGTAAGGAAGTCAATAACAATATTTTTTTTCCAAACATACTTCCAATTAGTGCCCTTTGAGGTGTTTTTAAGGTTCCATTTTTGATTGCAAAATCTTGCATATGGGGAGATAAATCATTTCGGGAAATATTTACGTTTTTGAAGATTGGAGGCATTTCATGGAACTTTGACTTTAGATTTGCTGGAACCTCTATATCACATTCTACAAAGCCAAAGAATTTGTCCTGAATGACAGAGTTTATAATTTGTTCTTCTGTCATGGGTTTCCGCTCGATCATTTCTCTATCATTGAGAGATGATACAAAATTCTTGATGTGATTTGAGTTGTTTTTGACATATTCCCATTCACATTCAAATATTGACACCACCTGATATCCTAAGCAGCGAAAGTAGTTTTCTTTTTCTATAGTGTCTTGGTATAGAGCAGAGAATGATTTACCGTTGATTGGGTTAATAACTTGACCTTTTGTTTTAGAGCAATCAGGATTTGGGCAACCATGGAAAAGACAGCCATGAAATTGAAAAACAGTGTTTGACTGCTTCTGAAACCCATCGACAGGTAGGTTATGCTGACCAAGACGTATTTCACCTTGATTGTATTTGTGTGTGATATGTTGTTTGAGTTTTTGTGACATGTACTCTAACCATTCATAACTCATTCGCCCATAGTAGTCTATAAACTGTGGGCGGAAATTGTTTTCCTGTTTTCTGCGAATGAGTGTTCCGGTTGGAAGGTCCTGCATGGCTGAGTGTAAGTACAGTGCATTTGCGTCATATCCTAAAATTCTATCACATTTTAATGCTTCAGATTTGTACATGTTGTGTTTGATATATGTTGTACCTTTTTCATGAAATCTATGGAATACAAGTGATGGTCCACCCACAAGGTTCTCTCTAATAGTTTTATGGAGGTCAGCATTTTGCTTAGTGATCAGTGGAACCGAGAACAAATTGGTGTCAGACTCTTTGAATAGCCATTTTGTTGCAAGACCAGGAACGCTGACTCCATCTTTGAACATATCTATACCCTTTTCTCGATATATTGCATGCTGTTTTTCTATTGCTTCTAAGAATGGGAGAACATCCAAGTTATTATAGTATATTAGATAATCACGAAGTGTCTTCATGTTCTTGTCTTCCCACACTTGACAGCATCGAGCATATTCATCAGCTGAAATATTTTGCTGACGAAGGGTTGAAAAAAATGCACTGTGAGGTGGGATTTGAGTGTCATTGAGTTTATCTAGTGAGTCAAAATACTCATAAGGGAATACCGCTTTTTCCATTTGACAGTCATAAGCCTTTATAAAAGCAGAGTAACTAAATCCAGGCGCTATATAGTTTGTGATATCAAGAAATTTCAGATGCTTGGTTTTTATGCATTTCATGGTATTGTTACGTTTGATTGCAAATAATATTTCATCATGTGAGGAGAGATGACGTATGAGTGGTGCTCTAATTACGTTTATGTCATAGCGCTGTCCATTGAAACTTATGACAGGTAATTCACTAAAATAATCGATCACTTGATTTATGATTGAATCCCAACTCTTACGAGCGTATATGTATGGGTTTGACCAAGGTTTATGCTGAAACTGTAACTCAGCGCTCTGACGTTGGTTCCTTATTGTTTTGAGCTCAGAAAGAAATGGTTCAATCTTTTTTAGCAGAATTTTAGAAGCAACAGAACTCAGGTGATCCAAATAAATAACAAATTTCTCCACAAGAGCATTTGTGTCCCCGCTACTAACCATACAGAAAGGGTTTTCATAGCCAGGTATATTAGAACATACTGAAATTGACATCAAAACGTGGTCAGTATCAAAAGACAGTTTAGGTGTGTTTTTGTCATTCGATTTTGGAAGATAGGATTCGATGTCAAACGTAGCCCTATATGGGTAGAACCTGTATTCATCAGGAACCTCAATACCTGTCATTGACTCTATTCTTTCAAAGATATTTTTCGGAGGATGAAATATTCCATTACCAAATACAAGGCGAGAATGAGATTTAGCACACTGGGTTTTATGTCTCAGTAGTCTGTATTTTGTGATAAAACTCTGTGAACAAATTGAACAACCAAAGCTATTAGTAAATTGTGAAAGGTCAGAGATGAAACAAAAGTGTTTTCCAACCAGACATAGGTCAAGTTGCACATCAGATTTACTAAATGACTGGTATACAAGTTTAGCTTTTTGACTTTGTTCTAGTGTATATACTGTGATACGTATACTGAATATCCTCTCAAGAAGAGGTAAGTCTTGAATGGTTACACCTTGAAAGGTCTCAGGAGTTGTGTCCGCATTGATTGACTTAGCATATTTCTCAAGCAATTTCAAAGTAGTATACCTACTTTCTTTTTTTCTCAAACAATAACATCTATGCTTGTGCTTACAGTGTAACCTGAGATAGAGACACCTGAAAAAACACAGGTTATCTGTGAACTTCTTATTTCCGTCATAACTCACAGTGTTTATACATTTCTTTTTTCTGATGTAATTTGGAATAACAGTGGGTGAACCAAACTTTGGAAAGGAAGTTTTGCTGAAATAGAATGATATATTGGTTACCTGCAAAACACCCCATGAGCTATCAGGTCTGGATAATTTAGCTTTTTCAAAGAGGTCTAAATCTAAAATACTGTCCAAAGTTGAGTGTAAGTCTTTGACAGAATTTATCCTAATAGGAGAGGAGAAAATCTGTGTGTTGTTTATTGATGAATGATAATACCTCAATTCATGAGTAATCCTATGTTGAAGAATGAGTCCTAAACTACAGTTCATTTTCACCTGACTTTGAATTTTGTTTACCCAGATATTGGTAAGCACCCTTTTGATATCTAGTTGTTGGTTTATCAATCTGAAATTGAATATGTCCTGTATTTTCCTACATCTAAAATAAGTCTTAATAGCAGTCCAATTTTGCCGCAGAATTGACTTGAGTGAGTTGTTTTGAACGCTAGGCACATTTGCATTTTCTACCATGTTTTGATGTAAATGTTGTTGCATTCCTCCAACCTGCGTGGATTTGATGCTAGGCTTTATGGTTGCTTGACAGATCCGCGAGTGCTTGATGAGAGATCTCTTTGTTGTAAGACTTTTGGTGCATTTATTGCACACAAAGCCTTTGAAATCTGGATTGTGTTTGACATTTTGGTGACGCTTCAGACTGTACTTTGATCCAAACTCACTATGACACTCATTACAAAAAAACATATTTGAATGGACTGTTTAAAAACAACACAACATAAAAATTACAGATATAATCTAAGAAATCACTGGTTACACAATGATAACAACTAGTTAGAAAAAAAGTCGAAATTCTCTGCCGGGTTCGACGTCATATTTTTAACTAGTGAGCCGTCATACCGTAACATGTTGATAACAGGTTGTAGCATCAGACGTCCACCCAAACATACGAAATCGATTTGCATTGCCACCGAAAGGTGACTCTGCATCTCCTGAACTTTGGCAGAGAGCTGTCTAGCCTGATCCAGTGTCAAGATAGTATCATCATCTCTCAAGCTATAGAAAACAAAATACTTATTATTCATTTGACCTATTTGCTATGTGCAGTCAGGTTAACAATGAGACGCCCATACTGGTAACACAAATTGAATATACACTAAGTCTAGGTCCCTAAATCTATTTTTCTCAGTCACAGTAATTACCACTGATCAATCAATCATTAGTATTAGGGGTATGATGCTTCAGCGAGT
>ERZ1740059.1830-NODE-1830-length-10595-cov-10.016224_pt1 | contig 10595 bp, 4 predicted proteins | sample MGYA00581744_ERZ1740059 | MGnify/ENA primary metagenome ERZ1740059 (study PRJEB43018, sample SAMN04849738) | marine metagenome | isolation source: floating plastic debris | place: Pacific Ocean | collected 2008-08-28 | study: EMG produced TPA metagenomics... | reverse complement strand
TTTTCAGGGCGCATGAGGCAAGAAAGGAAATGAAGAAGTTGAATAAGTCTTCCAACAAGATGCCAACCAAACAGTCAAAGAAATCAGGTGGCAGGTCATCAGCTTCTGGCAAAAAGTCTGGCAAAAGGAAAAAGTGAAAGAACTCTCTGTTTGAATGGTTTTATGCACTAATAGAATCAAATTTGAGAATTAATTACTAGCTGCGAGATGGCACCAGATTTGTATCTTGTAATATCCTGATTCCGCATGATATACTCAATACATTTTATGTGGGGAATTATTTTCAGTAATAAATTTTTATTGAGGATTAACAAAGAATTCTTCTCCCAACCTGACTACATATTACTGCTGTACAGAAAATACTTGGATTTCACACAACAATCTGCAGTTTAACATAAGAAGGGCAGTGAAGATAATTTATAACAAGTTGCAGTTGCTGCACTGGGCAGTGAACCAGGCAGTGTGGTCTTATGAGGCCCGGCCACCACACTAGAAAATGCACTGTGAGAAAAATACTATTAAATGCACAGGATGTGACTGTGGCTAAATCGGGACTAGTGGCAACAGGGTAAAACTGTGAAGCACTGCGACAGAGCTTCACGACTGACTCGCATCAACTAACGCTACATAAATACATAACACCAGATTGACTGGAAACTGACTGTTACATGAGGAAAAGAGCTTCATCAAATGAAATAAATATGTTTACATTTTACCTTTTCATGGGTGTTTACAAAGTAAAAACTAGATTGATAAACAGATCAAAAGAATACAAAATAACAATATATTACAAACAATTTCCTTTCAACTAAATTAAAAACTGTGATTATGATCACAATGACTTGGATGAAACAGTGTATTGTTTATGTAAGTAACAGTGGATTGGAATTCGCAAATTACAAAAACCAGCTCCTTGAAGAGAGGTTGTTGAAAATGATTAATGATTCAATGTTTGGATTACCAAACCATAGATAGAGAGGTTCCCGCTCAGGTCAGGTGATTAGCTGTCTAGTAGATAGTGATCATTTGACAGCAGCAGCCGATGGGGATGATAGTTACGACTGGCCACTGTGTGTGCTGTTTGAGTCTCCGTTCTGTGAAGACATGGAGTTCATCTCGGCCACAAACTCAGGGTCTTTGTGTAACTGTTCTATCTCCTCGGGTAGTACCCTCCGATGCTCTGATCTCAGCGACCTATTTGATAGGTTGGACCTGTTACTGCGATTAGATTTGTTACTCTTGGTACTGTTGGCTCGAGTTGACTGCTGCCGATGTATCAAGTTATGTGATATTGTCCTATGTAGATTGATATTACTAGATCCGGCGGTATTACTAACCAGCCACGGATGAGTTAAAGCTTGGGCAGCAGTCATTCGTTCATTTGTTTCTAGCACCAATAGCTTGTCGATAAAATCTTTGGCCAAGCTGGATATATCCTTCCAATTCTGTAACAAAGCAGCAGAGATTACATGAATAACAACACACAATTTCACATCACATCCTATTATAAAACCACCAAAATGTAGGCGATTCAGGTCACTTAAATAGCAGTTATCTCAGGCGAGTTAACATCATGCGTGACAAGCCCTTTGTCATCCAGCGCAGCGGATCTCATACACTAGAATGGCTATTATTCTATTCAATACATCATTACAATACTTCAATGCTGTTGATGTGAACCTTTCAATAATGGCTACCATTGTATTCTGGCACAATAGATGTGTGGTATTGTTTACCACTGTGTTGGCTTAGCTTCACAACAGAAAAAAAATCACATCAAACTATTCTGAGATTTGCCTGCCGCAACAATTATTGGTTGCTGTGATTACTAAACCTTGCTTATTCACATAGCCGAACAACAATGAAATCACACAGACCCCATCATTGTCAAGTCAGACCATCATTTATACGTAACAAGCTCCACTCTCAACATGAGATCATCCCCACGTCCTCTAACCACACAAGCTAGCTAAACAATCATAATGAATGGCTGTGAAATCTCAAATTCCAAACAAGAAACAGACAGATCACTCCTCAATTTGATTGAGAAGGGCCAGTCACCTTCAATATGTGGTCAGAAGCATTTTGCAATTGTGAGAACTTCATTCCCTTGAACATCCGCTGAGGGATTGCATACTATTGTTACAGTCTCCTGGAAAATGGAAGAGTATAAACCAATATTGTTTTTATTGTGCCACAAACTGTGTTTTAGGAGCCAATGCTCCTACGACCTAAACAGTTTAGCTAGCGAAAAAATGTCAATGCAAGAGTCATTGTGGTGGGAACTACAAAAGCAAATGTTGACTTCACAGACTACGAACAAAGCTTTATGAGCCCTCAGAGATATTTAATTTGTCTTTGATCACTTCAATTTCAAACATAATGTTGACCTGAAGCCAATCACACTGTTTTTCAGTTTTATCTCAAGGGCCAATCATTTCCTCTACTAAATAATTTTATGGTGGCAAAAACACCATACGGCAGTTCATATTTAAACTAGTATGGTCTTTTACGAGCTGCGCCAATATCCCTGTCAAAAACTGTGAATTCAGAATGTAGTGAAGCAGTTGATCCTAGTAGGCCTATCTGCCGCTGTAGTTCACAGGCAGGCCTGCTGTTAGATTGAAGCAGGTATGGTATGTATGTATGAACTTTGATGTAACATGCTCAAGTGCAGTTCTTAAACATTGCTGAACAATAATAATTCAGGAACACACCATCAATTAGCATTATGAAACACGTTTAGTGCTGGATGTCGAGAGGAGAGCGTTAAGGAGAGCGTTAGGAGAAGGGAGTTACGTGAGGAGACTTATAACTTGCACTTGGCTGAATGAGCACACTTTTCATAGCACTATAATTCTACAGCCATCATGCGTACTTAGCGAAAGCCCTTGTTAGCTCCTTGTCCAAGCTCAAATGAATTTTCTTGACGTTCCTCTATCTTTCAAATGTACACTAATATCAAACCGATTCTGGTCTGCATCTTTCCTGACATGACAGGATCCAGCAATTTACAATAGATTTCGACATATCAACTAAATTGTTTTGACTTTGATCGGAGTTGCACACAATGGAACACCTGATTGTTTTGTGATCACAACAACAATGTCATGTGTGTCGGAAGTGATGAAACCTTAGTCTTCAACAGCCATCCTTTCTAAACGCCTAGCCCATTGATGAGCAGGAATTTCTCATGTGTTCTGCCAGGCTGACAATGAGTCAAATTTAAGATTCCAACACAGAGTGATGCATGTGCTTAGCAAGAACTTCCAAAACCAAATGTAAGCAACTTTAACAAATTGGTAAACATTTGGAGAGCAACGCAAACACAGCGCTGCAAGTAATACTCTGCACCACTCTGAAATGGGCAAGCCCAGTGAGTAAACACTATATGACAATACGTGACGAAATAACTTATTAACATGAAAGGCATCAGATTTCTACCCTCCAAACCGAAGTGGTTTTAGGGTCTACATAGTGTATATATACATGTAGGTTGGAATTCATTGCAAAACCTGGAATTTTGGTTAATTGTGAAATGGTATTTTATTCTGACATTCAATTTTATCCATGCAGACAAGGATTTGTCAACTCATTGCCTTCCCTCTATATACATGTTTTTTTGGGTTTAGTCTCCCTAAATATATGTAGGTCTAGGTTTGCCAGACTCACATGGGATAGCAGGACAGGCAATAAGAGAGTTCCGAGTCTTGTGAGTAGGGGACAATCCTAATATATCTTACCCCAACTACCCAGTTAAACATTAACCCAATTTAACTAGTTAAAAAAATAGGGCACAATTCATTGTCAGAGTAGGGGATTATCTGAGTTTGTGTCATATATTGAGGAGTTTTATGACCGTGAATGAAAAGTTTGCTGCTGCCAATGACATCATGTAGTGATACGATATTCTCATGTGCTAAAATCATTACCCAGTTTTTGACACTCATGTGGCTGTCATGCCAAACGAATAATCATGGTAACACAATGGCAGCGAGTGGATGCAATTGTTGAATAAACAGAAGTCATGCCAAAACAGCTATGTATCAAAACAAATCGGTGATTGTGACAATGGCTTACAACTCGCCAGCTACAGGAAACAATGGCATCATGTTTATTTTGAAAAATCACTAGCCTTAGGAGTTCTCATATCCGACTCAATATTTTTCTGAAGATTTATTCCATTGTACAGGCCCCAAAAGTAAAAAAAAACTCCCTCTCCCTCTGATGCAGGGAATCCAAAGAGTTTTAAAAACAGAAATACATGCACCACTATTTTGAGAGGCCAGCATGCAAGAGGAGCTGCAATCTACCCACAGCAAGCCATTCATTGTCAGTCCTACAATAACATCCCATAGATATATTCCCTTTATTCGCTTTGGCTGGCCACCCGCTCATTGAAATTACACACTGGTATTTTCAAGTATCTGGCTAAACAATGCAGCATTGTACATTTTTATCTAAATGAGAAACAGACCGCTACTTATTACAATCCTATAACAGTTGAATAGAATGGAACAGGTGCTGAATTAATTATAGCTCTTGGTATGATGACTACTGATGAGGCTGCCTAGCTGGCTAGCTAAGTAATAGCACAGGCCCATCAACACTATAAAAATAAGACTATTGACCACCAAACTACCAACCACTTCAGATCACACCAATGCACCATGAATGGTGATGACAGAAATTTTGATCTACAATACTGGGAACCGACAGATTCCAATTCAACACAGCCCCACAATGTGATAATAGCAGTGCAATAAATAAATGACATATCAGATGATAAGGAAGAGTAAAAAACAATGGTGGGATTGCCTGCTCCATTAATTCCATTTTCTCAAAGCCCATAACACCGTGAAATAAAACTGACACATCTTCCAGTTCATTTGAAAACAACTCCCATTATCAAGCAAAATCAATGCAGCATAGCTAATCATGGAGTTTCACAATAATCCTGTGCAGCCTTCATCTGGGATTTCTTATCTCAGTCATGTCCGCTTCAATCACCCTAATCTTCTCTACAATGACGACGAAGTTTTCAATCTACCAACCAGGATGTTCCAGCCAGGGTTCTGTTGGCGTATGGGGGTTTTGTAGCTACCGCCATTCGAGAAATGGTTTAAAACTCAAAATAAGACGATACTGATGTTGGACAAGGTAGCGTAGTTTTAGGGATGGAAGGTGCATGAAAAGTTTATGTCTACCAGAGAATTCAGAAAACCACTTTCTTTACCAACAGCTACAAAAAATCCCTCTCAGTGAGCCAATGATAACATATCCTTCTCTGACAACATGCGGTACACAGGCAATCAAATACCAACATTCATTTTGTTCATCTTGCACACCATGTAAAGTCTATTACATCAACTATTAAGGTGAACGCAGTGGTCTAAGTACGATAATCTGGACATTACTAGGGGGATTTGGGAGTTGTGGGTTGAATTTAATGTACAAACAGGCTAAACATGATATATGACAAACACTACTGACTTAACACCAAATGTTGGAATGAAAACTAGTTTCTAACATGTTAACATCTATAGAGGTATTAAAACCATCTCTAAGGAAATAGCAAACCAGCCTAGAATTGAATGATACATCACATGCAATCACAAACATCACAAGAACAGTAAAATAATTCTGAGTTGTTAGTTTATACCAACCTCTGAGGTGTATGAATACTTGGCAGTGAGGATTTGTCTATACAGCCTAGTTCTATTCTCATCATCAAATGGCATGGTACCACTGAGCATAATATAACATATAACTCCTGCTGCCCACTCATCAACTAGACAGTTATAAGGCTTCCTAGCCAGTATCTCTGGAGCTATGTACTCTGGAGTTCCACATGTGGTTTGCATGTACTCCTCACCTGCGCGTCTGTGAGCACTTAATCCAAAGTCTGTGATAAGAATCCGAGACTCATGCCCGGGGTGATAGTATAAGAGGTTTTCTGGCTTGAGATCCCTATGAGTTATTCCCAGGCTATGTAGGTATTTGAGGCCTTCCATAACCATTCTCATGACTCTGATAGCGTCTCGCTCTGTAAAGCTACCCTTGGCAATGATACGATCAAAAAGTTCACCGCCTGTAGCAAGTTCCATGACCATATAGACCTTGTCTCTGCTTTCAAACACCTCGACTAATGTTATCACATATTTATGTTTGACTCGACGCAGAACTGCCAGCTCTGCTTCAAACACTTCTTTACCCTGAACTCGGTCTATCATCTTTATAGCATACGGCTGTTTGGACTGCCGATGCTCTACCCTCACCACCCGACTAAAACTGCCCCTGCCTATCAGAGCTTTGATGTCATATTTGGCTGTCACTCTCGGGTCCATTTTTACACGGTACTTTCGCTTATCCGTTGCTTGTTGTGATGGAGCTTGTGGTTGATTGTCGCCAGGATCTGCCTTGGTCACTCTTTCAATGTCTGTAAAGTCTTTGTCTTTGAGACCCTGAGAATCTTTTGACAGCTTATCATCCTTATTTTTGGAGTGCTCACCGGTGTAAACTGTCTCAAGTCCAGGACCCCCAGGGGGATCATCACCCTCTCCTGGTACTAACTTCGCGTTTACACAACCCATTCCTGTGTATATATCGAAGTAGGTTTACTCATGGTAATATCCAAGTAAGTACAGGCGCTATGCGATATCCCAGCAGCTGACAGTGGCTTCGTTGTTTGCTGCTTCAGTCCACAGTCAAATTGAAAGGCTTTCCTAGATGTGTAAATCTAGTGATATGAATCAAGCCCATACAATGGAGTAATTGTGCTAAAAATAACAAACACAATAGGTGTTACTTTCAATGGAGTGGGAACTCCTGTGTGATTGTTTTTGAGAATTCAATGCTAACAGAACCCTGACAGCTAAGTGTAATCCTGGTACTGGTCTTCACCTTCCCTCTCACAACAGATTGTCTGGATTGTATATCTAGTGTCAATTCTGTGTCAGGTATACTGTCTTCCCTCTACAAACCAAGTTAATACTACTAGTATTATGTATGGGATAACTGCAAGCACCTGTTCATTTTAGTGACTCTTCACATCCTATTGTTTCATATATTCATACGCATAGCAAAATATTCTGCCCAAAATAAGCTACAATTCCTAAAGATAGACTGTAATTTATGGAAATCAAGGAAAAATTGGATAGATCTAGATGCTGTGGAATTTTTTGTATACATGTTCCATTGCCAACATGAATTTTCTGTCCTACCAAATCTCATACAATTCTATTATCTGTTATTGACATGATTCTATTGTTTGCTATTGTAATATTCATACGCTGAACAATCAATGGTCATGTGACCTACATTATCATTGACAGCAACAAAAGCCTCTCCTTTCTATAGTTATAATACATGCAATATGACAGCGAGAATTTTATAGGAGTTTGCTTGATGAACGTTATAATAAGGAATGCGCCCAAAGTTGACAGCATAACACCTTAACTTACCACAATATATCTCAAGCATTTATCTTGATATTTGCATCAAAGGTTTGAGCACTGAATTGATGGCCCTGGTTTGTGACTACTCCATTTATCGGAAGATCATGAAATACGAAGGAGTGACACAGTATTTTGTTTTAAAAATACCACTGTTCTCATTATAACCCCTTGCCTATGGCATACAATACACTGTGAAGTATGCGGTATGCAGTAAACAAACAATATACAGTACAGTATACAATATACGACATGGAGTAGAAACAGTCAATTCTATAATAATAAATCCTTCGCTAACAGTATTTTCGGTGGCAAAAGCCAAATCTTACTGCAAATAATACTGTAAATACTCGGTTTCATTTAATCTGCCTGGGTGCGAGGAAGCTGGAAAGAGTAGCGGTATTTACTGTCTTTAAGCAATACAATGAAACATTGTTGATTTAAAAGTCAGTCAAAAACTATTCATAATTATCAAAGCTAAAACTTGGGATAGCTGGCTTGGATGATCTTTCTCAAATCATCAGATGTAGAACACTATGGCAAATGGATATACAGGATTAAACATGGCAATAGCTGAGCTAGATAGGTTGGAAATCTTTCATCCAGAACTACTGTCATCCCGAAGGGTGCCAATAAATGAACAAAATATCGTATTCATCCATGAATTGAGCTGTTGAGTATGAAAAAAGAAAAGAAATTTGCCAGCCATTGCCATGAAAGAACGCAATGTGATATGGATTATATCAACGATTTTCTACTCAGACAAGAAAATAAGTTGAACCAAGCCTTCGGTTCGTTGGTTCATAAAGAGGGGAAAACTCTTCAATAATGACGGTAGTGTCATTGCAAGAAAGCAATGAACTTCATTGAAGAAAGCTTACAGTCAATTTCTAGTAGGGAATTTATTTCTTTCAGCATTGCCTTGATGATAATTCATATCATAGATTTAAGTTATTAAGTACACGTATTTATGTTAGTGGGGGCTGTAACTATCTAGATGTAAATCATCATTACAATTATTTTCGTGAGTCCATCCGCAGCTCTGCTATGTAAGATCAGAATATAGATAATGCTTCTCACTCCAGTATTTGTGTGGTCCTGGGCGCAGATATCGACAGTGCCTCAGTTTCTCCCACTCTGATGTGTCATTGTGTTGACAAGCCACAGCAGGTTGTTGTTTTGGCAATGAGGTGAGCCTGTTGCCTTGGGTTTCCCACAGCGGTGGAAGCACTGATGGTGGCAGGTATCTTGTCACTTGTCTGGACTTTGTCTTCTTGTACCATGAGTCTGCTAGAAGTTTGAGGTTGATGAGCCTCCTGAATCTGCTTCTTGCAGGATGGATTGGTGCTAGTTTTGTGTTCACACTGTCATAAAGTCTTGCGAATCTGTGTGGATTATGACCTGCTTCAAATACATCTGTGTAGTTGTCATCCTATGGCAAAAGGGAAGACAACTCATTATCATCATCTATCTACACAGTGATTTCTATGCAAATCATCAAAAAACTACATGTATAGACATAAAAACATTATTACCAAAAGTGCATTTCACTGAGATCAATTTTTTACATTATTAATCTTATTGAACTGATTTGAGCTTCATTCTGTATCAAATTTATAAGCTTTTACCACTGTAGATAGGCTCTGTCTTGAAACGCTCACCTTGTGCTGAGCTGAGAAGACCACCCCTCCGTCTGAGCTTCCCCTGTAGGATCGTGCACGTCTCCGCCCTACTCCTGCAGGTACACCTCCTCTGGCCTGCGATATACTCTCACTTCTAGATATGTTTCTACTAGCCCTCCTACTTCCTGCCACACTGCTAAGCTTACGACTGAGGGGTGTGTCTGCAGGCGGGGTGCTTATGTCTTTGGATGGAGTTTGTCTCTCCATGGTAAGCTCTCTCGTTAGTGATATCATCTCATCCAGCCTGTGGTAAACAAATTAAACCACAGAAATTTCATGTACATGTATGTATCCCCACTTTTATGACAGGATATACTCTGGGATATATTTAGCGTAATGTGAATCTCTTAGCGATATAGTGAAGTCACGTGGTCATAAAAGTGAAGACGACTCCTAATCTTGAAGCAGTATTTTATTGTAACTCAAAGTTTCGCTTTGGAGCGAGGACAAGGTGACTTCAATCAAATCTCCTCTGGAAGACATTGTCAAAAGAAAACACTGTTTATTGAAATTTCAAGATCATTGGGACCTCTGATTTGTAATGCTTCTGTAAAATATTTATGGTTTCTTTCTAATATTTATTATGTTCTGATAATATTATCTATTGATTGTAAGTACAAACCCATTTCAACCAAGATATGCATGGTCACAGACAAACAACGCCACAACTGTTTGGTTGTATGATTCCTCTTACCGCTGAGAAAAGCCTACTGGTTTCTGTTTATTTATTGCAGATATCGGTGATGGTCTAGCAGTTGCCATGCTACTATGCCCTTGCTTGAAGTCTTTCTTCCTATGTGTAGTCTTGTGTTTAGCCCTGTTGGATGTTCCTGTATCACTTGATGCAGGTATATCTGAAACCTGATCACCATGCTGATGCAGTGACTTTGATTTACGAAGTGGAAGGAGACTTTGTTTGGACTGTGACTTCCTGTTGATCTCAGCAATGCTTTGGTGTTGAGGAGCAGTTACGTCTATGGAAACTCTCTTTTTATCCCGTTTTCCGTTTTGTCCAGCTGCTCTCAAAGATGATCTCTTCATGATTACTAGAATGATTTGTTATTGTTTTAGGGTATATGAAGTTATATTTAGGTATATGAACATAGTAATGAAATTAAGCCGGGTAGTAATGTTTTAATTTCGCTGCTGTTAATTCCTTACTATTATAGAAAATAGAGTTACCTCAAATAATAAGCATTTCTGGTTCTAAAATGTGACATCAATCTTGCCATTGGAATGATATTAGCTTTTGCAGAGAACATTTGGCTGTGTTACTCACCATGTGCAGGTCCTTGTCAGTAACATCAGCAGCAGATCGACTCTCCAAACGGTATGACAAGCACACCAACCTCATCACCTTGTTCACCTCAATTACTTATCGCTGTATCTCACTTAACCTAATGATTGTAGTGAATTATTTATCATGCATTGGTAATGGGTTGACTTTCAGTGAAAGACA